>Ga0209512_1002368_pt1 | contig 20257 bp, 15 predicted proteins | sample frozenSSSSmetaG_FD_184142 | JGI IMG/M metagenome (GOLD analysis project Ga0209512, IMG submission 184142) | Glacier valley bacterial and archeal communities from Borup Fiord, Nunavut, Canada, to study Microbial Dark Matter (Phase II) -... | ecosystem: Environmental > Aquatic > Freshwater > Ice >... | reverse complement strand
AGCTAATGCGTAGGTTGGGCTAACGCTTTATCAGCCCAACATTCTGCGCAGATGTTGGGCTGATAAAGCGTTAGCCCAACCTACGCGAGTGCCAATATTTATAGTGGTCTTCATGCAATTGCCCTGCTTGAGTACATGCCAGGTTGCATCAATTGCCCGACTAAGTTATCTTGGTAATTGATTTTTTCTTGCTGACTTTTCCCTAATCCCTTTATTCCTTGAGCCAATGACTTTCTTTTCCATACTTTGCGCTTTATTGATTGAGCAATTACAACCTTTACGTGCAGATAATCCCATTTATGCAGCGATTAAATTGTTTGCGATGCGCGTAGAGAGTTGGTGCAATGCCGGTGAGCCGCAAAATGGCCGGTTGGGTTGGTGGATAGTCGTGCTGACTTTAACGTTGCCCACCGCATTGGTCTATTGGATATGCCTTTATAAATTAAATATCTTCGCCGTTTTGCTCTGGAATATCCTCATCGTCTATTTAACGCTGGGCTTTCGCCATTACAGCCATTATTTCACTTCGATCCAGTTAGCATTAAATTCCGGAGACGAAGATACCGCGCGCAGTTTATTAGCAGAGTGGACGAAAACCGATACCACTGGCCTGAATGTGTCAGAAATTTCGCGCTTAGCGGTAGAAAAATCACTCATCACTTCGCATCGTAGTGTCTTTGGTGTTTTCTTCTGGTTTTTGATGCCGGTTGGTCCGGTATGTGCTGTGTTGTACCGTGTTGCAGAACATTTGTCGCGTGTTTGGAATGAGCCGCAAAACATGAAGAATGAATCGTTCGGTCTATATGCTGCACGTATTTTTTACCTCATTGACTGGATTCCGTCCCGATTAACCGGCATCGCATTTGCAGTGGTAGGTAATTTTGAAGATGCCATATACGCGTGGCGCAATTTTGCGCATCGTTGGAAAAACGAATCGGAAGGCATTATTTTGGCATCAGGTGGTGGCGCGATAGGCGTGTGTCTCGGTGGTGCACAAGAAAATGCGATAGAAATACCTATCGATATGGTCATCGTGGATGCCGTTGCCAGCGAAGCCGAAACGATGCCAGGCGAGCCGGCTACAGTACGTTCTTTGCAAAGCGCAGTTGGTTTGGTCTGGCGCGCTTTATTGCTTTGGATGTTACTGCTGTTATTGCTCTCGATGGCGGTTTGGCTGGCATGAACTTAGATTAAATCAGATGAACGACAGCACATCAAAACCGCACAAGAACGAATTCTTTATCTTAGGAATAACGAGTACCGGAAAAAAATTTCGTCCCAGCGATTGGTCCGAACGATTAAGCGGCGCCATGTCGTGCTTTCGGCCTGATACGGGTCGCCAGGGACATTTGTATTATTCCCCGTTTGTGCAGCCAGTTTTATTTGATGGAATAAGTGCGGTGGTAGTTGACCACGCATTACGTGACATTGAACCGCTGGCTTTTCATTTTGTGGTTGATTTTGCTAAAGACAACGATTTGCGGATTGTGGATGCCTGCTTGATTCCTGAGAAGCCTTCGTAGGGTGGGCACGCTTTTGTGCTTACGCGGTCGTTGATAACCTGGTTGATAACCTGGGATACACATTAAAAATTTAACTGATCAATCAACCGGGTGGACACAAAAGCGTGCCCGCCCTACGAGGCTGATTTATCGGCTCCGATGCCATCGATTCCACATCAGTTCGATTAACTATATCCGCTCAGGCTAACTTCGCTACAGGAATGGCTGGTAACACTTTCATGAGTGTGGTTGGGGATTTTTACAGTAATGACACACGTCTCACCATCTATTCCATACGGCAATGAATATATCTGAAAATCATCCCCGGACGCACCTTTTATTAACGGATGTGCTTGTTGACCCTGATTCTCAACCAGTCGGAAACCTTGAGAACGGTCATAAGCAATATCGACTTGATGAATACTAAAATCAGATAGTAACTTCGGCCCGCTCGTCCCGCATGCAGCAATATCTACACCTTCCATCTCAATAAGATTAAATTTCACTAATGGCGAAGTTTCTTGCTTGTATCCCGTTTTTGTGGGACCACAATCACAACAACAAATCCGTCTCAAATATTCCATGATGATGTCTCCTTTATTAAAATTAAATTTGGATTTAAAGATTGACTTTTGACTACCTCAGCCCATATTCGACTTTGCCAACCGACCCATTCCTGGATTGAAATCGCCAAAGCGGGGCAGACTGTAGCAATCCTTCTTAGAGGTATCCGTAAACCCTAAGAGAAGTAACATGGTGCGAAATGGCCAACGATGATTATTTATATTCATCCTCCTTGTTCGGTAATTCAATCGACTTCGCACTCCAAAAACGGTAGACTCCATTCCTTTTGTCGAGCGTTTATTGTGTCAGATCAGCCCCTTCCGTTTTTATCTATCCCTTCTATAAGCAAAGAAATAGCGCGTGAAGTGGCGCGTCGCCGTACTTTCGGCATTATTTCTCACCCCGATGCCGGTAAGACCACGCTGACCGAAAAACTCTTGATGTTTTCCGGCGCGATTCAACTAGCTGGAACCGTAAAAGGACGCAAAAGCGGTCGTCATGCAACGTCAGACTGGATGGACATTGAAAAGCAGCGCGGTATTTCCGTGGCAAGTTCAGTGATGCAATTTGAGTTCAAAAATCACGTCGTGAACTTGCTGGACACACCAGGTCACCAGGATTTTTCTGAAGATACCTATCGGGTGTTAACCGCTGTCGATTCAGCCTTGATGGTGATTGATGCCGCCAAAGGTGTGGAAGAGCAAACAATTAAATTGCTCAACGTATGTCGGTTGCGCGACACGCCGATTATTACCTTCATCAATAAAATGGATCGGGAAACGCGCGATCCGCTCGAGTTAATCGACGAATTGGAATCCGTTCTTAAAATTCAATGCGCACCAGTCACCTGGCCGATCGGCATGGGTAAAAATTTCCGCGGCGTGTATCACATTTTGCGTGATGAAATTATGTTGTTTAAAGCTGGCAGTGACCGCGCTGATCAGGAATTTGAAGTATTAAAAGGAATCGACAATCCACGTTTAGCGGCGATGTTTCCACTTGAAATTGAGCAGCTCAAAATGGAAGTAGATTTGGTCAGCGGCGCATCACATCCGTTTGATCTGAATGCATTTTTAGCCGGAACCCAAACGCCGGTTTTTTTCGGTTCAGCAATTAATAATTTCGGCGTGCGTGAAATTTTAAACGCCTTAATCGAATGGGCACCTGCGCCACGTTCACGCGATGCAACTGTGCGTTCGGTAGAACCAACTGAAGCCTCATTTTCTGGATTCGTATTCAAGATTCAAGCCAACATGGATCCGGCGCATCGTGACCGCATTGCGTTTTTGCGGGTGTGTTCCGGCCATTTTGAACGCGGCATGAAGCTCAAACATTTGCGTTTGAATCGGGAAGTCAAAGTTTCATCGGTCGTCACGTTTATGGCATCGAGTCGTGAGCAGATCGAAGAAGCATTTGCCGGCGATATCATCGGTTTGCCGAATCACGGCAATATGCAAATTGGTGATAGTTTTTCGGAAGGTGAAGTGTTGCAATTCACTGGCATACCTTATTTCGCACCCGACTTTTTCCGTTCAGTTCGTATTCGGAATCCACTAAAAATTAAACAGCTGCACAAAGGTTTACAGCAGTTGGGCGAAGAGGGTGCAGTGCAAGTATTCAAACCTACGAATAACGCTGATTTAATTTTGGGCGCGGTGGGCGTGTTGCAGTTTGAAGTTGTCGCCAGTCGTTTGCTGAATGAATACGGCGTTGACGCGGTGTTTGAAGGAACGAGTATTAGCAGCGCGCGTTGGGTGAGTTGCGATGATAAAAAAATCTTCGCTGATTTTCAAAACTCCAGCGCCGGACATAATTTAGCGCATGACGCGGCGGGCAATCTGGCCTATCTGGCGAGCTCAGGAGTTAATTTGAAATTGACTCAGGAACGTTGGCCGCAAGTGGTGTTTCATGCGACCAGAGAACATGCTGCGAAGTTGAATTAGTTTTTTTAAAAATCCGCTCCGGCGGATTTTTTTTTGGTTGAATTTTGCATCTGTCTCGTTTACCCCATACCCATGAATGACCACCGTTTAGATTTTTTAGGGGGGTAGCAATTTTCAATTCAAGCCTGCGCCAACAACGCTGCAATTCCAATAAACGCCGGATAAGGTTCGGTAATAACGTAAGTAGGAATTTGGCTGAGATAGTTGGTGAGACGGCCTTTATGTTCGAAGCGACGACGGAAGTCAGAGTCGCTGAAAAATTGTCCCAATCGTGGCACGATGCCGCCGCCGATATACATTCCGCCCGTGGTCCCCAATGTAATCGCCAGATTTCCTGCCATCGATCCTAACATTTCGCAAAAGGTGAACAGCGTTTCCCGGCATACTTCGCATTCGTTGGCCAAACCGCGCCGCATAATTTCGGGAATGTCGATATCTTTTGCTGGCATATTCCTGCGTGCCGCTAACGCTTGATAAGTTAATTGCATTCCGGCGCCAGACATAAACCTCTCACTCGACACATGGTTATGCTGTTGCAACGCGAATTCCAACAGATCGATTTCAGCCTGATTGGTGGGCGCAAAAGAAGTGTGGCCGCCTTCACTGTCCAATGCTAACCATTTACCGTTAGCGGGAATTAATCCGCAGACGCCTAATCCGGTACCAGGACCAACCAGACCAATCACGGAATTTGATACAGATTGACCACCGCCTACTTGCACTTTCTGAGTGTCATTTAAAAAAGGTAACGCCATTGCCAACGCTTTAAAATCGTTTGCCACCAAAAATAGGTGCAATCCGAATTCTTTTTTAACGGCTTGAATAGAAAATTTCCAATGGTGATTCATCATTTGAATCGAATCGTTATGCACCGGATTGGCGATAGCCATGCCCACTTTCTTTACTTTATCTGCGCCGAGTTTAATTGCTTCCGGATGGTTTAAATAGGCTCGCATTGCATCCGACAAGGTTGGGTAGTCAGCGCATTTCAATACCAAAATAAATTCTAATTTTCCGGGCGCGACTTCTAATACAAATCGTGCGTTAGTACCGCCGATATCGGCCAATAAGTTGGGGGAAGTCATAGTAATGCGTCAGGCCAATGTTAGTTGTTGGTTGTATGAGCCGGCTAATTACAAACAAAGCTGACGCCGATGGTTCTATCAGATCAGAGAACCATTTTACTGCTGTCGATAAACGACTGTCTACTTGTTCTGAGCGATTTTGCCTGCGACGTTGGCAGTATTCTGGTTTTTATTAGTAACCTGAGTTCGGGATAAGCGGTTGTAGGGTGGGCACGCTTTTGTGCCCATCCTGGTTGAGATGTTAAAGACGATTGATAAAGAGTAGCGATTGATAAGTTGTGGAGTTTCTTTGTGAATCTCGTTGATCGGCCATGGTGGGCACAAAAGCGTGCCCACCCTACGAGATTACGGTTCATCGGTTCAATTCGCCCAGGCAACGGGCGAATGATCAAACCCTTATTCCGACCTCAGGTTATTAATACGCAGATTAGAAGTGTTGAAGGGAAGATTTTTGTTCTTCAATGAAGATTCTTTTTTTATGGCCAGGCAAATTTGGTGTGGAAGGCACTACGTTGGCTCTTTATTTTTTAAGTCCCCTACAAAATTTAATTTGACTCTGCCGTTTTGACGATTTTTTCTTTTTCAAGAGTGTCGAAAATATGACGAGCCATCGCCGCAGCCAGCTCATGCTCGCCCAGAAATACGGTTCCTATATTTTCCTCTCGCAGCGATTGAGCGTCGTTCTCGTTATGCGTCCGGATCAGACTGACAATGGACGGATTTAGCGCTTTGGCTATTTCAACCATGGCCCGGGCTTGAAAAGTAGTTGGCGTCACGATAATTAACATGGACGCTCTGGCAATATGTGCCTGAATCAGTGCGGAAGGCTCAGTCGCGTTTCCAGCCACAGCCGCAATGCCTTGATTGCGCAGTCGTTCCACCAGGGTACGGTTTTGTTCCACAACCACGAAGTTAACGCCGCGCTCATCCAGACATTCAGCTACTTTTTTTCCGACGTTGCCATAACCTACTAATACCACTTGCCCTGTTAATTTTTCCTGAGTAATAGAAGAGGGAAGTTCTGCCAACGGATCGGCTGAATGCTCTAATTTTCTGGCCCATTTGGAATTAGCCTTCAACCATTTTTGCACCGGTTTGATCGTTTTAAAAATAAATGGATTTAGCGCAATTGAAATGAGTGCGCCAACCAGAATGATGCTGTGTGCATCGATGGACAATAGCCCCAACGAAAGGCCCAGCGCCGCGAGAATAAATGAGAATTCGCCAATTTGCGCCAGGCTGGCTGATACAGTCAATGCCGTATTTAACGGATATCGAAATGCCAGGACGATTAAAAATGCCGCAAGAAATTTACCTACAATGATGACAGCCACCGTGGCCAGGACCTGCATAGGGTTTTGGATTAAAACAGCCGGTTCAAACAGCATTCCTACTGAAACAAAAAATAAGACAGAAAACGCATCTCGTAATGGTAAGGATTCTTCTGCGGCCCGATGACTTAATTCTGATTTACGTAGTACTACACCGGCAAAAAATGCACCAAGAGCAAACGACACGCCGAAAAATAGGGCGGATCCGTAGGCAACTCCAACGCCGGCAGCAATGACGCTCAACGTAAATAGTTCGCGCGATCCGGTACGTGCCACACGCCAGAGAAACCAGGGAAAAATCTTCTGACCTATCAGCAGCATAAAGAGAATAAAGGCCACAACCTGAACGAGTGTGATAGCAAGTGTTTTCCAGATGAGGCTACTTTCCAGGCCGCCATTTCCCATGAGCGTTCCTGAAAGCGGTGGTAGTAAAACGAGTACGAGCACCATGACCAGATCTTCCACGACGAGCCAGCCCACGGCTATCCGGCCATTCATTGATTCCAGCAACCCGCGATCTGCCAATGTGCGGATCAGAACCACGGTACTTGCCACGGACAATGACAGACCAAACACAAGACCGGCGGCAAAGCTCCAGCCCCAAAGATAAGCCATGCCCATGCCCATTCCAGTCGCTGCAATAATTTGTATTACTGCGCCCGGCAGGGCAATTCGGCGCACCTTTAGCAAGTCATCAAGAGAAAAATGTAAGCCGACGCCGAACATCAGGAGCATCACTCCTAATTCAGCCAGTTGTGCGGTAATCGCAGTATCGGCTACGAATCCTGGTGTACTGGGGCCGATGAGAATACCCGCGGCAAGATATCCCACCAGAGCGGGTAGTTTCAGACGTACAGCGATTAAGCCAAAAATCAAACCAAAGCAAAGTGCTGCGACTATGGTTGTAATGAGTGAGATGTTATGCGTCATGGAGAAATGTCCCGGATTAATAAAAATGGACATTCCAGCAGGCGCGCGATTAAGCAGACTGGGGAATGTTTACCGATTGGAACTCAGGATTGAGATAGAGCAATACCAAAAACAGAGTGCAGAGTTTACGTCAAAAATGGAATGTTGGTTTCCTGCTTAAGAAGTAACAATTTCTGCTAATTATGTATGCAGTACCAAATTTTATGCGGTTTCCCGTCAATTGTATGCTATTGCCAAGAGCAGGAATCGCATACCACGCCAAAGTGTCGGCAATATTGGAGGAAAGTTGTCCGTAATTACCTGACTACTACACTCTCTGTACAAATTTAACCATTTGCCTGAATACCCAGCGCACAAACAGCAATGTCAGCAAAGCTTCCAGCATAGTTAGCAGAAACGCCACCGCGATACTCATGCGTTCCGAGCGCTTTTTTAGTTTGATAACTAAGCTATCCCGCGCGGTTTCGATGCTGTCGTAAAACGTAGGAATGACCAGCAACGTTAGCAATGTGGACGTAATAGTTCCACCGATAATCGCAATCGCTAATGGCCGGTAAAATTCGCCACCTTCACCCAAGCCAATTGCCACCGGTGTCATACCGGCGATTAATGCAAACGTTGTCATTAAAATCGGGCGCAAGCGCATGCGGCCTGCATGCATTAATGCGTCTTCCCGGTCATGACCTTCCGCTTCATATCTTCGGGCGCAATCCAACAGCAAGATTGCATTCTTGGCGACTAAACCCATCAGCATGATGATGCCGATAAAGCTCATTAAATTCAGCGTACCTCGTGTGATGAGCAACGCTAACACTACGCCGATTAAACTCAATGGCAACGACATCATCACAGCAACCGGCGCAGTAAATGAGCCGAATTGAATGACCAAAATAAAATACATCAGGCCGATGCCCAGAATTAATGCGATAAACATCTCGCTGAATAATTCTTGCTGATCGCGTGCCGCTCCTCCTAATTCAATTCCAAAACCTGGCGGGAAATCGATTTTTTTTGCCAGAGCCAACGCATCGGTGGTGACTTCGCCAGCGGAACGGCCTTCAGCATTGGCGGAAACCGTAATCGTACGTTTGCCATCATCATGCTCGATGGTGGACGGGCCTTTGCCCATTTTAATCGTGGCAATCTGATCTAACGGCACCATGGTATTTCCATTGCTCACTGCAATCGGCAAGTGTTCGATATTGTCGGCATTGAGACGATCGCCTGGTTGCAACCGTACAGCCACATCACGTGCTTCGCCGGTCGGATCGATCCAGTCACCGACCTCGATACCAGCAAAAGCCACGCGCAAGCTTTGCGCTGCATCCGCCACCGAAATGCCTAACGTATTTGCCAGACCGCGATTGAGTTCAATTTGTAATTCGTCTTTCGGCGCCTGTTCAGATAAACCCACATCCACCGCACCGCGTACATGGCGTAGTTTTCCCATGTAGTCATTGGTAATGGCAGTTAAGCGTTGCGAGTCTGTCCCATAAAATTTGATTTGCACGGGCTTGCCGCCACCATTATTTAAATCACCTTGCACCACATAGTCAGCGCCAATCAGACGCTTCATTAATGTGCGCAGTTCCACCGCAATTTCTGCTGCTGAACGTTTGCGTTTGGTGCTTTTTCCGATGTCCACATACACACGTCCGCCAGTCGCGGTGACATTGCTATTGGTGGCAACAGTTTCCGACAACGTGCGTGCCAGGCCGGCGGCGTTTTCTATTTTTAAGCGGTTGTATTCAATGCTGGAACCGGGCGGTGTGCGTACTTCAATCGCGATTTGCCCCGCGTCATAAGCGGGCAAAAATTCCGAACCACCAAACTTGACATGTAACGCAAGCGCGCCAATTAAAGTCGCTCCGGCGATACATGCCATGTAACGACGGTGATGCAACGCCCAGGCGATGATGCGGCTATAACGATCCGCCTGATGATCAAACCACAGATTGAATTTGGAAAGCCACAAACTGATGCCGTGCTTAGCCTGATGTTGATGACCAACCGGGTCGCCCCAATAAGCCGACAACATCGGATCTAACGTAAATGAAATAAACAAGCTCACCAAAACGGAAATGGTGACGGTAAGCGCAAATGGTCTGAACCATTCACCGGCGACACCTTGCATAAACGCGACCGGAATAAATACCGCGATGATAGAAAACGTGGTTGCCGCGACTGCCATGCCAATTTCACGCGTGCCTTCCGATGCGGCGGTGAGCCGGTCTTTGCCCATTTCCATGTGACGCACGATGTTTTCACGCACCACAATCGCATCGTCAATTAACACACCTATCGCTAATGACAAACCGAGCAAGGTCATAAAATTTAAAGTAAATCCACACAGCCAGACGGCAATAAAAGCGGCAATAACTGAAGTCGGTAAACTTAACGCCGTGATTAACGTAGAGCGCCAGGAGTTTAAAAATACATAGACTACAAAAATGGTGAGCACCGCGCCGAACAGCAGCGATTCGATCACATTGTTTAAACTCACTTGCGCATCTTTTCCGCCATCATGGGTGATGACTAACTCATCCCCCGTCGGCATCGTTTTATTTAATTCGATAACTAAATCGCGCACTTTATCCGCCACCGCAATCGTGCTGGCGTTATTCGCGCGGATGATAGAAATGTTGACGTTGGGACGTGAGTTGCGGCTGCTATAACTATTCACTTCAGCAAAACCATCTTCAATGGTGGCCACTTGTGCCAACCGGACGAGTTGATTGCCATCGCGTTTGACCACAATTTGTTCAAATGCAGCGGGGGATTCGATGCGCCCCACCAGACGAATATTTTGTTCGTTTAATGTGCCGCGCACTTTACCGACGGGTGCGTTGGTGTTTTGATTGCGCAGGGCGTTCACGACGTCACTGACCGATACATTGTATTCACGGAGACGGTCCGCTTTAAGGAGCACGCTTAGTTCGCGTCGCAATGCGCCGTTCACGTTGACGACGGACACGCCATCAATGGCGCGAAATTTTTCGGCTAACTGATCTTCGGCTAAACGTGAAATTTCCGCATGTGATTGCGTTGTGGAGGAAAGCGCAATATCCATAATGGGTTGCGCTGCCGGATCAATGCGTGTCAACACGGGTTCGCGAATTTCGGTTGGTAATTTGTGTCGGATGCTGCCGATAGCATTACGAATTTCATCCGCCGCTTCCACCATATTTTTTTTGAATTTAAAGAAAATCAATATAGTCGCGCTGCTTTCATTGGCGGTGGATTGCATACGATCTACACCGGTAATGCTTTTCAATGATTTTTCAACACGGTTGATCACTTCACGTTCGACCGTTTCCGGCGACGCGCCAGGGTAAGGAATGCTGACCACAATTAAAGGAAATTGCACATCGGGATTTTGATTGACGCGTAATTTTTTTAGCGCTAATAAACCGAGGCACATCAGCATCAGGATGATGACGATGGTGGCGATGGGGCGTTTGATGCTGAAGTCGGATAGGAACATAGTGGGTATTTTTTGGCCGGCGGGTGTCCTGAATTTTGTGCCCGTCATGGTTGATTAAATAAGCCTGTTTATTTTATCTGCGAATCTACGCCGCTTGGTATGGCAGAGGCGGCATTTTATCTGGAGTTTGAAGTGCAAACTATAGCTGTGATCCACAGTGGGGAAAACCCGTACAAGCACCTGGCGTGATGTAATTACCTGGATGTTAGTGATGAAATAGCGGGGCGGAATATCGACAAACGCATGGCAGATATTGGTATATGAAACGGAATGTGGTGTGGGTTAAGACTGCGGGTTTCGTAAATGAATTCGTAGGTTGGGCTAACGCTTTATCAGCCCAACGTTCTGCGCAGATTGTTGGGCTGATAAAGCGTTAGCCCAACCTACAAACTAATTGATCTTCAGCTATCATTAATTTAGTTTTTTTCTGAAGGAGGATGTTCTACAGAAGCTTCTCCAGAAACAGCTGGAGTATCCGGTTCCAGGGCTTGAAGGCTTTGTGAATCTCGTGTCTTGTTAGCAGTTGGCATTCCATAGCCCTCACTAATAATAGTCGAGCCATCTTCTGTCCAGGTCCCCGATCCGTTTTCAAGAGCGCCACGATTTTCTGTGCGAACAACCAATGTATGAGAAGTCATTTTCTGTTTCTCCTTAATCTGAGCGTTGCGCTCCTCAAGCGAGAGTCCATCTCCCAATGTGCTAGCCGAGAAATCCACCGTTCTGCTATCAGTACCATCGCCCCGGCCAGCATATCCTGCATTTCTGAGCAAACTTGTAGTGTCATTCACACCGGCTTTAACACAGCATTTATGCATTAGAAAACCGGTCAAAAGAAGAAGCCCGCCAACTACTGCCGTTGCTCCTCCAGTTGCACAGAGAATTATTCCACGCTCTAGGTCATTTGATGAGTTAACAGGTAAGGTAACGTTTGTACTATTGCTATTATGAATAAAATTCGCTCCAAAGCCCAAAGGAAAGAGACCTGCCACAATCAAAGCGCAGCCCGTTCCCATAGCGACTTTGCTATAAGTATTAATGCCTTGCATTATTTCGCCTTTCAATAAAAAAATTAAAGTCGAGGTAATTGAAAATCGCTGACTTACTTTGACAACGTATCGGTGTTAATTTCAGCTTGCTCTAAGCAAATACCAGCCCGCCCCGTCACAAGTCCGCCTATTTTCTTTATACCCAAGGAAGCTGAACTGTAATAGTTTTGCTCAACTACATCTAGTGTGGTAAACCCTGATGATGAGTTATGAGCTGGTTTGAATTTTTTTATCTTCACGGGAATTTTTCATTATCTCCGCCTTCTGCCCATCAACAAGCGTTGTGCCCGGATTTCGAATCACAACCTCACCATCGCTCAATCCACTTTTAATAACATATTCACCGGTACGCAAATCACGTTCACCTAACGTGATATTTATTTTGTGGATCGCGTTATCTTTTACTTTCCATGCAACGACATTGTCGCCATTCCGCACGATGGCCGCTTCAGGAATCATCAACGTGGCTACGCTGCCGGCTTCAATTTGTCCTTCAGCGTACAGGCCAGACACACGCGGCTGCGCACTGCCGCTAAAGTCAACTAACACTTCCACCTGACGCGTTACCGGATTGGCTTGCGGATTAATGCGTTTGACGACGCCATTAAAACGTTGTCCAGGATAACCGTTGATGCTGAAATTCACTTTTTGACCCCCCTGCACTTTGCTTACTGTGTCAGCCGAAACGAAACCTTCAAGACGCATGCTGGAAGGATCAATCACTTTGATTAATTCTTTGCCGGTTTGTGCTGTGTCGCCATTAGATACCTGACGCTCGCTGACCACGCCATCAAAAGGCGCGCGAATTTCCGTGCGCTGTAATTGTTGATGCGCTTGCACGGTACGCGTTTTAGCGGCGGATAAATCACTTTGCCCGTTATTGCGTTTAGTTTCGGCATCATCTAAGGATTGCATCGAAGCCATGCCGGACGTTCTCAAGGTTTTAAGACGTTCCAGTTGACGTTGCGCTTGTGCCAGCGACTGAGATGCAGCACGTTCGGATTGTTGCGCGGAATGTAAGCTGTCGCGAATTGAGGTGTCATCTAAGCGAACTAATAAATCGCCCTTTTTCACTTTTTCACCATTTTCTTTTAGAACTTGTAACACCACGGAAGAAACTTCAGCACGCAAATCCGCTTTTCTTTCTGGTTGAATTGAGCCGGTGATGGATGGTCCGGAAGCGAAGGCGTCGGTGTGCAGGGTGATTAAATCTTCAGGTGCGATCTGTAACACTTCCGTGGCGGTGGCGATCTGATCTGGCTTCGGTGTATTTTTGCTGCAGCCGCTGATAAAAATCAGAAGAGAAATGAGGATAGTAGAAATAGAAAGGCGCAGCATGGATTCTCCGGAATTAATCATTTTGTGAATTGGCGAGAGTATAAATCAGGAGTTTCGTAGGGTGGCGCGCTTTTGTGCCACGGGGTTGGTTAATCGATCAGATTCTTAATGCGTATTGCGGCTTATCAAATATACCGCGTGGGCGCAAAGCGTGCCCACCCTACGAAGCTGACCTATAATTTACGGAGGCATCTAACCGGAGCACGTCATGCAAAATCCTGACAACCAGGTTCCCGAGCTAAAAGATTACAACCTCTATTTAACTGATCCTGCATTACGCAATATCATCAACAAATTGGGTACTTCCTGGGACCAGGAATTAACGTCGCAAGGCGCAGTGCTCGGTTCGGAAAATACAATACGGTTAGCAGAAGATGCAAATCGTTATCCACCTGAATTACATACACACTCCCGCACCGGACAACGTATTGATGTAGTTAAGTTCCATCCGGCCTGGCATGAAATGATGACGTTAGCGCGCCGCAATGGTATCGCTAACCGGTGCTTTGCCGATTCCCATCCACAGAGCTGGCTTGCTTACGGCGCATCCGAATATATGCATAGCCAGATCGAATCGGGAACGATGTGTCCCAGCAATATGACGCAAGCTTCTATTCCGGTTCTGCAAAAAGAAAGCAACTTATTCGCGCAATTAAAACCAAAATTATTTTCAATGGAACACGACGCGCGTGATATTCCGTGGCAGCAAAAAATCGCGATGACGATTGGCATGGGAATGACGGAAAAGCAGGGCGGTTCTGATTTGCGTGCCATAACGTCGACTGCCACTGCGCATGTTGGACAAGGTCGCGGTGCCGAATATCTGATCAACGGTCACAAATGGTTTTTTTCTGCACCGATGTGTGATGCGCATTTGGTATTGGCTAAATCCGACGGTGGTCATTGCTGTTTTTTTGTACCGCGCTGGCGACCGGACGGCAGTAAAAATCCTGTTGAAATTCAACGCCTGAAAGACAAAGTCGGCAACCGTTCTAACTCCAGCAGTGAAGTTGAATTTAAAGATGCGTGGGGAATTATGGTGGGAGAAGAGGGCAGAGGTATTCCTACGATTATTGAAATGGCGACATACAGCCGGGTGAATTGCGCGTTAGCGAGCGCCGGCTTTTTACGCCAGGCATTTAGCCAGTCACTGCATTACGTCAGACATCGCCAGGCTTTTGGAAAACAGTTAATCGAACAACCTTTGATGGCGCGCGTTCTGGCAGATATGGCATTAGAGGCCGAAGCTGGTATGACCTTGAGCATGATTTTAGCTAATAAGTTTAGTGACGATGTTGACGAGTCAGGAATAGCCTGGCGCAGAATCATGACACCTGCCGCCAAATTTTGGATCTGCAAACGCGCCGTCGAAGTGTGTGGTGAAGCGATGGAAGTTTTTGGCGGAAATGGTTATGTTGAAGATGGTCCGATGGGACGATTATTTCGGGACGCGCCAGTTAATTCGATTTGGGAAGGTTCCGGTAATGTGATGTGTTTAGATGTGCTTCGAGCCATTAGCCGTAATCCCGATGATGCAGAAATGGTGTTTGATGATATGCAGAAAGTGATTGCGGATGAAACACGATTACTGAGCCAACTTACCTGGTTGAGAAATGCCATTCAATCTACCGACGAACTCGAAGTGAATGCCCGCCTGATTACACAAAAATTAGTCATCCTCGCGCAAGCATGTCTATTGATTCAGTACGCTAATCCGGTGATTGCCGAAGCGTTTATTGCCACGCGTACCGGTCCAGATTGGGGAGTAGTACTTGGTACTTCGACGTGTATTTCTGCAGTGGATGCGCAGAAAATTTTAGCGTTGTCCTAGCATGGGTTTTCGTAGGTTAGCCCGACATACGAAATATTCATATAAACGGATTAATTAAATGAACACCTGTCCCTGAAAAACCATTCACGTTGCGCGTTACAACGTCTAACCCATGAATTAAAGCAATCGCTGCAATTTGTTTATCAATCGGATGCTGATTAATTGGCACCATCAACCGCCCCCACACTTGAGCGCAATCTTCGTCAAAATCCAAAATGTGGTCATCGTATTCCGTAGTCACTGTGTTTAGCCAATGCGCCAATAGCCTGGATTGTTTGATATCACCCCGATAAATAAGCATTTCAATGCCACGTCGGATTTCTCCAATAGTTTGAACGGACAAATAAAGTGAATGCGGATCGGCGGTGGTAAAAAAATTTTGCACGCCACGATTGGCTTTTTTTCCTTTGCGTAATTCACTAAGCATATTGGTGTCGATCAAGTACAAACTACTCTCCTGTCCATGTTGTTATGAACGACTATCGAAATCAGCATCGTCGCCCACATTCGGCATGCTCTGTAAAACGTCAAGAAATGAGCGACGATCTGTTCCTCCTAATGCCGCTTTGAGAATTTCGCGGTGTTCCGCTTCCGCGCTTCTGTTGTGCGACGCAGCACGTTGCTTGAGTTTTAAAGCAATCTTCTCATCAACATTTCTTACTACTAAATTGGTTGCCATGATTTTTTCCTTTAGATTGCAATGATTGCATTTTACGGGTTGTTTATAATCAATGTAAGCACTTATCCTGTCCAAAGTTCGTCTAATCAATCTTGAGTTTTCAGGACTAATTCTTTATACTCGCGCATTCTTTAATCACCCAAGTCACATAGCACGGAGCCACTAGCATGACAGCATTTGTATTTAACGAACCTAATTTTGATGACCACGAGCAAGTCGTGTTCGTATCTGAGCCTAAATCCGGCTTAAAAGCGATTATCGCCGTTCATAACACCAACTTAGGCCCTGCGATGGGTGGTTGCCGGATGTGGAGTTATGTCAATGAAGCAGCAGCGGTGAACGACGTGCTGCGTCTTTCGCGCGGGATGACGTACAAAAATGCCGTTGCCGGTTTGCCGATCGGCGGCGGTAAAAGTGTAATTATTGGTAATCCAAAAATCGATAAAACACCGGCCTTATTTGAAGCATTGGGTGAAGCGTTAGAGCGCCTGGGCGGACGTTATGTGACGGCGGAAGATATTGGAACCAGTCCGGCTGATATGGCCAACGTCGTCAAAAAAACGAAGTTTGTTGCTGGTTTGGGCGACAGCGGTGATCCTTCTCCCTATACTGCGCTGGGCTGTTTTGTTGGTGCGCAAGCGGCGGTGAAATTTCATTTAAAGCGTGACAGCATGGATGGCTTAGTCGTTGCGGTACAAGGTTTAGGTCATGTTGGTTACGACTATGCGCGTCGTTTGCATGCGGCAGGCGCGAAGTTGATTGTGGCGGATATTGACGAAGTAGCGCTTGAACGTGCACGCGTCGAATTCGGTGCGAAAATTGTTTCTGTTGATGCAATTTACGATGTGGAGGCAGACATTTACGCGCCGTGTGCTTTGGGCGCCACATTAAATCCGACCACGTTGTCACGCATTAAAGCGCGCGTTGTTGCTGGCGGCGCGAATAATCAGTTGGCGACGGATGAAGTAGGTGACATGCTGCGTCAAAAAGGCGTGTTATATGCGCCTGATTTTGTGATTAATGCGGGCGGTATCATCAAAGTGTGTTACGAATATTTGAATAAACCAGAAGCAGCGGTGGAAGCCCATGTGCGTGAAATTGGCTCAACGCTGACGGAAATATTTGAACGTGCTGCGCAGGAAGGTTTGCCAACTAGTGTTGTGGCTGATCGCGTGGCTGAGGCGCGCTTTAAGAGTTGATTTCAGTGTTTGACAAAAGGTGTAAGGCTTGTATTTAATCAGGTGTTTTTAAACTTTAAGGAAAAGTGATGAGGAAAATTCTTGCAGTTCTCGTAGTTACGGCAACCGCTATTTTATTAGCGGCCTGCGTAAATAATTTTAAACAAAATTACCGTCCCTTCGTCGACACGGCAACAACACCCGGCTTGGTATTGCTGACTGAAGGAGCGACACCAATTGTTACTAAATCGGACGATGTGCAGCAAGAAGTTAACAGGGCCCAGACGAACGGTTATATCGTTGTTGGTGAAGCAGAATTTAACGGCGAACTTCAATCTGTCAGTAATTTAATTGAACAGGCAAAAGCCGTTAAAGCAACGCTGGTTATTTATACCAACCGATACACCGATACCGAAACAGTTACATCGACAAAATACGTTCCGGTTGACACAACGACCCGTACTTCTGGCAGACATGGCGGTAGAAGGTACGATGAAACCTCGACTACTTCCGAATTAGTTCCGGTTCCGGAGATTACTCAGGTGCGTAACTTTGACCAACGCGCAGTGTTTCTGGTTAAAGCCAGAAGAAGGTAGTGATTGAGTTTTTTGTAGGGTGGGCACGCCTTTGTACCCACCATGGTTAATCAAGCTCATTTTCAGATATTTTCATCACGCCTCAAACGTTAAGCCTTATTTCTCTTCCCCCGATTTTTTCAAAGAGGGTGGGCACAAAAACGTGCCCACCCTACGACGTTACGGTTTATTTGTTAGCCGGTCCACCGCCGCAATAACCTCCGCCACACCAGGCGGAGTTCCTTTATCTCCCAGATTAATAATCTTCTCCGACCAATTTCCTTCGGTTTTCCAACGGGGAGATGCGCAATATAGTTCAATGGTAGGCCGACAAAAAGCGGCAGCGATATGTGTTAATCCCGTATCAAGACCGACAACCAACGCAGCGCGTTGCGCTAATACGATGGCTTCCATCATGCTCAGTTTTGGTAGTACCCGTACGTCAGAACTATGTGAAGCGAGTTGTTCGGCTTCGAGCAGCTCGGTACGATTACCCCACGCAAGCAGGATCGGATAGCCGAGGCCATTGATGTGTTTTCCCAGCGTGATCCAATCGTGCGCCGGCCATTTTTTATGAGCACCTGCTGTACCATGAAAAAACACGACGTAGTCATTTTTAGGTAACCAGTCCGGCTGCAAGTCGGGTATGGATAAGCCAAAATCAGTTGGTGCGTTTTTCATCTTATCCATGTAACCCAGAGCACGTGCTGCAACCAGTCGGCCACGCATAACGGCATGAGTCAGTTTTTTTACCGGCACGCTGAGTGTATGAAAAAGTCGCGATGTACTTTCAAAGCCGGAACCTTCCGTACCATTCGCTAAACCCACTTTAACGCCACCGTGCGCCAACCCCAAAATCACGCCTGTTTTTAATAAACCCTGGGTATCCAGAATGACATCGTAGGTTTCCGATTGGAGTGATTTTTTGAATGCGGCCAGTTCCGTGTAAGTCGAAGCAGAAAGTAAATTTTTGCGCCAGCGTCGCAGAGAAAACGGAATAATTTTGTGAACCGCAGAATTCAGTTTAACCAGATCGACAAAGGCTTCTTCCACGACCCAATCAATTTGCGCATCGGGAAAATGCGTCAGAATATCGGCCACGATCGGCATGTTGTGCAGCACATCGCCTAGTGAAGAAATTCGGATTAATAAAACTTTCATTTTTAAAACGGCAGTTGTGCATCTGGCTTAACCGCCAAAATGGCGCGCTTAAATGCCGCCTGGATTTGTGCTAATGCAGTTTCTGTGTCGGCTTCAAAACGCATCACAATCACGGGAACGGTATTGGATGGGCGTGCCAGGCCAAAGCCATTGGCATATTCCACACGTAATCCATCGATGGTAATAATTTGTTCCGCATCCGCAAAGTAGTCTTTAACTTGTTCCTGCATTTTAGCGATGAGAGTGAAATTTTCACCTTCGTTCAACGTCAGTTGTAATTCCGGCGTGGAACTTGATTGTGGCAATGCATTCAACACGGCGGATGGGTTTTCAAAGCGCGACAATAATTCCAGCAAACGTGCGCCGGCGTACAGCCCGTCATCAAATCCATACCAACGGTCTTTCAGAAAAATATGACCGCTCATTTCGCCGCCCAAAGGTGCGCCGGTTTCACGCATTTTTGCTTTGATTAAGGAATGGCCGGTTTTCCACATAATTGGATTTCCGCCCCGTGCTTTAACCCAGGTCGCAATATGGCGGGTGCATTTAACGTCATACAGAATTGGCGCACCCGGATTACGTTTCAAAACATCTTCTGCAAACAGCATTAATTGCCGGTCCGGATAAATAATCTGACCATCTTTAGTTATCAGGCCTAAACGGTCACCGTCGCCGTCAAAAGCTAAGCCCAGTTCCGCTTCACTCGTTTTTACGTGATTGATTAAGTCTTGCAGATTTTCCGGACGCGCCGGATCAGGATGATGATTGGGAAATGTCCCGTCCACTTCGCAAAATAATTCATCGACCTGACAATTTAACCCACGATACAAATCACCCGCGAATGCCCCGGCCACGCCGTTGCCACAGTCAACAGCTATTTTCATAGGGCGGGTTAATTTGATGTCGGAAAGAATACGTTCAAAATAGGCAGCGCGAATGTCGTGCTGTTGGTAACTGCCTGCGCCATGTTGAATACGTTGATGAATAATGGCCTGATAAAGCGCTTGAATAGTTTCACCATAAATTGCTTCACCAGCTAACACCATTTTGAAACCATTGTAGTCAGGTGGGTTGTGGCTGCCTGTCACCATGATTCCCGATTTAGCCTTGAGTTCAGACTTTAATGCGACACATGTTGCAAAGTACACCATCGGAGTTGCCACCACACCTAAATCAATCACGTTCACGCCGGAGGCTTGCAAGCCTTTTGCTAATGCGCCACTTAATTCTGGACCGGACAAGCGTCCGTCCCGCCCAATGACTACATTACGTTCATCTTTTGCCAAAACAGCGCTGCCAAATGCCTGTCCAAGTTGAAATGCCATGTCGGCATTAATGGTTTTACCAACGACACCACGAATGTCGTAAGCCTTAAAAATAGATGGGGAGACGGTTGAGTTAGTCATTGAGTTATTTGGTGAAATAAAAAAGCCAGTAGTTTAGCTCTGTTATTAACAAGGAGGACGGATTTGTTTATTTCCCGCGCTGTAGCTCCCTTGTATGCTTCTTTTAAAGGGTTGGGTTCGGGTGTTATTTTGGTGGTTATTCAATTTTTATTTAAAATTAGTAGTGCCGCCCTGTGGAGCTTGTGGGCAACCACCGACCTGTGG
>Ga0209512_1002367_pt1 | contig 20258 bp, 17 predicted proteins | sample frozenSSSSmetaG_FD_184142 | JGI IMG/M metagenome (GOLD analysis project Ga0209512, IMG submission 184142) | Glacier valley bacterial and archeal communities from Borup Fiord, Nunavut, Canada, to study Microbial Dark Matter (Phase II) -... | ecosystem: Environmental > Aquatic > Freshwater > Ice >... | reverse complement strand
CTCGTTTTTCACCTGCCCGATTACGAGCCGAGGCAGGTCGGCGATCAGGGCGAAGAGCGACTTTCGTGAGGTAGTTTCGTCAACCACTTTCGACCTACTTACCGCGACTGGAGGCCGGTTTAGCCGCCGTCGCCGACCGAGAGGCCCGGGACTGTGAAGACCCGGACTTACTCACCTGCGACACCACTTTTTTCGCACCGTCGCTGAGGAAGTCAACGACCTCGGGCGCCTTGTCCTTGGCGAACTCCCTGGCCCGTCCCTCGACGTTCTTCACCTGGCGCTGCACCCGGGGGTCGCCCCAGAGCCTATTGGTGGCTCGCTTGATGTCTTCGTAGCGACCGCGTCCGGCTTTGGCGCCGAGCACATACCCGGCGGCCAGTCCAACGATGAGCAGAAGTTTGCCTCGCATGAGTTGCTCCGTCCTGTGTGCCCGAATGGGCATATGTCTGGGGAATCACCTCCACAGTAGCCCTCGGCGGCTATGCCCCTGCGTCTTCCAGCAAACGTCCAGACTCTAGTCGCACGTGCGCGATGACGGCCGCGAGCCCGGTGCCTGCGACGCCTTCGCCGATGGCGGTCACGCCCTCGATGGGCTCAGGACGGCCCGCCGGGGCACTCCATTCCACCCGGGCGAACGCGACGACGGATGCCTCGGCCAGGGCAACCCCGAGCAGTTCACCGGCGTCGTGTAGGGCTTGCTCGCGCAACCGGGCGTCGGTGACCTTCTCCGCTGTCGCCCCGTCATATGACAGTCGCAGGACGTGGCGATGCGGCGCCACCCGCGCCGCGAGCCAGTCCCACTTGGCGGTCGCGTGCGTCAGGGCTTTGGCCCGAAGCCGCGAGTCGGAGGGGGTGCGCGCCACCAGCACGCCAGTGCCTCGCGGCGCGGCATCCAGCTCTGGCGCATCCACGACGAGTGTCGCGAGCACGATTGCGGGCGCACCGGCCGCCACCAGGGGACTCGCGAGCACGACGGTATCGGCTTCGAGGGTGTCGCCGTCGACCAGTGTCACTGTGGAGGCGTTCACCGCGGCGACCGGCGAGTCGAATCGCACCGTCACCCCGAATCGTTCGAGGTCGCGCGCCAGTGCTTCGACCAGGCCGAACATTCCGCCCACGATCCCAGACACCGCGGTGCCAGCCGGAGCGGCCTCCCGCAGCGTGCGCACACCGTGCGAGAGTGAGCCGGTGGAAAGCATCGCCGCCCGAAGACCCGGGGCGACGACATCCACATCGAGCTCGTCGGGATGCCGGGAGTGGATGCCGAGAGTCACCGGCGCGACCAACTGCTCGAGCACCCGGCGGCCCATCCGGCGGCGCACCAGCCTTCCGAGGTTGCGTTCTTTCGACGCGGCGAAACCGAACATCAGCTCGTCAAGCTGGCCTCGTAGTGCGCCCCAGAAACCGACGACCTCAATCACGTCGGCCGCCAGCGCTGTTCCGGGGATACCGAGGATGCCGGTGCGGGGAAGTGGATGCGCCCGGCCCTCGGCGCTCTGCAGCCAGGCACCCTGCGGGTTCGGTCGCGCGATCTCCGCTCCGAGGCCGAGCTGCCTGGCCAGGTCTGCGACGGTGTTTCGGCGGGTGGCGAAGCTCTCAGCACCGGCATCCAGGTCGAGTCCTGCAATCGTGTGGCGGGCGACCCTGCCGCCGAGGTGGTCGGAGGCCTCGAGCAGTGTCACGTCCAGGCCACCGAGCGCCAGATCGCGTGCCATCACGAGACCGGCGATCCCTCCTCCGACGACGATCGCGCTAGGCATGTGCGACCGCCTGGGCGTGGGCGAGCTGCACGATGCGCGTGAGCACGTCGGGGTCGGTTTCCGGGGGTACGCCGTGGCCGAGGTTGAGCACGTGAGAGGTAGCCGCCCGTCCCCGGGCGATCACGTCGAGCACATGGGCTTCGAGCACCGGCCAGGGCGCGGCGAGCAGCGCCGGGTTGATGTTTCCCTGCAGGGGGACGTCTGCGCCGAGGCGAGCGGATGCCTCATCGAGCGGTAGCCGATCGTCGACTCCCATCACGTCCACCCCGATCGCGTGCATCGACCGCAGGAGCTCACCGGTGCCCACCCCGAAGTGCACCACGGGTACGGTGAGGTCCTTCACGTGGGCGATCGCCTGGCGGGAGAATGGCGCGACGCTGCTCTCGTAGTCCGCCACGGAGAGCGACCCCACCCAGGAGTCGAATAGCTGAACGGCGCTGGCACCGGCAAGTACCTGTGCGCGCAGAAAGGCCCCGGTGACATCCGCCGCCCAGCCCAGCAGGGCATCCCAGGTCGCCGGGTCCGAATGCATGAGGGTGCGCGCGCGCAGATGGTCCTTGGAGGGACCGCCCTCGACGAGGTAGGCGGCGAGAGTGAAGGGTGCGCCGGCGAATCCGACCAGTGGGGTACTGCCGAGCTCGGCAACGGCGCGCGCGACCCCCTCGGTGATGAGGGCGAGATCGTGCGGTTCGAGGGGGCGAAGGGCAGCGACATCCGCGGCCGAACGAATCGGCGCGCCGAGAACCGGACCCCGCCCGGGCACGATATCCACATCGACGCCGGCGAGCTTGAGGGGCACGACGATGTCACTGAAGAAAATGCCGGCGTCGACACCGTGGCGACGCACCGGTTGCAGGGTGATCTCGCTCGACAGCTCGGGGTCGAGACACGCGTCGAGCATCTTGGTACCGACGCGGAGGGCTCGATACTCCGGGAGGGAGCGACCGGCCTGGCGCATGAACCAGACGGGAACCGTGCCCGGTCGGTGCCCGTGGTATGCCCGGATGAGGGGGGAATCGGCCGTGCGGCCGTCCATGAGCGGGTGATCGACGGGAAGGTTCACGTGTTTAAGTATGGTCGAGGGTTCTGGGTGTCGCGCTCGCGCCGGAGCCACATTCTGCGGACGTAAGCTATAAGGGTGCTCCTCTGTCTTACTGCCAACCACCGCAACGCCAGTTTCGAGGTTCTCGAGAAGCTCTCACTGGGTGCGCCCCTGGCGGCTGGCATCCTCGTGACCGAGCGCTCATCCATCTCGGGTGCCGTCGTGCTCGCTACCTGCAACCGTTTCGAGGCCTACCTCGAGATCGATGAGCCGCTCACTGCGGTTGCGGTCGCGGTGGAGAACTCGCTACAGGTGATCAGCGCCGCCAGCGGAATCGACCCCGCGGCATTGCGGGACACGGTGACCGTACTGCGCGGTGACGCCGTCGCCGAACATCTCTTTTCGGTCAGCTCTGGGTTGGAGTCGGTGATCGTCGGAGAAGACGAGATCTCCGGCCAGGTGCGTCGCGCACTCGAGCAGGCCCGCGCGGCCGGAACGACCTCTTCCGCGCTCGAACGCCTCTTCCAGAAGGCGGCCAACACCTCACGCGAGGTGAAGAGCCACACTGCCATTGGCGGCGCCGGTCGTTCGCTCGTGCGCCTGGGGCTCGAGCTCGCCTCCAGCCGCATCGCAGACTGGTCGGCCTCCCGCGTGCTGATCGTGGGTACCGGCCAGTATGCCGCCACGACGGTGGCCGCCCTACGCGACCGCGGCGCAGTGGACATCACGGTGTACTCACCGTCTGGTCGCGCGGCGCGCTTCGCCCTGCGCCTCGGCCTGACGCCGAGCACCGATCTTGTCGCCGCCCTCGCCGCGGCGGATGTCGTGATTACCTGTACCACCACCGAGGTGCCAGTGGTCGCAGCAGCACAGCTCTCACCCTCGTCTGGCGGCCAGCGCCGCATCGTGATCGACCTCGGACTGCCGCGCAACGTGCATCCCGACGTCGCGACGGTGCTCGGCACCGAATTGCTCGACCTCGAGACCATCAGCCTGCACGCCCCCCTCGAGGAGCTCACTGCGACCACGGATGCTCGTGCCCTCGTTTCCACTGCGGCTTCCGAATTCGCCGCGACGACCGCAGAGCAGCAGCTCACTCCCTCCGTCGTGGCACTCCGCACTCACGTGTTCGGTCTGCTGGAGGCCGAGATCGAGCGCGCACGAGCCCGCGGTGATGATGACGGTCGCATCGAAGCGGCCCTCCGCCATCTCGCGGGAGTGCTGCTGCATGCCCCCTCTGTTCGCGCTCGGGAGCTCGCCCGAGCCGGCGAAGGTGACTCGTTCAGCGCTGCAGTCACCGCGCTCTTCGGCGTCGACGTAACGCCTATGTCGGCTGCCCACGACATCCAAGACCTGCGGGCCTGACGCACCCAATGGTCGAAGCGGTCTCAACCGAGCTCTGACGGCACGAATCCGCTCGAGAAACGGCCTGGCGGCTGGCTGCAACTTCGTCGCGGCTGGTGCGTTCAACGCACAGGTACGTGGCCCAGCCGCCCAACGAAGCACGCCCCGCGCCAGCCGGGGGCGGTGCGGGGCGTGCGATCGGGGCGGATCAGGACTTTGCTGCGCGCCGTGCGCCGAAGACCAGTGCCGCACCAAGCAGGAGGAGCGCAGAGGCCACCGCGAGGTAACCCGCTCCCGAATCGAAGCCGGTGAAGGCCAGCGTGGTCAGGCTCTGCGGATCGAGATTCCCGCAACTGGTGTTCGATTTCGTGATGGTCGCCGTATAGGTCGACGGCCCATCGATCGTGTCGCCGGGCGGCGCGACCACGGTCACCACGTAGGTTCCCGGCGCGAACGCCGTGCGAGCCGAGACGAGCTGCGTGGTGCCGACGAAGTAGCTGAGGAAGTCGGTCGGGTCGATGGCGATATAGCCGCTGACCGTTCCGCTCGTGGAGCAGGTCTGGCCGACCCAACTCACCGATGACGGAAGGAAAGCGAGTGTGGGTGGGCTGCACTCCTCAGCGTTGTTGGCGACCGTACGCTCCCACTCAGTGACTCCGGAGAGGATGAATCCCGGTTTTGCCTTCGCGATGACCAGATAGTCACCCGGAGCTACATCGGTTTTCGGCCCGGTGACGGCGATGTCCGCCCCGGCCGGGTTGACGGGACGGATCGTGTAGGTGACACCGGTGCCCACGGCGACCGTGAGATAACCGCTGACCACTCCGTTGGCGTCGACCGCGCAGGTCTCACCGACCGCTTCCGGGTCACCGGGCACGGTTACGCAATTGTTCTCGTAGTCGGTTGTGAAGGTGTGAGACCACGAGGTCACGGCATGCGAATCAAAACCGTAGCCCTTGTTTGCCACTGCGATGACCGTGACAGTACGCACGCGACCCTCAGCGCTGTCGGTGGTGGAGTAGCTAACGTGACTCTCGCTCGTCAGAGTGGGGATGATCACCCTGTCGCCCTCGACGCCACAGGTGTCGACGAAGGTCACAGGGGTCGGACCGACGAGGGGCAGGGTCGGGATCTTGGGGGGGCAGGCCTCGAAGTAGGGCACCTGCAGGGTCGTCGTCGTTCCTGCGGCGAGGACTGAGTAACTCACTCCTCCGGTTCGCGATGCGGGGAGCGTCACCTCGACGAGCCCCCCGGCCGCAACGGCGCGCTTATAACCGGAGTTGTCCACGTTGTGGGCGAGATCGCTCTTGACCGAGAAGTCAACAGGCACATTGGACTTGCGGTTGTCGTACTGGATGGTGACGGACTTGAACGAAACGCCCTGCTCCCCGTCCCAGTAGCACTGTCCCGTGACGACGGTCGCGATCGGCTCGGAGTGGACGCAACCGACCGGGCCTGGAAAATACGTGGGCCCCGGGGTGGATGTCGTCAGCTCCATGCCACTGAGGAACTTCTCCCACCCCTGCGGGCCCGCAAGGGTGGCCGTCGGAACGATGGAGGAAACGGTGCGTGCGTAGATGTCACCCTGACCGCAGGTGACCGCAGCCCCGTAGGCGTAAATTCCCACCTTGTCAACGGTCACGTAGTTCGCTGCATCGAGCACCTGCGGCCACACGGCGACCTTGGTGTACTTCCAACTCGCAGCGGTGATGTAGATCGGGCTGCATAACAGCGCACTGGAGTCTGGCCGAGCCGCGACCGTCACCGTGCCGCTGTTGGTGCTCGGGTTGTAGGTGTAGCTCGCGGCAGAGGCCGCAAGGCAGGGTCCGGTCGAAGGGGTGAGTGCAGGGGTGTACACCGGATCGGGTGCGGCGACGCGCGACGCAGGCGACGGTGTGGACGGCGGCGGCATAACCGGTGAATCGGACGCTTCGCGGAGGGGCGCCGGCGGGGTGGCCTCCATCACCGGAATGGGCGTGCTCGGTGTCTCCGTGGTCGAGACGGCGGGCGCAACAGCATCCTCCGCATTCGCCGTCGATACTCCGGTTATCGCAAGGCCGACCGCGATGACGATGGTAGTGATCGCAGCAAGGATTCTCTTCATGACGTGCTCCTGGGTGTGGAGATTTACGTCGGCCTCTGGCAGGGAGCATTACGTAGCGACCTCTCCACGCTTCGGGAGGCGTTGGAGCGGCTGTGATGCAGACGTCGGGGGCGTCAGTTCGGCTGGGTAACCGATCGGGTTCGGGTCAAGAAATTATGGGACTGCAGCACAGCGTGGATTTTGGGTTCACACATCTGTGCTTCATCGAACGTTACACGATTTGACACCCAATTGAGTCCCACTCGAACGGGAGGTATTAATGCACGTACTCGAGCAGGTCGAATCCGAAGGTTCGCATCGCCTCGAGCACGCGGAGTCGCGCTGCCAGATCGGTGCCGCTGAACTTCACGGTGAGGGCGTACGCGACCCCGGAGCGTGATCCGCTGAGGAGACCAGCCTCCGAACGCACCCCCGCGTCGGTACCGGTCTTATTGATGAGCTGCAGCCCCGAGTCCGGGGTGCGGTGCGAGAGCGGATCCAGCCCAAAAGCGCTCGAGACCATCGAGAGATCCGCGTTGTGGGAGAGCCAGCCCAGCACTCGCATGCTGGTGACGGCGTCGACGACCCGCCCGGCGGCGAGCACAGAGAACAACCACGAGAGTTCGGCGGTTGATCCGATCGACAGCTGTGGCGCGTCATCCGGGCCCCGGTGGTCCCGCACGAGATCGAGCAGCGCGGTACGCGACAGCCCGAGCGCTTCGCCGCGGGCTCGCACGGAGTCGAGACCGACCTGGCCCAGCAGCACGTTCGTGGCGAGGTTGTCGCTCGCGGCTCCGACGAGGAGCGCGAGGTCGGTCACGGGCAGGGCGGGGGCCTGAAGCCGTTGCCAGATGCCGGAGCCACCAACGGCATCCCCCGGCGTCTTGTCGAGGATGCCGAACCCGGCGGCATCGCGGGCGGTGATACGCGCCGAGACCTCGATGAGCAACAGGATCTTGCCGACACTGGCGGTGGGCATCGCGACCCGATCGTCGATCGACACCAGGGTGAGGCCAGTACGCAGGTCGATGACACTGGCGGAGACCATGGCACCCGCGTACGCCAGTTGGGCGAGCGCAGTGAAGCCGCCGGCAAAGCTCTGTGCTCCGCCGGCTCCGCGGTGACGACCGACGCGCGGTGCGCGCTGTCGCTCCCGGCGCTCGTGGTCCCGGATGCCAACTACCAAATGGTCACGCGCTCTCCGGGATCGAGCCAGAGCTCATCCGAGGCAGTCACGGCGAAGGTGTCGTAATAACCGTCGATGTTGCGCACGATCTGGTTGCAGCGGAACTCGTTAGGAGAGTGAGGGTCGATGGCGATGAGACGGATTACCTCCTCATCGCGCCCCTTCTGCTGCCAGGCCTGCGCCCAGGAGAGGAAGAATCGCTCGGCACCGGACAGCCCGTCGATCACCGACGGCTGTTCGCCATCGAGCGAGATCAGGTAGGCCTTCCAGGCGATCGACAGTCCTCCGAGGTCGCCGATGTTCTCACCGATGGTGAGTGCGCCGTTCACGTGGTGGTCGGGCACCTGGCGAGGGGCGAGCGCGTTGTACTGCTCGATCAGCGAGCCCGTGAGCTTCTCGAATGCCTCGCGGTCTGCTGCAGTCCACCAGTCCGTCAGGCGGCCGTCGCCGTCGTACTTCGAGCCCTGGTCGTCGAAGCCGTGGCCGATTTCGTGGCCGATGACTGCGCCGATCGCGCCATAGTTGGCCGCGGCATCCCGGCCCTCGTCGAAGAAGGGATACTGCAGGATCGCGGCGGGGAAGACGATCTCGTTGAACCCGGGGTTGTAGTACGCGTTGATGGTCTGCGGGGTCATGAACCACTCGTCGCGGTCGAGCGGCGTGCCGATCTTGCCGAGCTCACGCTGGAACTCGAACTCGCTCGTCGCCCGCACATTCGCGATGAGGTCGGTGGGGCTGATCTCGAGACGGGAATAGTCGCGCCATTTCACCGGGTAACCGATCTTCGGGGTGAACTTGTCGAGCTTCTCGATGGCGCGCTTCTGAGTGGCCGCGGTCATCCAGACCAGCCCGGTGATGCTCTGGCGGTAGGCCTCGACAAGGTTGCCGACGAGCACATCCATCGCGGCCTTCGCCCCGTGGGGAAAGTGTCGCTCCACATAGATGCGACCGACTGCCTCGCCCATCGCGCCCTCCACGAGCGAGACGCCGCGCTTCCAGCGGTCACGAAGTTCGGGGGTGCCGGTGAGGGTGCGACCGTAGAAGTCGAAGTTCGCCTCGACGAATGCATCCGAGAGGTAGGCGGCCGACGAGCGGATGACCTGCCAGCGCAGCCAGTCGGTCCAGGCCTCGAGGTGGCCGGCATCCAGCAGCGCCGCGACGCCCTCGAGGAACGACGGCTGCCGCAACACCAGCTCATCGAAAGCCCTCGCCGGAGCATCCAGCGCATCGAGCCAGCGATTGAGGTCCGGGCCGTCGGTCGCCTCGGTGGTTTTCGACAAGCGGGACGCGGTGGTCACGACGGCATGCCAGGTGCTGAGGTTGTAGGTCTTCTCCGAGTCGCGCGATGTCACGTTATCCCAGTGGAACCCGGCGATGGAGGTCTCGAGCTCGAACACCCGCGCGGCGCGGGAGGAGACCTCGTCCAGCCCGGCGAGCGTGAACATCTTCTCCAGGTAACCGACATAGGCGGTTCGGATGTCGGCGAACTTCTCTTCGCGATAGTAGCTCTCGTCGGGCAGGCCGAGCCCGCCCTGCTCGAACAGGACGATGTAGCGTTCGGGGTTGCCCGGATCGTTATCGATATAGAGCTGGAAGAAGCCGCTGACACCCCGGCGCTCGAGACGTCCGAGGGTCTCGAGAAAGCTCGGGATGTCGCTGATGGCGTCGGCTGACGCGAGATCGTGGGTGAGGGGTGCGGCCCCGAGTTCATTGATGCGCGCTTCGGCCATGTAGCTCGCGTAGAGGTCGCCGAACTTGCGTTCCTCCGTGCCAACGGGGGAGCCCTGGGCCTCCACGATGATCTCGCGCACGGCCTTCTCAGCCTCTTCCGCGAGCACATGGAAAGAACCGTAACGGGCCTTGTCCGAGGGAATCTCGGTGCGGTCGATCCACCTGCCGTTCACGTGCCGGAACAGGTCGTCCTGCGGACGCACCGCCGGGTCGAGTTCGTCGTTGTGGATACCGGAGGGGAGCGGAGAGGCGGCGGTCATGCCGACCAGCTTAAGCCGTGTAAACGACCTCCCGGTGACGGCCGTGGAATCTGCCCGGTGACGATCGCCAGCTACACCTCGAGGGCCATCCCAGGCACCGCGAGTTCGGTGGACGAGAACCCGGCGAGCGCCCGTTCCCGGGCATCCGGAGCGTCACAGTGTGTCAAAAGGAGCCGCCTCGCCCCGGCCTCGCTGGCGAGTCTCGCGGCATCCTCGGGAGTGCAGTGAACGGCCCCCTCGGGCGGATGCGCGGAAACCCCGGCCTCGCACAGGAAAAGGTCCGCCCCCTCCGCCAGTTCGACCAGCCCCGCGCAGTAGGCCGAGTCACCGGAATAGGCGAGCACGGAGTCGCCCGCCTCGACGCGAAGCCCGAACGCGGGCATCCCATGATCGAGCGGGCCCCAGCTGAGAGCGAGTTCGCCGACAACGCGGTCCTGCCAGCCGCGCATCTCCGTGACATCGAAGACCTCGGGGATGACGGCCGCCGATCGGTGCCCGAGAAATCCCACCATCCGCTCGACCAGGCCCGGGGGCCCGATCAGCGGCAGTGGCCGCGCGGGGGTCACCTCGGCGAACCGCAGCGCGTAGTAGGCGGTGAGCAGGTCGGCCGTGTGGTCTGCGTGCGCGTGCGAGATCCAGATGGCATCGAGGGTAGCCAGGGGGATGTGTCGTTGCAGCTCGGCAAGGGTGCCGGTGCCGGCATCCACCCAGATCGAGGTGTCACCCTGCTGGACGAGGTAGCCGGAGCAGGGGTTGTCGGGGCGGGGATACGGTGCCGAGGTGCCGAGGATCGTCAGTTTCATAGGAATCAATTAACCAGAAGGCGGCGCCGTCGTTGTCCCGAGATGAAAACGCGAGGTGAAGGACACCGGGCCGGGATGTTCGCCGCCGAGCAGCGCGATCACCCCGCGACCGGCCGCCCGTCCCTTCTCCACCGCGGGTTGCACCATCGTGGTGAGGTCGTAGGGCGCGATGCCGTCGAGCTTCACCCCGTCGAAGCCGACGATGCTCAGGTCGTGCGGCACGACCAGGCCGAGCTGCTCGGCGGCGCGGATCACGCCCACCGCGAGCAGGTCGCTTTGCGCGATCACCGCGGTGGGTCGGGTGCCCGGTTCAGCGAGGAGGGCGAGCGCCGCGATGAGACCCTCCTCGATACTGCTCGCGGCAGCCATCATTCCCGGCGCATCCGCGAAGACCTCCCGCACTCCTCGGATGCGTTCGAGTGCGGTGTACCCGGTGCTCACCGTGATCCCCGCCTCCGTGAGCACCCCCCGAGTGCGGGCGGCATCGAGCGGCAACGTCACCATCGCCACCCGGCAGTGGCCGAGGTCGGCGAGGTGGCGGGCGAGGGCATGGGAGGCACTGCGGTTGTCGAGGTCGATCGCGAGCACCTCGTCCATCGGCTCGGCCTCGATCGCCACCAGTGCGATCCCGCGCTGGCGGAAGATCGCGACCTGGGCGGCGAGGCTGGGGCTGCAGCCGATCAGCACGACAGCATCCACCGGGGCGTTGCGGATGCTCGCGGCACCCTCGCCGTTCTCGGTGAGCAGCAGGAGGCCGGCCCCGAGGGATCCGGTCTCGTCCGCGATGCCGTCGAGCATCGCGATGTTCATCGGGTCACGGAAGGCGTCACGAAGGCGGTCCTCAATGACGACCCCGATGATGCCCGAGCGTCCGCGACGCAGCGACTGTGCCCGCGGGTCCGGGCCGGCGTAGTCGAGCTGGGCAGCGGCGGCAAGCACACGCTCGCGGGTGGCGGTGGAGACCGGCCCTGACCCGCTGAATGCGAGGGATGCGGTGGACGGCGAGACCCCGGCGAGGGCGGCGACGGCGGCGAGATTGGGCCGCGGCCGCGCAGCTGTTGCCTCGTCATCCATGGTTTGTTAGCGTAGTCGAATCGGTTCGATCGAATCGATTCGACTACTTCGCCTGCACGGGATCCCCATGGCCTCACTCCTCTCGAGCACCTCCGCCGGGCTCACGCGCCCGCAGGTGCGGGCCTGGCGGAATGCACTGTTCGCGATCTTCGGCCTGTGCGGCCTCTCGATGGCGAGTTGGGCATCCCGCATCCCCGCCGTGAAGGAGGCTCTCCAGGTCTCCACCTCCTCGATGGGCATGCTGATCTTCGGCATCGCTGCCGGCTCGATCGTCGGTCTGCTTGCATCGAGTCATGTCATTGCGCGCATCGGCGCCCGGCGCACCATTGCGGTGGTGCTCACAGTCGGTGCCGTCGGATTCGCTATCGCCGGATTCGGGGTGTCGGTGGGGCCGAGCTATGCCGTCGTCATGGTGGGACTCGTCATCTTCGGCTCGATGTTCTCGATCTGCGATGTCGCAATGAACCTCCAGGGTGCGGTGAACGAGCGGGTGCTCGGACGCTCGGTCATGCCGGTGTTCCACGCCTTCTTCAGCTTCGGCACGGTGATCGGCGCCGCCCTGGGGGCCGCGGCCGAAGCCATCCAGCTCCCCATCGCGGCGCACCTGCTGATCGTGGCCGTGATCTTCGCCGGTGGCGCACTCGTCTCGGTGCGATTTTTGCAGTCAGAGCACATCATCGCCGAAGACGCCGTCGCGCATGACGACCACTCGAAGACCTGGCAGGGGCGCCTGAGCATCTGGCGTGATCCGCGCACGCTGCTCATCGGACTTATCGTTCTCGGCATGGCCTTCACCGAAGGTTCGGCCAATGACTGGCTCGCGCTCGCGATGGTCGACGGCCACGACACCACCAAGGCGACGGGCGCGCTCGTGCTCGGCATCTTCGTCGCGTCCATGACTGTTGGACGCCTGGCCGGAGTGTCTCTTCTCGACCGCTTCGGGCGCGTTCCGGTGCTGCGCGGTTCGGCCGTGCTCGCCGCCATCGGCCTGATCATGGTGATCTTCATTCCGGTGCTCTGGATCTCGATCGTGGGTGTCGTGTTCTGGGGGCTCGGGGCATCCCTCGGCTTCCCTGTGGGCATGTCCGCGGCCGCCGACGACCCGAAAACCGCCGCCGCGCGGGTGAGTGCTGTGGCCACCATCGGGTATTTCGCGTTCCTGGTCGGCCCTCCGGTCATCGGATTCCTGGGCCAGCATGTCGGCCTGCTGCATGCACTTCTCGTAGTGCTCGTGCTCGTGGCCCTCGCCGGTCTCGCCTCCGGAGCGGCACGGGAGCCTTTGCCGCCGAAGGTGGTGTCGAACTAGGGTCGGACTATGACGCCCTCGATCTCCGACTCGGCACCTGTCGACAACGTCTCGCTTCGCGCTGCTGTTGAAGCGTTCGCGACGACACCCGAGCAGTCCACCTACCTCGATGTGGTGCGCGGATGCCTCCAGGGCCGGGTGCTCCTGGATTCGACCGGGTCCGACCGTCCGACCGTCGAGGCCGACGGTAGCTACAGCTTCCCGGCCGGGGCGACCCTCCAGTTCGCGGGCGGCACCGGACCCGACGGCCAACCCGCCCTCTTCGCATTCACCTCGCAGCAGCAGATCAGCCGGATGCATCCGGATGACCTGTCCGCGGTGCAGGCGCTCGTGCAGCCCGCCGCCGGGGCACTGCAGCTCGCCTCGACCGAGCGTTACGGCTGGCTCTACATCGATCCCGCCGGCCCCACCTGCGCGATCTCGAATCGCGATGCCGCATTCGCGCTGCGCGGCGACCGCAACGACGCGGTCAAGGCGGCCCTCGAGATCCTCGACCCGGAAGCCAGCAAGGCAGCAGTGCTCGACGCCCTCGCCGAGAACGGCCCGCTGCTGCTCGCAGTCGACACCGACTCGGTGCCGACATCCGGAGCATCCGACGGCACACCGGTGCGCATCCGCGATTCGGTCGACCCCGACGGCCACCCCGTGCTCCTGGCCTTCACCTCCGGCCCAGAGGTGAGCGCCCGCGACGTCGCGGACTCCTTCGCCACGCGGCCGGCGGCCGAGATCATCCACGATGCCATCCAGGCTCCCTACGGCGGCCTCGTGATCAACCCCGGCGGACCGTGGATGGCACTCTCGGCAGACGAGCTCCGTGTCGTGCTGCACCGCATCGCCGATACGACACAGCGCAACTAAGATCGACGGGTGCGACTCGTCATTGCCCGGTGTTCCGTCGACTACGCGGGGCGTCTCAGCGCGCACCTGCCCCTGGCCACGCGTCTGCTGCTGCTCAAAGCGGACGGGAGCGTTCTCGTGCACTCGGATTCGCTGAGCTACAAACCGCTCAACTGGATGAGTCCACCCTGCACGGTCGTCACCATCGGCCCGGACGAGGACCAGGCGCATGCGGGCGTCGCCGAGATCTGGAAGGTCACTCAGGCGAAGACGGCCGACCTGCTCGTGATCTCGATCCACGAGATCCTGCACGACAGTGACCACGAGCTCGGCATCGACCCCGGCCTGCAGAAGGACGGCGTGGAGGCCCACCTGCAGAAACTTCTCGCCGAGCGGATCGAGCTCGCCGGCGATGGCTGGCGCCTCGTGCGCCGCGAGTACATGACGGCCATCGGCCCGGTCGATATCCTGGCGACGGATGACGCGGGCCGCAGCGTCGCGATCGAGATCAAGCGGCGCGGGGACATCGATGGCGTCGAACAGCTCACCCGGTATCTCGAGCTCATGAACCGCGACCCTCATCTCGCTCCGGTCACCGGCGTCTTCGCGGCCCAGGAGATCAAGCCACAGGCACGGATGCTGGCCGAGGACCGTGGCATCCGCTGCCTGCTGCTCGACTATGACGCAATGCGCGGTCTCGACGACAGCGACCACCGACTGTTCTGAGAGCGGTGATCAGCTCTTAGGATTACAACAGTGACTACTCGCTGGAGCTGCTTCCTCTTCGATCTCGATGGCACGATCATCGATTCGGCCCCCGGGATCACCGCGAGTCTCGCCTGGACCTTCGAACGCCTCGGCCGAACCGTGCCGGGCCCAGCCGAGCTTCTGGCCTACGTGGGGCCGCCCATCCTCGACTCATTCCGCGACCTGGCGGGCATGACGGTCGACGAGGCCCACCACGCCCTCGAAGTGTATCGTCCGCACTACCTGCAGACCGGTGTCTTCAACAGCTCGGTGTATCCGGGCGTGCCGGCGCTGCTCAAGCGAATCCACGAGAGCGGAATCCCGATCTCACTCGCGACCTCGAAGCCGGAGCTTCCCGCCATAACCGCGCTCGACTTCTACGGGCTGGCTCACTACTTCACGGTGATCACCGGCGCATCAGAGGACGAGGTGCGCAGTCGAAAGGCGGATGTCGTCGAGGAAGCTTTGCGCCGACTAGTCGCACTCGGCGCCGATACGAGCACGCCCGTGATGACGGGCGACCGCGAGCACGATGTGCACGGGGCGGCCGAGCACGGCGTTCCCACGATCTTCGTCGAGTGGGGTTACGGAACCACGGCCGAACAGGCCAGCGCGATCGGTGTGGCCGCCACTGCGGAGGAGCTCGGCACGCTGTTGCTCGGCTGATGCGCCGCTCTGCACTCCCGGCCGCCGCGCCGGTTAGTGACACGCGTGCCGCCGAGTGACACCCGTGCCCCGGAGTGCCACCTGTGTTGCGGAGTGACGCGCGCGCTGCATTGTGGCCAGCTCTGCACCTCCTCGCTGCGCCTTCGCGCCTGCGAGTGACACGCGCACCCACCTGTTCTGGCGCGCGTGTCACTTACGGGCGCGAAGGTTCGCATGGGCCGACTCCTCGCGGTGGCGAGGGACACGTACGGCTCGTTCGTCCGTGCGCGCTCGCTCCCCGTCGCACTTCGCAGCCCGTGCGGCTTCGCTCCCTGTCCGGCTTCGCTCCCCGCCTGCCTTCGCAGGACGTCCGCCCTCGCGGCCAAGAGTGACACGCGCGTCCCGGGGTGACACCTCGTGAACCGATTTTCCTTGCTCCCTCAATTTCTGCGCACCTCCGCGGCCGCGAGTGACACCCGCGGCCGCCCGTTCCGGCGCGCGTGTCACAAACGGACGCGGAGACTCACGGACACCGAACACCCCGACGCGGAGACCGCTATCGGAGTAGAGGCCCGCAGCGTATCCGCGACAGCTTGACGAAGCTCATCGCAGCAGCGAACGTAGAGGGATGACTGCTCTCTCGATTCTGTTCATCGGCGGTACCGGCACGATCAGCTCTGCGGCGAGCGCCCGAGCCCTTGAGGAGGGTCATAAGGTGACGCTCCTCAACCGCGGCCAGACCACACTTCGTCTGGCGCCCGTCGGGGCCGAGGCACTCGTCGCCGACATCCGTGACGCCGCATCGATAACGGATACGTTGGCCGGCCGCGAGTTCGACGTCGTCGTCGACATGGTGGCATTCACTCCTGAGCACGTCGCGCTGGACATCGAGCTGTTCACCGGCCGGGTCGGGCAATACGTGTTCATCTCCTCGGCATCGGCGTACCAGAAGCCGCCGCTGCGGCTGCCAATCCTCGAGTCGACCCCCCTCCGCAACCCCCACTGGCGGTACTCGCGCGACAAGATCGCCTGCGAAGACCTGCTGGTGGCGCAGTATCGGGCCAGCGGCTTTCCTGCCACGATCGTGCGCCCCTCGCACACCTACGACCGCACGAGCATCCCGCTCAATGGCGGCTGGACCGCGATCGACCGCATGCGCCGGGGAGCGCCGGTCGTGCTGCACGATCACGGCTCCTCGCTCTGGGCGCTTACTCACGCCCGTGACTTCGCGGTCGGCTTCGTGGGGCTGCTCGGCAATCCGCACACGATCGGCAGCGCCATCCACATCACGTCCGACGAGCTGCTGAGCTGGACCCAGATCACCCACCTGCTGGCGGATGCCGCGGGAGCAACCCCGAACATCGTCCATGTCACCTCGGAGGCGATCGCTGCCGCCGACCCCGACATGGGCGCGGGTCACCTCGGTGACCGCAGTCACTCGATGATCTTCGACAACAGCTTGGTGAAGTCGCTGGTTCCCGCATTCAATCCGATCATCGGGTTCGCCGAGGGCGCCCGCGAGATCATCAGCTGGTACGACGCCCATCCCGAGCAGCAGGTTGTCGATCCCGCGCTCGACGCGCTGTTCGACCGGCTGGCCGCCTCCGCAGCGTAGCTGCCGGGGCCGTTCCCATCGCGGCGATCGCCAGCGCACCCTCGGCTGCAAGCGCGCGGGGCCGCTCGCGGCGGGGGTTAGGTACGCTCGCGGCGGTGTAACCGCGTCCCGGCGGGAAGCACAACTCCCTCCACGAGGCGTTGTCCCCGCCGCGACCCGGTGTCGACGGCTCAGACGGCAGTCACAACAGCCCCGCGGCGATCGACACCGCGTCAATGGGAAGAACACCTACGATTCGAACACCCCGGCGCCGGGCCTCCGCGGTCGCGCAGCAGCGCGTGTACCCATGCCCGCGGTCGCGCAGCAGCGCGTGTACCCATGCCCGCGGTCGCGCAGCAGCGCGTGTACCCATGCCCGCGGTCGCGCAGCAGCGCGTGTACCCATGCCCGCGGTCGCGGACGGCTCGAAAGTGGGCGACGTCACCCGGGCGGAGTTCGCGAAGGCGCTGGCCACGGTAGCCACTCCGTGCGACCCACGAGCCAGTTCGCCCCGCCATTCCGGGCATATGCGGACATTTCCGATCGGCACGCAGAATCGAAGTGTCCGTGCACGCCTGAATCCGACCACGACCGAGCGCACACACGTGCCCACCGCAGCACCTACCGAGCGAGCCGCTCCACCACTGCACCGAAGACCCGCGGGAGGGCGGATGCCGCTGGCACTATCGCCGAGCGCAACGGGGAGTTCGCCACGGCGACGAGCCCGGCCGTGAGCACGCGGAAGTCGCGCGTGCGCTGCATCCACGCCCGCTCGTAGCGCTGCGGATCATCGTGCGCAATGCACGCGATCGCGACCTCGGCCTGGGCGAGTCCGACGCGGATGCCCTCGCCGGTGATCGCGTCGACATAGCCGGAGGCGTCGCCCACCAGCAGAACGCGTCCGAGTGATCGCCGAGTCGTGCTCTGCCGAAAAGGCCCCGCGCCGCGAAGCGCACTCGCCGGTTCGGCACCCGCGACGAGAGCGGCGAGCGCGGGGATGCTGGCGAGCGCGTTTTCGAAGTCGAGCCCCTGCCGCCCGAGCATCGCAATGCCCACCACGCCGCCGCCCACCGGGGTGACGTAGGCCTCCACTGTCGGCGTCCAGAACACCTCGATCAGGTCGGTCTGCGGCTCCGCGTGAAAGTGTCGCCGCACCCCATAGCGGCGCCCGCGTGCCGCGACTGCTCGCTCGAGGCCGGTCAGCCGGCGCACAGTGGAGTGCAGGCCGTCCGCCGCGACGAGATAGCGGGCGCGGATGCCGGCGGCGGTCACCGACTGCGCGTCCTGCTGAAGGGCATCCACCTTGGCGCTCACCAGGATCACCCCGAGGGACCGCGCTCGCTCGGCCAGCGCATCATGCAGTGCCGTGCGCCGCACCCCGCGACCCTCGCCAGCCGCGAAATGGTGATCGACCCGCTTCTCGGCACCGCGAGAATTCAGGCTGCGATAGCTCACGCCGCGCAGGGCGAACCCGGGCGGATCGACACCGAGGCGCGCGAGAGCGGGCAGTGCCCCGGGCATCAGCCCCTCGCCGCAGGCCTTATCGATGCCGCCGTGATCGCCTCCGCCGCGCGGTTCGACGATGGTGACAGTGAGTCCGCGCAACCGCGCCTCGATTGCTGTCGCAAGTCCCGCCGGACCACCGCCCACCACGAGCACATCCACTTCCGGGACGGCGGTCATGCCACGGCATCCAATGTCCTGAGCGCCCGCTCCTCGGTGGGGATGCGGAATCCGAACAGCAGGATCGCGTTCAGCACCGTGAACGCCAGCGCGGTCACCCACGCGGTATGCACGAGCGGCAACGCGATGCCCTCGGCGATCACCACGACGTAGTTGGGGTGGGTGAGGAAGCGGTACGGTCCACCGGTGACCCTCCCGAGGCCGGGCACCACGATTACGCGGGCGTTCCACTGCCGACCGAGTGTTCCGATGCACCAGTAGCGCAGCCCCTGGCAGGCGAGGGCGATCGCCAGCATCGGCCAGCCGAGCCACGGCAGGAACGGGCGATCGGCGAAGAACACCTCGGCGAGGCAGGCGAGCAGCATGCCCGTATGCAGCACGACCATGAAGGGGTAGTGGCGCTGCCCGTACTCACGGCCCCCGCGCTCGAAGGCCCAGGCCGCATGGCGGTTGGACAGCGCGACCTCGATGATTCGTTCCGCGCCGGTAGCGAGGATCAGCGCGACGAACCAGATCATGACGGCCACCGCATCAGCACCAGTTCGGCGCTGACTCCCGGTCCGAGTGCGAAGAGGGCGCCGTGGGATCCGGGCTGGTGGGCGCTCGTCAGCTCCCCGGCGAGGATATGCAGCACCGAGACCGACGAGAGGTTGCCGACGGCGGCGAGGGACCGCCAACTCTTGTCGAACACCCCATCCGCGAGCCCGAGTGACGACTGGAACTGCTCGAGCACCCGCGGCCCGCCCGGATGCGCGATCCAAGTGTCGATGTCGTCGAGTCCCAGGTCGTTGTCTCCGAGAAAGCCGGTGATATCCCGGCCGAAATTAGCCTCGATCACGTCAGACACCTGGGCGGTGAGGATGATGCGGAAGCCGGTCTCACTCGCGGTGAATCCGATCACGGACTCGGTGTCGGGGTAGAGCGCGCTGCGGGTGTCCACGATGTCGGGCCCGCTTACGGGCATCCGCTTCGCTCGCTCGTCGCCCACCATGACCACAGCCGCAGCGCCGTCGCCGAACAGGCCGGTGGCCACGAGGTTGGCGGTGGAGTCGTCGTCCCGCTGGAAGGTGAGGGAGCAGAGTTCGACGGCAATGAGCACCGCAACACCCGCGGGATGCCCCACCAGGTAGTCGGCGACGCGAGCGATTCCTGCCGCCCCGGCGACGCATCCGAGGCCATACATCGGCACCCGCTTCACATCGGAGCGCAGCCCGAGGCGGGCCACCAGCACGGCGTCGATCGAGGGCGCGGAGATGCCGGTCACGGAGGTGAACATCAGGTAGTCGACCTCGCGGGGCTCGATTCCGGCGATCGCGAGCGCATCCTGCAGTGCCCGTTCGGCCAGATCGGCCGCAACTTCGATAAACATGTCGTTCGACTGGGTGAAGGTGCTGGCGTTGCGATAGCGCTCGATGGGCATCACCAGATGTCGGGTGTCGACGCGACTGCCGGCATGAAGTCGGCGCAGGACGGCCTGCTTCGTCGGATCCGATGTGACCATCGGTGCGATCATGTCCGTGATCTCGGACTGCGCGTACACGTTGACCGGCAGCGCGGGGGCAACGGCGACTATTCGGGCCATTCGGCGACGCTAACACTCTTGCATGCCAGTTCGGGCTTCGGTGGCGAGGGCTTGACGGCGAACCGAACCAGCGCATTGGCCCTAGCGTTGCTTCCATGACCGCCGCATCCGCCCCCCGATCGGCAGCTCGTCCGTTCGGGGCAGTCGGACTCGTGGCCATCGGTCTCATCTGCCAGGAGGTCGGCGCGTCTTTCGCAGTGCTGCTGTTCCCCTCGGTGGGCGCGATCGGCATGGTCGCCCTCCGACTCGCTTTTTCGGCGATCGTCCTGCTCGCCGTCGCCCGACCGCGGCTGCGCGGTCACAGCCGGAATGACTGGCTCACCGTGATCGCCTTCGGAGTCGTGCTCGCCTTGATGAACGCCCTCTTTTATGAGGCGCTCGCCCGCGTGCCGCTCGGCGCCACGATCACGATAGAGGTGCTCGGGCCGCTGGTGCTCTCTGTCGTGATGAGCCGACGTGCGTCGAGCTGGCTCTGGGCGGTGCTCGCCTTCGCCGGCGTGGTCATCCTCAGCCAGGGCAGCTTCGGCGACCTGGATCCGGTGGGTATCGCCTTCGCGTTCGGCGCGGCCGCCATGTGGGCGG
>Ga0209512_1002365_pt1 | contig 20269 bp, 19 predicted proteins | sample frozenSSSSmetaG_FD_184142 | JGI IMG/M metagenome (GOLD analysis project Ga0209512, IMG submission 184142) | Glacier valley bacterial and archeal communities from Borup Fiord, Nunavut, Canada, to study Microbial Dark Matter (Phase II) -... | ecosystem: Environmental > Aquatic > Freshwater > Ice >... | reverse complement strand
CGCGACCTTAGGGACGACAGACTTCTTCGACCTCGTGTTCTTAGTTAGACGCGGGGTTGAAGCCAGGGGATCGATGGCCTTCCTACGAGGCGCCATGTTGTTCGATGCTAGGGAAGTTAGCAGCGGACACCTAACAGGAAACCGGAGACTTGCCTTAATTAAGCTCTTGACGATATTAACGAGCAGAGAAAAAGAAGCTATTTAGGAAAGACATCAATTAGCAGTGGACTAGTGTTAGACGAGAAGATCACTTACAGATTAAAGGTGCGGGAAACGTGAACAGACAGGAAAACTCTAGCTTAAGATCGGAACGCTAGACAAAGCGCAGCAATGACGACAGCAGAACAAAGAAGCTAGATCCACTAGTTAGCTCAAGAACGATGGAGGAAGGTTAACAAAGAACTAGGGCGGTACTCACGATGATCCACTAGGTGTGGGACAACTGGGTGGATGCGCGTGGGCTAGATTTGTTGATATTAGAGAAAGGCAAAGGAATCTGTGGCTAGTAAACAAAGAAAATGTCGCCTAGCGCTACCGGACCTACACTTAAGCGAAAACCCTGAAATCAACTAACAATTCTAGCGGACGCCGCCTAGAGGGCGACGACAATGCCGCTAGTGTCGTCGACGACGATGAGTGACGACGACGACGTTAGCAACCATGGCGCTGGAAGAATTACGGACCGGACTAGGGTTGGGGTCGACCCCTAAGAGGGGGGATAATTGTAAGGCGGTGAGCATCGTCCCCAGCAGAACGCCGGTCACGTGGCCGACGCCCGAGGACTTCTAGGCACGTGCTCCTAGACAAGCGTGGTACGCTCGGCAAAGGGTGGGCCACTGGCGTGGGACCGGAGGGCAATAGACGAAGGGACTTCTGCCACTGGCGTTGGACCGGAAGGTAGAGGGACAAGTATATATATATCCATAGAGACTAGAGATGAGATCTCCAGTCGTTAGTCAATGTATCAAGCGCCTAGTTGGCCCACCACTAGACTTAGACCAGACCCCCTTTCCTATCATTGTGAGAACCGTACCTCAGACTACCAGTGTTGTACCAGCCGGGTGTTACACTACCCACACAGTTATTCCACCACTAGGTGCCCAAATGTCAAGGGAGCAGTGTGAAAGGTCTAGATGCGTCTAAATTGTCGTCTTCTTGTTGAATAGAGGTCGTCTGTAGGTGAATGGATGTGTCTATTGTTAATTCAAAGGTGATCTTGTTCTTCTGTTTTAAATGTGAATTTGTGTGTGTGTCTGTTCTTCTGTTCTGTATTCAAAGATCTATATATTGATCTGTTCTGTATTCTGTTCTTGTTCTTTTCGTGTGCCCTAGGGCTTCTGTGCCTTTAAGTCTGTTCTGTCTTTCTGTTTAAAGTTCGTGTTCTAAGATTAGTATCTTGATCTATATCTTTGTGTTCTGAATTCGTTCTGTCGTGTTTAAGTTCTTGTTCTATTCGAGTTCTGTTCTGTTCTTGTATTCTAAGATCTGTATATCGATCTGTGTTCTGTTCATTCGTATTCTGTATTCATTTTAAGTTCGTGTTTAGGTTCTGTATCACTAATGAAAGTGATGATGGGTTTGAGGATGAGATTGAATCTTATGTCACGGTCACGCAGAGCAGGTCATGCGGATCTAAAGTGCTAGATTCAATCTAAAGAGAAAAGAAGGAAAAGAGGAAAGAGAGAGGAAAGGAAAGATCTATATATATAGTGTGGTGGAGCAGGATCGTACAAGGTCAGGTGATCAGGGCGGAAGAAGGTGTCTCTAGGCAAACAGGCCCGTGATCTGTATATAGATGGCGTACAGAGCAGGCAAGCAGGATCATCCATCCACGTACGCACTAGGGAGAGACCTGCCAGCTCGAAGAGCTGGACGAACTAGGAATACAATAAGCTCTTACCCCCAGTGATGCCTTCATTGGTGCCTATGCTCTCAGCTCCCGGTTTCTAGGTGTCCTTTGTGATACCATCCCACCCTCCGACAATAGTGTAGGCCTTAAGCGCACAAGCGCGCAGCTAGCTAGCGAAACAGTACACGTGAATCATCAACAACAAGAGCAACACCTAAAGTAAAGCTCTCAACCTTCAATATTCGTGACACTATTAAGGAACACTATGCTTACATTAAGCTAGTGTTAAACTAACTCTATATAGCTAACTTATATACTAAGCTCTTAAAATGTAAGTTTAACATAGAGTGTATAGACTTCTTAAGATATACTATATGTAAGAAGGGCGTATTTATAGAATAGGACTAAATTAAGGTAATCTTTAAATAGCCTATACTAGCTATGTTCTAAGAGGTCTAGGTTTTCCTTAAATTTACTAATTTCTATTAAAGGTTAGTTAATAAGTACTCTAAGATTGTCTAGCCCCTTACTAGCCTTATAAAGGGTAGTGTAAAGGGGAAATAGATAGGCTTATTTATATAAGAAAATTAGTAGTAAGAGGCTTTTAATAAGCTAAAGACAGCTTTTGTAACTATACTAGTCTTAGTTTACTTTAACATTAAGAGACTAATCTAGTTAAAGACTAATGCATCTAGGTTTACTATCTTTATAATAATATCTTAACTAGTTATTATGTTACAGCACACCCTAAGTAGTTAGTACAACACCCGTAGTTAGCCCAACTAATAGGGTCACGTAATGGATCACTTAGATCACTTAGATCACAACGTGATCTAGGGGCTCTAGAATGATCGTTGATCACGAAGGTTCTATATAAGTAGATAGCATTTCTTTAGATAGGAGCTTCATGCTCAACTTAATACAGTATCTTACACATACTAGTAACGTGCATACTTAAGATAGTATTCTTTTCTATTGTTCTTAACCTCCTGCCTTAACAACCAAACCCAACCTCTTAAAACCGCCTCCACCTTAGAAGTAGTCCACGGGCGTTACAGAAGAGTGATGTAAGTCGTGTGTTTTCCCCCATTTATTATGCCCATCAGACATTCTCGTGTACAAAATCGACCTAGATTCCTCTAGCGATGAGCCACGTTATAGCCCCCCTTTCTCCCACTACGTTCATTAGCCTAAGATGGTGGTTTAGGCGAAGTTTGAGAGTTTTCACTGTTAGACGGCGGTTGAGGGCGACTCGGTGTGTCGAGGTGATGATTGCCATCAATTGCTGCTAAAAGACGACGTCACAGAAGCACAAGTTCCCACGTATTTGGTCTTCTTGCGAGGTCGGAATTAGATTAGTGACCGTATTATATCCTAAGTGACCCTTAGTGAAGGACGATATTCCGAAGACAGCACTTCGTCATCGGCGATGGCATCCTCAACCTCTCTTAGAACGATATTCCAGGTCTTAAGCTGGCGTAGAGCTTTCATTTTCCATCGCGAACTATGTAGGGGCGTTTAAAGTGCACGAAGAGTAAATGCCACGGCTTAACCAACCGCGGTCATGTGTAGTTGATTAGGTTGGTTTCCACGCTCGTTCCAGCTAGTCGAGGTGCTAACGTCTCCTTTTAGAACAGACAGAGAATAATACACGATCGGGGGATCGTTAGGAATGCGTAAGAATATCGTTGCTTCACTAGTATAGATCTCGCCATATTCCACCCCAGCCTTCACCATATATGAAAAGCCTTGCGTGATCACAGCGGCCACCAAACGACGACAGCGAATTGTCACACTTTCATTCTCGCCTTCTTCTATAATTTCGTCTAGGTTCATCTCAGCAAGGCCTTCGTAAATATACCCCAAGGTCAACTTATGAGGAGCTTTGTATTCGATGGTTAGCGCGGTCAAGCACGTAGGCATTCCCGGGCGCCTCCTTTAACAGTTCGACCCATTGAATAGACATTGTGCTTAAGTCACGAGCCATGTTAGATCAGAACCAAGTTTTGGACAATTACCAAACCAGCTACTCTCGACCTCAGCAATGCCGACTCTGCAGAATGTGTTTCTCTCGCCTGGAGACCGGGCCAGAATCAAGCAATTCCAATACTCAACCTTGCACGTGCTATACTTCAACGCATAGAACTTCCCCCTTGGCAAAGTGTCAAGTGGGATATCGATTGGATTAGTGTCCGGTATTAGGTCCGTAGGCTCTCCATCGTTAGACTGGCGGATTTCGTACTTCGAAACGGGTAGGTCACCCACAGCATGGATATTCACCGAGGTAAGCTGGCCATGTAGATTGATTCTAGCTTCGTTGTACGCGCCGTATGGATCTTCACTTACCAAGGTATATTTCAACTCGACCAGGGTCACCACACTTTGAGGTTTTGCGGAAGTGTGAGCTACCTTGAGGACCCTGAGTTCTGCTGCTGCGATGGTCAGACCACCACAGCAAAGACGCCATAAGCCAATCCACCCACATGCCAGCGGCATAATCGCCCATTAACCCTGAACGGTTGATTTGCTGCGCAATCGCAGATAAAGCCGGCAAGCGGTCACTTTGTCTGCTGATCTGTCGTGACTGGTACTGGTCAATAATTGATGACCATAGTTCGCAGCGGTCTTGGTCACTACCATATTCCACCACCTGCGCATACCGTGCCTTGAAATTTGTTGATGTGGGAAATCGACCCTTTTCGGAGATGGTCCTGTCTAGTTGACCACATTCACACCAGGCTGAAGACCGGCATTCCCAGACGAGCTCTTGATTTGTATAATGTACTAATCTTCTTGCGAGAAGTCGCTCCTGGAACGGCCATGCACGACGAAACAGAGGTAAATTTGTATCATCCCATGATTGCCAAGACGGTTCGTCCTTTTGCCAGACGTTATGGTCTATTTTCTCGGAGACTGTAACAGTGATGATCTTTTGTTCTGATGCTCGTAATTGGACCTTTTGGCTCTCCCTATAGCCAAAGCAGCCACCATTACCAATTATGCGCATGTGATGCTGCTATGACGAGGTAGGCATGTCCATATATCCCTCCCATCTTTGGACACTCCTCTTCCCATTCCATTGCCTGTCCTTGGATAATGCAAATAGAGTCAATCCAAATATAGTGGATGTCCAGCTTCGAAGTAACTTCAATGGCATCTTGAAATGTCTTCGGCAGACACAGAACTGGAATGCCTTCATTCTCATGAGTTTTCAGGTTGTCTGTTGTGGTTTCGAAGTGTCCCGAGTCCCCCCAGCAGTGGCTAAGAGCAGTGTAGTTTTCAATCAGTGCAGTTCCGGTATTGACTAATTTCACTTTAAGAATTTCTTCTGAGAACACTATTTGTAGCAATCTCTTTGGTTTGCCGGAAGAGAGACTCGTCGAGCTTCTACAATCAGGATGGCCGCTTTCACATGTGCCGATCCAGGATTTGATGAGTTCAAAACACTCCAGTGATGATGAATTCCCCACAATTTTAGGAGTTTGGCCAGAAGAGTACCACCGAAGCCATTCAGGTGCCTGAGTACATGAGCAAAACACTTTCTGTGTAGGCAGAAGACTAACCTCAGCTATTGGTTCTTCAACTGTGAATTCCAGCTCTATCTCCTCGAGGCCCGCCTTATCAGTCAATTCTCCAAGTCCTGCGTCTTCGGCAGTCTCTGACTGTTGCTCAATGATTGTGACTGGCCATTGTAAAAATATCTTAGGTGCTGTGGATGCCGTTCTGAATAGCCCACGCCGTATTATGAACCGGACTTGGTCTGCCTCGCCGGCGAGATGCGGCCAACGATCTCTGTAAAGCCTTGCGCCGTCCGTTAAAACTTTGCACCACCTACAATCTCGAAAGGCCCCCTTTTGAAGCGCTTCTAGCGACATGGACCACTCCATGAGAAGGCCATCACATGAGGGGCACTGACAAAACTGGCAGCCTTGTCTTGACATAGTAAAAAATAATTTTAGGAGCTATGAAAGAGGGAAGACATGAGGCCTATTTATGAGTTGCTTAATGAGTATTTATGCTTTACTCAGCTCTTCTGGTTGGATGTTCAGAGCTACGTGGTGGCAGCCGCGTAGCCAGGTGTGCACGGTTTCCGCGCATCTAAACAGTCCACGTGTCTGCAGCTCATAGCCAACGTAAGCCTTATTATCGATAGAAGAAGGGGCGGTGCTTGAGCGGTAGGAGCTACCACTGAAACGAGGCGAACTTTTCAAAACCAGAGTATACATTTTACTCTGGAAACTTGAGTTGCTCTTACGAATAGAGTCGTCCCACTGCTGTTGCACAGCGTGCGCCCCTAGGTATAATGTTCCGACTCGGTAGAGTGCATATCAACCTGCACCAATATCACGGCAATGACCTCGTTCGCCTCGTGCCCTCCAGCCTGTGAGGTAGCGACACATCGGTTAAATCCGCCTCAAAAATCTAAGCGTGGGGATAAAGCATAAAGCAGCCTCGCTGGCAGAGCGCGTGCGAACCATCTGATGCTCTGTCCATGATAGCCGTGCCAATGTAATTGACACTGAGTCTTCCTACGTAGATACTACGGCATCCGACGCCGTAAAGCTCAACAAATCAGATCACTAATTACTTTGTACAGTCCACTCGCGATAAGTCGATCCACGATAAGTCAATTTTTGCGTTATGTCGATTTTTTTTTCCTGGCATAGAACTTTTTGCCATACAAATCACAATATACGATATATCGACCTCAAACTGCCTTAATACCGACATATTTCATAGGCAATACTACTACAGAATGCCTCGATCAAAGCTGAATACCATAACAATCGAGCAGCGACGTGCCATTCGTCGCTGGGTTTTCCAATAGCCAAAACGCCCATCACAGCAACAAGCATCCAATGATTCTTCGAGACTTTTCAGCTTACTATACGTCAGTCAACAGTCTCTAAATCTGTTTCTTCACAATACTCATACCTTAACAACAAGAATATCTAATGTTAATGTTTAGGTTATTTTCATCCGTCTTTCTAAAGGGAGGTGAAGTAGGGAAAGGTGGAAGGCGTTCTATAGTTATTAGATACATGTTTTTCTATTCTTTAGCTTGTAGTAGTTCATCTACTATAAGTCCATCTAAAGAATAGTGTACTTAAACAAATGACTCTATAACTCTAGTCTAAGATGCAACTAGAAGATTAAGAGGTGGGGTACCTCTAGCACACTTCCTAAAGATGGATTTAGCTTCATGAATGCAAATTACAGCTACCCACAGCGGAATAAGTTTTAGAAACTGTTTAGAAATTACCCTTAAAAAGTTATCCCACCTTATGAAGCAGCAATAGGGCATCTATGGTACCCGTCATCTAGCCCCTAATTAAGTTGCATGATATCGTAGGATTAAAGAAGACCCTACACAAAAGAGAATCAATCCCTTCTGTTACGAATATTGAAGGCTTCACTTTAGGTGTTGCTATTGTTGTTGTACTATTCACGTGTACAGTTCGCTAGCTGGCCGCACGCTTATGTGTTAGAGCCCTATTTGTATATAGATCTTTTCCTTCTCTCTCTTCTTTCCTCTTTTCCTTCTTTTCTCTTTAGATTGAATCTAGCACTTTAGATCCGCATGACCTGCTCTACGTGACCGTGACACCTTCTAAACTATAGCTAAGAGTTATATATTTATCTAAATTAGACAAAAACTCATTAAACGTGGACTTCCCCGTTGTAGTAGCCTCGCCTTTTAAGTCAATTAATGGGCTGCACTAAGGGAGGAGGACTGCCTTCCTATAGGCATGAGAAGGTAGCATCATAACGACAGCAAGTTAAGGTGTGCTATAACAACGGCATTCTGTCGACTTATCTCGCCTAACCCTAAGTGTATACAACAAATTAGGGCTTCGTGCATGCTATCTTTAATCTTAAGTAGTAAATGGCTAACATCTTTCTTAATCTCTAAGTGCTATAGCTAGCGCAGGTGTGTTAAATTCTCAAAAGCCTAGTCTGCAAAGGCAAGACTAAGGAACAGAGTTATAGGACACTGCCCTTAAGACTTGCAGTCCTTGTGGAGGGTCACTCTAGTACACCTGCTCTCTGTTAGTTAACAACAAAAAATATGAATTAAGTTAAAGTCTCCCTACTGTGCAAAGTTTCTATAGCCCTTCGCAAGCTAGAGCTTAACCTTTAAAACTAGCTCTACCCCATTAGACCTAGGAATTAAAAGCAACTTAAAATCCTAAGTTAATATTTAGTGTAGATAGTTTAACAACTTAAAAGTATGCTTACTTTATATCTTAGAGAATCATTATCATTAGTATATGTAGAAGATGTTACGAATATGCGTGGTGCGCTCCGACAGAAGTCACGTGACTGGAAGTCACGTGACTGCGCGCCTTCATGTAGTAGAATAGCTACTAAGTGCCCAACTTAGTATTGTGCCTTTTGGCCAGTTCAGAGAGGGGAAAGCTATTTACCACTCACGTGACAGAAGAGACTACTATAGTACCTAGGCACACTCCTATATATGCTAAAATCTATATGAGGAATGTAGTCTAGGGTTAATATTAAGGATATAGGAAGGCCTACTAATTATAAACTTATAGGTATTTAAGGAGTAAAGTAAAATCCACTAAATTAACAAGGTCTTTCTCCCTTATAATGTCTTTAACGCTATGTTTGTAAATAAGTTCTATTTTAATGTACTAAAGATATTCAGCCTTTAACTATATAAGAAATAGCATACTAACTCCCTTAACATTAGACTGGCCACGGTCTAGTCTAGTCCAGACTGTTAGTATAAAGTGTAGACCATTTTACAGTCTAGTCTTTTTTTTAAGACTAGACTGTAAGAAAAAAAGACCAGACTGTTAACGGTCTAGTCTTTTTTTAAAGTGCAGACTGTTTATAAAAAATGAGGACTGTTTAAAAGACTAGACTGTTCAGTCTTTGCCAAGAACGGTCTAGTCTGGTCTAGTCCTACAAATTCTAGGACCGGACTATTAGACCATTTAGACTGAATTTTTTTATCACTTTAATTAACTATTTAAGGCATTTGAAGCTATATAGCATTACTGTATTGCGTTACTGTGTCACGTGAAATGGTCTAGTCCTAAAATTTAAGACTGGACCATTTTACAGTCTAGTCCTAAAAAAAGTGAGGACTGTTAAACGGTCCGGTCTAGAAATCTAGGACTGGACTGTTCTACGGTCCAGTCCTAAAACAAAGTGAGGACTGTTTAAACAGTCTAGTCTTAAATTTTAGGACTGGACTGCTTATGTAAGCAGTCTGGTCTAGTCCAGTCCAGTCTTTACAGTCTAGGCTGGCCAGTCTACTTAACATAATCATTAATCTCTCTTAGTATCTTTATACTTATCTCTTAATAGAACATGCTATAGAAGTGTTACTAGGTAGTTTGCATTGTGATTTGCGTAGGTTTGCCTTATAATATGCTAGCGCTAGTTTTAACACACTAGATTAAGAAGCCCTTAGTCGTGTAGCGTGTAGACAAGGAGACCCTTTTTTAAGACATATTTCTACATTAAGGCCTAGATTCGTGTTATATCTGCTAAAGTTAACTTAGCGATGCTTATGATGAAGGAGCCTACTTACTCGCACTAGCGTTTCTTTAAGCGCTCGTAGGCTTTAATCGTCGGCCGTACAATCTGCTAAAAGTGAATCGCATCCTCAAGCTCGTCTTCTCTAGCTGAAGTTAGCGCTATAACGACATGTTGACTAAGGGATCATTTGTACAATACTCCGTATTCTTTAGTAGTAGTGTTTGAAAGCTAGACATGCTGGCAAAAATGACCCTGAGAGATCTTGAATGAGAGAAACGTAGTAGTGGTAATGCTTTAATGCCACGCTTAGTGAGATGGTGGCACTGATATCTCAGAATGAAAAAAGGGTTGGGGTGGCTGATGAACCAAGCTTAGGGTGGCCGATATCCTATTTCTAGGATTTGGAAAACTGAACCCTCGACACTAGAAACAGAAGACTTTATACGATAATGTTCCTACCTTGTCTTGTATGAACTTACTGCAATACCTGCGCCACTATTATGCGAGGTGCCTTACAGAATGTTAGCTCGAATCACAGATCCTGTATACGTTCTCCCGTTTCTTGATAGTGTTGTTGACAGGTAAAAGCAGCATTGGCCGCAAAACCACCTACAAGATTCGGCAACAGCATATCCAAAAAGCAGCAACAGATTTCGCAAAGCTGTCTCATTCAGCGATTGCCTCCAGTAGAGATGCCCAGTTCTCTCCAGTCTGTGGTCGTATGTGCTTGTTCTTCTCCTTGCTGACTTATGAGGATGACGAAGAGACATACAGAGAGCGTTCTTTGACACACTCAATCAGTGGTGAAGATGTGATGCAGGTAAATCTACCGGGAGGAGCGAGGAGCGACGACAGATGAGTAAGTTAGAGGGAGAGACGGGATGGGTGTCGGAAACGAAAAGTGCTTAGGAGATGCATATGAAGAGAGAAATGCGTAGGAAGTCCGAAGATGGACATTAAGAGGAGATGTGAGAATAGCAGGAAGACATATCAGATTTGAGAAGTAAGTAGATTATAGAGAGATAAGCAACAGCTTTGGAAAAATAGATACAATTCCAATGATTATTTCATTTGATCACATGGAGTTTGCTAAGACAAGTTGTGTTATGTGTACCGTGTATTCAATGGTTTCAGTCAGAGGAGCAAAATGAAGCTTCCTCTAACTGAGACTTGTGACTGTGCAAGGCAATTATTTCGAAAAAGAAAAAAAAAGGAAATATCTGAAATAAATCTGCAAATTCTTCAGTATTCTTCTGTGATTGTGCCCATAATCGTTAAATCGAGGTTGAGGTGCGTGCTTGAGCTTCACCTATAGATAGTGCCCTCAGCACTGACCAACTCTGATAATCACCCAGCGAACGGGCTTATCACTCTCCAAAGTCAACAAATGCAAGATCCCGAATTGAGCTGCACGACGAGCTCACACCGCAGGTTGAGCAACCACGAGAAACACATCAATTGAAGCGTCAAAATCCCATTTCATAAATTCTGAAATATAGTGTTCGTAGCAGATTGTTGTTCTTGGTAGTCAGCAGTGCTAATATTGCGACAAGGATTCGTGGGGTGAGCGAAGTCTTGTCAGAAAAAAAGTTGGTGATAATTGAGGAGGTTGGAAACGGGAGGGGGCTGGGAGATCCAGAACATCTATACCAACGCATCACATTCCGAACTTGAGTCTTCTGCACTTTCCATTCCATATCCAAATTCTGGCGATTTGTTCCATTCTTCACTAATTTGAGATCCCGCATCCCTGCGATATAGTGTTTTCGAGTCTGCGACACCGTGGGAGGTTTGCTTCGGGACGACGTGACGATAAGACGGTTATCCAAGGCCTTGATTGCTTGAGCTGAGTGATCGAGGGACGAACAACAAGATTAAGCAAACACACTCGACGGAGCGTTAAGAGCTGGGGCTGGGGCTGGGGCGCTTCCCAATATTCCTCCTCTGAAAACAACCGCATCATCCATTCTCAAAATGCGTCTCCCGATATCGATACCCTCCTTCCTCTTTATCATCGGCTCGATAACCTCGCCAGTATTCGCGGGCCCATACCCACGAAATGCGGCACACGACTACAATGGCGCAGGCTTTCTCATGCCTCGACAGTGCGTGTCCTACTGCGGCATGGGCGACCGCTACTGCTGCACCGCTGGCCAAGTCTGCTATACCGACGCAGCGAATGTCGCCATATGCGGATCACAAACTGCACTTGCCGGTGCAGACGGAGGCTGGAACTTCTACACCACCACCGTCGTCGAAAACATAGCCGTACCGACCACAAAAATCCAGACACTATCCTCATGGGTCGGCCAAGTTCCAGCGGCGACAAGTGCATATCTCCCGCAGAGCACCGCAATCTGCTATGCGCCAGATATTAGCTGCGGGAGCATTTGCTGCAAAAGCAATCAATATTGCTATACCAGCGGACAGTGCAAGATGCTCGGCGACAACAGCATAACATTCGCGAGCAGCTACCTGACATACGCCCCAGGTCCCACACCCTCCAGTTATTCGGCACCGGTTAAAGGTACGAGTGTGACAACGACAACCGTGCCCGTCACGACAACCCGCCCATTCGTTGCACCAGTACAGACGACGGGTGGTCTCACTAATCTGACACCCGTGCCTCAGAATGGCGGATTGAGTCCTGGTGCTATTGCTGGCATTGTCATTGGTGTTCTTGCAGGCGTTGTCATCTTGCTCCTCATCTCGGCATGCTGCTGCCTCGGAGCAGGCGTCAAAGGCATATTTGGCCTTCTGTTCGGCAGAAAAGACAAGAAGAAAGGATCTCGTACAGAGGTCATTGAGACCAGGCGGACTTCGACTAGATACGGTGGCTCGGCTGCAGCATCGAGAAGAGAGACACATAGCGGATGGTTCGGCGGCGCTGCAGCGGGCGGCAGGGGAAGTGGCCGAACCAGTAGAGTCGAGGAGAAGCACCATAGCAAAGGCAAGGAGGTTGGGGCACTAGCTGGCCTGGGTCTCGGCCTGGCTGCTCTCTGGGGGGGACTGAAGTGGAAGAGAAATAAAGAGGCGGATAAGAGGAGGCAAGATGTTAGCTATTACAGCTACGACGCATCGTACACTGGTACGAGTGACAGTGAGTAAACCATTCACAAGCTTCGAGGTGATCCAGTTGCTAACACCAATTTCAGGCAGCATAAGTTCTTCTGACAGACGTACGCGCGACACGAGGAGGTCGAGGAGATGATACCTGCTCTTTGCCCTCTGAGGTCCTCATGAATCGAATCTGAACAGCACTTATGCATTTTTATGACTTGGCTTTGAAGCTGGCGTTTGGGATTGCATTAGCATTTGCATATGAAGCGAAGAGAGAACGAGATGGATGTACGAATTACGGATAATATGATACGCAACGCATGGAGGAGAGACTCGAGACCCCCAGCAGGAGATGGTCAAAGATTGGAAAGGCTGAGAGACGGAGCAGCTGTTGGATCACGATTTGCTGGGTCATATTGTATAGCTGGATAAATACCCAAGCAATTTTGATTTCTCACGACCACTTGGCTCTTTGTGAATAACTCAAAATATTTAACATATTAAACGGAACCTCAGTCTTCATTCTGGTATTTGTTGTCGTCGTTGTCTATGGAATGGAGGGAATGGAGGGAAAGTGCCAGTCTCCAGAAATATCAGAAATGTCAGAAATGTCGGAAATAGAAGTAGGCCTCGCACGTGACATATATTCTCGTCTTGGCATTGTTCTTGGCACGCCGCAGCTCACCTCCCCAGCGCACGGTCCAAGCTCACGATCCAGCCGCCCCAAGCTCGCCCTTCGATCGATAAGGACAAGCCATAAGACTCGCCATCTCCGACTTCACTTTTCCCTTCTTCACCTCTGTCCCAGCTCTTCCTCTTCTTCAACTGCTACAGTCTCTTTCGATCCCTTCGACCAGCAGGCACATTCATCTCGTGATGTCTCTCGATCCTCCAACCTATCTCTCGTCACTGCAGAACAACATCCGCGCCCGTCCTATCCCGTGGGATGGCGCAGTCCGCGCCGGAACAATCACAGAGGAGCAATTGACTCGGATCCGTGCTGTTGATAAGGTCAGGAAGGAGCAGAGGAAGCAGGTGGTGGAGTCGCATTTGGATGCATACAAGACACTGTTTGTAGGAAGTGGTGATGGAAAGGTGAAGAGTATCCTCGAGTCGGCGGGGAAGAGGGCAGATGTTGTACAGTATGTTCTGGTTTTGCTGGGGGATTTGCTAGAAGGTGCGTCTACATGATCCTGATCCTCGGATATATGGACCGTCTGAATGTCGTGGATGTTTAAGTGTGGCAGTGAGCTAATTGATTGATAGGGAGCCCATCACTGGTGCAAGGCCTTGTTGACCATGAGGATCCCTACGCTCCTTTCCTCCCACTTCTGGCACAAGCAACCAGCCCTGAAGAAGCCATTCCTCTCTTGACCTCCACTGTCCTCGCCATTCTTCTCACCGGTGCGGCAGCAACACACCCGAACGGCACACCCGCGACAGACAAGGCGCTACCGAAGCTGTTTTCATATCTCTCCACGCTGGCCCAGAGCTCAGATAGTGGACTTCAGGATATTGCAGTGATATCGTATTCTTCCCTTCTGAGAAGCAAAAGATCACGGGAGATATTCTGGGATAACAGGAATGTGACCGTGCAGCCTCTCATTGCCATTTTGAGAACTGCGGCTGGTGTTGCGCCGAACGCGGACTCTTCATCGACGCTCTGGAGCGGCACAAGCACACGAAGCGGCATTGAGGGAATCATCAATGGTGGAATTGGCCTGCAGCTTCTTTATCACGTGCTATTGGTTGTGTGGCAATTGAGCTTTGAGAGTGCTGACATTGGAGATGGACTCGAGGAGTATGCAATTCTTCCGAATTAGTCTGGGATCCAATGCTAACAATGCATAGCGAGTACGATGTTATCCCGCTTTTCACACAACTTCTACGATTATCTCCCAAGGAGAAGACAACTCGTCTCTTGATTTCAACGATTTACAACCTAATTTCCGCAAACCCAAGGTCTCTTCTGCCAGCTGCAGCTCTAGCGCGATTACCAGCCCTCCTTCAAAACCTGAACAGCCGCCATCACTCTGATCAGGACTTGATTGAGGACCTGAAGAACCTGACAGAGATGCTCGAGGAGCACACAAAGACACAGACGACCTTCGATGAGTACGCGGCAGAAGTTGACTCTGGACATTTACGCTGGTCTCCGCCGCATCGGAGTACAGTCTTCTGGGCAGAGAATGCACATCGGATTTTGGAGCATGAGAACGCCCATCTGCCAAAGAAGCTCGCCGAGATTATTGCAAAGCCATGGGATAATGATAAGCAAGTCCTTGCGATTGCATGCAACGATATCGGCTGGTTAGTCAAGGAGGTGCCAGAGAAGAGACACCAGCTAGAGAGACTGGGACTGAAGACGAGAATTATGGAGCTGATGGCTGAGCCTGACGAGAGCGTGAGATGGGAGAGCCTGAGGGCTGTAGGAGAGTGGTTGCGGTATAGTTTTGAGACGAAGTAATGGAGACTGCGTGCCTGCGGAAGGCATCGAGCTGTATTATCATTGCGGGATGGATTGTAGCGCATAGATGTGATAAGGAGGCATTGAGCTGCCTTCTGCTTTCTTATTTACGTATCATAGCATGCGAATTATACACAGTACACATGATATCATCGAAATAATTTCCGCTGCATTTCTTGCAATCTCTAAATTTTCTCACATGAAAAGAAGGGAAAGCCCTGAGTGACTGGTTGCCAGGGCGCGGACTTCGAACACCACAAAAGCTTTATCGCGGACTTGCGCTCCCGATAACACTACCCCACATAAAGAGAGGTCTCCCCAGACAACAAATTCCACTCGAGCTTCTCCTTCCTTCACCACAACTCCAAATAACTCAATTGCGAAAATGAAGTCTCTCCGCTCAGCCCGCTGTCTCAGCGACAGCCTCGCAGCACGCAATGTCCTCCCTCGCTCCTCGCGTCTCCTCAGCATCGCCGCCCTCCGCCCGTCCCAGCCATCGCGACTCTCCCAGCCCGCACACGCCGCGTCAATCGCACGCATAACCTCTCAACCCAGCTCGCGCAATGCCTCGACCGCGGCCGCGCCCGAAGAGCTCAACAAGACCTCCCTCTACGACTTCCACGTTCGCCACGGCGCGACCATGGTCCCCTTCGCCAACTACGCGATGCCGGTGCAGTACACGGACCTCTCGGTGCTGAACTCTCACCTGTTCACCCGCAGCGCCGCGTCGCTCTTCGACGTCGGCCACATGGTGCAGCACCACTTCTCGGGGCCCGGCGCGGCGGCGCTCCTCGAGCGCGTGACGCCCGGCGACATCAAGGGCCTGGCGCCGCACACCAGCACATTGTCGACGATGCTCTGGAGCACGGGCGGCATCGTGGACGATCTGATCATCACGAAGCTGTGGGAGGACCGGTTCTACGTCGTCACGAACGCGGGGTGTCGCGAGAAGGACTTGAAGTTCCTGGCGGAGCAGCTAGCAGCTTTTGAGAAGGAGGGCGGTGCGGAGGTTAAGTGGACGGTGTTGGAGGGGCAGGGGCTGGTGGCACTGCAGGGCCCGAAGGCGAAGGAGGTGTTGAGCAGGGTGGTGGTGAATTCGCAGGGGGAGGGGAATCTTGACAACTTGTACTTTGGGCAGAGTAGGTACATGAAGGTTAAGTCGCTGAGCTTGGAGCGTGCGGGACCGCTGGGGTTCCAGAGCTCGCTGTTGCTGGTATCGAGGGGTGGGTATACGGGGGAGGATGGGTTCGAGATTAGCATTCCGGCGCAGGAGACGGAGACGGTGACGCAGTTGCTGCTGGATGCTGGGGGTGAGGACATCCGCTTGGCTGGGCTGGGGGCGAGAGACAGTTTGAGATTGGAGGCGGGGATGTGTCTGTATGGGCACGATTTGGACGATTCCACGACGCCAGTCGAGGCGGGACTGAGCTGGGTCATTGGGAAGAGGAGAAGAGAGGAGGGTGGGTTCAATGGTGCCGAGACGATCCTGGCACAGCTGAAGCCCAAGTCAAAGGGTGGAAAGGGCGTGGAGAGGAGGAGAGTGGGCTTCATCGTCCAGGGCCCACCTGCGCGCGAGGGCGCCGAGATCGTCGTCGATGGGAAGCAGGTCGGCACTATTACGAGCGGATGCCCGAGCCCGTGCCTGAAGAAGAACATCGCGATGGGGTACATCCAGGATGGACTGCACAAGGCTGGCACGCCGGTTGAGGTGATCGTCAGAGGCAAGGCGAGGAAGGGAGAGGTGACCAAGATGCCGTTCTTGGCGACGAGCTATTATAAGAAGAAGGAATGAGTGGTGGTGATGGATGGATGGAGTTCCGGCTTGTAGAAGGATAATACCAAAATGGCTGGGCTAGAATTTCAACAATCAGTTTCATGAATTGGAAGATGTCGTGCTTACGACGAGGGTTCGCCTGGATGTGAAATATATGAAGCTGATGTACGTCGTGAATATCATGGACGCCAAATATGAAGACGGATGATCACAGCGCTTAATGCTGGCATTTTTCAAGAGGCAAGTCTGTTCTAAGAACCAACGAACGCGAATTGCGAGAATATCAATATACAGAAAGAGGAGTATCATATATGATGACGGCATTTATCTTACAAAACTGCAGCAGCAGAAGTTGTCAAACGGAGTCAGTCCAGCCAATACGCGGGAAATCCAAACGCCCAAGGGGAATCTAAAGATTTAAGCTTCGACGCCAACGTTGCCAACGCCGCCAACGCCGCCAATTGTCGGTGAAGATGCGGATGCAGATGCGGCGAGCAGCGTCATCGTCATTTTTCCGACGTCTCCCATCTCCCATTTCGTATTTTCTATTTTCGATTTTTCATTTTCGATTTTTCGTCTTTCCTTCCAACACCATGGATATCATCACCTTCTCTCTCGGAATCTCAAATGTTTGTTGGAGTGGAATAATTAATTATAATTTGGAATTTTAGTTATTACATACATACTTGCCTGCAAATAGCAGTGGTTCTCCGCCAGCCAGGTCACCAAGTGGCTCGGCTCCCCGCCGCAGCTTCCCGTTTCCCTTCGATGATGCCGTCGGCTCCGATATTGACACTGACACTGACACTGACACTGACACTGACACTGACACTGACACTGACACTGGCACTGACACTGGCACTGACACTGACGTCTGTCTGTCTGATCGATGACCGATGGACGAACTTAAAATCTCCACCACTCGAGCAGAGTGCACTGGCACAAACACTGACACAAACACTGACGCAAACACGCTGCACTCTATACTCCATACTCTGGTTAACCTATGAATGTTAACCTACGCATGGCATAGTAGGTAGTAAGTGACAAGCCAGCCAGCTCTAGCCAGAAGCTAAGTGAAGAATACCTTTGACCATCTCGCTCCCCCAATTCACTCATCGTCCGTTTGCTCTCTGCTCTTTGCTCCTTGCTCTTCGTTCTTTTGGTACTCGTTTCTTGGTACGAGGGAGAGGGAGGACGTTTACACTTCTTGGAGATTTGTCTACCTTACATCATTCCTTGTCCCCTTCGGACTTCATCTTCCTTCGCTTTGCAGCACCTTCGTTTACGTCTTTCTCCATTGTTTGCAGAGCAAGCTTCCATATAAGAGGAGCTTGTTGTTTCAGAGACAGCTTGAGCCGTCTGAGACTTTGTTTTGGATATTTGATCTGGCCTACTCGCTATCCAGATTGGAGGATGGGGGCATCAGATGGCCAGGACCAACTGGATGGAGTCTCACAGGGCGAAGTTGCCGTCAATCTCACCGACAACAACGATGGCACCAGCCAGCCAAAGATAGAGCATTCTGAGAAGGTCTACCTCGAGGCGTCTGCAAGCAAGCCGGCGAGCACTTTGGACTTCTCCAAGAGTCGCAGCACCTCAGCAGAGCGTCTTGTCGTCGACGAGGAGGTAACGGATAAGCCCAGGAAAGACCTCTCGACATGGCAGACCTTCGTCATTATCATGACGTTGACGGGGATCACCATCACGAGCTGTATGAGCACGGGCGCCTTTACCATTGGTCTGCCTGTTATTGCGAGGGATTTGCATCTTGCGGATAACTTCTTGTTATGGTAAGTGGTGGGTTTTGTTTTAAAATGTTGAGAAGGAGAAGAAGGAGACAACTCCTGCTGGAAAAGCCATATACGTTGCCATCTTGCTAGAGCAGCATATCTGTTTTCACTGCAAGATGTTGCATAGACTGTCAGATCTCAGATAGCACATCCAATCCATTTCCTTCGGCGACATATCATCTTGGATGCACTTGCTAATAACTCACTCCAGGCCAGCGTCAATGTATTCGTGAGTTACCCCCGACCTCCTCGTGCCTCCACACAATCCTAATATACCATATAGTCTCACCAGCGGCTGCACCCTCCTCCTCGCCGGTTCCATAGCCGACCATGTCGGCAACCGCATCATCAACATCCTTGGCTGCTTCTTCCTGGGTGTCTTCATCCTCGCCTCCGGCCTCTCCCAAACCGGCCGCCAACTCATCGTTTTCCGCGGCTTCCAAGGCGTCGCCGTCTCCATGTGCCTCCCCACCGCCTTCAGCATCATCACCGACTCCTTTCCAACCGGCAAGCGCCGGAACATCGCCTTCGCGTGTCTCGGCCTTGGCCAGCCGCTCGGATGGTCTGTCGGCTTGATCATCGGCGGCGTCTGCGAGGGCACTCCGCTCGGCTGGCGCTTCGCCTTCTATATCACCGCAGCGCTGGCGATGCTGCTCGGGTGCGCGAATGCATGGAAGCTGCCGGAGGACCGGAAGAGGAAGCCCTTCATACTTGAGGACTTCTTCCGCAGTGTCGATTGGATCGGGCTTCTGATATCGAGTTCGTGTCTCGGCGCCTTCTCTTATGTTTTCGCGTGAGTCTCCCTCTAGGGAGAAGGATTGGTGGATGGAATTCTGATGAGCTTCTTCCAGGGCAATCACCGGCAGCCTGGATGATATTAAACTCCCAGTCAACATCTTCCTCCTTCTCGTGGCAGCTATCCTCGTCCCGACGTTCGCGTGGTGGATGCACCGCCAATCGCAAGCTGGGCGCCCCGCGCTGATCCCCAACGCAATGTGGCGCAACCGCGCCTTCACCGCCATCTGCATCATGGTGATTCTCGCCTGGGCATCGCTGCAATGCATCGAGCTCTTCCTAAGTCTCTTGTATGCTCTTCCCTCCCCTTCCCTCCCCCCTTTCTCTTACCCCCTAAACCCCTTCCTCACTGACAGTCTCCCAGCTTCCAAGAAATCCAAGACCTCACCGTCCTCTCCGCCGCCCTCCGCTTCCTCCCCAACGTCCTCCTCGGCATCGCCGTCAACGTCGCCACGGGCCTGCTCGTCCACCGCGTGCGCGCCAACCGCCTCCTGCTCGCCGCTAACGCTTTGTGCGCCGTCGCGCCCCTGCTGCTGGCCTTGATAAACCCGGCCTGGAGCTTCTGGACATGCGCATTCTGGGCCGTGCTGCTGAGTCCTGTTTCAGCTGATGGTGCGTCATTTTCTTTCCCTTCCTGCCTTTCCTCCCCTCACCCTTTCCCTTTCCCCCTGTCTACCCATAGATGGTTCTATGTACGGTGGGAGGTGCGAATCGGATAGACAGGAGAACAAGCGGACTGACGCAACGCAGCCATCTTCACCATCGCCAACCTGATCATCACCGACGTCTTCCCCTCGCACACGCAGGCCCTCGCTGGCGCCGTCTTCCACACCGTGGCGCAGTTCGGGAGCGCCGTCGGGCTGGCCGTCACGGCGGTCGTGGCGGCGAGCGTGAGTCGGCGGAGCGGTGGGGAGTGGGGGAGTCGTGCGGGACAGGAGGAGGCCAAGATGCAGGGGTATAGGGCGGTGTTCTGGACGTGCTTTGCGGCTATGGTCGCCGTGGTGCTGGTTGGGGGGGTG
>Ga0209512_1002364_pt1 | contig 20279 bp, 19 predicted proteins | sample frozenSSSSmetaG_FD_184142 | JGI IMG/M metagenome (GOLD analysis project Ga0209512, IMG submission 184142) | Glacier valley bacterial and archeal communities from Borup Fiord, Nunavut, Canada, to study Microbial Dark Matter (Phase II) -... | ecosystem: Environmental > Aquatic > Freshwater > Ice >... | reverse complement strand
CACTGTGTACCTTAATGACATTCTCATCTATTTAGAGAATGAGAAGGAGCATGTGGAACATGTTAAAAAGGTATTAGCTAAGCTAAGAGCTAATAGCCTACTCCTAAAACTAGAGAAATGCGAATTCTATAAAAACTAGGTAGAGTTCCTAGGTTACATTATTAGGACGCATGGAATCAAGATGGACTAAGCTAAGGTCACTGCAGTTCTAGAATGGCCAACGCCAACTATAGTGAAAGAAGTGCAAGCCTTCCTAGGTTTTGCTAACTTCTACTAAAGGTTCATTAAAGGATATTCCGAAGTGGCTAAACCACTCACGAGGCTCACTTGAAAAGACCTCAAGTTCGCATAGACGCTATAAGCAAAAGAAGCATTTAAGAAACTAAAGAAAAGCTTCACAGAGGTACTAGTTATGGTCACGTTTAACCCTAACAAGAAGATTGTTCTAGAGACAGACTCGTCTAATTTTGCAATTAGAGCCTGTCTTAGTCAACTAGACGAACAGGGAAAGCTTTAACTAGTTGCGTACTATTCTAGAAAGTTGTTACTAGCAGAACTTAATTACGACATCCACGATAAGGAACTCCTAGCAATTATTGTTGCTATAGAACAATGGAGAGTATATCTTAAAGGATCTACATACCTAGTATAGGTATGGACGGACCACAAGAACTTAGTATACTTCACTACTACTAAAGTGTTGAACTGAAGACAAGTTAGATGGGTAGAGACACTCGCATCTTACAACTTCGTAATCTCATATAGAAAGGGTTTAGAGAACGCTAGAGCAGACGCTCTTAGTAGACGAACGGATTACGTTAGACTAAAGTAGGAAAGGCCGCAAGCCATCCTTAAAACAACGGATTAAGGAATCTAGTACAACGAATTACTCGCTACAATATTAGTAGTAGAAGATTCAGAAGTCGTATAGAGACTGAAAGACTCATATTAGAACAACGAATGCGCGAAGAGGGTTTTAACTAAAACCAAAGGAGACTTTGCCATTAATGGGTAGGGACTCATCTAATTTAAAGGACTTGTATATGTCCTAAGTAAGGTAAGGACTGCGCTAGTCCGCGAACAACACACACTCCTAGCGCATGGCCACTAGGGAATTACAAGGACCTTTGAAAGGATTGCAAGAACCTACTACTTCCCTAGACTAAGGAAGCAGGTAGAGAAAGTAGTGTTGGAATGCGACATCTGTTGCAAGTCAAAGTTGAACAGGCACTCGCTGTACGGACGTTTGAAATCACCACCTACACTAAATGGAGCCTAGAAGTCAATCGCTTTAGACTTTGTAGTTAAGCTTCCACCCTCTAAGGAACTAATGACGAATGTCGTGTATAACTCAATCCTCGTCATTACGGACAGACTTATGAAGTATGGACACTTCATACCATATAAGGAAGCTAGCGACGCTATTAAGCTCGCGTACACCTTCCTAAAAATCATCATTGCAAACCACGGATTACTAGAAGAAATAATTTTAGATAGAGACAAGCTCTTCACGTTAAAATTCTAGAAATCGCTAATGGCTTAGCTAGGTGCAAACCATAAGCTATTAACAGCTTTTCATCCCTAGACTAATGGACAAACGGAAAGACTAAACTAGACCCTTGAATAGTATCTGCGCAGCTATGTTAACTAGCAGTAGGATAACTAGGTCTAGATCTTACCGCTAGCACAGTTCGCATATAATAGTGCTATGACAGAAACAACGAAAGTTTCACCTTTCTTTGCTAATCACGGCTACTAGCTAGAGGCATATAGAGAGCCACGAAAGGATGATACCTAAGCTAAACAAGCAATGCTTAAGGTAGAAAAATTAAAAGCCTTTTAACAACAGCTATCCACGGATATACAATTTCTTAACGAAAGATCCCCTGTTTACGCTAACAAAAAGCGTAGTATGGAACCTACGCTTAAGAAGGGGGATAAAGTATACCTACTCTAAAAACACATAAAAACGAAACGACTAAGTACGAAACTAGACTTTAAGAAGTTAGGACCATTTAGGATTCTTGAGAAAGTGAGCTTAGTTAATTACAGGCTACAGCTACCTAAGGAATCACGGCTACATCTAGTGTTCCACATATCGTTGTTAGAACTAGTAAAGGGAAACACACTACTTGCTATAAACGCTGAACTCTAACTAGAGAATGAACTAGACGTATACGAAGTCGAAGAGATCCTAGACTAGAGATTAGCAAGAAAACAAGAATAGTACCTAATTAAGTGGAAGGGATACGAACATATAGAGAACACTTAGGAACTAGTGAAGAACCTTAGCTACTAGGAGTTGCTAGAGGAATTCTAACGTCACCACCCTAGGTCTCCTAAAACAAAGGAGACAAACTAGGAACAGGTCGGACGAAGCGGCGCCATAGGTAGAAGAGTCGGTGGTAGTCTGTGGGGAAGCTTTAGCTTCTGCCTTCTTCCGCTCCTTCTCTTCCACCTAGTTGAGTTCGTTGAGCGTCTTTAGCCCACGCCGCAGCATGTCCTACGCGCGCGACCTTAGGAGCACTTGCTAGGTTTCTAGCCAATGTACACGGGCTAGGCCCTCCATAGCAGCTTCGAAGGTAGTGTCACGCTCACTTTTAAGGCGCTGCTCTTCCTTTTCAATACGAGACTAGTCTAAGAGACTTAGGCCCTCCACGTCGCATTTTCAACCGCGACGAGTACACTCACTGCAACGAGCAGACTTTCCTTTAGCCACCACGCAGGTTTTACCGTTTAAAGAACAATAGGAACAAGGAGGCATTTTAATACTAGTGGAAGCGATGCGTTGCGCAAGAATGAGTCTTTCTTTAGTCTTTGAATGTTAGTTTAAAGACATGACGACAGCGTAACCTATCTAAGTTAAAGTATGTAGGCACAACCCCGCTTAAGTAGTTAGCACATTCATTAGTTAGCGAACTAGGCCTTAGGGACGAGACCTAGGGGGGAGGGGCTAGTGTTACGGCACACCTATAGTTAGTACGACTAACAGGGTCACGTGACGGATCACTTAGATCACTTAGATCACGAGGTGATCTAGGGGCTCTAGAGTGATCGAGGATCACGAAGGTTCTATATAAGTAGATAGTATTTCCTTAGATAGGAGCTTCGTGCTTAACTTAATACAGTATCTTATACATACTAGTAACGTGTTACTTAAAGCCTTTGTGTCTAATCCCCTGCCTCCTCTGTTAAGTTAAACCTTTACGCAAGAAACCTCCGTGAGTCTTATACGTTTAAGACCTAGCGTTACATCGTCCTAACGCGGCTTAATGGTTTAGCCAACCTACGTTTTCTAGCATATAATAGCTGCTGCGCACTTAGCCACTAGAACTAAGTATGACATAATCAACTAATCAATTAATGAATTAATCAATTAATTAATCAATCTTAGAGTTGTAGTATTCTGACCTGTGTTAGTGTAGAGCACGATTTTGTGCAAATCCTAGCGGTGACAAGGATGATTGAATTAGTGCAAGACAATGCACAAATCCTAAATAGTTAAACTTCTAGAACCTTTTTAATCATCACATTTGCTTAGCGCAGTCTAAAATTAACATTAGGGAACTTCCTGCCTCTCCGTTAGGCAAGAAACTCCTCCTAATATCCATTACCGCTAGGTCTAGCGATGTAACGGGCATGCACTAAGGAGCTGGTCGAACTAGACAACTAGGTGAATACCGCTAGATGAACACTACCTACCCATCCTTCTATAGCCTAGGGTAATATTAATAGACGGCGTACGTAAATGGATATGAGGTACTCTCACATGAATCACAAAATCCTTGCTCGTTTCTAAATTGAACTACTAACGGCGACTCGTGGCATTCGTGACAAGAATCTAGGTTATTTAGTATATGAATTAGTATAAGAAAGCTTAAGACTAACGCTAACCACAGTAATTGTTATAGCTAGAGAAATTCTAACAGTTTGTCTTCTAGTAGGTTTTAAGGCTGCTTATAATCTCATTCAACTAATGGTGAATTCTGTTAGAAGCGTCTCTACTGTCCCTCTAATATAGCAAAATAGTCCTAGAAAGCTACTATGCTTGCCATGCTAAAAAACAGCTAATGGCGTATTTTCTGTAGATCTATACCACTTTAGATTAAGACTTTGAAGACAGTAATGATGATGGTGAGATATGGCAAAATTGTTATTAGATTAGCGACCTAGAAACTTGCAAGCCCAATGTTGCATTAATGAAGAAGGATATCTATGTCTTAAGAGAGCCTTGCCCTAATTGCAAGCTCTTTTAGACGCGACTTCACGAGAAAGCAGGCATTTTTTTAATCTTTTCTTTATAAAGCCCATTGTGACTAAGTGCGTTAGCTAGTAGCAAGTAGTGGAGCAACATAGTTTGTACAATTTGCAAATGTGGCTAGATATACTTTTGCTCTTCCTTCATTCTTTAGCAGCTATAATTGTTGCATGAATATAGGCATTCACTTCTAATAGCTAACGGCCACCTAGGGATTCTGTTTGTGTTCATGCATGGAAGCCATTATGCATAGAACACTGTTTAATAGTATTCACTTCTTTATTAAGGCTCTCTATATGAGAGATGCCCATTCCATAGTTTAGATAGATTTATTCTATATGCTTTTATTACATTCTGCTTCCGTGCACATAGTTCATCAATACTATGTTTAACAGGTTATGAGCCTAGGTGCAACAGTCACTTACATTGTGATCATACACTCTCATAAGAAGTGAGAACTCTCTTAGAAGAAGAGAATCTAGTAGCATCACTAGCACAGATCATTAAAACTCAATATCGATTCTTACATCATATCTAAGATATTAACAACATTAAAATGTTAGAGTTAACGACTAACCTAAACTAGGCTGCATCTAACAAGCTTAAGGATAGCACTAACTATTTAACATGGAAAAACCTAGTTAAGCAAGCTCTCATAAATGCGAGCATATATCAATTTGCTCTTAGAGAAGGGGATGGCAAGAAGCCTACCACTAAGGATACAGTGTATACTAAGAATTCTAAATATGGAAAATGGAGGAAGGGCAATGCTAAAGCCTATACAATCTTGCACTAGACTTGTGGCACTAATGCCATGAGAACTATTAAATCCACTAATAATGCAGCCGTTGCGTAGAAGCTACTTAAGGACTAGTACAAAGGCAGAGGATTCTTTCTTATAGACTAGAGTCTTCATGAGTTTTAGTCTCTCTCATACGACAAATCAAAAGATATTGCATCATATAACGCTCTATTTAAAGACCTTAAGACGAAGATCACAGACACTAGCATGCACCTACCGCCCTCATACTATATTCTCAACTATCTTAGACAGGTTGCCTATGCTTTTCCTACTTAGGCTGAACGTTAGAGAAGTGTTATGAGAAAAGCGAGCACGAAGACGAACATTCTAATAGAAGAAATGCTTAAGGAAATGCTAGTAGATCTAATTAATGAGAACAGAGCCATCTCTACTTAAGATGAGAACGGAACTAGCATATTAATGTACAGGAACCGCCCTTAATACTAGAAGAGCAATTTAAACTCTTAAAAGAAGCTAAATACTTAGCAAAAAAGGGGACAATTAGATAGGTACTACACCCATTGCAATAAGAACGGACACCTAGAATTAAATTGCTATATTAAATACCTAGAAAAGAGAGAGTAATATACGATACAATGGGACAAACCTACAAATTCAAAATCCTAGAATGCAAATGCGAAGATCAATCCATTTAGCCTAATGGCCTAGTATACCTAAAGTCTTAAATTAACAGACTAGATCCTTAACACTAGAGCTAGTCACTATATGTGCAACGATCGCACGCTGTTTAACGAATACAAGGCTAATATAAATCTTGCAAATACAATTACCACAGCTAGATTAAATACTTAAGCTAAGGGATACGGCATAGTGATGATCACCGCCCTTTAGACTAACAACTTAACTATTGTTCTTAAATTAGAGAACGTATTCTATATGCCAAGCCTTATAGTTAATCTCTTGTCTAGCCTAACAATTATGGAAAAGGGGCTATATATTAATGGCCTCACCTAAACGATTCGCTATGAATATAATAAGTCTAAGATCTGCAAATTCCAACCCCTTTAGAAGGCTATACGAATTTGTACTGTCGTTCCTAGCCTAATAGAACAACCTAGCCATGCCCTAACAGCTGCTGCTTAATTAATTAAGGTTTAGCATCGCCGTCTTAGCCACATTAGCCTTAAGAACGTCCGCAAGACAGCCTAAATAACTAAGGGCATTGAAATCGGACTGCAAAACGGACTAAAAAATAAGAAACTAGCATGCAAACCGTGTATCATCTTAAAAGCTGTGCGTACTCAATTAAAGCAGCCACAACAGCGTTGTGAGCATGCATTTAACAAGCTTCATGTGGATCTTCTTAGTCTAATTACACCTACTAGTCTTAATGGTTCTAATTAGGCCATAATTAAGACGGATGATGCCTCTTAAGCCTAATGGCTCTTAACATTTTAGAAAAAGGGGGATGCTAAGATCTATATTTAGGACTTTATCACTACCATTCACACTTAGTATGGCAAATTTCCTAAATCCCTCCACCTTAACAATGGCACTAAATACAGGGGAAATTAATTTAAACAATTCTGTTAAGAAAGGGGCATTCGCCTCAAGCCTACTATGCCTTATACTCCTAAACAAGATAGAGTGGCTAAACGGGCTAACTAAACCATTCTTAATTAATGCTGTACTCTCATTAATGCCTTAGCTAAAGATGAAGATGACGAAGATCCTTAGGATCTTAAGACTCTATGGCTAGAGATCATGAGAACCGCCATTTATCTCATAAATCGATTAGCAACTTAAAGTCTTTAAGACAAGACCCTAATTGAAGCTTTAACGACTAATATAGGACGACTAGAGACCCTAAACTTATCACATTTGAGAACAATTAGATGCAAAGCCTACTACTACCTTACAAAAGAGCGACGACAGAACGGAGCTAAATTTGAAGATAGAGCAAAGTAAGGAATTCTCATTAGATATGAGGGTAATACCATCTATCGTATCTACGACAAGGACTGTGGGATTGTACGGGCATTAGCCGTCGTATTTAATGAGAACGATGCACCTAATATTGAAGTCTAATTTGATGATTTATTTAACGACACCCATACTAGGGGGGCCACTTAAGACGATTAAAACGATACTTAAGAGGAAGATGGAGCCCACGAGGGTAGGGGACAGCAGCCTAGTTAAGAATCTCAACTACATGACAAACAGTTGAGCATCCCTAGGGGATTCTAAGATGAAAATCATAGGGGATTCTAAGATGAAAATCAAGATCCCATCAAAGACTAAGATCTAAATTAGGACCTAATTCCTAACTACTCATCGCAGTTAAGAAGGCCTTAACAAAAGCTAACTGTCATCCCTACAGCCACATCGTCACGGCCTATACGAAACTAGGACGGAGATCTAAACAAAAAGAGACTCTAAGCAAAAGGGAGCCTTAAGGACAATTACAACTACCTAAATGCTAAATACGTTGATTTTAATGCAAAGACTTAAGAGTTTATCACTACTTAAATCACCCTATTCATTGCAAGTATCATAATGGATCTAAAAATCCCTCAAACTTATAAAGGGGCAATTAATGGACTAGACTTAGACAAATGGATATAGGCTATGAAAGACGAATACTAATCCCTCGTTAAAAATGATACTTAGACAGAGCTTTCCCCTCTAAAGGGGACTCATGTTCTTAGGGGAAAATGGGTCTACGCACTCAAAAGAGATGAGAAGGGCCAAATCACTTAATATAAGGCTCGCTAGGTTGCAAAGGGTTTTAAGCAGGAATATAGAGTTAATTATGAACAGACTTTTGCATCTGTTGCAAAGTTAATGGCAATCTAGATCCTATTTGCTCTAGCCGCCTACGAAGATATGGAAATTAACTAAATGGACGCCGTCACCGCATTCTTACAATCTAATATGCAAGACGTCGTTTAGGTTAAGATGCCTACTAGATTCAAAAAGGGGGACCACGCCTATCTATTGAAAAAGGGGCTCTATGGATTAAAGCAATCCGCACGTCTATAGGCTAGGGACGTACAGGCTGAGCTCTTGAAGCTCAATTATCACCCATTGCATTCTAATGAATGCATCTATTTTCATTAGGGCCTACGTATATACGTCGCTACCTATGTTAACGATTTCCTACTCATTGGCCCATCTTCTTTAGAACTCTTAAATCTTAAGTCTTAATTAAGCATGAAGTTTAAGATGAAAGACCTAGGGCCATGCAAGCTATTCCTTAGTGTACAAATTATTAGAGACTAACTAAATAGGAGGATTCATTTAACTTAAGCTGTCTATATTAACAAAGTCTTACAAACCTTTAGCATGCAGAACGCTGCTAGCAAGAGCACACTAATGGAACTAAATGCTCTTAAAACTTTAGTTTAAAACACTAGACAAGCTACCCCTAACAATATATGGCTATATTAATCCATCATTAGATCTTTAATGTACGCCATGACATAGACTAGACTAGATCTAGCTTTTCTAGTCTCACTCCTCTTAAGATTTGCCACTAACCTAAGCGCCGCCCATATAGGAGCCGCAAAGCGAGTTCTTAAATATCTTAAGCATACTTAGGATCTTAGAATTACCTACAATGGGCATACGGAACACGGTGCTTTTCAGGGCTATTTAGACGCAGATTAGGCTAGGGATACTAAGACTCGGAGCTCAACCTCCACCTACGTCTTCTTTCTCTTTAGTGCCCCTATTACTTGGAAATCTTTAAGACAGCATACAATAGCTCTCTCTAGTACGGAGTCTGAATACTACGGCCTTACAAACGCCGCTAAAGAAGTTATATGGCTTTAAACTCTTCTCACAGAATTGCAATACCATGGAGAGGAACATGTCCCTACACACATTTATGGGGACAATCAAAGTAGCCTAGCATTGGCTGAGAATCCAGAATACCATTAGCGCACAAAGCATATTGATATTAAATATCACTTTATACGCTAATAGGTTAAGAACGGGGCCATCCATTTATCATATATTCCAACGGCCTAAATGGTGGCTAACGGCATGACGAAGCCTTTGCTAGCCGTTAAGCATGTCCTATTTATCTAACAACTTAGCCTTAAGGATTAGACTAAGACTGTTTAATTTTTCAACATTCACGGAGTCAGCTATTGAGGGGGGGTGTTGCATGAATACAGGCATTCACTTCTAATAGCTGACGGCCACCTAGGGATTCTGTTTGTGTTCATGCATGGAAGCCATCATGCATGGAACACTGTTTGATAGTATTCACTTCTTTATTGAGGCTCTCTATATGAGAGATGCCCATTCCGTAGTTTAGATAGATTTCTTCTATATGCTTTTATCACATTCTGCTTCCGTGCACACAGTTCATCAATACTGTGTTCAACAATAATACAATTCTATGATTGCTGCTATTTAGTAGGTTTTCGCAGCATTGCAATTTCTACTATATAGCAACCGCTATATTGCGTGGAAATGGTGGCTAAGACAGCAGCAAGGAATGGGGCGTATGGCAAGGAGGCCTAAATTATGTCTCCTATTTGAGGTAATGGCAATCAGAAATGGGCGACAGGTGTGGATAGAATTCATGCCACATACCATTTCCAAACTCAAACATAGAATTAATACATGTAACCCTTAGCGCAGTGCCCACACCATCCGCAGTCTTTGTCACACAAAGCCCAGTCCTCATCCTAAGCTGTATTCATGACTGAGGGCCCTAGCTTCAATTCCGATTTCTACGATGCTTTAGTCAAAGGAGGCATATTAGCATTCATCTGTAAATAAATGATATGAACAAATCAGTCCATGAATAAATGTTAAAAAGAGCATTCCTGCTATTGAGGTGGATGAACACTTCAAGAAAGCAGGCTAGGGTTTGAGGATGCTCGGCTCGAAGGATTTGTTCAACAAGAGCAGTGGCTTTAGAAAGTGCGTGGCGAAACTCGACGTGCAATCCCTTTTCTATGAGCATGGTAGCAGTAAAGCAGTACGAGTCGAAATCGTTGCATAGGTCATTATGTAACTTAGCGCCATTTGGAGTGAGGAGGGTCCCATGGTCGTCTAAAATCATATTTCGACAAGAGTTTTCGAAATATACCTTAATATTATAGAACAGATTCTCAGAAACTAACAGAGCCTAAGGTGGAGACGGTGAATGCGACACTCTGGAACGGTTGGAGAAGAATCCTTAGACGTCCTCGAAAACAAATTCGTTGTCGGCGAATGGGGATGCAGGTATCCATGCCGTAGAGATGAGTCCGGCAGCCAGGACCTCACTTAACGAAGTCAAAGCGCTGCCCTAGTCATTATTGAATCAATTCCTTCCGGCAGGGTGTATATATTTCAGGCTTCTTCTGATGTCGTCTCAACAAAGCAAGCCTTGTACCTGCTCGTCAATTTCATCCTTCCCCCATCAACTCTTCTATTTCTCCCCGTAGTGTGTTGGCGTCCTCCTCCCGGCCCCAACCTCGAAGCCAACCCTCTAGAACATTCATGATTTAGGGACCTAAGAATGTTGCATTCCCCACTAATCCACAATCATTCGTATCGCCTCTCGCATAGTCTGCTCTGCTGCTAGAGTCTTCCCTTGGTTAAATTGACTGCGAGAAACGATTTTTAGAGATTCTATCCTCTCGACAATTCTCCTAGCATATATCTCATATTCTTAAAGCAGCGAAAGGACTTTTAGCGCCATCTCGACGTCCCTGTCTGTTCAAATTATGCGCTAGGTTGAGCATCACCCGCGGGGTCGGGAGCCTAGGAAAGCCTCCGAATTGAGCAAGGAGATCTCGAAGAAGCCGTTCTTCTTCAAGATAATTTGTAATCCCGTACACGCGCTTTATATAATCGAGACGAACAGACACAGCGAGTCAACTGAACGTTCCGAGTTCGTTATCAAAAGTATCAGTAGTGCATTTCCAAGTTTGTGCCATGGACTGGTCAAGAGATTCCGAGTCAAGTTCACCGAGAAGCCGACATATTTGACCCCAAGGATGCCCCTTCCTAGTGACTTTTGCGGACACATTTTTGATGAAGTCACGGAGAAGGGAACTTACTTCAGATTCACAGCTTTAGCAGTTATAAAGAATCAACTCAGTTCCTACAAATGCTCGATGATAGTTCGCCCTGCATACAGCTCAATGATCTCTACAGGGCGGCTTGCCCTTACCAGCCGCCCTCTCGCCCCCTCTGTCAAACCCCCTCCTTTAGATCCACCTCTTTCTCATCTTCGACCCTACTCGCCGATCTCCACGCCGCTGGCGCCGCCTCCGGCTTGGCCCTCCAGACGCCGTCACTCCCCACCAGGATAGCCTTACTGAGCCGGGGCCATTACAATGATGTAGAGCAAGTTGTCTTTCCGTCTCGAAGTGTCACACCAACATCTGAATCCATATTCGACCCCAGAAACAGCATAGTTCTTGGCTGCGCAGGCGGCTTGACAGTTCTCGATGGTAGTGTCAGTGGTGATCGAAGGCACTGTGAGGTATCTGAGGGGTTGCGTGTCCGAATCGTGAGGGAAACAACCTAGAGATCTCCATCCACATCCTAGACTTTGGGCGGATGCAAAGGAAAGGCAAATGCTGAAGGAAGCGAGCGTAAAGAGCTTCCACATTGTGGAAGGCACAATCATTCAAAACGAGTGACGGAGAAATGAAGGTATATAACGAGCGAACAGGTAGAAAGGATCGATGAGGCAACGAATACTAAAATATTCCCAAAGAAAGAGGCACAAGAGGAGCAACTTGGATCGATGCCGGCGCCTTGTACCAGCAGGCTCTGCACTGAGGCACTTGGCGTAATAACGTCTATAGCAACACGAGCCCTGTCATTAAGGTTAAATGATCCGAGATTGACATGCTTACTTGCGGAGTTGATGTGGATGCCAACAGGTACCGCCTTCGACATTGAAATGGATTGTCGAGCCGCCCTGTCTAGAAGGTTACTGGAGTAGAATATATTAATACTACAGGTAATAATTCCAATCTAGGCCTGGTGAAGATCTAGAAGGTTACTGGAGTAGAATAGATTAATACTACAGGTAATAATTCCAATCTAGGCCTGGTGAAGACTTTTCTGCCTTATCATGGGGCTTCGTTATGCCGTTCAATTACCGGCTGTATTCAGCTTGCATAGTGTTGTGAGCTGGCTCGGTTCCCACCCTTGCCGCCCAGAGTCAATCAGGGGATCTTTTAGGTAGAACTTTGGTACCTCCACAAAATCTCCGATGCTGTACGGCAAGCAGAAATTGATTGCGGCGAGGCAGCATCAGTATTTAACCTCCTCTTTTCGAGATTGGTCGGCAAGCCGAAACGCATTGCTGATAGTTCCGCCATCGAAGTCGTGTGTTCGCGAGAAGGCGAAAAGCGATGAGGTGGATGAGTTTAAAGATGCCTAATCTTTCCGGTCCTTCTGGAGAAGCCCAACAGTACTATCGATATCGAGGCGTTCAGTTGGCCGCTGCTTTCCTCGCACGAACCACAGACAACGGATCCTCATATCCTCCCAAGAACCCACCCTGCCCTTCCTTCAATATGACCTCTTCAACATCTGTCCATCCCCCACTCGCCCAAAAGTATCCACCAACCCACCTTCTCCTCTCCTCGTCACTCATACCCATCCACGCCCCAATGACTTTCGTTGGAAAACACCGATTACTAAGAGCCATATGCGTCGACCCCTCATTCTTCAATACCCTATGCATCTCTCTGAATACAGATACAGGCTGCGTGAGATAATCTACCGAAACATTGCAGATCACCACATCGACGCTCTCGCTCGGTATGTCTTCCAAACTCGGATTCGTATTAAGATCATTGACGAAGAATCTCGTAAGGTGTCCATTGCGTGCTAACTCCTGCCTATTCATCCCGATTCCAATCATAATTTGTGGCTTCAAACTATTGAGAAGATGTGAGACCCAACTAAAGCAGATGTCCAGCATGCTGTGGTTGGGTTTGATGATTGAGTCGTAGTAGGATTTCAATGTCGCGATGGCATCCTCATCAATGTGCTGCACGAGTCGCGGATGGGCGTACCATGCTGAATCAGAGCCTTCGTCTTGTCTGCGAAAATCTTGAGGTGTGTATGATATCGTGGATGGATAGAGAGATCGTGGGAGGGAGTTGATCTTGTATTGTGAGGCCATTGTCGAGTAAGGTTGCGAAGATCGGACTTCGCAGATCGGCCGAGTGCGTATAAGAAGGAGGATTCGAGTCTTCAGGCTGGACATATCTTCGTTGCTTTAAATAGCAACCATTGCTGGGTGAAGGGCAACATATTGACAAATGTGCTACAGCAGGCGAGACGCGAGTTGAAGCTTTGAAGGTCCAAACGTCATGGAGTCGTCGCAAGAGAGGCTAAAGTTCGGTTAGCTATATAAGCTAAACCTTATTTTGGTCCTAATTCAGGGGCTTCGCGTCCCCTGAAGATTAGTGGCAGAAGTCCTAAAGAGATACGGGCTTGTGCCCTAAAAAACCCCCAACCGCATGGTTAAGAGTGGACGAGCCGACCCCGTGGCGGGACACCAATTACATACTCTAGCTTGAGGTCGAATCTCAAAAACTTTGATGAAAGAAATCTGTGCCAGAATTTTGCTATGAGATAGATCTAGCGATACTATTACACGATACCCATTCATTCTTCATCCCTGATGACATTCTCTCCAACAAGCTTACTTCGTTCCGCAACCTTCACGCCCAAACTCTGTAGTGTACCTGCCTGTAAAATCTCAAACACCGGAACATCACTCTTCATCTCTCTCAACAGCCAATTCCTCACCTCAACTGCAACCAAGCTATCAACACCATATGCTGCTGTAGGCCGCATCACATCAATATCCTCCAGAGCAATCATCAAGGACTTCGAAAGCTTTCTGGTCAGCGCATCTAGGACGATGTTTGAAGCTTCCGAAATCGAAAGACACAATTTGAGCTGCTGAGAGAGTGATGGGCCAGCATTGGCAGCGGTATCGACAGTTCGCGCGCCCATATTATGCAGATGTGAGAACACTGGTTCTCGGAACCAGTGCGGGATATCGCTCTGGGATTTGTCGAAATGCGCCTGTGTTCCCACACCCGTCACAATTTGGCAACTTTGCTGAGTCTTGCCTCCTTCCATCGCGATTTCAACCATAGTAAGAAATTCCTCTTCTTCGATTTGTAAGAATCCCCATCTTGCCAGATTTGTCTGTGCAACACCCTGATTTTCGGCCACGTAGCCCACTGATTTGATGGCACCGAGATCGATGGTGGTGGCTGGGAGACCATGGGAGATGCGGTAATGGGCGAGAGCGTCCTCGAAAGCGTTCGCTGCTGCATAGTTGCCCTGAGAAGTGTCTCCCACAATGCCGGCAGAGCTGGCGAGCATGATAAAAAAGTCTAGGGGTTGGGTGAGGGTGGCTTCATGGAGGTTCCATGAGCCTTGAACTTTGGGGCGAATGACCTTGGTGAAAATTTCATGGGGCATGTTGTCAAAAATGCGATCCTGTTCGAAACGTGTCAGCTTTCTTAGCGCAACATTCATGTGGGAAATCTAACCTCGAGAACCATTGCTGCTTGAATGACACCCCGAATTGGCGGGAACCTTTGCAGTGTGGCTTCAATGCTTTGATTCACTTCGGTCGCATTGGTTACATCACAAGCAATGGCCTCGGTGTTGGCACCTGCTTGACGCAACGCGTCAAGGAAGACCCTCGCAGTTTCGTTCTTGCCTCCCGAACGAGACAAAAATATGAGATTCTTGGCCCCTTGCGCTATCATTCGTTGAGCCAAGCTGCGGCCGAGCCCTCCAAGTCCACCAACTATTAGATAGGATGCGTCAGAAATGAATTGATAACCAGTCTTGTCTCTAGGGGCAACCTGGACATTTTAGGTCAGCAAATATCGAGTTTGGTTCAGGATGACCTACTGGGACAATGTCATCTTCTTGCGAAACCAGAACAATCTTGCCCATATGCTTGCCAGCTTGCATGTATCTGAACGCCTCCTCGGTCCGCGAGAAAGGGAAAACTTTGATCGGCGAAACTTCACCAATACTGCCCTGCCTCAAGAGACTCATCACATCCGATAGAAGTTCTGCACCAAGCGCTTTTCGCTGCCGGAAGATGACAGTTAAGTCGATGGATGAAAATGTAACGTTGCGAATAAAAGGAGCCATGCCGAGTCATGTGTTGTCCTCGATATCCTTCTTCCCGATCTCAATAAATCGGCCAAATGGCGCGATAGCAGCCCAGCTGGCTTTCAACGCCTCACCAGACAGACAGTTCAAAACGACGTTGACCCCTTTGCCACCTGTGAGCCTCTTGATTCCGTCCGCAAAGGTCAAATTGCGGCTCGAGAATATATGATCTTCAGGAATACCATACGTCGCCATGATATGCTCCTTCTTGTCCTTCGTCCCAACTGTGACGAATATCTCAGCACAATAGAACCTGCAAAGCATGATGGCAGCTTGACCCACACCGCCTGCTGCAGCATGAATGAGAACGGTTTCTCCCCTGCGGATTCTTGCTTGGTAGACAAGACCATAGTAGGCTGTACAATAGACGATGGGAAGTGATGCGCGACGGTGAAGGTCATGTCGTCGGGAATCTGCTGCACAAGAGCTGCGGGGTTATGGACATAGTTGCAATATGCTCCCAGAGTCCAAGTACACACTCTGTCGCCAACTTTAAGGTTTGTGACTTCCGATCCAATTTTGGTGACGATACCACTGCATTCACATCCTAGGAAGTTGTCGACCAATTGGCCCATGCAGACCATAATGTCACGGAAGTTTAATCCCACTGCCTGGACATTTATTTCAACGTAGTCCGGGGCTAAGAGCTTGGCAGGTGTAGGGTCGTCACGGAAGATAAGAGTGTCCAAGAGACCCGGAGTGCCGATTTCCAATGTCAGCGGCCGCCCAGGCTGCTTGAAAGGCTCGGGATTTCGTGAAGTCGCCTCGGCCTGGGTTTGGCCAGCAATACGACCATTCAGCTCAGCATTTTCAATACAACGCTTGATGTAGAGCAGGCCGTTTTTCTCGGAATATTCGCGATCTGCCAGTTCATAATTTGAGAGCACTTTATCGAAGACCGAAAGGAATAGGCCAACACGCTGTGATGCGGGCAGTGGGTTTTCAGGTGAGAAATCGAAAGTGATCAAGGGGAAGCCTTCGTGCTCAGCACGTAACGTTCGGGCAAGACCGTGGATCAGAGAAACTGATGGGTGATTAGAGTCTCGACAAGCTCCTTCAGTGATCCAGAGAAGACCTGTACACTCTTGTAAGATCAATTTCAAAGTGTCGAAGTCTGATGAATTAATTTCGGCGAGGAGCTCCCGTTCAAGCTCGGCGATACAAATGCAAATCTTGCCAGCTAAGTCTTCTGCGCGCAGCTTAGATAAGGATTTGACGGAAACAAAAACTTGCCCTCGCAGGAGTTTATTTGCAAGCTCGGAATTAAAGGTTTGATGCTTGATTTGCTCCTCGCTGGTAGCAATGATCACAGAGACAGGGGCGCTCTCCAGGGTTGCCCCAGGATTGATCGCCTCCACGATCATGAGTCGACCTGCCTGATCTCGGGGATTTTGATGATCTGTGGTGCTAGATTGAAGGTCCCCAAAGCCGTTATTTTTCAGAATTGAGGCCCAAGTTTGTTCATCCATTGTTGGACCCCATTGTCTGAAAGGTTCTTCTGACATCCACCAACCTGGGAGATTTCCAAACGGGAGGAAAATACGATTGGGAACGTGGGTGATCTCGAGCAGTAACAGCTTGCCGCCAGTCTTGAGCAATTTGCGAACATTGGCCATAGTGTTCTCCATATTGTGGGTGGCGTGTAACACGTTGAACGCAATAACGACGTCAAACTTTTCATCTTCGCCAAAGCCCTGAGAAATTGGATCCTGCTCGATATTGAGTTTGCGAAAGTCTAGGAGCCCATTCCAGTCACTAAATTTCTCTTCTGCTTTTTCGAAGAATCCAGAAGAGATATCAGTGTACGTGTATGACTTGAATCGTGGGTATGTGCCATTTCCACCACCCAAGGCTTGTAGTATAGGAACGGTTGCTCCGCCGGTGCCTGCGCCGATTTCGAGGTACCTCAAGCCTGGAGTTTTGTGTGAAAGGAGGGTGATGTATTTGCTAAGATGTGCATAGGAAGTCGCTATTCCCAGAGAGTGAGCGTAGTAGTTATAGAGCAATTCGTCTTCGAGCATCAACGCCAAAGGGTCTACCTCATTCCTGAGGATTGCGGGCAATTTTCGGCCCATGCGACAGACGAATTGGCCTTCGTAATCTGTCTTCTCGATCTCCAAGATGAGGTTTTCGATGTTCTCTTTTACAACAGGATCATCGAATTTCAGCCATTTCTCTGTTTGGTGCTCGTTGGTGCCCGCAATGACTCGATCATGCTGGTGTTGCATGAAACGGAAATACTTCTGGAGATGTGGTTGAACAACCTGGTCCTCCGCCACGGTCTTGAGAACCTGCTCGAAGAAATAGTATGCAATCATTTCCAGTGTTGCAATGTATTCTGATGGTGTATCCTCAATTCCAGTAGCAGTCAATACTGCTTCCGTTTCGGATTTTGAGAGGAATGTTAGATCAGGTTCCCACCGCATGTCAAAGCACAGCTTGTTGACTTCTTCGCGGCTATGGTCATCATTCTCCGAATTGCTCGAAGTGAGTGCGGTGCACTTCAAGCCGTGGATTCGAACGACTGGTGCGGTGTTCTCGGCGTCGCGAACAACAATTGTTGCCGCTGCTTCTCGGAAGCCCACGAAAGCTGCCTCTGACACTGCTTCGAACTGATGACCAGGAGTACTGGAAATATTTTTGGACACGAAAAGCTCTTGGATGAATGTGGGCATGTACGGCTCCTTCACACTTGAGGCTGCATGAGTCAATGCAGGGAATAATGTCTGGAAGAAAGTGTCCATGGTGGCGGGATGGATCAGATGTTCGTGTTCAAACTCGTGAGGCATAATACTTTTCGTGTCAGGGACGGTCAACTTTCCTATGGCCTTTCCAGCACCATACACAAGCCCGACGAGGTTGCGGAAGGTAGGGCCGTAGCCGAGGCCTGCTTTCGCCAAGTCGTCGTAAACCTTGGTCGAGGTAGTCGTGGTCTTGCAGAAAGCCGATGCTGCTTTGAAGTCACTGTCGTATCGAAGAACAGATTGTTGGAATTCTCTGCCCGCATCAACCTCGCCTGTGGGATGGTCGTAAACCACTGACATTAGACCACGACAGTGTTCATTTGGGCCGGTAGAGCTGTAAGAGAAGACCCTGAACTCCTTCCAGATATCTGACGAAGACTTGCTGCTAGAATTGAAAGGCCTGACGGCAAATATGACCTCAACCCCGAGTTCAGTCTGTGGGATTACCAAAGCGCGTGCAATGACCAGCTCGGTGATCTTATACCCTAGGACTTTATCCCGATCCGAAGGTGCGACAACCTGCTTTGCAGCTTCTAGGGCCATTGAAATGTATCCAGCCGCGGGGTAGATGATTGAGCCCTGAACTTGGTGATCTTTCACCCAAGGTTGCTCTGAGACACGTATAAAGTTTCTCCATCGAGGCTCAATTGGATTCCAATCCGAGGCTGGAGCACCTATGAAGTCGCTTCTGGCAGTGGGGCGGAAACGATAATCCGAACTAAGGCGAGACTCGGCCCAGAACCTCTTGGTGTGATTCCAGGGATACGAAGGCAGATCTACTAAGACTTGTGGGCGTAAACTGTGCGCTGACGGAGAGTTCACATTTTCGAGATTCGCTGGGATGCCACGGGCGAAGATGGCAGCCACAGCTTCGAGGGCCGTTTCGCACGCATCTCTATTTCGGATGAGTGCAGAATAATAAGCGATGCCTGGCTTCTGCAATTTCTCTGTGGCAAGTATTTGCTTCACTGGTCCAGCCAATGCTGAGTGCGGTCCAATTTCGAGAAGGATATCAATCGAGCTCTTGTTCCCAAGTCTCTTGGCTCGTCCTTTCGTTGATGTCCTTTGGGTGCATAAAGATTGCAACCCATCAGCGAATCGCACTGTGGACAGCATGTTCTTCACCTCCTCCTAAACCGCCTCCCCAAAACTCTCCTTCCTCCCATGTCCCGGATGTCTAATAGTCGGTGCCGACGCCGGCACAAATCCCACCTGCCCTGCCTCCCTCTCCCACCTCTCCCTCTCCCCCTCCCCCTCCCGCAACGGACTCATCTCGATCTGCTCCCCCTCCCCTACCCTCCCGCCAACACCCCAACACTATCCCTCCGATACGGCCTCGGGATCGGCACACTTCCCCACTGCGCCCTCGCGCCCTGCTCTGCACTCACGGGACTCGCATGCTAGCTCACGTACGGGCTCTAGATCTGCTGCGCGCCCGTCGCGCTGTGCGGGCTCTCCTCACCCGCGCCCCCCGCCTACCACGACCACGAGTTCGACGGCTTTGTCATGAACGCCGCGCTGCTCACACTCTGCGGACTGTCGTCCGTCGCGGCCCCCTGCTTCCACCGCGGCACCTCCTGCATCGCGCCGCGGCGCGCGTAGGCCGCTAGCACGGCCCAGCGACGCCGCTTGCCGCGCCACACGATGGCGCAGCTAGCGAGAATCAGGATGGCGAGGAGGCGGCCGACGGCGATGCCGACTTTAGCGCCGAGGGAGAGCGGGCCGGTCTTGGGCGGGAAGGTGGAGGCGATGACGGAGGAGCTCGCGAGGGGGTCGGTGATGTTGACGGGGGTGGAGGAGAAGAGGGAGACATTGAGGAAGAGTCTTTTGCCATTGGGTGGCTGTTGTTAGCAGGAGGCTAAGAGGGCTGTCATGTCTGTGTGGTGCGTTAGCTAATTGCTTGTACGTAGTGGCAGAGAATACATAACTGATGACAAGAAAGAAGGATGGATGTAAGAGGAGAAGGATGAAAGGAAGGAGCACTAAAGACATGAGAGAAGGACAGAACGGGAGACGAACAGTTGCTAAGATATTGCTCCTCTCCCACGCTACGCAAGCAAGTCTTGCACTAGGACAGCATGCTATCGTCCTAAGTAGCGCAGTACCCATAGTCTGCCGCTCCGCTTAGCACAGCTAGTCCATTATAATCTAGCGGCTTTAAAAAATGTCCACACGAGAAAGACGTTATGCATGGCGTGCTAGCAACTCTAGATTCGTTGAAGATATAGTACGACGCTGTATATCTTAAGTTGTCTACTCGAGCGTTAGCAGCGTTTCCACCTTTGCATTCCCCTTCTGTATCCTGTGCCATCTCTCCCCCCCCCCCCCC
>Ga0209512_1002358_pt1 | contig 20362 bp, 14 predicted proteins | sample frozenSSSSmetaG_FD_184142 | JGI IMG/M metagenome (GOLD analysis project Ga0209512, IMG submission 184142) | Glacier valley bacterial and archeal communities from Borup Fiord, Nunavut, Canada, to study Microbial Dark Matter (Phase II) -... | ecosystem: Environmental > Aquatic > Freshwater > Ice >... | reverse complement strand
CCTGTTCCAATTTATACCTAAATACAAAGGAACAAAATTTAAAAAGGCGACAAGGTTTTGAATGGATAGCATGCTGTGCATAAAATAGATATGAGCCATTTTAACAAAAATTAATAGACACTAGTGATGACATGATTTGATTTATTGATCGTTACAAACGACTGACAACTAACCCCTCGTTACAAACGAGGGCGAGCACAGGTATTTCAGCCTTTTTTTCTCACATACTGATAAAGCCTATTCCTGATCACTTCATTCCTCACATCCATAAATTCAATATGTTGATCGGGAAAGACAAGAATGCTTAATGGAATACCATTACCTGCGTATTTTTTCATTATTGAAATATTCGAAGGGTAAGCAGTTAAGTTACGCCAGGGAATAGAGTCGTTAATTACCTGTTTCTTAAATGTTTGAATATATCGAATATCATCTACACTTACTGAAATCATATCAAAAGCGTCACCATTAAGATCTTTGTAAATTTGCTTTAAAAGCGGAACTTCCTTTCGGCAATACACACACCATGAAGCCGTCAAATTAATCAATGTATATTTTGCAGGATTCAGAATAATTGTTTCATCCTGATCGTTTAAAATATTCTTCATTGTAAGATTTTCAAATTTAGTCCAATCCTTTAATAAAGCCTGTGCAATTTCTTTTCCAAAAACCGAGACCTTCGTCTTTTCGGAAAAAAGGTTGTATACTGATCTGGCATCGGCAACGGAACGATACTTATTGAGATATTCCCGCATTTTAATGATTAACAATCTCGAATCGGGGTAATCTTTTACAAGTTGTCTGTATTCAGTGAGACTTTGATTATAATTTTGAGAATCATTACTTTTATAACTATCAGGAAATGAACTAAAATCAGGGCATTTTTTCATTGCCTCCATTCCTGACGATTTAATGGGGACTGTTGTAAAATTATGATATACCAAAGTTACATCCTCTTCATGCATCGTATCTGTATTCAAATAGACCGCTTTCATTTTTACATCTTTCCAATCTGGTATAAAAGTTGGGACTTCCCCTGTTTCAGGAATCGATAATTGCTCGTCATTGGAGGATTTATTTAGGAACCAAACATAATCATAGACTCTTTTTTTTGCATTGGCGTTGCCTATTACGACCCGATCTAACCTTGTCCATATCTCAATTGGTATTTCAAATTTCCAGTTAAAATTATCATCCGTTTTTCCATGGAATATTGCCAGATTACCCACGGTATCGGAAGTTGCGATCCTAAGTGAATCAAACTTCTTCCCCTCCAATAAAAATTCAAGACAGGAATATTTTTGTGCCTTTGCATTGAATACCAAGAGGCATAATAAAATCAGTGTACAACAATTTTTAATTTTCATAAATCCAATATTTAGTAATTTAAATTGCAATATTTTCCAATGGATTTGCATCTGGCAAAATCAAATAATTTTGATAATGCATTATGATTTTCATCCGATATAGTCATTCATGCCTATTCAGCTATTTATTCATATTGGTATACTTTTAGATAAGCATATTTAAAAAAATGCAATAATGACCTTTTCAAGAATTAGTTAAACCGTTCCGCATCCGCACGCGGGTTTAATTCTGCTTTAACCACTTCTGCCAGTCATTTGATACTTTGTCCCAATTAAATATTTCGAAATTTGGTTTACCATCAGGTAATAATGGAAAATAGTTGTGTTCAGTTCCAATATATGCCTTAAAAGTAAAATTCTTTTTCTCTTTTCTGATCACATCCACTCTTAGGTAGTCGTTAAAGGGAGCACTCCAGTCTTTTGTACCATAGCAAATCAGAATGGGTATTTTTAAATTTTCCAAATACTCTTTTGGTGGATTTGAAAATTCATAAGTTGCTCTATCGGTATCTCCTTGTGAAACATTCATATTTGTTTTATTCCCGACAATGCGTTGCCAATATTCTATGTTTTTTTCTCCTTGCCTTGTGCTGTCTGTGTCAGTTTCGTTCGCTCTGTTTTGTTCAATTATTGACATTATTCGTCCCATTGGATTTCCTCCTGAATAGATTAAATGGGTAACCCTTGTATAAGAACGCGCAAGTTTCGCAGCAATTGTACTTCCCTCAGAATGGCCCGCAACCACTAATCTGTTTTTTGAAATCCATGGTTGTTTTTGTAAAAACTTGATGACCTTAATATTTCGATTCACATAATAGTCCAACAGATTTCTTTCTGTATACTTTTTTGGGTAATATCCTGTACTATCTGTAAAGGTGAAATTTTTCCCCAATAATTTCTTTTCTCCGATTAGTGGGATAAATGGCTTGCTTACAATTGCGATATGATAATCTATTGTTAAACTGTCCGGATTAAATGGGAAAACGCCATACATACCTTGTTCATCAAATTTTATTAATGGTTGTGGTAAACTACCTTGACAAAATAAGAGCAATGGTTTTGCTTTTTGTTCTTCCCCTTTTTTTGATTTCATCAAAATATCAATAGTGTCACCTTTATAAATTGTTTGCAAGTGCCTAAATCCATAGTCTTCTGGCAGTTTGCTTTGCCCAAATAAATTAGTAGTCAGAAAAAGAAAAATTATTAATGGTACTGTCTTCATAAGATGAAGCATATGTCGTTTTTTAGGCAGTAATGTGAAATACCGTTGCGTATTTTTGCTCCCGTAAACATACATAGTTTTAAACAATAACAAATCATTAGTTACAAAATTATTTGCTGATAATCTGCATATTTACAAGCATTTTGATTCCAGTTGCATTTACCCTCTTATTCAGTTATCTGTTACGGATAAAAAAAGAAAAACCTTGCCAGGTTTTACGCCAACAAGGTTCTTTCGTTGATTGCATCCTTCAATTACTTTTCGGGCATTGCAGCAGGTTTCTCTTCGGGTTTTTTAGTTTTCCGCGAAGCGGCATCCACAATCATGCGCGCATTCCTGACCGCCTTAAAGAAATCAGGTTCTTTCGATTCCCATGGCTTTACCAAAACATCAATCGTATCGACAAGTAACAGATCAATCCTGCCGATGGCATCCTCAAGGTTTTGCGTCGACAGTACACTTTTGCTTTGCTGCGTCCGTTTCTGTGGAAGCAATTCGTTGAAATTATGAAAAGGTTTACCTGTTCACCGGGATCGAAAAGGCGAGTAAGCGGGAGTTATAAGAGACAGAATGCACGGCGCCATCATCACCTTTGCGGGCAGTAAGTCTTTTTCCGGTCAATCGGGCGATTAATTGCAATCCCGACAAGCCTAAATGGTCCGTCGACAGCAATTCGCGGTCGTCGCTGTTGCGCATAGAGGCCAGTTGTTCCCTGATTAATTCGGATAACTCCAGCTCTTTTGTGACGAGCGTTGGATCTTTAAGGGTCATTACCGCCAATTCGACATCGTCGGGCTGGCCAAACGAGATACCACGCGGTTTCAGCAACGAAGGTGTAGTTACCGGAATCTGTAACTGGGGTGCAGGAATCACTTTCTTTTCCGGTTTCTGATTGGCTGGGGTTTGTTGTAGCTTGACAGGCACTTTGGCAGGAATTGTCTTCGGAGTTACCGCAGGGTTCTTTTTTTCTTTCTCCTGATCTTCAATTTTTAAATTTACACCAGGCGAAACAATGTCATTCGTGGATTTACTATTCAACTTATCAGCTAATTGTTCCTTGCCGGGTCGTATAACATCGCGCGGCTGAATCAGCAGGTAAGCTAACAACAACATTGCAGCAACCGAAGCCACTTTCGCCCATAACGGGAACAGTACAACCTTCTTTTTAAGTTGCTCTTTATTTTCGTAGATAATGACCCGATCGGCCTCAAGTTTTAGTTTTTCAAACTGTTGAGCTGCTGTTGCAACCGCCGCATTTTCGGATAAACTTGACTCAAAGTCGTTCTGTTCGCTTAACGAAAGATCTCCTTCGTAATAAGCCACAGCCCGGTTCTGGAACTCGGTGTCGTAATCGCTGACCGACTTTTTAAGTTCCTCTTTTGCGTCGAAACGAATATCTTCATTGGGAAAAAGCGCAGGGAGTTCGCCCATTTCGAGCTCCGACGCCAGATCGGGATTCTCTTTCAGAAATAGCTGGAATTCGTCCATGATGGACGGCTCCAGATTCCCTTCGAGAAAATCGAGAAAATAACTTTCGTAATTTGACCTGGTAATCTTCATTTTATACCACGCTTTGAATTTGTCCAATATAGCTTTTCAAATAAATCCGGGCACGGTAAATATACACTTTTACCTGTACTTCGGTAATTCTGGTTATCTCACTTATTTCGCGGTACGAATAACCTTCGTAATCGCGCAACATCACAACCGACCGTTGAATTTCGGGCAGCCGCTGCACTGCCTCGTGCAAAATCTCCTGAAGATCAGAATAACCATGGTGAGCGACGGGCTCTGCAACCTTCTTCCAGTCGAGCGAAGTTTCACGTTTCGCTTTCCTGATGTAGTCGATCATCGTATGATGTGCCGCGGTAAACAAATAAGCTTTCACCTTTTCGGCATCGATATTTTCGCGATGCACCCACATCTTCTCGAAGCAATCCTGAATAATATCCCGCGATTTCTCTGAATCGGAGAGATTCTTCAGCACGAATCGGTAAAGCCCATCAGCCCATGTATCCACTGCCCGGTTATAGTCTTTGATCGTCATCTCTTCAGTTAAGCATTTCAAACAATAAGACGCATGAAAAGAGAGAATGTTACAGGGCGTTGAAAAAAAACAAATCTAAATTAGTGAAGGCCTGACTCGTTCAAATCATGAACAAGTCAGGCCTTCACTTCATAATCGCATAAACCTGTCAGGCCTTCACTATTTCAATTACAAACACTAATTCGATTGCACAAGCATCTCTTTCTTATCGAATGCTTTAATGGCTTCTTTAAGTGTCGGATCTAATTTACTGATCACCGAATAAAAACCAACCTCACCAATGATATTACGCGATATGTAAGCCATTAGCTGCGTCTCGATGATTTTCCCCGATAGAGCCATCCCTTTCGCGTCGGTTGCAATTCCTTTTTTTACTGCAAATTCGGTGAATGAATTGAGAATGTTGTGCCCGATTAAATAGGTCTCAAATTCCTGACCTGTTTTCAGTTTACCCAGTTCGTCGCGGTATTTATCCGAATAATCGAAGGCATACTGATAGACAAGTCCTTTCTGTGTTACCTTGAGGTAATAAGGTGAGAAACCGGTAGTATCAGCCGCTACGAAAAGATCAGGCATGATTCCCCCACCGCCGTAAACGACTCTTTTCATCCGTGTGTAATATTTTAGGGTATCGCTGTATTGAATGCTGTCCTTTTGTTCGAATTCGCCATGCACATAACGACGGTTAAGGTCTCCATAGTAATCATCCAACCCTTTTTTATACGATTTCTGGATGCAACGTCCGGCGGGTGTGTAATAACGGGCCACTGTCAAACGGATGGCAGAACCATCGTAAAACGGGATCTGCTCCTGCACAAGGCCCTTGCCAAAAGTGCGGCGTCCGATAATGGTACCACGGTCGTTATCCTGAATGGCACCGGCGAAAATTTCACTGGCTGAAGCAGAGTACTCATCGACAAGCACAACCACTTTCTTTCCATAATAAGACCCTTTCTTTTCAGTATTGAACGATCGTTTGGGTTGCGTACGTCCTTCGGTGTAGACAACCAGTTCTCCATTATCGAGGAATTCGCTGACCATCTTTATTACCGCGCCCAAGTAACCTCCGGGATTTCCCCGCAAATCGATGATGAGCTGATCGGCGCCGCTCTTCTCAAGCTTATCTACACCGCTCATAAATTCTTCGTATGTCTTTTCTGCAAAACGACCTACTTTGATATAACCAGTTTTATCATCAATCATATAACTGACATCAACGCTTGTAAGCGGTATCTCGCCTCGTTTGATCTCATATGGGATGAGCTCAGGAAATCCTTTCCGTGCAATACTTACGTTTACTTTAGATCCTTTATCGCCGCGAAGTTTTTTAAGCACTTTTTCGTTGGTTACTTTTACACCAGCCATGATCGAATCGTTTACTTTTACGATACGGTCGCCGGCCCTGATTCCCAGTTTTTGCGAAGGTCCACCCGATATCACATCAATCACCATGATGGTATCGTTCTGTATCGAAAACTGCACCCCAATACCACTAAAGTTTCCCGACATCTCTTCACTTACTTCCTGCATATCCTTTGCAGGGATATAAACTGTGTGAGGATCGAGTTGTTTAAGTATTTCAGGAATTGCAGCCTCCACTATTTTTTTTGAATCAACCGTATCGACATAATTCCCTTCAATAAGACTCATGATTAAACTGACCTTATTGGCACCATTGGCAGCAGTCAACGGCGGGCCCCAATGCTGCATGCGTTGAATTCTTGCTCCAAGAAAAATACCTGCAATTATTGCAACAGCCAAAAAAAGCGGCATCCAAATCACTAATCTCCGAGTTCTGTTATCCATTTTAATCTATTAATTATATTCAAAAATTCATTGAAGGTCAACCTTAACGACCTCCACCTTTGCCCTTTCGAGCAATTCAACACCGTCGTTCATATGATACTGTTCCGAGAAAACAACCCTTTTAATTCCTGCCTGAATGATCAGTTTTGAACATTCGATACAGGGTGACGAAGTCACATACAATGTTGCGCCATTGCTGCTGTTGTTCGACTTGGCAACTTTTGTAATTGCATTTGCTTCGGCATGAAGAACATAGGGTTTAGTCTTGTTGTTTTCATCTTCACAAACATTTTCGAATCCCGAAGGTGTTCCGTTGTAACCATCAGAGATGATCATTTGATCTTTAACAAGCAGTGCTCCCACCTGACGACGTGTACAATACGAATTTTCGGCCCAAATTGCAGACATCCTCAGATAACGTTCATCCAGCTTCAATTGTTTTTCAATTTTCGAAAGCGCCATATCAAACAGATTATTTAATCGTCAAAAGTAACAGAAAATGCTGGTTAATTGATTTTTCATTTAAGTTAACAACACTTAAAATCAACCGGTCAGTTAAACCAATAGGAGAGTTTCAGAACTAGCGCCCGATTTTTGACATTCATATTTCCGGGAAAATAGTTATCGGTATAGACCAAAAACAAATCGGAGACAGGTTTATAGCGCCACTGAAACCGCGCATTGATGTTCAGGTTATCCAACTGTTCGTTGTACTGCACGTAGGTAGTAAAAAACAATTTGTCGGTAAACGTTACATCGAGTTTTGGACCCACCAGCCAAAATTTTGTATGCCCCCAGGGATCTGGCAATGAAAGATCATTATAACTGTAGATTAAGGAGATATAACCATAAGGTTGAAACCGGTAATTGATAGTTCCCTTCATAAACCATCTGTTGCCGTTGAAATACCCGCCATATCCGGCTTGAAAATCGTATTTGAACATCTTCCGGTTATCGGAATTAAAAAGCACCGAAAAATCACTCCATTTGTAACTGCTTCCCGAAAGCAGATAATTTGATCTCCGATTGGTCGGGTCGAAATCCTGACGTAAAAGGACATACCAGTAATTACTTTTAAATTCGAGATGGGCGCGACTTTTAAACTGGAAAACATAATCAAGACTAACTTCCCGATCGGTAAGTTCGCGATTGTCGGGCTTGTAGGTATTGTCGACTTCAGTAAAAAAACCATGGTACTCAAGTGGTCCGTTTTCAGGATAAAATTTAACTGTTGCCCTTGGATTGATCTGCAGAAAGTCGCGACGTGGCACATAGCCGGTTTCGGCATTAAAGTCTTTCCCAACATAGAGCTGCAGAAACTCGAGCAGGTAATTTTTTCGTGAATAGGCCACGTTTACTCCCTGGGAATACTCTTCGGAAGCAAGCGCCCTTGGGGTAAATGACTTTTGACCAAATAGCTTCCCCGTCCAGAAATTATTTCTGCTTGCCATGTTGTATTCAAGCCCCGCCACACGGTTGTAGTCGTTCCCGGTCCAGTCGGCAGGGACACTCAGCTGTTGTTTATTGACAAAAATTGCTGCGATATTCGACCTCGAAAAGATCTTCTTTTGAACTGATGCGACGAAGAAATTCCGTGAAAGAAAATCCCCCTCACTGCCCGTTTGCATGTCCATAACACCAATACGCAAGTCCTGCCCGATCTTACCACTTAACCTTACTCCTGCATTTACGGGAGCATCGAGACCAATCCGGCGTGAGAAGAAAGGGCGTATGCTGGTGGCTCCAAAATTGCTGAACAAGTCGCTGTTTTCGAGGAAGAACTGTCGTTTCTCCGGGAAATACAATTCGAACCTTTCGAGATTGGTAACCTGGTCGTCGACTTCGGCCTGCGAGAAATCGGGATTGTAAGTCAAGTCGAGATTTAACGAGGAGGAAAGTCCCAGTTTAGCATCAAAGCCGAAATCTTTCCGATAGCGGGTATCTTCCGGTTTTTCGAAATTCCGGGAAGCGCTTCCATAAATATAAGGGATTAATGCAAGTTTAAGTCCCGATTTAGGGGGTGGCGTATCCCATTTTAGCTGACCGGCATATGCCAATGATGCTGTCGGGAATTGTCGTGGAACGGGTGCCCAGGCCGATTTCTCATTCAATTTCAAATCCTGTCGGGAGAACTGAATATTCCAGTGGTCAACCTGCGGATTGTACCGCACCGATTTAAAGGGAATCTTCATTTCAGTGATCCATTTATCAGGATAGTTTTTGGTCTTTGATTCCCATTTACAATCCCAAATTAAGTTTACTGCTGCACCACCGCTCATCGTCCCATCCCAAATTGCACCGGCAGCATTTACGCCGAATGAGTAACCTGTTGTCTGATCATTATAGGGATCAATAAATGCAAGAAAATTATCATTATTACCAAAAACAAAATCTTTTCTGAGTGATTCCACAGGCCTTTTTCCGGGAACAGTATCGTAAAAAATTACTGCCATGTAAAAAGCTTTGTCGTCGTAAGTCATCATCACTTCCGACTTTGCGACACTATGCCCCGTATCGTAAGGGAGTACCATGAAAAAATCCTTCGCTTTTTCCGCCGTCAACCAATCCTCTTCGTTGATGATTCCGTCCAGTTTAATAGCACCTTTTGTCCTTTTGGCATGAATCTGATATTTCTGGTTTACAGTTCCTGCCGAAGTTAAGCTGTCCTTTTTAACGATGGGAGAGACTTCTTTTTCATTTTTAAAAGAAAGGTCTGCGCCTTTCACTCCAACAAGAAATAATAAGAAACAAACGATTGTGCAGGCAAAAAACTTATTGAACATGATTCGGGATTTGAAAGGCCGAAGATATAAAAATAAGTTTGCGCAGTGAAACTATTTTCTTACATAATCAAAAGGCAAATTATTGTAAGCGCGCGCCAAAACGGCTATATTTCGCTCATCTCCTTTTAAACTATCAATTGCTTTGGAAAGATAGTAATCAACCGGTGGCATCATTGAACCTGAAACAGGTTTAGTAAAACCATATAACCCCACCTTTTCCTTGATGGCAGCCGGAATAATCCTGGCCGGATCTTGTCCGTTCCAATTAGCCAGGCAGGTTACCAGACGGGTATGTTCGCCCAACATGTTGCGAACAGATTCAGTCGTTGCAATATCACCGGCTTCATTCAGCACCCAATCGACTTCCTTTAGCATATCCGATCCGGCGATGTCTTTACTCGTAAGCTGACACGATGTTAACCAGATAATGCAATCAGTTTTTGTTTTCTTCACCGTTTCCCGAATCCTTTTCCAGCAACGGCCGATGGCTTTCCGGCGAAACTGAAGTTCAATTTCGGGGGTTATTTTATCCTTTCCGGGAAATGGCTGGCTCATCAACTCACTGTACATTACCTGTTCGCAATCCATCCACACCAAAGGAGGATAGGGTTCCATGGTAGTTCCCGGATTCCACAACCAATCAATAAACACGCCATCGATATTGGTCTTTATTATGGCATCTTCAATAGAACCACAAAGGTAGTCGAGGTACTTTGTTGTATAGGGGATATGAGGACTTGACGGAGCGCCGTAGCTTAAATCGGGATGCTCAAGCCCCCATTTTGTGTTGGAACCCGCGCAAAAATAGCCAAACACTTTTATGTTTTTCTGATGTGCCAGCTTTACCTGATCGGTTAGAAAATCATATTTCAATCCGGGCTGCTCAGGAACAATTCCATTTTTGTACCATGCATAGCCATTGCACGAAACAGCAAATGATTGAATCACATTACATCCCAATGATGCATACCAATTCACATGATCTGCAGGATTTGCATCAGCCCATAAACCTGGTTTGGCAAAACCGTTTGGCCCGCCTTCACCCCAATTAAAATCAATATTATAGGCTTTTATTTCGCCCTCACCGGTTTTTTGCAAATTGCCATTACATCCGCTTAAAAGAACAATTGCCAATATCAGTAACCCAGAGTTTTTCATAGTTGGTCGGAATTATGTCTATTCCCTCCTTACAAAAATAGGTTATTATTTAGAAAGAAAAATAAGTTGAGCCAAATTGAAACAAAATTCATGATAAACCTTATAAATAGATAATTTAATGTTTAAGCACAAAAACAAGGAAAGGAGGCTGTCGTGATCACCAACTCATGAGAAATAAAAATAATCGCACACAGTTTAAATATCCGGTTAACAAGGGAAACAAAACTCCTAAATCAAAGGTATATATAAAATATTAGCCGGGAGATTCAAACTAAATATGCCGTAATTATAATACTTTAACTCAGCTATCGGTATCATTACGGTCCAATATATTCCAATTAGATATTTAATTCTAAAATTATTATTAAACCATTAATTATCATGAAAAAATTAATCGGAAGTTTAGGTGGTGCTATCGGATCACGCTACCTGAAAAACAAAAATCAATTGGTATTTGTAGAGTATTCGGGCTTTATTTCTAAACTCGATCTTGTACAATCATCAGCATCAATCGTATCAAAAGGGACAGCTATTATTAAAGGGACCTGGCTTTTTGATTGTGAAACAGGGTCAATGCTGGCTCCGGCTGCGACACTTGACTTATGGTGGGAACAAATGACTGCAATAAAAAGGCAAATGGTTCCTCAAGGCGGGGCTAAGATTGTCAACCTGGGCAAAGTAAGTTTTACGGCTATTACTCCAACTGCTATGCAATCATACTCCTATACAACCAATCCAATTCCGGCCAATAACGATGCCACCAATAAATTAGTAAACGGAGATGTTTTTTGTGTACAAACCAGAGAAGGCAATTATTGCAAGATACAGGTCGTAAACTACGACTATAATCTGACGATTAAATGGGTTACTTATAAACTTAATCCTTCCTACGTTCGTATTGGTTCCGGCTATACAAATCCTGAAGATATAGCTGTTTTTAAAGATGAAAAAACGGCCTATGTGACAGAGCGCAGCGGAAATCTTCTCAAAGTAGATTTAACCAATGCCAATCGTATTGCATCAGTGGTGGTCTGCGGGGGACTGATTGCTCCTCAACAACTTTGGGTTGATGAAGTTAATAAACAAGCCTATGTTGTCGAATATGCCAACCCTGGTAAATTAGTCCGGGTAAATTTAATCACCGGCGTTAAAACTACTTTATACAGCAATTTAAACTTCGCTGTCGGATTAACTTTATCGTCCGATTTGGCATTCGCCTATGTAAGTGAACAAGGACTTGCCGGAATTACGCGCATTGAATTGGCCACTGGCATAAAGGTATTAATCGCCAATGGATTAATAAATCCGTTCTTCTTAACCTGGGCCGATTCCACTGAAACAAAACTACTGGTTCCCGAGCGCGATCCGGCTAATAAAATTTCACTCGTTGATGTGACCAAAACATCGGTCAATGTAACGCCATTTATTAACGGCGCGGCTTTCAGGCCATCAAGCATTGCAATTATCAATTCAGGTTCGTATTGTGTATGCAGTGATAGTGAAATTGACCAGTTTTTCTTAACTGAAAACGTTAACAACTGGCTTTATAAAGGGATAGGTTATGTGCCCTGGAATTTAATTCCCCTTAACGGGAAAGCTGATACAACACTTCAACCTTTATATCCTTTTCAATTTCCAAAAGACTCCCCGTTTGGCGGAACGTTGCCGGTAAACATCGATCATCGCAGAGCATGGGATTCCGGAATTGTCTATTACAAAGTGCTGATTGACGGAATTGCAAGACGTGATACATGGAACGACCTTATCATGAATCCGGTTAACGGACGCTATGAAATTATTGAATTGCAAAAAACGGATACCAATGGCTATTACCCGGTCCATAATCCGGCAAAAGTATATTACAACACGGACTTAGGTTGTTTGCTTAACAGCACGTCGGGTATTACAAATGCCTTACATGCGCTAACTGTTGAATTTTACAATTCCGCTCACGTACTGGTAAGTAGTATGGGTAATGCTTTGTATGTAAACAATCAGCAATGTACAGCGTCGATAGATATGCCACTACTCGATGGTCTTCATGCCGATCCGAACTGTGGTTATCTGAAATATGTCGATACTACGCATAACGTAACTTTGCATTGGGCGGCTTCTCATCCGCAAGGATTTGCGACCTATTCTTTTGTGGTCATTAAAGGTGCTTATACACTTGCAGGAAGTAATGTGAACGGGTCACTTTTCCCTGCAACAACCTTTGCTTTTGATTTTATAAATCCGGTTTCATTTTTCCTTGGCACTTGTCCCAAAGTAGCAGCTTTTGCCGAATACCTTTATGTGGCAACTACTGTTATAAACGGAGTAGGCCGGCAAAGCCAATATGATGCATCAGCAAGTGTTGCATTTTGTCTGGCACCTTAATAAAAAGAAGGAAGTTCCCTGATTTTTAAGGCTGGAATAAACATTAGCTAACTGCAACATCCTCATTTACTATTTTGTAAAAAGAGGATGTTGTTTTTTAAATTCCGGCAACAAGCTATTATGTTGGTGGATGCAGTCTCTTTTGGAACCATCGGCGAACAGAGCGCATTTTTTCCAATTGTCCGGCCGGAACATGTCGTTTGCAGGTAGAACGTTCTTCACTCTTTTCGGGTGCTCCCCAACGGATCTCAATACCATCGTTTGGATTATATGCCATTTCAAAAGCGTCCCTTCGCTTCAGAATTTCAGCAAGTGTCAGTTTTTGTTCCGCACCGTTGGTACGAGTATAGGTGATCGATAATTCGGATAATTTCTGAGATAAAAAGTCTTCCAGGTTCTTTTTAACATGCTCTGCGGAACTAAGGTTTGACATTTTATAGTCATCCGGCGAACGAAGGACTTTATCCGGAAAATCGAGTACGGCATCAATCGCAATCAGGAGTCGCAAATCGCGGTTCGGAGTCGAAAAGTCTTCCCACTGGCCACCTGCCTGAAACACACCGGAAGTTCCGCCTGGCATAGCGATCACTTCGCCTGGATGAGATTTCATGTAGGCTTCACCATTGGCAACTGAAGTAATCCTCACTGTCAGTTGTTCGTGCAATGCATCAATCAGGTCGAGAAGTGCCATTTCCGGATCCATTGGCTCCGGATTAATAAGTTGCTCAATTGTGTGGTAGAACGTCTCCCCCGTCATTCCTTGTTGCTGAAAGGAAAATGGAGTAAATCCCGAACTTGCCGATAGCTCTTTATTTCTTAAAACTTGTGGCTTGCCATTGTCAAGAATGATCGGCCTAAATATTTTGAATCCGGGATCTCCGATTACATCAGTGGTCGTAAAAAGGAAGTTTCCCTTCCAGAACCGCTTGATGCCAACTGTACCATCAGGTTGCGCATCGACCGAAAGAAGCACGCCGGGATTGTCGCCTGTTTGAGGCACCCAACGTACAAGTATCAGCGTGTGGCCGTATGGATCGGCAAAAACAGTTCCGGGACGCAATGCCTCTTTTGTAAGAGGAACCGGGTAATAGTCAGAGCTTTCATCTTTAAGTGCAGTGCGGGCGGTACCTGAATGTACACCATTCGCCACTTTTCTCAGAAAAGAATTGAATGCCAGCACCGGCTGAGCTTTGGAGGCGGAAGACTCATTAGTAATCCATTGTCCGGTTCTGGGAGCAAAACCAATGCCGCCCCGGTCGCTCAGGTGGTAGCCGAATGGGAGGCCAAGCTTCCATGCAAAGTAGGCCCGAAGGTAAAAAGGATTATCAGCACAATCGGGATCCATAAGCACCTTGTTCTTCCCGGCCGGATCATCTTCACCAAGTGAAAGATAATTGTAGAGGATATTCCGGTCCTTATTCTGCATCACTTCGTGCAATGCTTTCCACGAAGAGCTTTCATCGGCGTCAAAAAAGAGTGCATTTATCCATGCCGAATAAAGGGCTTCGGTTTCGCGATCCCATCCCCGCTGATTTTTCCAGACTGATCCGGAAGATTGACCAGAAGACTTGTCTGTGACCCAAAAGTCAATCTCAGAGACAGTTTTATTGTTCGATATGAGGGTAACTTTATATTTGCCGGAAGGTACGGCTTTAAACTCATCGATTCGCCAAAACGGCAAACCATCGCCATTCCTGGTTTTCTGAGATTCGACAGAGCCTGCCTGGCCATTGACGACTAGCTTTGCTTTTCGGATGTTTTTGCCCCCGACCGCCAATATACGGAATGCCTCTCCGGGGTGTGGATTTTTAGGAGAAACCATCAAAGAGTTAACAACTTGCGATTCATCTGCCGAATCGTTGTCTTCGAGCAGATTTGACAGGATCTCGACACCTTTCTTAACTTCCTTTTTTGCAGACTGTTCTCCACAAGATGTTGTTCCAAGAAATATCAATGTGAATGACATTGTTATCAGCAGAATACGTGCTGATATTCCAGCTATTTTATTTTTTCTTTGCATTATCCCGCAAAGATAGCCGAAATAGTTGAAATGATTTATTTCAATGCGTACATCAAACCAAATCTAAATCCCGACTCCATCAACCGTTGATGGTTATCATTCGACGAAAACGGAATCAATGAATGTGCTTTAATATAGGGATTTGCAAAGACAGAGAACCCTGATTTAAAGTCATATTTAATTCCCAATCCCAAAACACTTCCTATTCCGGTCTGGCCGTCTATCGGGCTTGAGGTTCCTGCATCCAATTCAAAAAGAAGTCCTCCATTTAAAAAAAAGTATTTCAGGAAATTAACCCGTAAAGTAATCCGAATATTTACCAGCGATAAATTAGCGCTGTAATGTGGTGAATAAGTGTCCATATCTGGAAACACCATGGATTTGACAATGATTTTATGATTTGAATATTCAATACCGGTTTCTACATCGAATGTGTTGTTCAGTTTATAAAGGTAATTGATTCCAATAGTATAAAACGAGTCTCCGCTTTTGCTCGCGCTACCTATTAATTCATGAGAACGAACCACATCATTCTCTCCAAAAGATGAAAATGTGATTCCGATCTGACCTTTAAGGGGTTCGCCTTCATTTTTCTGAGCATAGGAGGAGAGCGAAGCAACGAAAATAAAGAACGAAATAAGAAATGCTGATACCACCCTTCGAGGGTCTGACGACCGCTCGAAGGGTGGTAAGACCGCCCGAAGGGGATTAACATTCATTATTTGACAACTTTAATCGAACTGATCTGCTTAATATCGTTTAAGTTGGTGTAATCGTACTGATAAAACCCGTCAGAGCCAATCATCAACAGTGAATTGCCAAGCGGAATCACGTCAAAGGCATTGATATCCTTAAACGTTGCAATCAGGTGTTCAGAAATAAGATAGGGATCGGCAGCATTATAAACTTTCAAGCCGGCATCTCCATCACAAACAAACAATACGTCATCGTCGATTCCCAGGCCGAAAGGGTTGGTCATATTATACGATCGCATCAATGTGGGATTTTTGAGATTTGTAATATCGAGCACATCCAGACGGTTGATAGCAGTGTTTTGGCAGGGCGTTCCGCCTCGTATTGTGACGTAAGCCCTGTCATTTTGCACAACGACCGGATCGCAGCCTGTGGCGTGCCAAAAATTGGCTACGTAAGTTGGCTTGGTCACATCTGCAACATTGTAGATCAACATTCCATTTCTCGTTCCAAGAAACATATTACTACCCGACAGAAACATCGTCTCAATTCCCCAACTCATTCCTTGCTTTGTTTCAAGGGATGGACTGGTTGCATTCGTTAAATCAAAATTATAATAGGTACTATTGTCTACTGCCAGCAAATGATTACCAATCAATCCGAAACGCGCCATTGAACCTCCAATTCCCGCAGGAGTACTTTGCGCTGCGCCATTTGATGCGACGGCATCGGCACTTAAAGAAAAATTAGTAAACTTACTTCCAAAATAGACAGGGTACACCGGATAACTGATCTGTTCGATCTCTTTCCGAATCTTTTTAACATTCCAGTCAACGACAACACCTTGCGTGTCATCAATGGTCCCGAGGCGGTAATACGACTCGTAAGGAGGAACAGAATAAGGGAATACGCTTTTCAACCGGGCAACTTCTTTGGCAGTTGCCGGATTTGTAATATCAATTCCGACAAGGTCAATATAACTATCAGCATACATGATGTTTCCTTTGATCACCATATCAACGTTTCCCGGAATTGTTATAAAACCGACATATTGCGGAGAAGCAGGATTGGTATTGTTATAAACATGAATACCTTTCATGATCTCATTAATAAACAGGTAATTATCTTTGTAATAGATTTTACCTGGCTTCTCAAGCGAATGGGTACTTTCAACTTTAACGGCCTCTCTGAAATCTTTATAACTCATATAGACAGGTTCCAGAGAAAGGTATTGTTCGGTATATTTATCCTCGCATCCTGACAGGATAAAAATCAATGCCAGAAATTTAAAAATTGTATTGAATCGTTTCATAGCTTAATTTGGTTGAGTTTATTGAAATAGCAAACCGATTTTAAGAGAAAGACGGTTGTAATCGATATCGATCAGATAGTTATCCTCGCGGCTGTATCGTTGGCGCATGATCCGGTAACCGGCACTGAATGTGAGTGCGAGATTTTCGCCCAACGGAGTGCTAAATCCCACAAAAGGATTAACAAGAAAGCCACCCTTTGCCTTTATTTCCAATGCGTCAACAGTAGGATTTCGCCATATACTTGAATAGCTCAAATATCCTCCGTATACATATTGTTTATCGGGTTTATCCAGTGAAAAGCTATAACCTCCTTGAATTCCAAAGAATGGTTTCAATCCCTGACGTTTGAGAGAATACCTGAAATCTGCCACAACGGGAAGATAAGTTTCACTGAAAAACTCAACGCCGGCACCAGCTCCGACAGAAAAACGGTTATTGAATTGCCAGCCGCTGATATTCATCATCGAAAAAGGAGAAGAGTACTTGTTATTGGAATTCCCAACAAAAACGCCCGCTTCGGTGAGGTTAAAATACCCGGTGTGAATTTGATTAAATGCGGTGGTTGTCTTACTAATACTGTCGATTTGGGATGCTTCGAAAACCCAAAGACTGTTGTCCTTCGTTTTTATTTTTACCTGTCCCGAAGGAAGCGAACTGATGATCTGACCATTGATCACACTCCCGTTTTTAAGATAAATAACATCTTTTTTGCCTTTTCGTGCAAAAGATAGATTTACCAAAAACAGAAGTGCCATAAACACTAATGTTGATTTTTTCATAATAAGAGATTATAGTTTCTGTTACTAATGACGAAACAGAAAGCCAAAAGGTTGCGCCCAAAATTATTTTGAATCCAAATCTTTAAGAAATATTTGTGCGTTATTCCGGATAGAAACTTCAACCGGTGTATATTCAAATCCAATTGTCCTGACAATTTTAGAACCATCAAAACAACTTAACCGATTGGCACTTCTGGCAGTTTCGCGTGTAATCGAAGGTTGGTTTCCGGTCAGGTAACTTTTTATTGACGATAACCTGAAAGCTAAACTAAGCAGCATATTATCCGCAAAATATCTTGGTGGTTTTACATGCAGACAACTGGCTATCTGATTAAAGAAGTCGCGGAACGTCCTATTTTCAGCATTAAGAATATATCTTTGATTTTTAGCACCTTCCCAAACGTCATCAGCCATCAGAAGCTGCATCACCTTTGTTACATCCCTGACGTCGACAAAACCAGTTCCCCCTTTTGTATAGAATTTTAATCCTTTCCAGACAGTTGAGAACAGCAATGAACTACCAGATTTCCAATCACCCGGACCTATAATTACCGATGGATTGACAATTACTGCATTCAATCCCAGGAATATGGCCCGCCATACCTCCATCTCTGAAAGGTATTTGCTATCGCTATAGGCAGAATGATCCATATTATTTCGCCATGGATGGTCCTCGTTCGCTTCAATCCCTTCGGGTGGCGACCCGATTGCAGAAACTGAACTAACATGGCAAAACCGGGGAATATGCAACGATACCGCCAGATCAACAAGATTGGCCGTTCCTTCAACATTATTATGGATCATTGTTTTACGGTCACGCGAATCGAAAGAAACCATTGCGGCACAATGGTAAATCTGATCAACTCCAGCCAATAGTCCACCAAGGCCATCCTTATCAAGTAAGTCACCATCTACCCATTCTATATTTTGCAGGAGTGACTTATATTCTGAACTGTAATAAGAAAATATTTTTTCCGTTCGTCGTATGCTGCTTCCAGGTCGTTTGAGTGCACGAACTTTCTCACCATTGCTTACGAGGTCATAAAGTAAATGCGCCCCAACCATTCCGGTTCCCCCTGTAACAAATACCATAATTATCCCTTGTTTATTAGTTCGTCAATTTCGTTTAAATTCAATTCTTTACGACGTAATCGTCCGCTGTCCGAGATGACCACATAAAAGACCCTCTACTGTTTTGAGTTTCTGATAACGCTTCTGAAACTCCATGATGGCTTCAAAATCATTTTCCTCCGAAGCCTTCCGTATCCCTTGCTCCGCCTGCGAAATCAGGAAGGAGATATAACGCAATTTACATTCCTGCAATACCTTAGGAACCAATTGATGCAGTATATCCTGTTCCTCTTCAATAAAACTTCCTTTTTTACGCCAGTACTGGCTCAACTTATTCTTTTCGGACATGATATCCGAAACCAACTGACTGATTTCATGATCAGGGTGATTGACAAAATATTTTATCGCGTCGAAGTTTTCATCATCAAGATGCAGACGGTAATCATCAAAAACAGCTTTGATCACCGGATTTACAGATTCCATCTGGTCGGCTTCGAGTTCCGTAAGAATATAATCGGCCACATAAATAATTTCAGTCTCGCTTGTCTCCGGATTTTCAACCTCAAATATTTTATGCAATCCGTATTTAATCAATAACTTCAGCAACTCACGCTCCTCATTTTCGCATGGGTTGACTTCCGGAATCGGAACCGTTAAAGGTTGACTTTTAATATTGGTTTCCTTCAACAGCTCACGCTCCTGATGCTTAATCATTTCATCCTCAGACTTTACCTTTAACTTTCGAATTTCATTGTAAAGCACTGTTTCGCGAACGTCAAGCAGGCGGCTGCATTCTTTGAGGTATTCCGACCGTACAATTTCATCGGGAATTACCGAAATTGAACTCACAATATCGGTCACCAGCTTTGCCCGGCTGATCGGATCTTTTTCAACGCCGGCCAGCAATAATTTTGTCTTGAATTTTATAAAGTCAGTTTCGTTATCATGAATGTATTCCTTTAGCTGCGTGGCGCTCATCGACCGCGAGAACGAATCGGGGTCTTCCCCTTCGGGCAACGGGAGTACTTTTACATTGATGCCCTCCTCAAGGACCATGTCAATTCCGCGCATCGAAGCTTTTATACCGGCCTGGTCACCATCATAAATGATTGTAACATTGCTTGTAAACCTGCGAATCATCCGGATCTGATCGATTGTAAGTGAAGTTCCCGAAGAAGCTACCACATTCTCGATACCAGACTGATGCAATGATGTTACATCGGTATATCCCTCAACAAGATAACATTTATCTTCCTGTATGATACTTCTTTTTGCCTGGAAGATTCCGTATAAAACCCGGCTTTTATGGTAGATATCAGATTCGGGTGAATTCAGATATTTTGCAACCGTTTTGTCCTGCGTCAGGGTTCGGCCGCCAAATCCAATCACGCGACCCGAAATTCCATGAATCGGAAACATCATGCGTCCCGCAAAACGGTCGCGAACCCACTCTTCACGTTTGATTGTAAGACCGGTCTTTTCGAGATATACCATCTTAAAACCTTCCTTCAGCGCCGCATTGGTCATTATATCTTTCCCTTCAGGACAATAACCGATACCAAATTTATTGATGATATCATCCCGCATTCCACGCTGGCGCAAATAGGAAAGGCCGATTAACCGGCCCGAATTGGTTTCCCACAGTTGATTGCTAAAGAATTTTTGAGCGAACTCCGAAACGATCAACTGGCTCTCGCGATCATTCCGTTCAATAACATCTGCCG
>Ga0209512_1002357_pt1 | contig 20363 bp, 16 predicted proteins | sample frozenSSSSmetaG_FD_184142 | JGI IMG/M metagenome (GOLD analysis project Ga0209512, IMG submission 184142) | Glacier valley bacterial and archeal communities from Borup Fiord, Nunavut, Canada, to study Microbial Dark Matter (Phase II) -... | ecosystem: Environmental > Aquatic > Freshwater > Ice >... | reverse complement strand
GCAGCATATGAGCGTGAACCTTGATTCCCAAATCAGCCGCTTCACCCACTCGCTCTACCACCCGTGAGATTCCAGTCGCTTGATCTGCCCGCCCTGGAACCTTTGCTGGAATCAGAAACGATCGCTGCCGTTCATTCACAAAAATTTGAGGGATGGCACTTTGCTTGATTTTCAAAATTGCTTCTCGCTCATCGGGCTCTAGAGGATGCACTCCCGATTGGCTCCCCTTGACTCGTCGAATATAAATGCTGTTTCGACTCAGATCGATGTCCTTCCATTCCAGCATGGCCGCTTCGACGGCTCTCAACCCGTGGCGAAACATCATGAGGATGAGAGCATAGTCACGATCGCGATATCGACTATGTTCACTTGCTGCTGCTAACAACGCATCGACCTCGCTCGTTTGCAAATATTCCCGACTGCGAAGTTTTTGATTAGGAAGTCGGCGAGATCGTCCACCATCGGGCACTCGTTTTTGCTTAGCCATGCCAAAATTTTAACTAGTCATAAAAGAGTCATTTTATGACTAGTCTAGAGCCTGAAACCTGCATTGTCTCGTCAGTCAAACCAATCAGCTTATTTTTGAGTGCTTTATTGAGAACGACCCCGTCTTATTGCGACTGGTGTGTCAAAGTCAACAAAGTTAGCTTCGTTTGCAGTTACGGCTCATTTCTTGATCGGGGACATTTTATCTTCAGCAGGTTAACCAAGTTTAAGCAAAATTCCGATGGCAAACGCCCGGTTGTAGTTACCAGTGCTGTGTTCATGTCCATGATTGTGGCTATGTGCCATTGTTCAGACTCCAAGGTTGAAACGTTCTGTTAGAAGAGCAGCGCGATCGTAACCAGTAGGTAGTTTAAACCTTTGTCCTACCACACTTCAGGAATTCTCAAGGAACAGGGCTAGTGGTCGGTCAAGATGCTTGGCAATTTCTAAGCCCTTGATTTTTGTGCATATTTTTCTGAGTCGGCTCCCCCATAATTCTCGAATCCTGTGTGGAAAATTTTCAGCAAGACCTTCTATCCTGATTAAAGTGTGACCGGAACTCAGTCTTATGCCGATTCCTCCCAGCTTCAAGATTGTCAAAGATAGACGCGCCTACAATACCTGGGTCGCAGCAGAAACGTTAGAAGATTACGCACTAAGGTTCACACCCAAATCTTTTAGAAAGTGGTCAGAGTGGCTTGTGACGAATACTGCCACAGGTGGGCTTTCATTTTTAGCATTAGAAGCGATCGGCGGTTCTCTCGCAATCAACTACGGCTTTGCAAACTCTTTTTGGGCCATTATCGCGGTTGGGCTAATTATCTTTTTGACTGGATTGCCGATCGCTTACTATGCTGCCAAATATAACATTGACATGGATCTGCTGACGCGGGGGGCAGGCTTTGGCTATATCGGCTCAACAATTACTTCCCTGATTTATGCCTCGTTTACGTTTATCTTTTTTGCGCTCGAAGCAGTGATTATGGCGCAAGCGCTGGAGCTATATTTTCATCTGCCGTTGGCGATCGGCTATATTGTCTGCTCAGTGGTGATTATTCCCCTAGTCTTTTTTGGGGTGACGTTAATTAATCAGTTGCATTTTTGGACTCAGCCGCTCTGGCTTACGCTGATCGTCTTGCCTTACGCGTGCATTCTTTATAAACAGCCAGATGCGCTCTCAAATTGGATGCATTTTGCCGGACAGTCTAGCAGTGGGGCGGCGTTTGATCCGCTGCTGTTTGGTACGGCTGCAACGGTCTCGTTTTCTCTAATTGTGCAAATTGGTGAGCAAGTAGACTACTTGCGGTTCTTGCCTGACAAACAGCAGGAGAATCGCGGTAAGTGGTGGTTAGCCGTTGTGCTGGCAGGTCCGGGCTGGATTTTTTTAGGCTGTGCAAAACAGCTAGGCGGTGCGTTTTTGGCTGCACTGGCGATCGGTCATGGAGTCAGCCTTGCTAAAGCCAATCAGCCCACTCAGATGTATTTTGTTGGCTTTGAATATGTTTTCTCAAATCCAGAGGTTGCTCTGGCAGTAACGATCTTTTTTGTGATTTTGTCTCAGATCAAGATCAATGTCACGAATGCCTATGCCGGGTCGCTGGCTTGGTCAAACTTTTTCTCTCGATTGACGCATAGTCACCCAGGGCGGGTAGTTTGGCTCGTCTTTAACGTGGCGATCGCGCTGCTATTGATGGAACTAGGCGTTTTTTCAACGTTAGAAGCGGTACTGGGACTTTACTCCAACGTGGCGATCGCTTGGGTCGGCGCGTTAGTGGCTGATTTGATCATTAACAAGCCATTGGGTCTGAGTCCTTCTTATATTGAGTTTAAGCGGGCACATCTCTACAACTTCAATCCGATCGGGTGTGGCGCTATGCTAATTGCCTCGATCGTCTCAATGGCCGCCTTTGTCGGGGCGTTTGGCTTGGTTGCAAAAGCCTTTGCATCGTTTATTGCACTGGGGTTGGCGCTGGTGCTGTCGCCAGCGATCGCGATTCTGACCAAAGGAAAATACTATATTGCTCGCGAAGATGCCTATTCAAACTGCACCCACACGATCTATTGCTGCATTTGTGAGCAGGAATATGAACCGCAAGATATGGCATTTTGCCCAGTTTATGGTGACTCGATTTGCTCTTTGTGTTGCAGCCTTGATATGCGCTGTCACGATGCTTGTAAAACGACTACAACCCATCATCTAGATGAATCCGTTGTGAGAAGATTTTTGCAAGATAAGCTATCTCCACAGTTAGCAGTGAGACTGCTCAAATATCTGGCGGTATCTTTTTCTCTATCAGCGCTCGTCGGGATGATTTTAGGATTTGTGTATTACCATCAGGTGGTTAGCGAACCTGATCTTTCTGCGCTTACAGTTCAACGACTCACCGCAACATTAATTGAGGTGTCTGCCGTACTCGCTGTGCTGATTGGCATTGGGTCTTGGTGGTTGGTCTTGACTCAAGAAAGTCGGCAACTCGCCCAAGAAGAATTGGATAAGCAAAACCTATTGTTGCAGCAAGAAGTCGAAGAGCGCCAGCTAGCTGAAGTGCAACTGCAAGAGAAAGCCCAACAGCTTGAACAGACGCTACACAATTTGCAACAGGCAGAGGCCCAGTTGATTCAGACTGAAAAAATGGCGGCTTTGGGTGGTCTGGTCGCTGGCATTGCTCATGAAGTTAACACTCCGATCGGCATTGGCGTGACGGCGGCTTCGTTGTTGGTCGAAAAAGCGGCTGCCTTTTCAGACTGTTTTAAGCACAACACGATGAAACGCTCAGACTTAAAGAAGTTTCTAGATTTGGCACAACAAAGCAGTCAGATGACCTTGAGCAATCTCAATCGAGCCGCTCAGTTGATTCAGAGTTTTAAGCAGGTTGCGGTTGATCAATCTAGCGAGTTAAGGCGAGTGTTTAATCTCAACGGTTATTTAGAAGAAGTTTTGTTTCAGCTAAGTCCAATGCTCAAAACTAAGCCACATTTGATTGAGGTGCAGGGCGATCGTCAGCTCACACTCAATAGCTATCCGGGCGCGTTTTCTCAAATTGTGACCAATTTGGTGATGAATTCTCTTCTCCACGCTTACGCACCGGGAGAGCAAGGACACATTACATTAGTTTTCCAGCAGATTGAGGAGCAGATCATTCTTGAGTATGCTGATGACGGTCAAGGCATTCCGCCAGAGAATTTAGGCAAGATCTTTGAACCCTTTTTTACCACAAAACGAGGTCAAGGGGGCAGCGGGTTGGGATTACACATTGTCTACAACTTAGTGACTCAAAAACTGGGAGGAACGATTCAGTGCGAAAGTCAGCCCTTGATGGGAACTAAGTTTGTCATCAAGCTACTTAAAACTTAAGCATCCATCAGATATATGAAAGGCTCGTTCATGTCAAATAATGCCCAGTCTGCTGACCTTCAAGATGATGGATTTAGGATTGAAGCAGATGAAGAGATCCAATTTGCCGAAGAAACTGAGTTCAATCAGCTTGAGAAAAGCTGGAAGATTTTGATCGTTGATGACGATGCTGAAGTTCACGAAGTCACGAAGTTAGCCCTCCGTGACTTTACCTTTGAGAATCAATCACTCATCTTTATCAGTGCTTACTCTGCCCAAGAAGCCAAACAACTTATTCAACAACACCCAGATATTGCCATCATTTTCTTAGATGTGGTGATGGAGACCGAGAATGCAGGTTTGCAGGTAGTTCACTATGTCCGCGAAGAGTTAGGCAATCAACCTGTGAGGATTATATTACGGACAGGGCAACCTGGACAGGCTCCCGAAACGGTGGTCGCAGTCAACTACGCCATCAATGACTACAAACTCAAAACTGAATTGACTTCTAAAGAGCTGTTTATCACAGTGGTGATGGCTCTGAGAGCTTTTTCGACCTTGCAGCAAATGCTAGAAGTGAGTCAAAGCCTCAAGTTAGACCTGATTGAATATCAGCAAGTTGAGGCAGCTCTGCGGCTGAGTGAACTCCAAGAGCGCGAAAAAGTCGATCGACTAGAGCGATCGCTGCACCAGTTACAAGCCCAACGATCGCCCCATCGAGAAAAAATAGAAACGCTAGGTCAGCTTGTCACCGAAGTGACTCACGATATTTTGCACTATCCCAATGCAGGGGCGCTGTATACGGTGTCGATGATTACTCAAATTGCCAGAATTGTGCTGCGACTCACCGACGAACATTCTGCAAAGCTAGGGCTTTCACAAACTAAGCTATCGGTTTTAATGTATTTGAATAGTGAGCCTGACCTGTGTGCAAGTCCATCTTTGTTGGCAAAGCATTGTGGAGTGTCACGGGCTGCGATGACCGGGCTGCTTGATGGGTTAGAGCAAGAAGAGTATGTAGCGCGAGATGATCACCCCTTCGATCGCCGGGCGCTAATGGTCAGGCTGACCCCTAAAGGACAACAATTTTTAGACTGGATTGCGCCACAGGATCACTACCAATTTTCTAAATTGATGGACATTGTGGACGAAACGGAGCGGCAAAAGTTTATTAAACTGGCTCGAAAATTTCTGACGATTCTGGGTGAGGAGTCTACCAACCCGCCTGTAGAGTAGCGTTTTGTTGCTAAAGGCTCTCACTGTAACGATCTTCTAGATTGGCGATGCTGATAAGTCATGAAACTCTGTATTAAGCAGAAAGTAGTTAAGAGATTAACTATTAAGTGTAAAACTAGATACAAAATGCACTTGCCTCATTCTCTATGATTCTTCTCAAGCGATTAAGAGCATCTTAGAAATTGATGGATTAGTGGCACCAGCTTGATCGCTTCGATCCATTACGATCGACTGCCAAAATTATTAAGTGTCAAAAACTTTGTAGCTCCGGGGGAACTAGTGACTAATTCTCCAGGCTTCGGATTGCCGATTACTACTCTGAATTAGAAATTGATTGGAGGCTAGAATGTCTTATCACGGCGATATTTCTTCAAGTGAAGACGCGGTTGGAGTCGCAGTTGTTAACTATAAAATGCCACGTCTGCACACAAAAGCAGAAGTCATGGAGAACTGTCAAAAGATCTCTTCGATGATTGATGGTATGAAGTTGGGGCTACCAGGAATGGATCTGGTAATCTTTCCAGAATATTCTACTCATGGCATCATGTACGATGCCAAAGAGATGATGGAAAATGCTGCAAGCGTTCCTGGCGAAGAAACCGCAATTTTTGCTGAAGCTTGCATCAAAAACAAAGTCTGGGGAGTCTTTTCACTTACGGGCGAAAAGCACGAAGATCATCCCAACAAAGTGCCTTACAACACGCTGATTTTGATGAACGATCAAGGTGAAATCGTTCAAAAATATCGCAAAATCATGCCCTGGACTCCGATCGAAGGTTGGTATCCTGGCAACTGCACCTACGTCTCCGACGGGCCAAAGGGCTTAAAAATCAGTCTGATCATCTGCGATGACGGCAACTACCCTGAAATTTGGCGCGATTGTGCCATGCGGGGCGCTGAATTGGTCATTCGCTGCCAAGGGTATATGTACCCCGCAAAAGAACAGCAAATTATGGTTTCTAAGGCGATGGCGTGGATGAACAACATTTACGTTGCAGTGGCTAACGCTGCCGGATTTGATGGTGTCTACAGCTATTTTGGACACTCGGCTGTCGTTGGATTTGATGGACGGACATTAGGAGAATGCGGCGAAGAAGAGAATGGCATTCAGTATGCAGCACTGTCTAAATTTGCCATTCGTGACTTCCGTAAAAACTCTCAGTCTCAGAATCATCTGTTCAAGCTGCTGCATCGCGGCTATACCGGAATGCTCAACTCTGGCGATGGGTCTGAAGGCATGGCGGAATGTCCGTACGAGTTTTATCGAGAATGGATTCTTGACCCCAAGAAAGCCAAGGAGAAAGTAGAGGCGCTGACTCGTCCAACAGTGGGAACAGCCGAATGTCCGATCGAGGGCATACCCAATCAGAAGGTGCCCAACGTTTCGGTTGAAAATTCTCCACCTGTCCCAGTCCCCGTTTCAACAAGTGCGTAGTCTGACTTGAGATTTCTTCGTTCTCACGGAGAGTTGAGGACGAAGAAATCTACCATTGCAAAATTGAACAGTAAATCACTCCATCAGTTAAAGCAGTCACCAAAAGGAAGCTTATTATGGTTGACCAGCAAGAGGCGCTTCGGATCAGAAAACGGCTAGAAGCGCTCAAGCGAGGAGGCGTTCATCGGGTTAAAGATAAAGATCCGATGCCGTCAGCAGTTCATATTGTGGGTGTGGGCAAAACTGGAGCCGATTTCATTGCTCAAATGATTCGACAGGCTCCCGATGATTTTCTTGAAGATAGCCGCACGCGATTTACAGCATTGGCAGTAGACATCGGTGATCAAGACTTGTTGCAGGTGCAAGAACTTGCCAAAACGCTACCCGAAGACCGATCGCAAGTCAGAACACTAGCGTTAGAGGTTCCTAGTCGAGATGAGTTGTTTAGCTCGTTGCGACGCTATCGAGAATATTTGAAGCTAGAGTATCCCCGATACTACTGGAACCCCAACTACGAACCTTGGTTGCCTGACACGATCGCCATTCCTAAAGCGGGAGAACACTTTCCACGAGCGATCGCCAAAGCTATTTATGGCACCGCCTACTATGAGGGCGAGAGGCATCTCGATCAAGAACTGGAGATGTTTGCTAAAAGCGTCGATGCTGCAAGCTGTCAGTCGATCGTCTGTGTAGTGTTTGGCTTGGGCGGCGGCACAGGCAGCGGCATTGTGGTTGACATAGCTCGACACTTATCAAACGTCAAGTTTGGACGCAGAGCTTTAGTGCTGGGCATCGGCATTGCCCCTTGTGAAGGTGACGCGCCTTATCATCAGGACGGCAGCCTCTTTCCAACAATCAACGAACTGGATTGTATGTTGGATCAAGAGAAAAATCAGGGCGTTGTCCAAGTATGGGGCGACTTATATCGCAATCCATTCACGGCTGGATTCTTAATGGTGCCTCAAAAGCAGGTTTGGCAGGAGACACAAGATCTCACTGCGACTCACCAAAAAGTTGATCACGAGCTGGCATCCTTCCTGACTCGCAACCAGGGGTTAGATGTATATGAGACGCTGAGACTGTTGAATTGGGTGGGTGCTCCACCCTCACAGCACATGGCGGCACGAAGTCAATATGGCGATCGCTGGGCGCACTTGTTCGGCTTCACCAGCTTTGAGTCAGCCGTAGACGATATGCCCACTCAGCTAGGCGCGATGGCAGGCTTCAATCCAGATTTCTTTGAGATTCGCGTCTCGGCTCCCCAGAGTGCTGATTTAGATGCAAAGCTTGCCGATCTGGCTAGCAAAATGAACCAGTCCTTCTCGCCGATTTTAGAGCCGGAGGTGATTCATTCGGCGAGTGGCAGCGAAACTTATGTGCAGTTTGTGGTTCCGGGTGCCCGCAAGACAAATCTAGAACTCTTCTATCAAGCGCGTCTCGCCTACGACGAACAAACCTGGGACGAAAAGCTGCTTCAGCATTCCTGGCTGCTTGAGCTGGGTGTGATGTTGTCAGAGCCTGCAATTCGGTTTGAGGGCATGGCAGGTGAATGTCTGTGGGGCTGTGCCTGCTGGGTCGTAGTTCCCTACAGTGCCATTCGCGGGGAGGACATCGAAGGTCTAAGACAAAAGCTTGAAGAAGTTGTCAAAGCGTGAGGTAGGTAAGTTATATGCCATTGGATTGGTCTGTGGTGAGTCAAAGATATGGCAACGGTGCCGACGTGCCAACGGTAGCGGGAGGTAAAATCCTACACATTACAGGAGTTGATGACGAGAAGATTCATATTAAGTCTCCGCTCTGGGTGGCGAGTTTGAGCCGCGCCAACCTTGAGAAAGGAGTGGATTTGATCGAGGAAGGGGTCATCGATCGTCAGCCCGGTCAGTTTGTCGAAGATTACAAAATCTACGTTGCCGATGAACGCGCCACCTCAGCCGCACACATTCTCAAAGATTTGGGCTTTCTGACCGAAGACAAGGGCTATTACCCAACGTGCTAAGGAATGTGAATTTATTAATGCCGAGGTCTTCGCCCTCCTCACGAAGTGGGGCGAAACAACCTCGCAATGACCGGAATTTCACCCACGATCCTAAGTCTAGTCTGAACTCAGCAATGCAATCTCTACAAACCACAATTCATACAACAAAAGAGGAAATCTCATGTCAAAAGCATCTATGTATCATAGTGCGTCTGGTTCGCAGTCACCCCACTGCATCCACTTTCTAGGCATTGGCAAGACGGGTTCCAATATGCTGGACTCCATGCTGCGCCAGGGTGATCTTGAGGATCAACTTGAAGACCCGCGTGCCCGGTTCACTGCTCTGCTGGTGGACATTGGTGAGCAGGACATGTACCAGGCGAAGGACTATGCAGAAGGCTTTCTCAAGCGACTAGAAGAGCGGGGAATTCCAGCTGATCGTGCCCAAATCCGATTCGCTGCATTGGAAGTGCCGACTCGTGACGAGTTGTTTACCTCCCTGCGTCGCTACCGTGAGTTCTTGAAGCTAGAGTATCCCCGCTACTACTGGAACCCCAACTACGAACCTTGGCTTCCTGACACGGTTGAGATCCCCAAAGCAGGCGAATACTTCCCACGGGCGCTCTCAAAAGCAATCTATGGCAAGGCTTACTACGATGGCGATCGTCCCCTTGAAAAAGAGCTAGACGATTTCGCTAAGAGCATCGACAACACTAAACTACCGTCGCTGGTGCTGTGCTGCTTTGCGATCGGAGATGGCACAGGCAGCGGCATTGTAGTTGATTTGGCGCGTCACCTCTCCAACGTCAAACTAGGACGACGCATTCCCATGATTGGAGTCGGTCAGTTGCCCTGCACTGGCGACCCAGAAACCGCCAGAGATGGCAGTTTCTTCGCCACCATGAACGAGCTAGATTGTATGCTCGATGACGACAAAAATGCTGGCGTTACAACCGTTTGGGGCGATCTCTATCGCAACCCATTTACGGGTGGGTTCTTTGCACTGGCAACCGAAAACTCCTATCAGCGCTTGACGAAGTATACGACTACGGGCGTGCCGAGTGAGCGCGATCGGATGCGGGTGCAAGTCACCCACAAGTTTGTTGCCGATGCGTTTATGCGGATTGCATTAGATGACTACGGTCGCACTATCTTCAAGGCGCTGAGACTGGTCGGACAAACCACTGCACCCCACGAAGCGATCAGCACCAAGGCTCGTAGCTGGACTCTCTACGATGTTGCCAAACTGACACACCCAGCCGTACAAGTGTTGCCCGGTGAGCCTTTGAGCAAGTGGCGCAGTGTGATCAGCGAGTGGATCGGTCACATCCCTGATTACGCTGGGCTAAAAGAAGGTTTCAAGACCGACTACGCCGAGTGTATTGTCCATGCACCACGAGAAATGTGGAACGACAAATTGGATGACGAGTTCAAAAAGGTCGTTTCAACGTTCCTGCTCGATTCAGAAGACTCAACGCTACGCGTCAGCCACCGGGAATTCTTCGATCACCTGACTGCTTTTGCCGACATCATGCTGCCCGGAGTTGCTAAGACCGACTTCATCGCCTTCTACGAGAGTCGTGACAAGTATGACACTCTGAGCTGGGATGAGAAATTGCTCCACCACTCCTGGTTAATGGATCTGGGTGTGATGATGTCTGAGCCTGCAATTCGTTTTGAAGGCATGGCGGGTGAGTGTCTCTGGGGTTGTGCTTGCTGGATTGTAGTTCCTTACGATCAACTCCGAGGGGATGCGGCTGTGCCAACCAATCGGCGCGACATCTTAGAGGCAGGCATCGCGGCGATGACCAAAACGGTCGTGTCAATTCCTGCGGATGCTCAGGCTGTGAGAGCAATCTAAGAAAACGCAGAGATCTCCGAATTTACTTAATCGAAGATCTGAGTTTACAGGCGTTGCTGAGTCGTCAATTCAGCAACGCCAAATCAAAAGGGGCTAATTGCTCTTAATGGGAGTCGCAACAATGGTTATGCAACAAGTTCGAGGCAACGCCCAGCGCATTCCGGTTACGGTCGTCACAGGGTTTTTGGGTTCGGGCAAAACGACTCTGATTAACCACATTCTAGAAGGGCAACACGGTCGAAAGATTGCGGTGATTGTCAATGAGTTTGGTGAGATTGGTATTGATGGTCAGTTGATGATCTCTGATGGCGAAGAGCAGCTTGTAGAGTTCAACAATGGTTGTCTTTGTTGCACTGTTCGAGGGGATCTCGTTCGCACCCTAGAGGATTTGATGCAACGGGCTGACTTAGATGCTGTGTTAGTGGAGACGACGGGACTTGCTGATCCTGCTCCAGTTGCCTCGACGTTTATTGTGGCAGATGAGATTAAGGCAAACTTTAATCTTGATGCCTTTGTCACGGTTGTTGATGCTCCGAATTTGCAGCGCAACTTGCTCGACAGTCACGAGGCGCAAGAACAGGTAGCCTTCGCCGACATTATCTTAATCAACAAGACTGATCTAGTTTCAGCCGATGAGCTTGCTAAAATTGAGCAGCAAATCCGCTCGCTAAATCCCATTGCCAAGATTCACCACACAGCATTTAGCGTCGTTGATCTCCCGCTCATTTTAGGAACAGGCGCGTTTGACCTAGAAGCCAAGCTAGAAGTTGATCCAGAGTTCTTAGACGATTTAGAGCATGAGCACGATGCGGCGATCGGATCTTTTGCACTGACCTCCGAGAAACCGATAGACATGAACAGATTCATGCTGTGGATGAATGCATTAGCGCAAGACAAAGGAGAAGACCTTTATCGAACAAAAGGCTTGTTCTATGCTCAGGGATTCCCGGAGCGCGTGCTGTTTCAGAGTGTGCGAATGCTGACTTCAATGAAGCGAGATAGGCTATGGAAACCCGATGAAGCCAAGCTGACTCAGCTAGTGGTGATTGGGCGGAATCTGAATCGCGCTGAGTTCGAGGAAGGCTTTGCAAAGTGTGTAATTTCAAGTTGACTCACTCTAGAAGAGACGAAAAATGGCTATCAACGTTGGTGACAAAATTCCGTCAGTCATGCTGTCTTGTATGAGCACTGACGGGCCCAAAGACCTTTCTACAGATGAACTGTTTGCGGGTAAAAAGGTTGTTCTATTTGCGCTTCCCGGTGCGTTTACTCCAACCTGTTCCAAAGGGCATCTTCCGAGTTTTGTTCAGAATGCCGACGAGATTAAAAGCAAAGGAGTTGATACGATCGCCTGTGTTTCCATGAACGATGCGTTTGTAATGGGTGCCTGGGGTAAAGATCAGCAGGTCGAGGACAAAATTCTGATGCTTGCCGATCGCGAGGGTGAATTTACCAAAGCAGTCGGTCAGGAGTGTGACTTGCAGCGATTGGGGTTGGGCATACGATCGCAGCGCTACGCCATGATTGTTGAAGATGGCGTAGTGAAATCTTTAGAGGTGGATCAGCCTGTTGAAGTGGCTGATGTTAGCAAAGCAGACAAGGTTTTAGCAAAGCTGTAGAGGTCGTTGTAACTGTTGTAGGGCGCTCGATCGTCCTTCTTTTTGATCGTCTTTCTTAAAGTGTGAGGAGAATTGAGTCGTGAAGATTTTGTTGAGTTCGCTGCTGATTGCACCAGCGATTTTGGGTGCAGTGCTAGTCAATTCATTCAGCGCGATCGCTGTCCCAGTGCCACCATCGGCTGTACCCAGTCTTAAGCCGGGTACAATGGATCAAGTCAATCACTACAGCCTGGAAGACAAACCAGCCAGCGATGCAGTTGTCGGGCAAGTTACATCTGTTTCGCAATTGTCCGACGTTCGCCCGACAGATTGGGCCTTTCAGGCACTACAATCACTGGTCGAGCGCTATGGGTGTATTGCGGGCTACCCCGACAAAACCTATCGGGGCAATCGGGCTATGACTCGTTATGAGTTTGCGGCTGGGTTGAATGCGTGTCTCGATCGGGTCAATGAATTGATCGCGGCTTCCACGGCTGATTTAGTGAAGAAAGAAGACTTAGCAACCCTGCAAAAGCTGCAAGAGGAGTTTGCGGCTGAACTGGCAACCCTGCGGGGTCGCGTCGATGCGTTAGAAGCTCGTACAACAACCCTGGAAAAGCAGCAGTTTTCGACCACTACTAAGCTAGCGGGTGAAGTCGTGTTTGCTCTGAACAATGAGTTTAACAACTCAAGTAGCAACGCTGTTTTTCAAGATAGAGTTCGGTTAACGCTCAAAACGAGTTTCACAGGCAAAGACCTGTTGATCACCCGTCTTAGAGCTAGTAACGCAAACTTCTTTGGTCTCCGGGGCAATGGCGTTAATGTTGAGGGCTTGGAAACCTTTAACCTGGGTAACAGAACCAATTCTGTCGATGCAGACTGGGTGGCTTACTTTGGTAAGCTGAACGACAAAGTAAGCTTCTATATTCCAGCCGTCTTTGGGTTTCACGCTGATCACACGCCCACTCTAAGCCCCTTGGATTCAGACAGTGGTGCCACAGGTCCGCTCTCGGTATTTGCTGAAAAGAACCCCATTTATGACATTGGGGGTGGTTCTGGACTGGGAGTAGACGTTAAGCTAACTCCCGCTATTACAATCAGTGCTGACTATTTGGCAGATAACTCTCCTCCTAGTGGTTCGATCGCCTTTGCCAATAACCCTGCGTCTAAAAATGGTCTTTTCAACGGCAGCTACTCGGCGTTAGGGCAAGTAACATTTCAGCCCAACGATCGGTTTGGCATCGGTTTAACCTATGTAAATGCCTATCGCCGATCGGCGCTCTTCGATCTGGGCAGCGGAGGCACAGGTGTTTTGGGAACGCTATATGCTGCTCAGGGAAGAAATGCCCAGGGTACTGTCACACCTGCAAAAGTCAACGCTTATGGGGCTTCAGCAGTGTTTAGGTTCAGCCCACAGCTTGTGCTTAATGGCTATGCCTCCTACATTAATGCTGACTTTGTTGATGATGGCTCTAGTGGACGCAACATCTGGACTTATGGAGTTTCGCTTTCCTTACCTGACTTTGGCAAGAAGGGCAATCTCTTGGGGCTTGTTGCAGGGGCTGAACCTTATCTAGGCAATCCGACGGCTGCACAACGAGCAACGGGTGCTCGAAACGATGTTCCGATCCACTTGGAAGCCTTTTATAAGTATCAACTCAACGACAATATCTCGGTGACACCGGGTGTGATTTGGGTGCTCAATCCGGGTCAAAACACCAACAATGAAGATGTTGTAATCGGTACGGTGAGAACTACGTTTACATTCTAAAACCTGGGCAAGAGTGGTTTGAGCGATCGTCAGTTCTATTGAGTCAATCAGGAGGTGAGTAATCAATGAGCGTGAATGAACGTCTCAACAGTGCTAGTGAATGGTTTATGCAGGGTGTGAACCAGTCTCGTGAAGGGGATCATGCGGAAGCCATTCAAGATTTTGACCAGTCATTGCAGCACGATTCAGACAATGCGGCTGCTTTGGGTCATCGGTGTATCGCCCGTTATCGAACCGGAGATAAGCAAGGGGCGATCGCCGATTGCCAGCAGGCAGCAAGCCTCTACCTCAAGCAAGGAAAAACAAAGGAGCATCAATATGCGCTAAAAATGCTGCAAAAACTTCAGCAGTGACCACTGAAGTAGAAGATCCTCTGAAACGTTTCTAAAGTCTTCCTGATCAAGTATGCTGAGTCCACGACTCGGTTCTGACGGGGAGCAGCCGTCAGAGGAAACAGGGAAAGGGTAGTGAGATTCTACCGCTGTCCCGCAACTGTGAACTTCAGCGACCAGTTATCAGTAACTTGCTGGCAATTGATCACTGTAGAAGTCAGAACGCCTGCCGAATCGCTTAATAACATCGTCTTATTTACGAGGTACAAAATGACGACTCAAGCTTACACTTCAGTTCAGCAACAAGTTGCACGTAAGGCGCTATCAGTTCCTGTGCAATCAGCGCTCTACCTTTCACTCAGCGCGTTAACTCTCTGGACAGTTTATTTCACTACTTATCCAGCGATTCATAATGAAGTGCATACTTTACGTCACCACACTGCGCTCGTGAGCTGCCATTAGAGGCTAGTCCAACAGCTAGACTGTCTGATTCAGTCAGATAGTCTAGTTGAGCATATTCCTGAAGTTCCCTTGTGTCATCTAGATGTGCAGCTTACAGGTAGACGGAATGTAAACGTTCAGGATTGAACCAATGCCTAAAAGAGTCTATGTACTCATCAGCACCCTTTGTCTGATGAGTACTATTTTCTGGAGTTGGGTTGGGTTTTCACAATCGTCTCAGCCCTCGGTGCGGCTGACAACAAATCCACCCATCAGTCAAATCCGCCCCCTTGAAGCTGAAGCTACCGAAGCGATGGGGTCAGGCAGCTACAAGCCGCCTGTACAGTTGTCTCTACAGGCGATCGATGCTCAGGGACAAACGTTAAAGAATGCCAGAATCCATCTGCAAATCTTCACCCCTCCAAAAACTCCCTGGTTCACAACCGATTTCCCGATCGTAGAAGGGACAAAGCTACTGGACATCGAGGGTAATGCTCCGACTGGTCAGTTAGAAATTCAGCAAACCTTACCCATTCGAGGAAAGTATCAACTGCTGGTGAATGTGACCCCGATCGCTCCTAATGCTTTCGCACCTATTCAGCAAACGCTGACTCTATCGGTACCGGAGAATGGGGCTAAATATCGTAATCTTGGTATGGTGGCAGCTATTTTGTTGGCTGCGGGGTTAGGTGGGGGCTGGATTATTGGCAGTAGACAATCGCTTCAACCAGGGGAGATTGCGCCTCAGCGAGTTCGGCTGTTGTTGAGTGGGGCGATTGTGGTGGCGATCGTCGCTCTCCTCTACATCAACATCAGCGCTGAATTTGCTCAATCTCACATGTCGATGGCAATGTCGCATGAGACGGAAGAGGTCCCCAAGTCTGATAAACCCACAAAGCTGCAATCTCAAGGGCTAGAGATGCGCCTATCGGGTGACAGCAGCGCTACGGTAGGTCAACCTGCTAACTTACAGGTCAGCGTTGTCGATGCCAAAACTCAACAGCCTATGACGGATGTAGTTTTGAAGGTGACAACGACGCAACTCGAAAATAACTGGGTGGCGTTTGCCTATGAAGGCACTCCAGACAGCACCGGGAAGCTAGCATGGCAGCAAGAATTCTTTGACGGCGCACCCCATAGTGTGAATGTTGAACTTTTGCCTCAAGCAGCCTCTACGCGGAGATTTCAGCCCTTTCAAGTTGCACAAGATATTCCGGTAGAAGGGGTTGCTCCGCCGCTGTTTGGTCGACTGATCTCGCTGGCTTACTTTACGGGAGTTGTGGCAATTGGTTTGCTGTTGGGACTGTGGCTACAGAGGCGACGGAATCAGCAGTCAAAACATGATTGGAAGCGTAGTGCTGCTTCTTAGTCAGTGTCAAAGCCAACATTCCTCTATCAAGCTATTATTGACACTTTTGCTTTTATTTTGTTTGCCTCGCGATCGCACAACTTAGCTATAAAAAACTTATGTTGGATACCGCTCAGTGTTCGGCATGAATTTTTTGTAGACCCAGCGTAAAAAAGTGAACTTCGCAATTTATGAATCATCAACACGTCGTCTTTGTCTGTACGGGATGTGGAAGTAGCCATAAGACAAAACAGTATGTTGCTAAAAGCGGCGGTGAGCGGCTGTTAGAGCACTTAAAGGTCTTGCATGATGATTGGGTGCTGCAAGATGATTTTTTGATTCAACCTGTAGATTGTCTGGGCGTATGCGATCTGGCTTGCGCGATCGCTTTCGTCTCTCCCGATAAGCAAACCTACCTCTTCGGCAGCTTACCTGGCGATTCGGACTGTGTGGAGAAAACGGCGGCCGCTGTGCTTGAATGTGCGCGTCAGTATCATACGAAACCGGATGGTCTTCTGCCTTACTCTAAGCGCCCTGAACTGCTGAGGGCAGGCGCGATCGCTCGAATTCCGCCCATGCCGACGAAACTCTCAGAAGCTGCAAAAGCAAATCATTCTCCATTCTCGTGAACTGTTTTATCGACTCCCCAAATTAAGTCAGCGTTGATATCATGAGTCAAAAATTGATCAGCCAGTGGCGCAAATTCTTTAGTATGGAAACAGTTCAAGATGCCTGACTACGAAATTTTTGAGCTGGGAAACCTTACACTTCAGTCAGGGGCAACACTCCGAAATGCAAAACTTGCTTATAAAACCTATGGCACTCTAAACGCAGATAAAAGTAACGCGATCGTTTACCCAACCTGGTATTCCGGTCAACATTATGACAACGAATGGCTGATCGGGGAAGGCATGGCGCTTGATCCCCAAAAATATTTCATTGTCATTCCTAACATGCTCGGCAATGGGCTGTCTTCTTCGCCCAGCAATACGCCGCAACCCTACAATAAAGCTCGATTTCCAAATGTCACCTTTTATGACAATGTTCGCGCTCAACACCAGTTGGTGACTGAGAAATTTGGTATTGAGAAAATCGCTCTAGTCGTTGGTTGGTCGATGGGTGCAGGACAAACCTATCAGTGGGCAGTCAGCTATCCAGACATGGTTGAGCGGATTTTGCCTTTCTGTGGCTCTGCGAAAACGAGTTTGCACAACATCGTTTTTTTAGAAGGTGTGAAAGCTGCGCTACAAGCAGATGTTGCCTGGAAGGGCGGTTGGTACGACGAGCCGCCAACCACCGGACTACGAGCAGTGGGGCGAGTTTATGCAGGTTGGGGACTGTCTCAGGCGTATTACCGCGAAAAAGTTTACCTACAGCAGGGATACTCGTCGCTAGAAGACTTTCTCGTGGAGTTTTGGGAAGGATTTTTTCTCAAGAAAGATGCCAACAATCTGCTAACAATGCTGTGGACTTGGCAAAACGGCAATATTGGTAATACTCCCGGCTTTGATGGCAACTTTGAGAAAGCGCTCGGCGCAATCAAGGCGAAAGCGATCGTCATGCCCGCTGAAATGGATCTCTACTTCCCGCCTGAGGACAACGAGGCTGAAGTGAAGTTGATGCCAAATGCAGAATTTTGCGCTATCAAGTCTGTTTGGGGACATTTTGCAGGCGGCGGTGTGAATCCAGTTGATACCCAGTTCATTGATGAAACTCTTAAAGCACTGCTTGCCAGCTAGCTCACTCTTTCTATGAATCGTCTTGCTCATGCTCAAAGCCTTTATCTCCGCAAGCATGCCGAGAACCCGATCGACTGGTGGACATGGTGCGATGAAGCACTCGAAACGGCAAAGCAAAAGAACTTGCCCATCTTTCTATCAATCGGCTATTCAAGCTGTCACTGGTGCACCGTAATGGAGGGAGAAGCGTTTTCGGATGCGGCGATCGCTGCCTACATGAACGCTAACTTTTTGCCGATCAAAGTCGATCGAGAAGAGCGTCCTGATCTCGACAGCATCTATATGCAGGCGTTGCAGGTGATTACAGGTGCGAAGGGATGGCCGTTAAACCTCTTCCTCTCGCCTGTCGATCTCATCCCATTTTACGCAGGAACTTATTTCCCGCTTGAATCCAAGTATGGCAGACCTGGGTTTCTGAATGTACTTCAGCAGATTCATCAGCTTTATGAAACAGATGCCAACAAAGTCTCTGCAATTAAAGATCAAATCTTCAGCTATTTGCAACAGACCGTCACTTCTACTGATCAGGAACTGTCAGCAGAATTGCTGCTTCAAGGGCTGACCCAAAATGCTGAGACATTAATTTCACGGGGAACAGAACCAGGTTTCCCGATGATTCCTTATGCAACCGCAGCATTAAGAGCCGCACGATTTGAGTCGCCCAACGCCGCATATGGGGCTGCCGGAATTTGTCAACAACGCGGGCTAGATTTATTCCTCGGCGGCATCTGTGACCATGTGAGTGGTGGATTTCATCGCTACACGATTGACCCTACTTGGACAGTGCCTCACTTCGAGAAAATGCTCTACGACAGCGGGCAGATCGTGGAGTATCTCGCTGATCTGTGGAGTTCGGGAATGCAGGAGCCTGCTTTGAAACGAGCGATCGTTCAAACTGTTTGTTGGCTGAAGCGAGAAATGACTGCTCCTCAAGGTCACTTCTATGCGGCTCAAGATGCGGATAGTTTTGTGGCTGTTGAAGATTCTGAACCTGAAGAAGGAGCGTTTTATGTTTGGAGCTATGGCGAACTTGAGCAACACCTGACTCTAAACGAACTTCAAGCCTTGACGCAACAATTTACGGTCAGTCCATCTGGCAATTTTGAAGGGAAGAATGTCTTACAGCGCTATCAACCGGGTCAACTATCTGACGAACTAGAAACTGCACTGATCAAACTGTTCATTATTCGCTATGGGTCTGCTCCAGAAACTGTCGTCACCCCTGCCACTAACAATCAGGCTGCCAAAACCTATCCTTGGCGGGGACGCATTCCTCCGGTCACTGATACTAAACTGATTGTGGCGTGGAATAGCCTGATGATTTCAGGACTCGCAAGAGCCGCTACGGTATTCCAAAATTCTGAGTATCTAGACCTTGCAACCACCGCTGCCCAATTCATTTTAGATTACCAATGGGCTGACAACCGTCTCCATCGCCTCAACTATGGAGGACAAACTAGCATCATTGCTCAATCAGAAGATTACGCTTTTTTAATCAAAGCACTCCTTGATCTCGAAGCTGCACACGCTAATTCGGCTTCTCCATCTCCTTGGCTTTCGGAGGCGACACGAGTACAAAAAGAATTTGATGAACATCTCTGGAGTGCAGAAGGAGGCTACTACAGCACTGCTGCTAATGATCTGGTGATGCGAGAGCGCAGCTATGATGATGGTGCGATTCCCTCGGCAAATGGGGTTGCGATCGCTAACCTAGTGCGTCTCTTTCTCTCGACTGAAGATATGATCTATCTCGATCGCGCAGAACAAGCCTTGTCTGCTTTCAGCAGCATTCTGATCAATACGCCTCAGAGATGTCCTAGTTTGTTTGTGGCACTCGACTGGTTTCACAATCAAACGCTGGTTCAAACGGGTGAAGCGGCGATCGCGAGGTTAAGCCTTCAGTATCTTCCAACAATGGTTTCTCGACTTGAAGCAAAGCTAGGCACTAATATTGTAGGGCTAGTCTGCCAGGGATTAAGCTGTCAGACCCCTGCCCATAGTTGGGAAGAGTTACAAAAACAAGTTTGTCAGAGCATAGCCAGAAGCTAATAGATTTTTGTCTCCATATTTTACACTTTTGTGAGCATAGAGCGGTTAGTTTTTAGAAAACGCTAACTTCTTTCTCTACAAAGATCTTAAGATCAATCAACGTAAATTCCTGGAAAAATCACTTAATTTGTTCCCTCCAAACTCATCGCTGTTTCGCTAGTCGCCTCGTAATTTTTCGCGGTTCAACGCCTTTTTTTTACTTAAAATATGCTGTCGAAAACCGAGGTGCGAAATTTCTAAAGCCTTGGTTCTAATTTTAATTAGGGGGACGATCGCTCGATGAGGTTAGGAAAAGATGGGAAGCAAAAATCTGTAAGCTGACCTCTTCGTTAGCTCCGATCTGGCGTTCCCGTAGCTTTTGGACCAAAAACAACGCTAAGGAATTTGCAGGCAAGATCAGCACATTGATAAGCGGCTCAAATGGGTCGAAAAACATACTACACAAGACGAGGACTAAGATTGGACTGAGTAGTACATCAAACTGGCATGTTACAGGCGTAATCCAACTCGCTTTAAGGAGCTGAATCCCCCACTCCTGGGTGGGACTTGTATCTGGGGTAAAAGTATGATTGGAACCGTTTTTTGCCTTAAGGCTGTAATGCTTGCACAGTAGTCATTTCAGCTTTAGCCCTGACCTTATTTAGTCCTCAAACTCGTCCAATAGGTTCACCTCTGCTAAATTTCGTAGAGGGCGCATTTCCCCTCTCTGGATTTCTTGGGGCAACTCAAAGAAATAGTGACCCAGCATATTAATATGA
>Ga0209512_1002351_pt1 | contig 20405 bp, 18 predicted proteins | sample frozenSSSSmetaG_FD_184142 | JGI IMG/M metagenome (GOLD analysis project Ga0209512, IMG submission 184142) | Glacier valley bacterial and archeal communities from Borup Fiord, Nunavut, Canada, to study Microbial Dark Matter (Phase II) -... | ecosystem: Environmental > Aquatic > Freshwater > Ice >... | reverse complement strand
ATAAACAATAAACTAAAGCTTATCAAAAGATTAGGATATGGCTTTCGCAATTTTAATAATTTTAGATTACGCAGTCTATTATCCTGGCACTTTAGTGTTAATTCACCATAAAAGAAGCGGTAGAACCATAATTATAAGTTTCTAAAGTTGTCTGAGTAATATCGCGAATTGCAGCTTCATCGTCCACAACTAAAATTGTTTCTCCATTACCAGACAGAAATTCTGTTGGTTCGTTTTCGCTGGTTACTGTTGCCGCCACGGCTGGTAAGTAAACCTTGAATTGGCTACCTTTACCTACTTGGCTATCAACATCAATAAAACCATTATGGCTTTTCACAATACCTAGAACAGTCGAAAGACCTAATCCTGTACCTTTACCGATTTCTTTAGTCGTAAAAAATGGCTCAAACATCCGCTCGGCAACATCGCGTTCCATCCCCATTCCAGTATCAGCTACAGTGATCACTATATATGAACCAACTTTAGCATCCAGATGCATCTGAGCGTAATTTTCATCAATCGTTAAATTGTCGGCAGAGATAGTTAAAATCCCGCCATCTGGCATAGCATCACGAGCATTGACACACAGATTCATCAATACCTGATGTAATTGGGTCGCATCACCTAAGACAGCCAGCAGGTCTGGAGCTAAAATGGTTTCTACTTCAATCGACTTGGGAAAAGTCTCTTTGATAATTTGCCTAATTTCTGTAATTAAGTGTCTCACTTGTAAAAGAGTGCGTTCACCCTCCATCCCTCGGGCAAAAGATAACACCTGTTTCACCAAATTAGCCCCGCGTTTCACATTTGTAATTACGATTGATAACAGGCGCTGACTGCGAGCATCCTCAAGTTGCGACTCTAACAGTTGAGATGTCATCAGAATCGGGGCAAGGATATTATTTAGATCGTGAGCAATTCCACTTGCTAAAGTACCTAAACTTTCTAAGCGTTGAGCACGTAAAAATTGCGCTTCGAGCTGTTTCTTTTGGGTAATATCAGTATTCACAACCAAGATTGATTGTGGTTTGGCAGCAAAATCGTGAATTAGTGTCCAGCGACTTTCCACAATAATTTCTTGACCAGACGAAGTGATTTGTTGCAACTCACCTTGCCAATAGCCTTGGGCAATCAATGTCGAGAGGGCGGTGGGAAATAGTTGCAAATCTTGTTCTTGCCAAAGCCGAGAAGCATTTTTACCGATCGCTTGCTCTTTCTGACAACCATATAATAACTCCGCCCCGCGATTCCAGAAAATAATTTGATTTTCTAAATCACGCACGAGAATCGCATCTGTCGCCAAATCCAGCAATGCTGCTTGTTCGCGGATTTTTTGAGCAGCACGTTGGCGCTCAATAGCATAACGTAGAGAACGCTCTAGCAAAGGCGCACCGAGTTGACTTTTTTCCAGGTAATCGGCGGCTCCCGCCTTCATTGCCTCTAAGTCAATGCCCTGGTCTCCCTGTCCAGTCAGTAAAATAATTGGCGCTACACAACCTTTGGCAATGGCAGCGCGTAACAAATCTAAACCAGTGCGATTGCCCAAGCGATAGTCTACAAGATAGACATCATGCTGCTGGAGGGCGATTGCTGTCATTGCCTGAGTATAAGAATCTACCCAATCTAACTGAAATTCCGATTCGGGAAATTTATCGAACCAATCACGAGTTAAGATGTAATCGTCTTCGTCATCATCGACTAGGAGTACTTTGATTTGGGTCTTGTCCATTTCTGTCTCCGACTGCAATTGGCAGTTCTACGATTTCAAACCAGTATCTACCGATAGTCTTCATCACTTCCACCAAGGATGCGAATGTGACTGGTTTAATAATGAACGAGTTCGCACCCAGATCGTAACTGCGATAAATATCTTCTTCTGCTTTGGAAGTGGTCAGCACCACAATGGGTATTTGTCGCAGCTTCGGATCAGCTTTGATTTCTCTAAGGGCTTCTCGACCATCTTTCCTCGGCATATTTAAATCTAACAAAATTAATCCTGGTCGGGGAGCGGTTTGGTGATCAGTGTATTCACCACGTTGATACAGATAATCCATCAACTCCTCGCCATTTTTGACCACATGCAGATCGTTTGCTAGACGGCTTTCTACCAAAGCCTCCCGCGCCAGCATACAGTCGTCTTCGTCATCATCAGCCATCAAAATTGTGACTATCATCCGGCGACCTCTCACGATATTTCTCCTCAGAATGGTTTATATGTCATGTACTCGATTTCACCATACGCTGTTTAAATCCGATCTTGCATCCTATTCACGGATGAAAATTCATTGGTAAAGTTACAATAAATTTCGCTCCTTGTCCTAGTTGACTTGTCGCAGTAATACTCCCACCATGACGCTCAGCAATTTTACGGCAAATCGCCAGACCTACTCCTGTACCTGCATATTCGTTACGACTGTGCAGACGTTGAAAAACATTGAAGATGCGATCGAGATATTTTTCTTCAAAGCCAATCCCATTATCTTCAACGACAATTTGCTGAAAATTCACCTGCGCTGTCGCACTTTTTTGCTGAAGGCAATAAATATTTACAACCGGCAATACTCCCGGACGATGAAATTTCAAGGCATTGCCAATCATGTTCTGTAGTAATTGTCGCATTTGCAGTGGATCGGCTTGAATGGTAGGCAACTCGCCTAACTCGACACGCCCGCCAGTTTGCCGAATCAATTCTTCCAAATCCGAGATGACTTCTACAGCTACTGTATTTAAATTTACACTCTTAAATGGTCGGGCTTGAGTCGTCACTCGCGATAGTGTCAACAAGTCATCAATCAGAGATTGCATCCTTTGGGCGGCATTCTGCATTCGTTCTAAGTAGTCCAACCCTTGGTCAGTTAATCCATCAGCACAAGTCGCTTTTAAACGGTTGCCAAAAGCCTGAATTTTCCGTAATGGCTCTTGCAAATCATGAGAGGCGACGGAAGCAAATTGTTGTAGTTCGGCATTAGAACGAGCGAGTTCTTGACGTTGACGAGTTTCTCCTTCGAGAAGTTGAGCTTGAGCGAGGGCAATACCGATTTGATTAGCTAATTGTTTCAGTAGATCTAATTCAAAAGACGACCATTTGCGAGGAGAATTACATTGATGGGCAATTAGCAAGCCCCAAATTTCTTCTTGCGTCAAAATCGGGACTACCAGATTTGCCTGCACAGCAAATTGTTGTAAAAATTCTTTGTGACAAGCTTGGATATGCGCGTGCTGGATGTCTTGAATCGCACTAACCCTTCCTTGACGGTATTTCTCGATATAATCGCGATGAAAACAAGTATCGATAAGTTTCTTGCCTAGTACCACAGGCAAACCTGGTAATACGGCTTCTTGCACCACTGTACCTGAGCCGTCAGGTAATAGCTTAAACATCAAAATCCGATCTGCTTGGAGGAATTTTTGAACTTCGGTAACAGTAGTTTGGAGAACATCCTCAATTTGCAAAGAGGTACGAATTTTTAAGGTAAAATCAGCGAACAATTGCGATCGCCAGTTCTGGCGTTGTAATTCCTGAATCAGGCGATTAGTTTCTAGTAACTTGGACACTCGGTGACGTAAAACGGCAAAGTGAATTGGTTTGCTAACATAATCACTCACACCGGCGGCGAAAGCCCGTTCTACTGATCTGGGATCGGCAAGTGCTGTCATCATTAATATTGGTGTGGTTGCACTGTTAGGGAGTGCTTGCATTTGAGCGCTGCATTCAAACCCATCCATCACCGGCATCATCGCATCTAAAAGCACAAGATCTGGTTGCGTGGCAATATATGCAGCTAATGCTTCTTCGCCGTTACTTGCTTCTGCTACTTCATATCCTGCGTATACCATCAACTCGTGTAGTTGCGATCGCAAGCATTCGTCATCGTCAACAATCAATATTTTTGTCATTTATAGTGATTTTACCTCCGCCGAAATTCGATTAATCGTTTGCAACAATTCCTGGGCTGTGTAAGGCTTTGCTAAAAATGCTTTAATCTGACGAGTCATGGCGGCGCTACTTTGGTTGTCGGTATCGATCCCACTAACAGCAATAATTTTCAATTGGGGATTCATTTTCGCTAACGTGCGAATTGTCGTCGCCCCATCCATATGTGGCATGATCATATCGACAATCGCTATACTGATTTTACTTTTATGCTGAGCGTAGAAGGCGATCGCTTCAATTCCATCACTCGCACTGATAACTTGGTAATTATAATTTTCTAAAGATGATTTCGTCACATCGCGAATGGCGGCTTCGTCATCTACGACCAAAATTACTTCGCCATTTCCCATCGGTAGATTTAAATCTACCATATGGGGGATTGCCGCAGTCGTCACTGCTGGTAAATAAACCTTAAATTGCGTATTGCCAACCCAACTCGCAACGCTAATAAAACCACCGTGACTTTTAATAATCCCAATGACTGTAGATAGACCTAACCCCGTACCTTTACCGATATCTTTAGTTGTAAAAAATGGCTCAAAAATCTTATCTTGAATTTCGCTTTTGATGCCAATTCCTGTATCCGCAATCACGATTTCAATATAATCACCAACTTTTGCCTCCAGATTCATCTGAGCATAATTTTCATCAATCACAACATTCTGGGCACTAATGCTCAAAATACCGCCTTCTGGCATAGCGTCTCGCGCATTCACACACAAATTCATCAACACCTGATGCAGTTGGGTGGCATCAGCGGAAATCGGGGCTAAATTTGGCGCTATGTGTGTATAAACTTGAATCGATTTGGGAAATGTCTGCTGGACAATTTGCTGCATTTCTAAAAGCAAATGTTTGACTTGCAAAACTGTGCGATCGCCGGATATTCCCCGCGCAAACGACAGCACTTGCTTCACCAACTCAGCACCCCGCACCGCATTTTTTTCCACAATCGTCAGCATCTGCTGGCTGCGCTCATCGGCAATTTTTAGCTTCAGTAGTTGCACTGACATCAAAATCGGTGCTAGCACATTATTCAAATCATGGGCAATACCACTAGCCAGAGTTCCAATACTCTCCATCCGTTGGGCGCGTAAAAATTGTGTTTCTAGGAGTTTTTTCTGAGTAATATCAGTATCCACAGTCAGGATCGATTTTGGTTGGTCTTTTGCGTCCCGTACCAACGCCCAGCGACTTTCAACAATGATTTCTTTACCTGATTTATCTACCTTCCGCAACTCACCTTGCCACGAACCAGACTTCAAAACATCTATTTGTATTTGCTGTAGGTCTATAAGCACAGGTTCGGCATATAAAAGTTGATTTGCATTCTTGCCTAAAGCTTCTTCTACTTTCCACCCGTAAAGCACCTCAGCACTGCGATTCCAGAAGATAATTTTATTCTCTAAATCCCGGACAATAATCGCATCTGTGGTCACATCCAGCAAAGCCGCTTGTTCGCGATTTTTTTGTTCGGCTTGTAAGCGCTCTTGCTGTGCCTGCTGATAACTTCGGCTAATATGCGACAGTTGAGTTAAATTCCGCCGTAATTCCAACTGTCTGACAACTTGGCGACCTAAAGCTTGTAAGCCTTTAATTTGCTCGGTACTCATTTGTTTGGGGAAGCAATCAAATGCACACAATGTCCCAATTGCCTGTCCTCCTGGCGCAATCAGAGAAACACCAGCGTAAAATCTCACATGTGGGTAGGAAGTGACAACTGGATCGGTAGCAAACTGGGAATTGGCTAGGGTATCGGGAATAATTAAAAGTCCGTCGGGTTGCTCTAGACAAACACGGCAAAATCCAATGTCGCGCGGTATTTGTGAGATATCCCAACCAATTTTTGCCTTAAACCACTGACGGTCGGTGTCAATCAAATTAATGAGAGCCATTGGTGTACTGCAAATCTGCGCGGCTAACTGAACAAGATCGTCAAAACCTGGTTCTGGTTCCGTGTCGAGAACCTCGTAAGAGTGCAAAGCTGCCAACCTCGTCGCTTCATTGTCATACACTATTGTTTTCATCAAAACACGCGTCCTCAAAATTGCTGTTTAACATCACCCGTTGTTCGCGGCACGATCTCAATTCTCTTTTCCTGAGGCTGATAAAACAAAGACTGTTTAGAGTGTAGGTTTCACTTTATTTACCAATGAATTACCAGTCACGCGGAGCGCTCTTATTTTCCCTCCTTCGCAAATAAACTTCTGTCTTTTTAAGTGGGATAGTTTATTAACTCCAAAAAACATCAATACATAGTAAGATAACTTCTTTTATCTTAGTACGGCTTTAGATAGATAATGCACTAATTATGAAGTTAGATGCAATTACGTAATTCTTAATGAATTTGCATTATCTTATACGACTCTTTGAATATTTATTCAGTAGCCATCAGTACTGATGTTAGTACACAATAGAATTCAGGCTGTGCAAATACTGAGGAGGAAAAACAAGAATGGATTTAGCTGTGACTACTACACCGACTGCGCCAATTAAACCGAAAGCCGAAGATAGCTTTGCGATTACTTTTGCACCATTATCTCTAGATGAGGCCTACGCCAAAGCTGACACCCCAGCTAATGGTGCTGTGGTCGTGATGAGTGGGATGGTGCGCGAACAAACTGATGGTAAGCCTGTAGTGTCTTTAGAGTATCAGGCATACGAACCGATGGCACTACAAGTGTTTTATCAAATTGCTGTGGATATTCGCCACACTTGGACTGATGTGAGTCGGATTGTCATTCATCATCGCGTCGGACGGTTGCAAATTGGCGAAATCAGCGTTTTAGTCGCGATTGGTTCTCCCCACCGCGCTGAAGCATTTGACGCTTGCCGTTATGCGATCGATACTCTCAAACATAATGCACCCATTTGGAAAAAAGAACACTGGGAGGATGGTTCTAGCACTTGGGTCAGCATTGGTGCATGTGAAGTTATGGATTGTTAATTGCTAATCCTCAGTTTGTTACAATTCTCTACACAATTCTCATTTTTTATTTCAGTTTGTAACTATTCTGGAATCCCAAAAGAATATTCCTTTAGACTGAATTTTCAATAGAAATTTTGGGATGTAGAGATCACATGCACTCACTAAATTTGATCTGCCATGAATTTGTAGTTGCTGTCTCTTTTGTTGCTTCTATAGCCGGTCTGTTTTTGCTTTGGGACAACAAGTCTAATCAGAATGACTTAGAAGAATCAGAGATAATTTTATTTAGAATGTGTTTTTCTTACTGGCTGGTTTATTGCCTAGCTTTTTGCCTTGAGAAAATAATTTTACCCGAATGGGAATCTGTGCTGCTAAGTTTGCGACTCACCACTGCCTTATCTTACTTTTTGACTTTTTCTTGCATCCTCAGCCTGCCATTACACAAGTTCGCAGTACACCGAGTGGAAGATTAAGCGCCGAAAGGCGGGTATGGGATGCTATTTTCACTCATTTATTGACAGCTAAAGCTATAGCCGCTTCCAGCTGTTCTTGATCCATCGTCGTGAGAATAAATACTTCCTGTACAGTCTTACCTTGGCGGGCAATGACTTTAAATCCTCCGCGAATCGGCACAGACACCTTGAGGAGCATTTTTGGCGCGTGACCTTTAGCACGACCAAGAACCGCCGGAGTAACGGTAGTAATCCCCTCTAGACGACAGAGGCGTTCGAGAATTGGGATTAAACCGTCAATGTGAGTAGAGTGATTCCAAACAAGTCTACCGTCGGAGGATTTGCCCATCGTTTTTTAAGCTGCTTCTAGAGGGGCCATCGTCAAACCAGCCCGACGCAACTGCTGGTGATAAAGTTCCGCCTGCTCTTGGGGTCCAATCCAAACGATCGCCTGACCCTCATAATGTACTTGATCAGTTAGTTCCCAAGCCAAATCGCTCGTCATCCCCGGAATATACTTCATCAAACACCCAGAAACGTGCTCAAACGTGTTGAAATCATCATTCAACACAATCACCTTGTAGTTGGGATACTGCTTAGTAACAACTTGACTAGCACGTTGCGGAGCGACAGTTGGCGCTGTTGCCATCCCGTAAGTAGATGTGGAAAGTCTTGTGACCATAATTACAGTTACCTAATATAAACTTTACCCAATCAGACTACATCATCGATCTAGTTTAACCAATCTCGGAAGTGGGGGAGTGCTTTCCCCCTCTCCCTATTTACTCACTTCCAATCATCCCAATTTTCATTGAAAATCGAAGTATCAGGAAATGCCGTTGGGTTGCCGTTTTGCTCTAAACGCCGTTTAAGTTCCTCTAGTTGTGGTTCTGGCCGAGGTAATTGATCCACAAGTTGGTAAGGGGCGATTCCTTTTTCCAAAGCAAAACTTGCAGTAGTTCCAGCCGCCGTACCAACTGACCATTCAAAAGAATGGACTCGGTAAGCCGCTGCGGCGATGTGACTTGTCGCAATGCTTTTCCCTGCTACTAACAAGTTATCGATTTTCTGGGGAATCATCGCCCGGAGGGGAATTTGGAATGGATAAGCTTGTCCTGCGCCGCGCCTCTCACCTTCGCGTTCTTTATTTCCGGGAGTTTCTGGTGGACTTTGAACCATGCAAGGATGGAAATCGATCGCGTAGTGACCAATCCCGATCGCATCGGGGAAAATTGTGGAACGTGTCCGCTGCATAATTTTATCTGGTGGCTTAGTCCCATTCAACACAGACGCCGCCTCTAACCCTGCCAAAGCCGCTTTCAAGCGCCGATATTCAGCCGTCGGTAAAGTTTGGCGATAATACTCATCTTTGTAGTCACGGCGCGAAATATCAATTTCCCACACTCCAAAGCCTTGAGGTTGTCCCCAGCTAGGACGACCAATAATCCGGCGTCCTTCACGCATGTAAGGATATTTTGACAAACCATGTACAGTTCCCATCGGCGAATCTAATCCCTGGACATAGCGCAGATTCGGTTCCGGTTGCTTCACTCCATTACCTAACTGCGAGTCAGTTGTCCCCGCAGCCAACCAGTAGTAAAAGCCTAAAGCATTCTCTTCTGCTTTCCGCAGGGTTTCTGTCCGCAGTCCACCCATCCAACTACCTGGTTGCAATTGTCCTGCAGATAGCAACTGTTCGCGAGAGTAAATCAAATTATCGGCAGAGGTACCCGGACGATAATCATTACCCCAAGTCCAGTTTTGCATTGAGATATCGCCTGGACTCGGACTTGTAAACTTGATTCCGCCAAATGTTTCCAGTTTTCCGGTTTGCGGACTTTGAATCCGTCGGTAGGTAAAAACTAGCGGGAAACTTGCCAGTCGCTTGAGTTCGTAACTATAATATGGCTCGTATTGAGAATAAAATGCTGGTGCAGTTTGCGTTTGTGCGTCCTTAGTTGCCTGCATGGCAAAGGTGTAAGTAAAACCTTGTGGGCAAAAAGCATCGTTATTTACACTAGAAGCAGAAGGCTCTAAGTAAGAACGAGCATCAATCCCTAATCGGTAAGGAACATCTGCTAAGGCAATCACTTCTCCGGTTTCTGTCGCTTCCACAACATACCATTGCGGTGCATTGGTGGCTAATTTGCTTTTTTTAGCTTGAAAGTGAATTATATTTTTGTCAAACTGCGGCGAGTTTTCGTAGCGATAACTATCTTCGATGGTTTTAGATAAGGGATAGGTATTAAGCGGTGGCGCACCTTTGGCTGGTTGATGTTGAATCGCCATCGCCCCTTTGATTAACTTTCCGCTTTCATCCATTTCTAATTCTTTAATTACGGTGGAAGGGAACCATTGTAATTTTCCATGACCGCGACCTTCGGCATCTTTCAACATTCCCGCCAAAATCCGATCAGCATCGCGGGGAATAAAGCAAGCTTCACTCACCCAACAATGACCCGGATTAAGCTTGCCGTATTTTTCTTCAATCCGCTTACGTAATTCTAAGTAGCCGCGATCGTAAAATAAACGCGATCGCTGGGTAGGTCGTTCGTCAAGTGCCGATGTCCCCTGAGCAGAAATTTGTCCTCCAACCCAATCAGTAATCTCCGTTAGGCAAACTGTGCGTCCGGCAAGCAATCCTTCATAAGCGGTAGCTACACCCGATAACCCACCTCCAACAACTAAGATTTCACAATTCACCGTTTTATCTGGATTCCTCGGTGGTGCTGCCATCACAGAGAAAGGTGCTAATAAAATTGATACTAAGGAAATACCGACTAGCGATCGCTTCATATTTATCACCTTGCAATTCCGAAATAAGTTAGACGCTACCATTCCCAAATTGTTCAGTGCAAGCAGATCACTTTTCGTGCGTATTTGGTTGTTCAAATTTAAGTCTGGTTAAACACCAACGGTATAGTTTCTACTGCGACGCTCATAATAGGAAAATACTCTCTACGTATTTAAGTGCATAAAATAATTTATATTTGGCAGGCAACAGAACAATAATGGGCGATCGCTCCTCAAATTCCACAGCCATACCCCTGAACTACTACCTCCACGGAACCGGCTTCCCGATTCTCTGCTTACACGGTCATCCTGGTTCGGGAAAAAGTATGTCTGTATTTACTCAACACCTAGCTAAACATTACCAAACAATCGCTCCAGACCTGCGAGGATACGGCAACAGCCCAGCTTCTGGTGATTTTGCCATGATTGACCATCTAGCTGACTTAGAGGCGCTGCTAGACCGTTTAAAGGTAAAACGCTGTTTAGTCTTGGGTTGGTCATTAGGTGGCATATTAGCGATGGAACTAGCACTCAAGCTTCCTCAGCGCGTGAGTGGATTAATTCTGATTGCTACCGCCGCCCGACCGATTGGCGATCATCCACCAATTAGTTGGCAAGATAACTTATATACAGGCGTAGCTTCAATTGTGAATCGCCTGCAACCAAGTTGGCAATGGAATATCGAAACTTTTGGTAAGCGATCGCTCTACCGCTACTTAATCCAACAACATACCGCTACTGCCTATGGCTATCTAGCCAACGAAGCCATGCCAGCTTATCTCCAAACCTCTGGCGCGGCAACTCGTGCCTTAAACACAGCCTTAAGAGAGCGTTACAATCGACTCGCTGATTTACAAAATATTCAATGTCCGAGTTTGGTACTAGCTGGAGAGTGCGATCGGCATATTACCTCGCGCTCAAGTCTAGAAACTGCTCGCCATCTCCCAGATTCTCAATGGCATTGCTACCCGAATACGGCTCACTTATTTCCTTGGGAAATCCCCCATCAGGTGCTCAGCGATATTGATATCTGGCTGTTATCACATCCAAAAGTCAGAAGTAATGAGTAATCATGCCGCTTACCATTGGTATAATTACTCATCAGTTCTAACTTATCTACATTTGACCGCTGAAGACCGGGTTTGTCTGACGGTCATTCCGTTCTCCCAAATCATCGGCAATAGTGAGAGCATCAGGTTTGCAACGCTTCACATTCACGACAATTCCTTGTGCTCCCTCCACTTCTAGATCTTCCACATAACCAAGGCTAGCCTGCTTTGCCTCTTGCGAATTGAGAAACGGACCAAAGTAGTAGGTGCAACGAGGATTTTGCGTTACAATTTCTACCCACCAAGCTAAGCCTAAGTTTTGGCAAACGCTGATCCAGAATTCTTTGACGTTATCTAAAAGGGTTTTCATGTGTTCTTGCCGATGAGTGCTACTTAACATTCGCGGCTATAGGGTCTACAATTCGTTATACTCCGATCCCCTTAATTTTTCCAGACCTTTTTGTGACTTTTGTCTATGTGTAGGGTATCTACCCATCGCTGGCGGTAGATTTCGTATAGAGTCATACCGGCTGCTACAGAGGCATTCAGGCTGGCAGTCTTCCCTAACAAAGGTATTGATACCAAAAAATCACAACTGCGTTGTGTCAACATACTGAGACCTTCGCCTTCCGAACCAATCACGAAAACGATCGGACCCTTGAACTCCACACTGTGCAGCGGAGCACTAGCTTCGGCGGATGTGCCATAAATCCAAAAGCCGGCGGTTTTGAGTTCTTCTAAAGCACGGCTAAGATTAACCACTCTGGCGACAGCAAAGTTTTCTAAAGCACCAGCGGCTACTTTCATCACCGTGGAAGTGATCCCCGAAGCTCTTCTTTGCGGTAACACTAGTCCTTGAGCGCCAATCGCCTCGGCTGTGCGAATAATTGCCCCTAAATTATGGGGATCAGTAATGCTATCAGCCACCAAAATTACTGGTGCATCTGTAGCCACAAACGCTTGGGCGATTAAATCAGTCAACTCCACATAATCGTAGGGCGCAATTTGAGCAGCAACGCCTTGGTGATTAGCTTGATTGGTAAGATAATCTAAACGCTTAGGTTCAACTTCGTCAATTACTGTGCCATTTTCTTTAGCTAGCAAGAGCAGCGAGTGAAAACGAGAGTCATAACGCAGCTTGGTAGTAATCCAAATCCGGTTGAGACGGCGATCGCTTTCGAGTGCGCTCAATACTGGATGGCGACCGTAAATTAAATCATTGTCTTCTGTCTCTTCAATTGCGGGAGTAATTGGTAAGTTGACACTGCGTTTGGGAAAAACTTTTTCGTTCCGGTCTGGATCAGGACTAGTGCGACGAGAAACATAAGGACTTGGTTCACGGCGATTGGGAACGTTTCCACGATCGTGGCTACTGGGGTTAGGGATTGATCCCCGGCGTTCACTGTTGTTGCGAGGACTGTCTTTTCTCGGACTACTGGAATTATATGGTCTTTCCTGGCGCTCGCTGTTGTTGCGAGGACTATCACTTTGACCACCGGAATTATATGGTCTTTCCCGACGCTCGCTGTTGTTGCGAGGATTATCACTTTGACCACCGGAATTATATGGTCTTTCCCGGCGATCGCTATTCTTGCGAGGACTATCACTTTGACCACCGGAATTATATGGTCTTTCCCGACGCTCGCTATTCTTGCGAGGACTATCACTTTGACCACTGGAATTATATGGTCTTTCCCGACGCTCGCTGTTGTTGCGAGGAGTATCACTTTGACCACTGGAATTATATGGTCTTTCCCGACGCTCGCTGTTGTTGCGAGGACCATCATTGCTACTGGAATAAGAAGACTGAGGATTTGACCTTTCCCGTTTAGCTGAGACATTATTGTCTCTGATAGTTCTTTTCCCGGTCGGATTAGGAACTACGCGTTTGCCTTTGATTCTCACTGGTTTACCGCGATTTGGTTCACCAGAGGAAATTTTTCTAGGTTTATCAATCATGATGTAAATATTTTTCTGTGCTACTTTTGGGCATCCTAACTACCTCAATTTACCTAAATAGTTAAGAGTGATGGGCGAATTCAGACTGATGATTAACTATTCGAGATTAAGTTTTTGTAACAGTTCACTTAACCGCGAGCTATCAGTGAGGTAGAGGTAGCCAATTAATGTTTCTAGACTAGTTGCTTGCTGATAAATTGCCGGTTCTAAACGCTTCGGACGACTGGTAACAGCATTTCGACCGCGCCGGACAATGTCTAATTCAATGTCAGTGAGGTGAGGAATGAGCGATTGCAGCTTTTGGGCTTGTGTCTCTGCTCGTACCTCTGCTACCACCCGCCGATGATAACTTTCCATTCGCTGTGGTGGTAGCAAATAGAACCTTCTCACGTATAATTCATAAACAGTATCTCCCAAGTATGCCAAAGCACTAGGAGAAAGTTGCTGAATTTGCGCTTCGGTGAGTTGGGGTAATAGCTCGATTGGCATGACAATGTCGCACCCTGATTCAGTTAAATCTAGGGTATCAACATCAGGACAATCTAAAACTTCCTCCTTTGATGTCACAATATCTCAATCCCAATCGAAAAAATCGAGCTATCCAGATAGAAGCATCGGATAGCTGGGTTATTGTCACTGTATTCTTACGACGGTTGAATGTGCTCAAGAGCCGCATCAACTGACGGACGCAAGGACAGAAACTGCTCTAAACGTACCAACTTGACTGTTTGAGTCACGCGGGCATTGGAGACAATTTGCAAGGTACCCTTAAGTGTTTGAGCCTGTTTGGCTAGCTGTACTAAAGCACCCAAGCCAGAACTGTCAATAAAGTCAATTTGCGAGAGGTCGAGAATAATGTGCTTCGGACCCTCGTCAACTTTGCTGCCCAGCACCTTGCGAAATGTCGGTTCAGAAAATGCGTCTAACAAACCTGTGAGGCGAAATAGCTGGCAGTTATCTCGGACTTCGCGAGTGCCTCTCAGGCTAACGGTTAAATTCAGTGGCTCAGCAATAACTACCTCCTAGATGACATCGAATTTTTGGTGAACGCTCAAGTATAGATGCTTTTAGTGTCAGTTGTCTACAACCCGAAGTGTATAAAATTACGGGGTCTCCCCATTCCCTACACCTTCGCTTTCTGCATGGCTGTGACAAACTGCGAGAACAGGTAATCAGCATCATGAGGGCCAGGGCTGGCTTCAGGGTGATATTGAACCGAGAAGAAGGGGAGAGTCTTGTGACGCAATCCCGCAACTGTCTGGTCATTTAAATTCAGGTGGGTAACTTCCACGTCAGCCGAAGATAAAGAATTGGCGTCCAAGGCAAAACTGTGATTTTGACTGGTAATTTCGATTCGTTGTTTGAGACCGGCGGGATGATTCAAGCCGCGATGACCAAATTTCAGCTTGAAGGTTTCAGCACCCAAAGCATGACCTAAAATTTGGTGTCCCATACAAATACCAAACATCGGCTTCTGGCTGGTTAATAGGTCTTTTGTGGTTTGAATGCCTACAGTGACAGCAGAGGGATCGCCCGGTCCGTTGGAGAGAAAAATCCCGTCCGGATTGTGTTTGAGAATTTCCTCGGCTGTAGTGTTTGCTGGCACAACAATGACCCGACAACCAAACGCTGCGAGGCGGCGTAAGATATTACGTTTGATCCCAAAGTCAATGGCAACAACAGTAAAAGACACCTCAGTATTTGTTTCCGTGTCGGGGTTGAATTCCCAAACTGCGTCTGTGGTATCCGACCATTCGTAAACACTAGATGTAGTAACTTCGGAGACGAGATCTAATCCTTTCATGCTCGGAGCTGATTGGACTAGTTGTGCTAGTTCAGTTTCGTCCAATTCTGTGGAAATTCCCCCATTCATTGCCCCAACAGCGCGAATTTTGCGGGTGAGGGCGCGAGTATCGATCCCGTAGATTCCAGGGACTTGGTGCTGTTTAAGATAGTCAGGTAAAGATTGGGTCGATCGCCAGTTACTGGGACGAGCACAGATATTATGAGCGATCGCGCCTTGCGCTTGTGGTCGTGGTGATTCGTCATCTTCAGGATTGACACCAGTGTTACCCAATTCAGGGTAAGTGAATACGACGATTTGACCGCGATAGCTGGGATCGGTGAGTACTTCTTGGTATCCGGTCATGCCAGTGTTAAACACCACTTCGCCAATCACGGTTCCCGTAGCACCGAACGACCAACCGCGATAAGTGGTTCCATCCGCCAACAAGAGTAGAGCCGGTTTAGCGTTAGAGATAGGCATAAATTTTAAGAGCCAAAATTAGCTGAGTTCAGGCTGCGAAAGTTAATTATGACATGACGTTAATCCCTGAATTCAGTTTAAATTGGAAATAGGCAAAAAAAATTCAGTTTCGGCAACAAGCTTTAGCCTGTAGCCAATCCGTAAATTATGTTTGATCAGCGCACATCCTTAATCTTCTTCTCAACAGTGCTGGTAGTTCTGGGAGAAGGCTGTAGCAACGAACAGACTGTAGCGCCGAATCCTGTTAACCAACAATTACTCGCCACAGCACCCAGTCCAACACCTTCCCCAATACTACTATCACCCACTCCTCCCCAGGAGCCAGTCGGATCACCGTCAATTAATCAATTGAGTTCTTATGAATTGGGCTTAGACAAAGCTCATGGGGCTTACAGTATTAGCCAATCGGCGCAATCTTCATCTGATTGGCAGTCAGTGGTTACTCAGTGGCAGGAAGCGATCGCGCTTCTAAAAGCTGTACCTGCCGATCATCCTAATTTTCCCCTGGCCGAGACCAAAATCATTGAGTATCAGCATCAACTCGACTACGCCCGTGCCCAAGCTGTGCATCCTCATCCCAATACTGTCGTAATTGCTCCCAAATTTACTCCTAATCTACCTAGCTTGACTCCCCATCCAGTCATCACTAAATCAAAACAAATCTACTCACCGGAACCCAAAGAAGCCCAAAAATCAGCAGTGTTTGCTGCTCCTATTAAACGTACAGCCAGTGGAACGCCGATTATCGAGGTCACTTTTAATGGTAATCAACAATTTGAAATGATTGTGGATACCGGGGCTAGTGGGACGGTAATTACCCAGAAGATGGCTGATGCGTTGGGAGTGACACCTGTAAGCCGAGCCAAGGCAAATACCGCTAGTGCGAAATCAGTAATCTTTGCTGTTGGCTATTTGAAAGAATTGAAAGTTGGTGGGGTGGTGGTGAAAAATATTCCCGTAGCGATCGCGGGTGCTGAACTCGAAACCGGACTTTTAGGTCACGACTTTTTCGGTGACTACGATGTCACAATTAAACGCGATGTTGTCGAATTCCGCCCTAGATAAATCTACCTTTTATATGTGGAGACACAAGGAAGCTATTTCGCGTTGTGTCTCTACATTGTGGATGCTTCTAAGCAGCTAAAGCTAAACCAGTATGCTTCAACAGAGGCTCTGTACTCGGTTCGCGACCCCGGAAGGACTTAAACACCTCCATCGGGTGCTTACTACCACCGAGAGCTAATACTGTATCGCGGTAGCGCTTACCTGTAGTCACTATAGCCGGTTCGTTATCTAATCCAGCTTCCTCAAATGCCGCAAACGCGTCAGCACTCAGGACTTCTGCCCACTTATAGCTGTAATAACCTGCCGCATAACCACCGGCAAAGATGTGTCCAAATGCACACAAGAAGGCGTCTTCTGGTAGCGGTGGCAGAATCGTGCTAGTTTTGGCGATGCGGTTCCGCACATCATTCACAGTGTCTTCACCACCAGGACGATAGCGGTAGTGCAGTTCCAAATCGACTAAGCTAAAGTGGACTTGCCGCAGCATCCCACTTCCACTCATATAGTTACGTGCTGCTAACAGCTTTTGGTAATAATGTTCTGGCAATGGTTCACCAGTTTCATAATGCTTAGCCATCCCAAACAAAGTCGGGCGATCGTAGCACCAGTTTTCCATAAACTGGCTGGGTAGTTCCACAGCATCCCATTCCACATTATTGATCCCAGCCGCACCCGTGTAATCTACCTTGGTCAGCATATGCTGCAAGCCGTGACCGAATTCGTGGAATAAAGTCTCTACGTCTCGGAAAGTCATCAGACTCGGCTTACCATCTACCGGCGGACTTTGGTTACAGACTAAATACGCTACAGGTAAGCGCGTGGTAGTCTTGCCATTTTCCGTAATTTTGCCGCGATTCAAGCAAATATCCATCCACGCACCGCCACGTTTTTCCGCCGGACGACTGTAAGGATCTAGATAAAAGTAAGCAATGGGTGTACCTGTTTCATCCGCAATTTGGAAGTAACGGACATCTTCATTCCAGACTTCGGCTTGACCATCCGCTGGGGTGACAGTAACACTAAATAGCCGTTTTACCAACCCAAATAAGCCATCTAGGACTTGAGGAAGGGGAAAGTAAGGACGCAACTCTTCTGCACTAAAAGCAAACTTTTCTTCTTGTTGACGTTCTGCCCAAAAGCTGATATCCCAGTGTTTGAGATCGTTGGCTTCTTTGGCTCCTTTCGCCGCTGCAAAAGCTTTTAAATCCGCAAATTCTTGCTGTGCTGCATCATAACTAGCGCGACGTAGTTCTTCTAACAGCCCAAATACGGCGTCAACGTTGGGAGCCATTTTACTGGCTAGACTCAATTCAGCATAATTTTTAAAGCCGAGGATTTCGGCTTCTTCTTGACGTAATGCTAACAGGCGATCGATTAACGGCGTGTTATTTAATTCGCCAGATGAAGCACGGGTGATAAAAGCTCTAAACAGTTGTTCGCGCAAATCACGCCGAGTGCTGTGTTGCATGAAAGGACCATAACTCGGGAAATCTAAAGTAATCCGCCAAGGACCAGTTTCTGGTGTGGCGTTTTCTTCCCCCGCCGCCCTAGCGGATGCTGCAGCTAAACTGAGTAAGCTAGGAGGTAAGCCGTCAATTTCTTCTTTGGTTGTCAAAGTCACACTAAAAGCTTTGGTGGCGTCTAGCACATGGTTAGAAAACTTGGTGGTCAGGTCTGCTAACTCTAGTTGAATGTTATTAAAACGTTCTCGCGCTTCACCTTGTAAGCCAACACCTGAAAGTTCCGCATCCCGAATCGCCGCTTCAACAATGCGTTTTTGAGCTTGATCTAAATTTTCCCAGTTATTGCTAGCCCGAAGTGCTTTGAAAGCATTATATATTGGTTGGCTTTGACTCAGTTTGTTAGAGAACTGCACTACTTCTGGTTGCACAGTTTCAAAAGCCTCACGCAATTGAGGGCTGTTTTTCACACCCATTAAGTGGTTAACAATCCCCCAACTCCACGTCAGCCTTTCTGTCAAACGTTCTAGCGGTTCGACTAAGCCGTCCCAAGTCGGTGCGATATTAGCTTCTAAAGCACTCAGATCTCGGTCTACTTCGGGTAGTAACTGCTGGAGAGCAGGCAATACCAACTCTGGTGTAATCTCGGAAAATGGCGGTAACCCAGAGCACTTGAGTAGGGGGTTATTTGTAGTAGTATCGGTCATGTGTGATTCCATCTATGCTCTCTATGAGGAGCGAATAGTCATGTCATATTCTTAGTTTAGCGAGCATGTGTATGGAATCGGTGCGATCGCTCGTATGATGTCATACTAATTTTCTTGGCTAGTTACTGATTTACAAGTTTGGTTAGTTGCCTTGACATAACACTTGAAAATTGGAGACGTGTTGTTTGCATGTCTGCCTTTGCTAAAATTGACCAAAATTTATGATTTTAGTGCGATCGCAATAGATGATAGAGAGATCTGTTTCTGAGCGACCACTGAGTAAACAGAGGCATGGTTTTGAGCTAAATAACTTTAAATTTACGGATTTTAGAGCTTTCGTTGCTTGATCGGCTTAGCTGGATTACCAACATAATTTGTCATCGGCTCGATGAGGATATCAGTATCAATAACAACCCGCATCACTAATCGTTTTTTAACGACGCCATGAGTTGATCATATTGAGCATCTGTCATGCCGTGTTGCCACTGAAAGAACGTTGGTTTTCATGAGTGAGAGCGCGAAAATCTTCGATATTTTCTCGCTTACTGAGGAGGTTATTTTGCAGCTTTCCTTACCTCTTTCACAGTTAAACCTAAAGCCTGTGCTATCTGTTCCACAGTCAACCCAGCAGCTAACATTGGCATTACAGCGAGTAACTTTCCTTCTTCTATACCTTTCTGTTCACCTTCTGCAAAAGCTTGCTGATATACTCGTGTTTGCTTCAAATCGCTTAATCCAAACATTTCCTGTATCTCCTCAATATCCATGCTGGGAAATTTATAAACCAAAATCGTCTCGATTAATTGTAATAATTGTTGCTTTTTTTGTACTGAATCAATTTCTTGACTGGTTCTAGTAATTAACTCCCTGGCTTGCTGTATTGCCTTGTCTTCATTTTCTACTACTAACTTAATTGTAGCAATGCCAATTGGTAGAGATGCAATTTCCCCTAACTCATCCAAATAAATGCGAGTAACTCTCCCGCAAGCAAAAGACTCGCGGTAATGTTTGGTTTTTGCCGTGTCGATACTGCGAGTTCGATAGATAACTACAGCGAACCAATCATTTTCTGGTTGGTTTTGACGCAGGTATAAATTAATTTCTGTAAACAGCCGGGAGTAAATTTCTGAGTCTGCTTGAAACTGGACTTCGACAAAATAGATGGGATTTTCCTCAATTTCTGGGAGAAATACACCATCGATGCGGAAAGCTGTTTGCTTGACTTCAACTGATGAGAACTGATACTCTGTAGCAGTTTCCTGAGAATTGCCAATTAGTTCAAAGAATATATTGGGGAATTCTTGAAATAGGCGGTAAAATATGCTATCTGTTTTCATTGATGGGAGTATTTAAAAGCAGAATGATTATGATTTTTAAATTATCATACAAGTAGTCAAGACAGCAGATTGCAGGCAGTGGTAGCCCAGATCGATAGCGTTACTGACCGAAGAACGCAAAATAGTGTGACGGCATCAGCAGCAATAAAAGCTTGTGGTTAATATTAGAAGAGGATGTTAATGAACTACCCAGACCTACTTTGTTGAGGTCTGGGTTTCTGCGCCCAAACCAGTAGATCTAGATTTTTGACGTTTCGTTTGTCCTAGTTGCCTCATACTTCCAGCTTTTTTATGGCTGGTGTTTGAAGTATTGCTAGAAACATCTACGTCTACGAGGCTCGTTCCAAGCCCCGGCAGAGGGGAGCATCCCAGGTTTTATTTTTTTGAAAGAGATAAACCTTTTGTACTACAGAGATTGAATAATTTTGAGAGACGGAAGTAAATCGACCATAGT
>Ga0209512_1002348_pt1 | contig 20431 bp, 26 predicted proteins | sample frozenSSSSmetaG_FD_184142 | JGI IMG/M metagenome (GOLD analysis project Ga0209512, IMG submission 184142) | Glacier valley bacterial and archeal communities from Borup Fiord, Nunavut, Canada, to study Microbial Dark Matter (Phase II) -... | ecosystem: Environmental > Aquatic > Freshwater > Ice >... | reverse complement strand
GCTTGCGTCGCGGTTTGCCGAGGCGGGGCAGCCGCCGGAGATGCTGGACACGTGGTTTGCCGGGGTGCTGCGGGACGGCTTTGGGCTAGCTGCGGCGGGAGACTTTCGCACCTTTGGACAGATCGCCACGGGGAATCTTCGCGGCATCCTCACCGGCGAGCAGATCGATCGCGTGCTTGCAGGGTTTGTCGACCTCGACGCTCATCCGGACGTGCCGGAGGGCCTCCGCCTGCTGCGCGACGCGGGATACCGCCTGATCACCTTGACCAACGGTGCAGCCGCGATGTCGGAGCCGATGTTCGCGCGGGCAGGCGTACTGGAGCTGCTGGAGAGCAGGCTGTCGGTTGAGGATGTCGCGACGTGGAAGCCCGCGCCGGCCTCCTACCAGCATGCGGCGGAGGCGTGCGGATTGCCGCTGGACCGGATGGCGATGGTGGCCGTGCACCCGTGGGACATTCACGGGGCGCAACGGGTGGGGATGTTTGGGGTGTGGGTCAACCGCCACGGCGCGGTCTACCCGGACTATCTGCCGGCGCCCGATGCCGTGGTCACCGACCTTCGCGACCTGGCCGGCGCGCTGGCGTAGCGGGCACGCGGTTCACCCGGAGGCCGACGTGGTGGAGACGCCCTGGCTGCACTCGATTTCGACTGGCGCGAACGCCTTGCGTCGTTCCCTGAGTACATGAGTGCTCGATCGGAGCGGAAACGTGCACTCATGTACTCCCAGGACGTTTGCCGCCTGCTGCGAAAGACCGTGCTTCAGTCGACCTGGAACAGGTACGCGAAGGCGCTGCGCGTGTACGCGATCCCGCGGCCAGAGGAGCGGATGCGTTCGCCGTCGGCCGCATCGGCGCGCTTGGGGATCAGGTACTCCCCTAGCCCCTCGGTGGCCAGGCGGTAGCGGCCGTTGGAGTGATGCGCCGCGGCCACCAGGCGCAGACTGGGCTCGAGTGCCGCCAGGCTGGCGTCGCCGTGGCTCGTGTTGGCCAGCAGCAGCCCGCCGGGGCGCAGGTAGCGGCGGCAGTTGTCCCACACCGGCCCCGCGAACAGCGAGATCAGCAGGTCCGTGCTGCGCTCGGGCACGTCCAGGGGCTTGGTGTAGTCCGCGGCGAGAAACCTCACCTCGGGGTCGCTGCCTGGCCCGGTACGGCCCGAGCCCGCATCCGGAGCGGGCGCACCCGCCGGCCTGCACGCGTTGAGCCATTGCGTCGCTACCTACTGGAGGGCGTCCGCATAGAACATCGCGAGATCCGAAGCAGACGCGGGTTCGAGCGAGAGCGGACCTGCATGGTGTCGCCCAAACAACACCAAGATCACGATGTTCTCCACGGCCAAAGTCGAGATGAAGGTGCCTTCGTCCACCTCATCCGACTCCCCTACGGCCGTTGACTCCACGAGTCTTGCACCCGACGAGAGCGGCGTATCGGTCACGGAGATCGTGTTCCATTCGTCACCGAAGTCTCTCCCGAGGCCGTCAGTAGCTGGGCACGCCTGCGCTGCCGCGACAAAGCCGTCGAGGAACGTGTTCGCGTCCTCCGCACTCGGGAACTCGCGCACCAGAACGTCGGCGAAGTCTTCCGCCTCCGCGACCGTCGTGCCTGAATTCACGAGCTCTCCGACCCAACGCACCGTGTCGGTGTTGCCCAGGTCCGAGCCGGAAACGATGCTGGCGCCCCATTTGTACTGCTCACATGCGGGCGCAAGAGATGAGTCTTGGCTCGCAAGGTAGTCCACTCCCTCGCCGGCGGTAGCGTCCTCGTCCGCCCCCAGTGCCATCTGCGTTGTCGATGTCCAGGTCGCTCCAGGCAACAGCGGGACCACGGCTGCGACGTCGTCGACACTCAGGTGGGTTTTGGCGGATGCGCTGGGGCTCGGTTCGCTGCTTGCGCTCGCGGGCACGTTCGCACTCGAGGTCGCGCTCGCAGGCACACTCTTTCTCGTAGACGCCGTCGCGTCGCCCCCGCTAGCGGCGCACCCAGCCAGTGCCAACGTGCAGACAAGCGCGGCCGATGTTCTCCACAGTCGAGCCATGTTTCCCCCTCGTAGGAACGCCCTCAACTCGCATCGGGACGCCTTGCGCCTCAACCTACCGGGCTCCTCACCGAGCCGACAAAGGCACCCCTCCAATCGGCGGCCCTCAGTAGCGCCCAATGCCGGACCTTTCTCGCCGCGACGAACGTGAAGGTGGGGACGTAGAGCACACGCACCTCGCAGAATTCACGATGGCGCCGACCGGGTACGCGTCGCGACCTAGCGCGTCGGGTTGGCCCGCCGCGAGGCGCACGCCACCGTAATCGCCTCTTTTCGGGTCATCGGAGACCGCTTCCGGCCGACGCTAGGGCCGGGTCAGCCGCCCAGCACTGCCTCGCACACCGCCAGGTCCGCGTCGCTGAAGCACGCGAACGTCACCTCTGTCACGGAGGACCCTGCCGCCAGCGCCTCGCGCACAGTCGCGACGGCAACACCGGCGGCCTGCTCGATCGGGTAGCCGAAGATGACCGTGCTGATGCTGTGGAACGCGATCGACGCGAAGCCTTGCGCGTGGGCGATCTCCATGCTGCGGCGAAAGCAGGACGCGAGTTGCTCCGGCTCCCCCGCCGCCCAACAGCGACGAATTCGCGGCATTCACGACGGCATCGACCGCGAGCGCGGTGATGTCGGCGCGGATCGCGCGGAGCCTCACGATCGGCCCAGCACCTCCCGCACCGCTGCCCGGACCGCCGGCCAGGCGGTCGAGCCCGGGTCGATGACCTCGAAGTGCCCCGTGCCTGGCAACTCGACGAGCGCGACGCCGTCGTGCGCGGTCGCATAGTCACGCGCCGTCTGGATGGGCACGGCCTCGTCCTCGGAGCCGTGCACCAGGACCACCCGACACTCGGGCGCCCCCAGCAACGTCGGGTCGGCGGCCAGGTAGCGGTCGGGCACCGCGTCCGGGTCGCCTCCCATGAGCCGGGTGACGGTGTCCGCGTCGGGGCTGGTGCGGTGGAAGGACGTCAGCGCGACCACTCCGGCGAGCGGCACCACGCCCGCCACTGGCAGCGGGGTGGACCGGTGACCAGGCGCGTCCGGCGAGGTCAGGTGGCGCAAGGTCGACCACAGTGCCAGGTGCCCGCCCGCCGAGTGGCCGACGAGCGCGATGGCGGAGCGGTCGACCTGGGCTAGGTGCGCCTCGTCGATGAGGTGGGGCAAGGCGTCGGTCGACGCGGCGACGTCGTCGAAAGTGTTCGGCCACCCGCCCGCGCCGTCCACCCGCCGATACTCGACATTCGCGACGATGACGCCCGTGGCGGCGAGCGCCGCCGCGAGGGGGCGGATGTGCACCCGGTCGTAGGGCTCACGCCACACGCCGCCGTGCAGCAACAGCACCAGGGGTAGCGGCCCCTCGGCGTCGGGCGGCACGGTGACCTCCGCCACCTGGTCGGGCGCGGGGCCGTAGGCGAGCAAGGTCCACGGTGCGGAGGCGGTGGTAGTCACAAGTCGCGAAGATACACCTGGCCTCTGACACGCTCCCCCACCTGGGCCCTGGCTCCACGATCATCAACAGCACCTCGGTGCAGGGCTACGACCCGTCGCCGATGATCATCAACTACACATCCACCAAGTTCGCCATCAACGGCTTCGGGGACAGCTCCTGGCTGGGCCGCGCCAGCCAGCCGGCGGAGCATGCACCCGCGTACGTGTTCCTCGCATCGCCGGAGTCGAGCTTTGCGGTGGGTGAGGTCATCAACGTCAACGGCGCGGCGAACGTGCCGTGATGGGGTCGTTTGGCGACCGAAACTGCGGCGTCACGCGGCCGCGGCGTTCGAGAGGCAGCGGGCGGGTCCGATCCCGAGCCAGCCGGAGACCTTGCCCCCGCGCGCGGCAGGTCTGCGCCTCCAGCGCCAGCGCAGCAGACGCCCGAAGGCCCCGGCATCAGGGGGGTGATGCAGGGACCTTCAGGTGTTTCGGAGAAAGCTCACAGAGATCTTCGTGCGGAAACACACCACGGTCGGTGGAGGTCCGCTGGAACGATTACCAGTAGTGGCGGCGTCCGCCGACGCTGCGGCCAGCGGCCCCCAGAATCGCCAGGATGACACCGACCACCACAAGAATGATGCCGATGGTTTCCAGGATGGGGATGGAGGCTAGCAGTCCGATCACAAACAGCACGATGCCGAAGATAATCATGTCGAGTCCAATCTGTCATGGCCCCTTGCGGGCCTGGTGACGTCAAGCCCTTGTTGGGGGCGGTTGACATGTGTGGCCAGGGGCCACGTTGGTGCCCTCGCGGCAGCAGGGGCGGCGGTCAGAACAGGCCGCGTTCCGTTCCTGCCGCGTCGCGGTTCCGGGTGAAGACCGCACCAAAGATCTCGGAACTCATGACGGAAGAGCTAAGGGGTGGGTTTGCGTCGCCTAGTTCCGTAGCGATTTCACCGGACTCGAGCCGGGCCCGCCTCGAGCGGCGAGATTCCAGTGGCCGGTGGTCCACGGTGCGTTCGGGTCCTGCTGCGTCAAAGAGGGGGTCTTGCGCAATTGATTCGCTCATGATGCTCCTCGGTTCCTTGCCAAAGTGGCCGGTCACCGAGGGCTGGAGCAACCACTAAGAACGTAGCACGGTTTCCGGGCAGCTACCTGGACGTACTCTGCCCCGCCACCTTCGCGATGTCCTCAGCCTTGAGTTCGCGGCCACTCACGCTCTCCGCTACTTCACGAATGGTGAGGTTCCGGTCACGCGAGTACTTCCTGAGCAGGGCGAAGGCTTGGTCCATGGTCAAAGACAGAGAACTGGCTATCACTCCCTTCGCTTGCTCGATCATGACTCGGCTGTCCAAGGCGCGGTGGAGTTGCTCTTCAATGAGGTTGCCCTCGCGGATAACCCGCTCTTGAAGGAGACCGATCGTCGCCACGTCTGCCAGGGCCTGCGCGACTGCGGCATCTCTGTCGCTGACGTGCCCCACCTCCGTGCCAAAGAGGTTCATGGTGCCGATGACCTTCCCGCGCAGTTTCATGGGCGTCGCCAGAGCGGAGCGCATGCCTTGCGCCAGTGCCGCGCGCTTGAAGTCTGGCCACCGTTCCCCTTCGCTTTCGATGTCGCTCACGGAGACCGCTGCGCCCCGCGTGAAGCATTCGATGCACGGCCCTGCGTCGGCGGCGAGCTGCATGACTTCAACAAACTCGGCAGCCTCACTGGTTGACGTCATGAGTTGAAGGTGGCCTGCCGCGTCGGCAAGCAACAGCCCACCTGCCTTCATATCCAGAATCTCCACACAGTCACGGACCAGCGTGTGGAGCAGGTCCACCGCGTCGAAATCGGTCACGAGCGTATCGGCCACGGCGACAAATGCGGCGCTGATGCGTGTTTCGCGGAGTGCACCGTCCATGATGTTCACTTTCCTTCTCGTGTGGTGAGGTCGTCGGGCAAGTCGTCAAAAGCGATTCTTCCCATCACCACGTCGTGAGCAACGTCGTCGATGGGCCGTTCTGTGACGAACACGTGTCCTTGGAGACGGGCGAACGCCGCTGTCGCGGAGATATCAAGCTGGGCGATGATCATGCCGGTCGCTTGGTGGACCTCCCGCCGCAGGGCGGGCGCCATGGGGGACTCTTCTGACGCGGAATCGGTGGCCGAGTGGACCGCTCGCTGCACGGCCCCTATCGCGACTCGGCCAGCGTGCAAGGACGCCTTGGCGATGAATTCCTTGTCGACGCTACGCGGTGTCATTGAGTAGAGGTCAACGACGCCCACCAATGCGGCACCCATGAGCATCGGGAAGGCGAAGATCGACTGGATGCCAAGGCCACGCATGCCATCGACCAGCATGGGCCAGCGCACTTCCGTGACAGCGTTGAGGTCCGTGGCGACGACGGGCGCCCTGGAGGACAAGGCGTCCCAGTGCGGACCTTCTCCCAACTCGAACTGCAGCTCTTCTGCACGCGCCGCCGTGGCGTCACTGGAGCAAATGGTGGATTGTCGCCCGCCGTAACTCACCACGGAAATGGAGGCGCCTGAGACTCCAAGATCGTCGACGAACGCCGCGCACAGTGGGCCTGACGAGGGCAGGTGCCGACTGTCGGGAAGATCCACTACTCGGAACATTGACGACCTTAGACCGGCGGCTGGTCCTTCAGGGGACGGCGTGCGCGTGCGAGTCCAGGCGGGAGTGGCGCCTTGATACGACCCTACCGTTATCGCGCGGCGGCGGAGGCGAAAATGGGGCGGGAGCGCGCGGTCTCGTGGGCGGGCTCATGGTCGCGCTTCATGCCGCCGCGCGGGGCATCCGCCTGCCGCGCACCACGGTGAACGAGGTAACTATCGAGCGGAACCTGCGTCTAGAACAGACCCTGGCTCGCTTGCGCTCCATCAATCTCATCGGAGAAGACGACGCTCGTGGGCGTTGCGTCCATGAACGAGGCGCCGACTGCGGGGTCGGTTCCCGCGAAGTCCAGGGCCGCGTCGACCTCAAGTTGCTCTCGCCGGGTACGTTGCGTCTCCGGCGCCAATGGAAGTTCGGATGCGGGCTCGCCATGGGGGAAACCGGCGACAGAAAGTTCGATCACGATGCTCCTCAGTTCCAAGCGGAACGGTTAGGTCACCGAGGGCTGGAGCGACTCTTCACCGTAACACCGTTGCCGCGGCCATACCTAGTTGTCGCGATTTCCACCGCTTTCGCGATGTCCTGTGCCTTGAGTTCGCGACCGCGAGTTCTGGCGCACGCCCGTGGCCGACGCCGTGGCCGGCCTTGGCGGGCTCGACATCCTGGTCAACAACGCGGCCCGCCAGGTTCAGTACGACCGCACCATCAAGACCAACCTCTACGCGGGTGGATCACCAAGGACGCCCTCCCCCACCTGGGCCCTGGCTCCACGATCATCAACTACGCGTCCACCAAGTTCGCCATCAACGGCTTCACCAAGGTCCCGGCTCAAGACCTGGCGCCCGGGCCGGCGTGGACTCCCCTGCAGGTGTCCGACGACCAGCCCACGGAGAAGCTCAACGGCTTCGGGGACAGCTCATGGCTGGGCCGCACCAGCCAACCGGCGGAGCAGGCACCCGCATACGTGTTCCTCGCGTCGCGGAATCGAGCTTCGTGGTCGGCGAAGTAATCAACGTGAATGGTGGAGCAAACGTGCCCTAGCGGCCGCTTCGGATCGGGGCATGTGCGCCTGCGTGCCGGCCATTGTCACCAACTGTTCCGTTTAGTAGGCTGTTCCACATGACGCGGAACGTGGCACTATTCGGAACATCAGCGCTACTCGACGACTTCATGGCGGCGATCCACACCTTCGTACCCAGCGGACAGATTGGATGCACTGTCCACAGCCCCACCTTCCCAGGCAGCGCCGACACGAACGTCGATGCCATCGTGTCCTGGACGCTCGGCTCGTACGACCTCCAGTTTGACGTACAGATCGAACTTGGCACCGCTGTGCCCCGCCCACTACCACCTAGTTCGCAGCGTTCAAAGGAGACGATTCCCGTGGTCATCGCGCGCTACCTCTCCCCCGTGGATCGCCGTCGCATCCTTGGCGGAGGCTCCTCGTACTGGGACTCAACCGGCAACGTGCTGATTCAGCATGCCGAACCTTTGATTCGAATCGAGCGCGAGGGCGCCCAGCGCAGTCCAGAGCCCACACAACGGGAGGACCGTCTCGCTTCCCTCAAGGGACGCGGGGCAGCTCGGGTGGTTGAGTACTTGCTCACCAATGGCAGCACCACCGGGCCTCGCGATCTCGCGCGGAACACACGTGACGGCGCTGGGGCGGCGACCGCGAGCCGCGTCCTCACACTATTGCGGGAAGAAAACTTCTTCGAGCCCACTGGGGGCGGCGCCACCATCGTGCGGGATCGCACGGCTCTCGCACGGCGGCTCGTGGAGGACTACAACTTCGTGCGTAGCAACCGCGCAAAGCGCTACTTCTCCCCCATGGGCAGGGAGGGGGCACTCATGGCTCTCAGAAGCAAAGGTGCTGATATCGCCGCGACCGGGCTTCAGGGAGCAACTGAGTTCCTTGCCGACAACAAGATGAGGGCTTCGCTTCCCACAAGCGACCTCTGGCTCTACGCGAAGGACCTGCGCGAGGTTGAACGTTTAGCCCAACTTGAGCCTGACTCACGGAACGGAAACATCTGGGTAGCCGAGGCGCCCTGGATGTTCACCACCGGCGACTACCACACGGCACCCGTGGGAATCCGCGCGTACCCATGGAGGATTGCCTTCGACCTCCTCAGCTACACCGGTCGCCACACCCAAGCTGGAGAGGATCTCATCCAGCGCGCGGGCGAGGACCTTCTTTCGCAACTCGTGAGTAACGCGCGCTGATGGACATCCCCTCTGAGTACATCGCAGCCCGGCGCACCCTCTTGGACACACTCGAGATTCTCGAGCCCCACCGAGACGCGCTGATCCTTGTGGGAGCGCAGGCCGTCTACCTTCATGCACCGGCGGGCCTGGCTGCTCCCGCGTACACCACCGACGCGGATCTGGCGATCTCACCCGACCTATTGGCGACCGAACCCGAGATCGCCGCACTCCTCGCCGAACATGGCTACGTCCCCACACTTGACCCTGGCGGCTGGGATTCACCGCATGATGTTCACGTCGACCTGATGGTTCCCGACGCGGCGGTCGCCAACCGCTCCCGCCGCCGCGCCTCCCTGCCGGGGCACCACTCCAAGGCGGCGCGCAGGGTCGCGGGGCTGGAGCTTGCGCTGCTCGACAACTCCGAACACATCATCTCCAGCCTCGACGCCTCAGATACACGGCAGGTCGCACTCAAGGTGGCCGGTCCGTCCGCCCTGGTGATTGCAAAGGCGGTCAAGTTGCGTGAGCGGCTCGAAGCCGCCGACCGGTCGCGAGTCATCGCCAAGGATGCCGGCGACTTGCTCAGGCTCCTGCGAATGTGTGATGCCACCGCAATCGGCGCCCGCCTGGGCGACTTGGCGCGCACGACCCCACACGCGGAACTCATCACCTCCACGGTCACTTGGCTTGCCGCCGAGGTCCGGGGCCGCGACTCACAGGTCGTAACCCTGGCCGTGGCCGCTGCAGGGGGCAGCGAGCGAGACCGCGATGTCGCACGCTCTATGCGCGATCTCGTGACGAGGCTCAACTAGTCCCTGACAGTGTCATACCTGGCAATCATCCGAATCCCGCCGACGATGTGCGCGTTGAACTCCTCCAGCTCCTCCGCAGGAACCCACAACTCGAGCACATCGCGCCCGCCCACCTGCTGCACGGCGAAACGCTCCAGGTACTCGGCGTCCACATCGAACTCACACACGAAGCCCACGCCTGCGTGCGGCACGTTCCACTCGCGCGCGATCTTGGTCGCGTACCACTCGTTCATGACCGGATAGAAGATCGGCTGCTCCGGAAGACGCGGCGGCCACGCAAGCCAGCCCGACTCCTCCACCAACGCCAACTCCGTAGGCCCCGTGGGGCGGTAGAGACGGACGACGCTTGGGTTGGGTGAGGCGGTCATGGCACGAGGGTAGCGCGACCATTCGAACACGCAACCCTGGCGGAGTCGTAAACTCGCGCCATGCGCAACCTGCGATGGCGCGAGCCAACTCAAGTCGAGCGTGCGATAGCGGATGACTGGGTGGCCGCATGGAACCTCGCCACCGGGGACAACGCCACGCTTCCTCACGACGTCAAGGCCGCGTCGAGCTGCGACTGCGGAAAGTGCCCGACATTCGCGCTCCATCCCGTCGTCCTCAAAGAGCCCGACTGCCACGAACGCGCCCTCTCGGTCGAAGGTGGAGCACGCGCGGCAGACGGTTCCTGGGTGGCCGGACTCATCGCCTTCTGGGACGACGACGTCCTAGACATTGAGGTCTACCCGCTAGCCGACGACGTGGTTCGACTTGAGGAGGTCACGGTCGAGATTGACGGGCCTGGCTCCGTCGACACCGCAGGCTAGTCAAGCGGCCGACGCTTGGGCTAGGTCAGGCACCCAGCGCGGCCTCGTACACCGCCAGGTCCTCCTCGCTGAAGCATGCGAACGTCGCCTCGGTCACGGAGGACCCCGCCGCCAGCGCCTCGCGCACGGTCGCGACGGCAACATCGGCGGCCTGCTCGATCGGGTAGTCGAAGATGCCGGTGCTGATGCTGGGGAACGCGATTGACGCGAAGCCCTGCGCGTGGGCGATCTCCATACTGCGGCGATAGCAGGACGCGAGTTGCTCCGGCTCCCCCGCCTCGCCGCCGCGCCATACCGGGCCCACCGTGTGGATGATGTGCCCGGCCGGGAGCCGGTAACCCTTGGTGAGTTTGGCGTCGCCCGTCTTACAGCCCGCGAGAAGCCTGCACTCGTGCAACAGGTCGGGACCCGCCGCGCGGTGGATCGCACCGTCGACTCAACTGGCTCGCCCCACGCCACCTAGCGTGTCCCTAGCGACTCTCCAGCAGCCATCCGAGCGCACAGCAGTCTCCGAATACACGATCGAGGCCGCAAGGACACTGAGCCGACAAGGCATAGTCCTTGAGTCCAGAGATATCGCCCAACGCAAAGTCGAGATGATCGGGGTCGCGAACCCCGCGAACCACGATCCACTCGTCAAGATCCGCCGAAGCGCGATCCGACAGCGGTACGAAAAACACGAACCCTCGAAGCACCACCATTGCCAGCATTTGCTTTGAATCTACGGAGATCATCGAACGGGCCCGCGGGTTCTCTCGCATCGGATCCAGCGAAAAAAGCTTGATGGCGGTAAGTCCAGCGGTCGTGTACTTCTCGTCACCCGGGTTCTCGAGTCCACTGCGGAGCATGCCGCGTAGACGGTGGGCGCCACTCACCGCGAGCTCCACACCCGAACTCGGGGCATCATGGTGCCGCACCACTGTCATCAGGAGAGCCCGCTGCAAGAGCACCCGTTTTGGCCCTGCCATTCTCCACACACCCGACGCATTGTCGAGTTCCATCCCGTGCTGGTGAAGCTCGGCGGGCTGCATGTCGCACAACCGCGCCAACAGGTCTTCTGCTTTGCCAATGTGTTGCTCGCAGTCGTTGCACAGTAGGTAGTGCTTGAGACCGTCTTGCGCGCTGACTGTCGACACCACCCCGTCGTCAAAACGGACGCTGGTGATGCCTCTGGTTCGCCCAAACTGACGGAAGGCCAGCTTGGGGAAGGTATGGCTGAGGCGCAGCGTCTGCTCAGTACCGCACAAGAAGCACAGACCGCGAGTCGGTCCCCGGTCTTTGTCAGAGCCCAGCACCGTGATGGCTTCATCGTTACCGTCGAAGCCCTTGGTGGAGCCACGCATCGGCGGGCGATGCGGACCCAAGTGCGCGTGGCCGTTGGTTCGTCGATCACGCGCGCCTTTCCCCATGTGGGCAGGCTACGGCACGCGGTTTGGAGGCGAGCCAACCGACACAAACTGCGCGGGCCCTAGACGCGAAGCGAGATGCCCCTGGTGCACGCCGTCGCCACGGGAGGGGTCCCGACCGACGCAGTGCATCGCTTGCGGGCCATGGCCTTCCCGCTGCGCGACGCGCCCCTGACCCCGAAATCGCGTTCGCGGACAATGCGATGATGGCATCGTCGGACGGCCGACGCTTCCGCGGTTTTGCGCGGCATGAGACCCGCGCAGCGGCAATTGATCCGCCGAAAGACGAACTCGCTGTATTCGCTATGGAAGGCCCGCCCGCGTCTGAACGACCCTGTGGCATCCTAAGGGCATGAAATGGATTGAAGCCATATCGAGTTTGCTCGACGCGATCGCGTGGCCCGTATCCACCTTGATCGTGATCGTGATCTTCCGGAAGAAGATCAATCAGCTGATCGACCGAATCAGAGCCGTGCGCACGCCGCATGGCGATGTTGACTTCGGTGAGTCACTAGCGAAGGCCGAAGACTCCGTAGACGCCTACTTTGAATCGGCAGAGGAGGCGGCCTCAAATTCCGCTGCCTCCATCGATCCGCCACTGGAAGCAGCTGCGTCGCCTAGACCGATGCCGGACGGCCTCGATCCCTCCGGAATCGTGTTGGCCTCATGGGAACGGCTCGTCGTGGCGATCACGTCGCTGCAGCGGGCCACTGCCGGGCCCGGCCGCCCGTCAACGAACATTTCGGTGCTCTTGTCACAACTCGAAAGCCAAGGCGTCGTGAACCATCTCTTCGTCGAGTCGACTCTTCAACTCCACGAACTCCGCAACCAGGTCGCTCACGCGCTGTCAAACCCGACGCAGGGGTCGGCACTTGCATACGCGAAGCAAGCCGAGGAACTGAGCCGTGCCGCTGAAGCGCTTCAACAATTCCGCACGGCACGCGAATAACCATCGACGCATCGCGATGTGACCTGTCTGCAATCGTGAAAGAGATTACTTTGCATCAGATCGCCGGACCTTGGAAACCTGGAGGGATTACTTCCGGGACAACGGGGGTAGCGAGGTTCCAGTGAGGTTCGTACAGCGAAAGCAGAGCCTTCGTCATCTCCTCGGTCAAGGTCACCACACTCACTGGCTGCTTGGCACCAAGGCTGCCGCCCAACATCAAACCCCGGCCACTTGTGGGCAGGACAAGCCTGTCATGAATGGCACTCGGGGAATCTCCAGATACAGTCCGAAGCTCAAATGAGTACTCGGAAGCGTGCGCCGCGCCGACGAGGCCCTGGAGCTTAAGAACGCGGTCGGGCGGTTTGCGGTCGTAAGCAGTCTTTCGATCCGACGTGAGCACTCGCGCCACCAAACGGTTCTTCGCAAGCGCGTACAGGTGTTCAACGGGTACGTACGGGTCAACGAGCAGTGGCTCGGCCATCTTCCCGAACTCAGCGAGCAATCTCACATAGTCGAACGGATCGCCAGGACTCATCACAACGTCGAATCGATCCGTGCCACTCACATCGCCGCTTCCTGAGTCATGGACCGCGAGTACCGCGGCACCCAGGGCGCTGAGTCGTACATCCTTTTTGTCCGGATCAATCGTGAGCCAGTGCACGTTTACGCAGTAGTAGTAGGTGGAGACGAATACGACCTCATCGTTTCGGCCGAGCTCGTGGTCCTCAATTGCCTCATCCAGCCAGTTGTACCACTCGCCGATAGGAGGCGCGGTGGAGAAGGCCCGTGCCGCTTCAACGCTGAGAGCGACACCGGAGCGATTCAACGCATCGACGTAAGAAAGCAACCGAATCACATCAAGGCTCGGTACGTAGGCATGCATAACGCAAACAATACGCGTGTCGGGTAGGCGGGCACCGAGACCACACTGCCACACCAAGACTCTTTCCGATGCTCAGCAACTTGGCGCACAACGATGCCCGATTGTCCGACGCGCGCGCTAAGGTCGAAATGTGTTCGAGTAGCGAGGCCAGAACTGTGGCCGTTGACGTGATACGGGGAGTTGCCATGCGCTTGGTTAGGATTGATGTCAGGTTCTTCAGATCGTTCAACTACGACTTCGAGTTCAAGTCGCGAACCGATAGCGAACCGCACTCGTGGGAGGAGAAGGACCCCGCCTGGTACCCATTCGTCCGCGTCTCTCTCGAACACGACATCACCGCTGTCGTCGGCGCCAACGAGGCGGGCAAAAGCCAATTGTTGACCGCCGTCAAGGCGGCGCTCGTGGGCGAGCCGATAGAGCGAGCGGATTTCTGTAGATACAGCGACCTGTACTCCGTCAAGGACGGCGAGATTCGTCTGCCAGAGTTCGGTGGCACGTTCGACGTGGAGCATGGAGAACTTGATGAGATCCCTGAGTTGGTAGGAGTGAAGCGGTTCACGCTATACCGCCCAGGCAATCAGGCACCCTTCTTGGTAATCGACGGCACACGCGCCACCATCAGTACCACCTCAGCAAAAACGCTCCAGGCAAGACTGCCGAAGTTCCACGAGCTCAAGACCGATCTCGCCATTCCCAAAAGCGTCTCGATTCGGCAACTTGCAGGCAAACCAGAGAGTCCACTCCAGAACCGCAAGCGGAGAGTAGGACTTCTTGACAAGCTCAGCACGCTGGCGACCCTTACTGAAGCGAACGTTGGGAAACTGGTCCTCCCGGAACTGACACCGGGTACCGACGACGTGAGTATTGAGGCTCAAGCCACACGGCAAGCTGAGTTTGAGCTTGCAAGACAACTGCTCGTCGACATCGCGAAGGTCGACCAGACTACGTTTCTGGAGTTGGAAACCGCAATAGCCGAGGAACGGGAGGGGCAAGTCGCAGCAATCGTGGGAGCGATAAATGCTGCGATACGCGAGAACCTCAACATCCAGCGATGGTGGACACAAGACCGCGATTTCGACCTGCTGGTGGAGGCACGGGAGCAGGAACTCGCCTTCGCGATACAAGATCGCACTGCTTCGAAGTACTCGTTTGGCGAACGAAGCCAGGGGCTACGATTCTTCCTGAGCTACTTTGTGCAACTGTCGGCGCACCGTCTCATGAACACAAAAGCCGATGTGCTCTTACTGGATGAGCCGGACGCATTCCTCTCGAGTGTCGGCCAGCAGGACTTGCTTCGAGTACTCCATGAGTACGCACTTCCCGAGGATGGCGGCACTCGGAGTCAAGTGATCTACGTGACACATTCACCGTTCCTCATCGACAAGAACGCGCCGCACAGAATCCGCGTCTTGGATAGAGGAGCGGATAACGAAGGTACGCGTGTCGTGAGGGACGCGGCCAACAATCGCTACGAGCCGCTGCGATCCTCGCTCGGGGCCTACGTGTCCGAAACGGCCTTCATCGGCGGCCAGAACTTGTTCGTCGAGGGTGCTGCCGACCAAATACTGATCGCCGGACTAGCGACCCACCTCGCGGCGCGACAAGGCTCTGTGGAAGGCATCCTCGACCTGAACTCCGTGACAGTAGTGGCATCAGGAGGCGCCGATGGCATTCCGTACCTGGTCTATCTCGCGCGCGGCCGTGACACGGTAAAGCCCGCGTGTGTCGCCCTCCTCGACGGTGACAAAGCTGGCAGAGCGGCTGAAGTCGTTCTGCGTCGCGGCGAGGCGCGTCGAAAGCGCATACTGCGCGACGAGTACATCCTTCGGCTGGATCTGTGGGCTCAAGGCGAGAATCTCAACGTCGAGGACAACATTGAGGTCGTCGAGATTGAAGACCTCCTTCCGATTGCCATCGCCCATCGAGCGTCCCTGAACTACCTGGCGCGCTTCAATGACCTTGAAGCCGATGCAAACAAGGTATTCACAACGGAGTCAATCTCGGCGCAACTGAACCAAAAGCCCGGTCGAATCTGGGATGCGCTCGTTGCCGCCTATACGGACGCGTTCCCCGAAGAGCACATCGAGAAGGCGGGTCTTGCTCGCGAAGTAGTCGCGCTAGTCGGGATCGACCCAGACGTCGAAGGCGCCGAACTCCTACGTCGACGCTTTTCAGCGCTACTATCGCGACTCTCGGAGGTACTCGACGACGCCTTCGCTGACGAAGATCGCGAGAGAACCGATGACCGCCTCAAGCGAGCAGTGAAGAATTTCGCGCGCAACTACCCAACTGGAATGAAGAAGATAGCCGCTCAGAAGCTTCTTCGAGAGATCGACGGATCCCTAGGCGACACGGAGTTTGCGGATCGCATACGACCCCGCTTGCACAAGATCACGCGCGATTTTGAGTTGTCGGATCTGAAGGCGCCAGCAGTGCCGAGGTTTGAGGAGTTTCGTGATCAGATTAGGTCCTTCAGCCTGAGCGAGAGGATCGCGTACCAAGACGACGCGACTCGCGATCCCGCGTCCAAGCTACTTGCCCTAGAATCCGAACGCTCTGATCAACCAGCGGAGGCACCAGTTCATGCGCAATCGACTGGTGCCAAGGGCGCCGGTCAAGGAACGAGTGCCGACCCGGCGACAACGGCCGTGGCCGGAAACACGGGCGAGGTATAGTCGCAGCGCAACCGGCGGACGAGACTCTCACCACTGATCAAGAAGGCCGTGCGCGGCTGTGGGTGCAGAGTCTCTCCAAGGCTGCCCAACGCCCGCGCTTGCCCCGGGGATCAGGTAGCAGCGAGGCGCCGCAAACTCAGGGTGTTCGCGCTGAGTCGAAAATGCCGCACAATCCTAAGGCTTTGACCCTTGCACCAAGTCTGCCAACTCGACGAGCGCCTTGAGCGCATCGTCGTAACTACCGGCGGCGTACTTGACCGGAGTAACCCCATAACTGTACTGCAGCACATCTTGCTCGTAACCAGGCATGTCATCGCTAGCAAGCATGTAGTGTGCCGGGGCTTCATTTCGACCTCCGAGCACATTTTCGAATAGCAACTGGATATCTGGGTCCCCGAGGGAGTAACCGACGAGCAATGCGGTGCGGGTCAAGAACAATGCCTGAAGGACGCCGAGTGCGTGCGCACCCGTCAGACGCAATCGCGTGTAATCGGTTCTTGTCAGCACAATGTCTTCGATCGCATCGACTGAGCCGTGGATCTTTAAGAGCGTCGGGACCCTTCGTCGAACATCTCCAGCCACACGATCCGAGGAGAACTCGTGCGTGCTGTAGCCATTGCCCGTAGCGCGCTCAAGGATCTTGTCATAGTTGGTCGTGACTATTAGTTGTGGCTCGAGCTTCACAACGGCGTCGTGCCAAGCGCTGCCATCGAAGCTTGCACCGGGTTTGCCATCAACGGCAACGCGAATATAGTTGTAGAAATCCTGGAGACGAGACTTTTGCACAGCTTCATGACGAATTAGGGCAGCAGCGTCGAGCATTCTGCGGTGGCTCACGAGAGCGTCAATTTCGACGCGCGACTCGCCAACAATCGATAGAGCATCGCAGAGCCCCACTAGGAGTTTGTCCCAAGCCGGGGGCGACGCCGCGTTCTTGACACACGCGCGAGATACTCCAGCGCCTATGACGAGCACAAGGTTTCTTGACGTTGCTTGTTCAATCACATCGTCGGGCCATACCTCGCTGGTCGAGCCCACGGCATTACACCCCCACATTTCGCGCGAGGCGCTCAAACACGCCGTTCAGCTGATCTACATACCGTGCTCGTTGCGTGACCTGGGCACCACGCACTCCATCCGACGGACGCAGGTCGGAAATCGGCGCGTGTGCCGCTTGCGCAAGTGGAACCATTGAGAACATGTTCGGGACGATGCCAAGGTCGGACAACGCGGAATCTACGCGGGCACGGTCACGTAGGCGCTCCGCGCGTCCTGGAATCTCGCGCCGATAGCGCTCGTACGACTGCACGCCTCGAATTTTCCCACCGACCGACTTGGCAACGTACTGCTGAACGCTGTAGCCAGCCCAACCGCGCGCAATCGGCAGGTCCTCGTAGATCCCAAATCCGTTGAGATCCTCAGGAGTCGTCGCTGCGAGCCGGCTTCGCGCATCCACGTACTCGTCCACCCAACCCCCTACCCAGTGGCCGATATTCTCAAGCGCATAGAGACTGAAGAGGTCGGCAGCAACCGGAGTGAAGAAGGCGTCCGAACCGAGCAACACGCTCCGGTTGAGCGCGCCCAAGCTCGGCCCCATGTCGAACACGACCACGTCGTAGTCACGTGAGAGGTTCGAGACGAGTTGGCGTACCCACAGTGACCTCCGAGCGCCCCCCAGCACGGCCGCACGAAACTCACCCCACGATGAACTGAGCCGGTCTTCTACGACTGACAGCGAGGGATGCCCAGCAACAACCCCGACACCGAATCGCTCCGACTCGTGGATCTCGAGCGTGTCAGCCACCCCAGAGTCGCCTTGCCGTATGTGAGCGAGTGCGGCGAGCACAGTCTTCGCGTCGGCGGCGCCACGGTCCTCGTAAATCTCTTCCCACTTAGCGTCACTTAGCATCAATTGGGTAGCGTTCGCCTGAGGATCGCAATCCACTACGACAACCTTTTGAGTGCGTTCCATCGCCAAGTAGGCAGCGAAATTGCAGGCCAACGTGGTCTTCCCAACACCCCCCTTGTTGTTGAAGAAGCCAACTGCAACAGTCATTGGAACTCCATCCGTCGTGGTGAAAGGCACTGCACCGACCATAGCGCGCCCCGCACGTTTCTATGATGGTGCTGATCGAATATGGCAATGACCAAGGTCCCGCCGCAGGCAGTGCAGTCCCGAAGCTGGAGTCGTGTCCAAGACCGCTCGAGAATCGAGTGGGGCGCCGCACTCGCTATTCAGGTCACGGGGACGGCCAGTCGCAAGACCGGCACCGCCGCCCGGGACTCCGCGACGGTGCGGCTGCGGACGACTGCGGTGAGGGGTTCGTTCACGCGACCGACTCCTCCTCCCGGCCGGGGCAGCTGACAATCTTGACCGAAGGCCCGACGACACATCGCCCGTGAGAATCGACCTCTGCCGCCAGAGCGAGTGGAGACCGGGTACCCGGAATCCATGCGTGCGCGGCGGTCCAGTTCGGACACGTTCAAGTGTTTGTGTCAGTGTGTTCCTTTTATCGTTGCCGATCACCCTGGAGTTACGGCGCCTCCGTCCGCCTTCGTTGTGTATGTCACCAACGGCTAGTCTCTTAGGGATCCACGCGCCTCCCTAAACATGAAGTGTGCAATTATCGGTCCATGATTCAAGCAATAGCAGCGCTGGCGGCCATCCTTGCGGCCGCTGCAGCCCTATTCTTCGGCGCAACAGAGTTGCGGCGTGCAAACCGAGACCGACGTGCAGTCCAGGCCCGCCAGGTGTACGCCTGGTATCACCGAGACTCAGCAGGCGACGTATTCCTCAAAGTACAAAATGGCTCGTCGATGCCCGTGTTCTCCGTGCAGACGCCAGCCGACTTCCTCACGCATCCGAGTCACGAGGTCGCGAGAATTTTGCGGCCCGGGCAAGTGGCCACAGCAGGTCCATTTCCGGCGTGGAAGGTTCTTCAGAAACCCCACGAACGACCATGCCAGGTCGTCTTCATCGACGCTGGCGGCTTCCATTGGAGGTTCTTCGGCGATGAAGGTATTCCAGCCGACCCACAAAACCGCGCCTTTCGAAGGTCTACACAGACTGTAGTAAGAGTCACTAAGCGGGACCTCGACGGCACGGAAACATACGCGCGCCGCGCACACTGAAAGTCGGAGAGCCTCCTGCACTAGCCGCCCCTGCCTGACCTGCATCTATTGGCTTGATCGTCAACGCAGCACAGCACCCAAGTGCCCAGTCGCCGCCGCGATCACTGCTTCCCGCACACCCCGCACCTCGTCGGCGCTCAGCGTGTGGTCCGCTGCGCGCATCCGCACGTTGACGGCCATCGACTTGTGACCGGCCTCGACGTGGGCGCCCTCGTAGACGTCGAACACTCGCGCGTCCTCCACCAGGTCTCCCCAGCCTCGCGCACCACAGCCACCAGCGCACCAGCAGTGACGTCAGAGGGCGCGACGAACGCGAAGTCCTCCTTGGCCACGACTTGCTGGCTCACCGCCTCAGCAGCGACCACAGAGCCACACAATCGCGTCGGCCGTATCTCTTGCGAGGCCCCATGGGATGTGCCACGGTTCTATCAATTGGGACGCGACGATCATCGGCGGCATCCCAACGGGACCGAACGGCGAAAACTGCGGCGCCGTCCGGCATGGGCAGAACGTGACGAGGGGTGCGGCATGAGACGTGCGGTTGTTGCGGCGATAGCCCTGGTGACGTTGACCACCGGCTGCGGTGCCGATACGGGTGGCGGCACCGATCCAGATGCGGCCACGGTCGACCTCGATGTCGCGACCTGGGTGAACACCGACAAGAGCGGCATGTTCAGTTCAGCGCTGCTTGAGGGCGCCTTCGTCATCGAGAAGAACTGTCTGGTTTTTGAATCCGATGGCAAGCGGTACGTCCCGCTGTTCCCCCGCACCCCCGTGAACATCAAGGCCTACGCCAGGGACGATGGCTATGGCCTTGGCGGCATGGGCGGACTGCCCTCGGGGATGGAGTACGAAATTCCGAGGTCGTGCGAACAGCTCGGATACAAGTACTGGATCATCGGCCCGTAGTGCACCCGAGCTCTCTACTTGAGGGCGGGCTCGCACCTACCTGAGCACCGCGCCCAACTGACCCGTCGCCGCCGCGATCACCGCTTCGCGCACACCCAGCACCTCGTCGGCACTCAGCGTGTGGTCCGCCGCGCGCATCCGCACATTCACAGCCATCGACTTGTGACCGGCCTCGACCTACGCGCCCTCGTAGACGTCGAACACCCGCGCGTCCTCCACCAGGTCTCCCCCGGCCTCGCGCACCGTCGCCCAGCACACGCGACATAGGCCGTCGGGCACCTTGCTGCGATCACTCAAGGTCGACTATGCGCGGAAGGCCACCTCCGCGACGCGTATCACGGCGTCGAACGGTGAGGTGTCGCAGCGCCACAAGGCTAACCCCTCACCGAATCCGGGAGATCGCCCCCGGGCAGGTCAGGGATCACCCTGAGAGACACCTCGCCCTGCGGGGGGAGAGACCCTCACCGAAGAGCACCCGCACGGGCGTGGTTTCGCCAGGGGACCAAAGTTAGCGTGGTGCTGCCGGCGCGGCAGGCGCCCCCACATCAGGAGAAGTCATGTCCCGGAATACTGA
>Ga0209512_1002346_pt1 | contig 20445 bp, 16 predicted proteins | sample frozenSSSSmetaG_FD_184142 | JGI IMG/M metagenome (GOLD analysis project Ga0209512, IMG submission 184142) | Glacier valley bacterial and archeal communities from Borup Fiord, Nunavut, Canada, to study Microbial Dark Matter (Phase II) -... | ecosystem: Environmental > Aquatic > Freshwater > Ice >... | reverse complement strand
GTTACCAGCATTTGTGAGAATAGGAGTGCCGGGCATTAGCCAACATTTGCTCATCACATCGTATAGTTTCTGTGCAAAATCTTTATCACCACGTGCGAGTCCTGCCGCAACACGCGCGAAAAAAGTTTGTGGCTCTTCAACAATATTTTTTTCATCCTCATCACGTAGGAAATATCTATCACGTAGATTTTCTAGACCAAAATATGTGATTAGTGAATCATTATCAAAATTTAATTCTATACTTTTTTGCACTTCGGGATCGATGCTGTAATGGGGTGAATCCCAACTATATTTATTTTTGACGTCCGATTTTATTTCCGCGAGAAGCATTTCTTGTGCGACACCAAGGTCATTTGCGGATAGAGCATCTAATACTGTTTCATACTTTGCCATGATGTTTTTTATGTTAAATAAATATTACTCTGTCATTTCGAGCGAATGTGAAAAATCTCTACTTTAATCGATTACGATAAGATTTCTCGCTAACGCTCGAAATGACATTCTCATAATTTCCAAATTTGTAATTGGATTTACCTCACTCCAACATACGTAAATCTCTTCACTGTTTTTCCTTCCCACTCAGTATCACTCAGAAACATTTCCAACGGTCTCACCCACATTCTCGATAACACTTCCTCTGGAGTATATAGCGGAATATATACAACGAGATCTTCGAGAGTCTCACTATTTTTCGCCAAACCAATTACAAGATAAAGATTACCTTTGTAATGTTTATACACTCCCATTTTTAATTCTTCCATAATGTTTATGTTAAATAAGTTAATTCATGCTTATCGTCCACAATCGATTTCATAAATAATGGTTTTTCTGTGATTTTAAAAGCGGATTTATTAGACCACGATAGGTATGTTTCATCTCCACTTTTACTAGTAAAACGAAATTCATCAACAATTGCGTTGTTCATTAAGAGAAATAATGGTTCTGTTGCAAGCACTTCAATGTGCTGTATCCCCGTTTCATAATTCGCACTTCCACCCGGTGAAGGAAATTCTACAGTGTGTACTTGACCTCCCCACTCATATCTTACAGGTTCCTTCAACCAAAATTGATGGAACTCTCTTCCATTATGTTCACCTTTTGTATACGCTGCACTCATTTCCATGAAAGCAGCTTGATGTTGCTTATAATCTTCTGGCGTTTCAGTTCTGTAACATAAATGATCTACAATCAAATGCTCCAATGGAACATCAACTAATTTCAGTTTTGGCGTCATGTTTTCCATAAATTGTAAATATTCTTTTTGTAGATTCACTTTAATTTATAAATATTATCTATATTAAGATCTCCGACGAGATTGCCACGTCGTCGGTGCTCCTCGCAATGACAGATCCCCTAGTCAACCTTCCCAAATTCGTAATTCATAATCTTGAATTCGTAATTTAGCTCAACCCCAATCATCCACTACTCCACCCTTCGTATATTCCGTCGCTCGATTTTCAAAGAAATTCGCGTGCTCCTTTGCATTCACCATCACATCCAACCACGCCAACGGATTGTTTACGTTATAAATTTTATCCAACATCAGATCATTTAATTTGTTATCTGCCGTGTAACGAATGTATTGTTTCACTTGTTCAGCTTTGATTCCCGGCACATCTCCAAATTCAAAACACGTATCGATAAATTTATCTTCAAGAGCAATCATGTCACGACATGCGCTATACAATTTAGATTTTAGAGCAGGAGTCCAGATATATTTATTTTCATTGACTAAATCTCGGAAAAGATGACAAACGCCTTTACTGTGCAGACTTTCGTCACGTATACTCCACGTGACTATTTGACCGACACTTTTTAATTTTCCTTGACGAGGGAAATTCATCAATATTGCAAAAGAAGAAAATAATGAAACTCCTTCCATAAATCCACCGAATACTGCGAGATTAATCGCCAGCTCTTCGACAGATTGAACATCGAAACCATGAATATAATCATATTTATTTCTCATAGATTCATATTCCATAAACGCACTGTACTCTTTTTCTGGCAAGCCAAGAGAATCATTGAGATATGAATATGCCCATACGTGGACTCCTTCCATTGCCGCAAATGCAGAAAGCATCATTTTTATTTCTGGTTTTGGAAATGCAGGAATAAGCATGCTGTTATAGTTTTGATTAACTTCGATATCTCCTTGTGTGAAAAAACGTAGGATTTGAATAATCAAGTTTGATTCTGATGGAGTTAATTTTACCTTAAAATCAATAATATCTGGTTCCATAGGAACTTCGGTAGGTAACCAATGTGCCTGATTTTGATTTTGAAAATAGTCAAAATAGTGCGGATATTCAAATGGTTTATAAAAAGTACGTTGTGTAAGAATTGGACTTGCGCCCAGTATCGAGTTTTTCATTATGCTTTTTGTAAAAATAACTGCCTTTCACACTGATTAATAATCAATGTAAATTATTTTCGGTGAAGGTAGTTTAACCATTTTAAAAACAATAGTGCAATAGCAATAAGTATACTGTAGCAATGTCTTTTTTTAATTCAAATATTAGAACAATGTATAGTGTTAGAAATTTTTTAAACACTGTAACGAGTTTTGAAATATATATATTAAAAATTATTATGGTAATTATCTAAATCAGAAATTAGCCAGACTCTTTTTAATAAATTCCGTAAAACGTTATCCACAATTTTTGTTATATAAAATACACCGTTGGATGACTACCGATATTGGGAAGTTTATTTTGTAAAGTTGATCTATGTCCTGAAAATGAATATAAAACTTTCTGAATACAGTGAATTCTCGAATAAGATTTTATATTTTAATGTATAAAATTTTTGATGATAAAAAAGCTCATGAACCTTGATCAAATTTTATTTATCCACACAATTTAAAATTTTTATTTACAAGTACTTTTTATAGTCACTCTCCATCTGTGAATTAGCCAATTGGTCTTGAACATCACAGCTTTTATTTTTTCTCCATATCAAAATACTTTCATCCAGAGCAGACAAAAGATAACTCTCTTTTTTCTCCAACATTTGTTGAAATTCTTCTGGAGTATAAACAAATGGATTGACCGGAATTTCATCATCGGATATTATTTCCAACGCGCGTAACGATCGATCCTGAAATCGTAAAATTGTTTCTGCGATGATGATAATATCAATCTCGCTATAAGCTGTATTCTCTCCTCTCGCATAAGATCCATAGAGAATAATTTCCTCAGGATCAAAGGCATCAACAATTTCAGGAATTATTTGATTTAATCGTTGAAGTAAGGCTGAATTGTTTTTAATATTTGCGTCGATTTCTTTATGCATAATTTCGCATCTTCTAAAGTAATATACAGATGTGGAGCATCGAGCTCACCTGGAATCAGGAATGGATACCTCGCGATAAATGTAAATATCCCGATTTCTTTTACCTGAAATTGAATTTGCTGAAATCTATAATCCGCTTTTTTAGCCATATTTACAAGAGCAGTCAATTTGTGAATTTTCGGAGCAATCTGATTATTGGCTACTATAATAGATTTTATAGCTTTCTCCGCGCTCTGCTCTGAGATAAAACACGCCCACTCATAAAATCCATTTTGAGCTGCGGAAACAGCCGCATCTAGATCAAACTGCGCCTGCGCCAACCATATTTTATACCGCGGATTATACGACATTAAAAAATTTCTATAGAATAATATATGTCATTGCGAGGAGGACTCCAAGTCCAACGTAGCAATCCCGTAGGATAAAAGAATTAGTAAGATTTAAGACGGGATTGCCACGTCGTTTTTCAACTCCTCGCAATGACACCCCTTTTTATAACCCGCTCGCAATCGTCCCCGTCACAATATTCAAATCATTCCTATCTACAGTACCGTCTCCATTAAAATCTGGGAAAATGTTTGACGGTATCGTCCCTCCTGTCACATATCGTAAATACCAGAGATAATCGCTGTAAGTAACGTATTTTGTTGTACCGGTTGTTGGATCGACTGTTCCTAACCCATCGGAATCGCCCTGATTAATAAATTTTCTTGAACAAATTGCATTTTTATCTGTTTGCGATTGTGCACCAATTCCGGGATTTGTACTATCAGCCACTGATCGAGTGCATCTCACACTTGTTGGATTAGCAGAATTTGCAAAGCTACACGAGGTAGAACACATTCCATTAGTTCCACAAAGACACGCTGGATTTACTGTTGTTGTAACGGGAATAGTAGTTGTTGCAGAAACAGTTGTCGTGACGGGAATGGATGTAGCTTGAATTGTTGTTGTCGCAACAGGAGTTGATGTTATACCAGACTGTGCAAGAATAATCGCTGTCGATGAATAACTTTTAAAATTATACGTAAATGTATTTCCAGCGACGGTAATATTTTTTGGTTGAATAGTTTTAATATCCGCGGATAAAGTCATACCATGCAGTGCTACATTATTAATTTTTGTCTGACCTTCGTTGACACTGGTTGCCGAAATATCCGTCGGATTGGCATTTGTCATTTCATATACTTGTGCTGATGTGGAATTGAATCCGGTTACATTTACTGGAACAGAAATATCTGTCGCTGATAAATTTGTTACAATTAATTTCAATTTTCCAGGATCATTCGTATCTTTTGACGCCCATATGGAAATATTTTGATCATCATATGTCGTACTTTTTACCATTTGATTGCCAAAATATTTAGCATACATTACGTACGCGTTAAATGATGGTCTGAGAAAAATATTTTTGGTAGCCACATCCGAATCCGGATAAACAATTCCGTGACTTTCGGTACTATACCCTTCCCATATTGTCGCAAAGTCCGCACCGGAATAAGCCATCCGACCCAACACATCCGACATGTAAATTGCGGCAAGATGGTTCCCGTTTACCACAGAAGATTTACTGCATGCATCTACATTAAATTCAGAGATACCTAATTTTGTGTTCGGATATGTATTTAAAACATTTGTATTCATATAATTTGGAATGATCGTTCCCCATGATCGAGAATAATTATTCCTCCAGCTAGTGAGCGGTGCTGCAATCCAATTGTATTTCAGTAAATTTGTTATATTTGTTGGATCCAGATTGCATTGGCTATACCAATGATATGTTACGGCGGATAAATCTTTTCCAGCATCATGTGCTGCCTGAAGAGAACTGGTTAACAGTGGATTGATAGTACTATTCACACCGGTGGTAGCAACTGCGGCCGCAGCAGCAGGGCCGATAATCTGTATGGAAGGATCCGCTGCTAACATAGCTTTTTGATATGCTGTGAATCTAGTTGCATATTCTGCTGGTGTCAAAGGATTCCCAGAAGATAAATCTTGCTCATTTCCGATTTCCCAATATTTAAAATTTAGATTATTTGCTTTGGAATAATTCACCATATCGACCCACATTTCTGGACGATTGATAAAAATATTCACTTCGATCATCACGTCGGCTCCGACACTTTTGGCAAAATCCGATACACTCTTCATTTCATCAGTGCCATAGTGAAAATAATACGTTTCGGGATAAGTTTTATATTTCCATGCCGTGTATGGAGTACGCTGAATAGTACTATCAAAACCTACGCTATTAGCCCAATTTCCACCCGCATAACGAATAATTCCAGGCTTAATCTCTTTCATGACATTTGCCAGCTGAGGTACATCATTAAGAAAAGGTTTCCCCCATGGTTTGGCATGCATCCAATTTACATAGTCCTGACCGAGCATTCCTGACGAGAAATTATTTACAAAAGTATTAGCATCAACAGTTAATGCTGAGGTAGCAGCTTTAGAATTATTTATCGTTTGTTTTTCTTTTAAAAGTAGAGATACCGAAACAATAGACATTGTAAGCGTAAAAAGAATCACTCCAATAATGAGGTTATGTATTTTCTATCATTTTGCTTTATGAAATTTTTTTATTTTTTACAATTCAGTTCCTTTGGAGAACCTGTAAGAACTTGCACCATCGTTTTATCGATAATATCCCGTGCAATAATAGATATTTTATGTGTTTTACTATCTTTTAAGGATGCGGGGGTGGTGATCTCAAATCCATGTTTTCCATCATCACTAGTGATTAAATTCGCGATATCTTTTCGAGTTATATTAGCGACTACACTTTGAACCATAGTTTTATCAGTTATCACACCATCATACATTTCGATATTGATACTCGCACCTGGCAAATCACTATTCCACGACCATCCTTTTGCAATCTGGCAATTTAAAATTTCAAATTCTCCAGCCAATGTTATTGTACTGGCTTTATTAGAATTAACTACATTTCTGTTTGTGACGACAAAAACAGTAGCTGCGATAATACATATTACAAGAAAACCGCCAAAAAAGGTAAAGATTAATTTCATGTTTTCCCGAATCTAATTAAATTTTATACAAGATTTAAACATGCGAAGATTTTGCCAGCTCGTAGACTCTCATCAATACATCAATCTGATGATTCCAATTCTGACTTTCAAGATCTTCGGATTGATTCTCGATGAGCTCATCATGCAAACTTTGATATTTCAGTACGGAATGCATCATATCCGCCATTTTATTTATGTCCCAAAAATCGACAGTAAGTGAATTGTAGATTATCTCCGCTGCGCCTGATGTTTTTGACACAATGACTGGAGTACCCGATTTAATAGCTTCGAGAGCTACTACCCCAAAAGGCTCACTCACGGAAGGCATTACAAATAAATCAGCAGAAGCATATAATCGAGATTTTTTGTCGCCAACAAGAAATCCGGTAAAGATAAAATTTTTTTCGATTCCCAGATCGTTGATTAAGTCTATACATTTTTTAAATGCATCTCCATCGCCCGCCATCACGAATAAGGTCTTTGGAGCATGTAGTAACACTTTTGCTGCAGCATATATAAAATATTCTGGACCTTTTTGCATCGTAATACGTCCTAGAAAAAGTACTATTTTATCTTGTTGAGAAAGTATACTTCTATTATGCGCTTGATAAAAATTTGTACTGTTATGAATTACAAAAATTTTATTCGCATCGATATTGTAATTTTTAATAATATCCTCTTTCACTTTTTTTGAAACAGCGATTACATAATCGGCTTGTTGCAAGCATTCCCTTTCTATATTTAGTATCACCATATTTGGATTATCACCGCTACGATCCGATTCCATAGCGTGTACATGCAAAACTACAGGTTTGCCAGTAACATTTTTTGCCTTTATTGCAGCCTTAAATGTCATCCAATCATGTGCATGTATAAGATCGTAGTCTGATTCCAACGCGATTTCCACAGTACGATCTTCAAACATTTTTATGTCACGAAACAAATCCGAATGATAAAGAGATTTGGGATTAGATTTTGACGAAGCGGATTTAGGTTGAGTTTCAGTATTTGATGAGCTGACCAAGTCCGAAGATAATTTTTCACCGGATAAAACATTGGCTCCGTACGGCATTATTTCGGTATCTACATAAGTCTTCTTTACAGAATTTACGTATTCTTTCGTTTTGGAAACAGTAGACGGATGAGCAATATAATCTTCTGCTGAAATAAGATTTACTCTATCGACAATAATTTTTTGAGGCAAGCGTGGGATTACGAAATGCACACCAATATTAGCTGCTGTTAATCCACTTACTATTTCTGACGTCACGACACCCATTCCTCCAGCGAACACCGGATAAAATTCCCAACCCAGCATTAATACATTATATTTGGGTTTATTTTCCATTTTTATATATTTCTACAATAATTTATCAGATTATTGATTTTTTCACCACAAAAAAATTTTTTAATAATCTATTATATTGAACTTAATTTTATTTATTCTCAAACCTGTGCGCGTCTTCGGCTTATGCCAATTCTGGATCCATTTCTGTCTTCCGAAGTATCATCCACTACTTGTCCATAACCGATCCATAGGATTAGGGTAATTGACCAGTAAAGTAATAATCTATTATCTCCGAAACTTAATTCTATTATTCTCCGACCTCCGCGCGTTTTCGGATTGCGTCGTAGGATCGTGGATAACAAACGACTCACGTGCTGGTTTTTTTCCTTTTTACCATCAAAAAGTAAAAAAGAAATACTATCTTACAAGATTTAATTTGGACTTAGGCCAGTGAGACAGCAAAATTAAGCACAAGAAAGGAAAGATCCTGCCTGCTTGTGGCCGTATGGCCACGCAGGGATGACAACACAGGTGAGGTAAAGAGACAATGCCTGGATTCCCGGTCGCTTTCGCGTCGGAAGTGACAACAAAATGGAAAGATTCCCGTCTTCACGGGAATGACACATCGGGAAAAGTACTAACCTAAAAATTTATTTCGCATTCATCATCATGGCAGCGCCATATCTTCCTGCATCTTCACCAAAATTTGTATACTCTAAATTTATATCTTGTTGAAAATATTGCAGATATTCTTTAATCATCTCGATACTTTTTGGAGATTTATTAATCCCACCAAACAATACAAATAAAATATTTTCATGATTTTTATCTATCTTTTTTTCTAGGCTAAATGCAGCGATCGAAATAAACGAGATAGCCTTATAGAAAAAAACTCTGTTGTAGACTAGTGAAGCTATATCAAGTAATAGTTGATTGGTTTTATCATACTCACTTTTTTTCTCAAATGCCATATTATAAATTTCTTGAGTATCGTAATATTGTCTTTCTATTTTTGTATCAAATAATATCTCATTGAAATTCTTCTCTACTCCATTCCGTCCACCGGTTGCTTTTTCAAAGTCGACGTAAATACTTTCTTGCGGGATACATTTCACATGACCAGTTTCAAGATTATGAATTATGTGTTGATCATCATAGATTGCATTATTATTTCCAGTGCCATTTATATCGATAATAATTTGTTTTTCATTTTTTTGTTTATTGACAAATTGCGCCGCCATTACCGACTCCGTGTCGTTAAATATTTTTATATGTAAATTTTGACATCGCTTTTGTAGCTCCTGGACTAGATTTATTCCGATCATATCTTGTACTTTTATATTTGGAGGTGAGAGAAGAACGATACCTGCCTCATCCACTGCACCAGCCAGATTGATTGCGATTTTCTGACAATCTCCTTTATAAGTATTTATCAGATCAGATATCCAGAGGATAAACTCTTGTACCGACACGAGCTCCGATAGATTATCGATAGTTTTCAACACCGCTTCGACATCTTGCGGGTAAATAATTTTTTCATCATTTATGGTAGAAATTTTTTGTACTGTTGTCTTCGTTCCTCCAATCTCGATAACAAGAATCGTTTCTTCCGCAAAAGTATTTTCGTAAATATTAAATTTTCTGTTTGTGTTTAATCTCGGGAAATTAAGCTCCAGATAATGTGAAAAAGCTTCTCTGCAAAAGCGCATTATGGAATACATGTCATTATCATTTTGCGGGAAAAAGTAACTATCAATGACGCTTTGCGAAACTAATTTTTTGGATATTTCAAAAAGACTCTCAATATATTGCGACATTTTACGGATGGAAATTTTGATCATTATAGATCCATAATTTATCGAGGTCAAAAGACTATAGAAATTTTAACTTAGAGCACAGGGTTCCGTAATTGTGAGGAACATTAGAGACGTGGCAATCCCGTCGGGTAATTGATAAGTATGATTCTCTGAACCAACCTTAGGATTAAGAGTGATTTACTAATAAATTTAATACTTTATTACTAATGGAACTTAGTATTATTTATTCTCGAATATCCGCGCGTCTTCGGCTTGCGACGTTGGATAGTGGATAGCAAACGACAACGCGCTGACTTTTGCTTCTTTTATCCATAGAAAAGAATGAAAGGAAACACTACCTGAAAAAATTAGGTTCGACCGAAGGCCAGGATGACAAGAACATTAAGCACTCAAGGGGAAAAATCTGGATTCCCGATCGCTATCGCGCCGGGAATGACATATAGGAGGAACGAAGGGCTCGCATTCGCGAGAGATTACTACGCTATCATCTCGCAATGACAACAAGAAGAAAAGACAGAAACGGATTACAGCCTACACTGAAATGACACATTGGAAAACGGAAATGACACAAACCAAATTCTTAAATTCTCTACTCCAATGCCCCGAATTTCTGTTTTAGAATCATCTTAATCGCATCTTGCGTTGGAGTACCTATTGGGTCATGATCACTTTCAATAGCAAGAAAATATCCAAGATAAGAAAAAAACATTATGAAATATACATCTTTTAATAAAATTTTATCAAAATTTGCATTGACCTTTTCGTAAATAATATCGGATTTTGATAATAATTCTCGCATGACTTCAAATCTTTGTGTGATTCGTTTGTGCATAGTCGGATATGTTAATAGCAAAAAAGCATGACTGTGAGGCGTTATTTCAAGACAAGCTAATTCATTGTGATTACACTCTGATAGTTCCGCATGATAACCAAATACTTTCGCGGTCTCATTTATACAGATTCTTGCTACGTTTCCAGCTGATGACATTTCGACATCGGAGTAAATAGTAACAATGCGATTTTTAATTTTTTTGGCGATTCCTTCAGCCGTTTTCTTTGCATAGATGGAAACAGGCGAAAGTAAAATTTTGATATTATTAATCTCTTCATCTTGCTGAGGAATCAATTTTGTATCTGATAAAACTCGGAACAATGCGGAAATCATGTATCCCGCGCCGAATCTTGGCATGGTTACTTTTGGTAAAGAAATATATGGAATATTATTTTCCGAACATAATCGGGAAATTTCTCCTCCCATCGATATACCCACCAGGGGTATTTTCCGATCCATAGCTTCCTTCATGCAGGATAAAGTTTCTTCCGTGCTACCTGAGAATGAAGCTGCGATGACGAGAGTATTTTCATCGACATAAAATGGTAATTTATAATCACGACAAACAGAAATAAAATCACGTTTATAAACTTCTTTTACATGATCTGCCACAATATCAGCAGGAAAAGATGAGCCACCCATACCGCAAATTACGATTCTTGTAAAATTACGATACTCGGTCAGATCCGGCATTTTCACCGAATAATAATAATCAAATTGATCGAGAGACTGATCCAACATTTCTAGAGTATCCATAATTTTACTTTTTTAATTTCTTTAATTTAAATCTTTTTCAATTTTTTCGCCAATTCTGTTGTATCTTTTAGCAATGATTCTACCTCAGATAATCCTTTTTCCCAAAATGCTTTATCCGCAATATTTATTCCCATCTTTGCAAAGATATTTTTTGGAGAATCGGACAATCCAGTGGATAAAAATTCTTTTACTTTGTTGATAAATGCATGATCAGCTTTGACTTGGTTTTGCATAAATTTAGAAATAAGGATACCAGTAGCATAGCTGTACACATAGAAAAATCTACGAAAATGTCCGACGTACACCCACCAATTCTCGGCACCTTCTGGTAATTCTACTGATGGACCAAGATATTTAGAAATATTTGTTTTAAATATTTCACCTATTTCATGTTTAGATAAAAATCCTTTTTCTCGAAATTCACGATGTAGATCTGATTCAAAATTATAGAACGCGATTTGACGAAAGATTGTCGACATATCATCGTTTAATTTTGTCATTTGAATATTAAATTTTTCTTCATCAGTGACATCATTTAGTAATTCTTTCAGGACGAAATCCTCCATGAATGTACTTGCTACTTCCGCTGTTGATGTCGGCGTACCAAAATTATGTTCGTTCTGTTTTCTCTTCATAAATTCATCATTTATACCGTGCCCACTTTCATGAGCTAGTGTCGTCACATCGCGCAATCGATCTGTATGATTAAGAAGAATGTATGTTGGTGTTTGTTTATTGAAATACACACAAAACGCACCGTGGGATTTACCTTTTCGTGGATATACATCAATATGTCCTTTTTCTACAAACATACGAAATATTTCCTGAAATTCTGGATCTAGATTACCAAATACTTTATCAACTAATGTGACAGAATCGTCCCAATTGTAAACTTTATCCACTTTCTCAGGTTGTAGATTTCTTTCGAAATATGAAATAGTTTTTTGACCAAGTAATTTTGCTTTTAATTCATAAAATCTATTAGCAATATCAAATCGTAAAGTTATTGTCTTGACTGCTGTATCAACAACAGAAGTATCCATGTCATCAGCTAGATGTCGCCCAGAATCAGGTCGCTCAAAGCTACGAATTTCGTCATCTACTTTTTTATTTGCAAGGATAGAATTCATTTCTGGGACTGCAAGATCAACCATTCTGGACAAAATTTCATTAGCAGCTTGTGCTGCATTTGTACGATTTACTGTATCGGAGCTCTCACACATGCTGATTAATTCTTCAAAAGGTTTAATTCCTTTTTTTCCGTCAGAAAGCTCGATTTCTTTTTCCTCTTTTGATAAAAATTCAGAAGTCAGATTCACCCAGTTTTCATGAGCTGCTGTGGATTTTAGAGTCATGATTCTCTCCTCTCCTTCCGTGAGTAAATATTTCGCTTCTGAAAAGGACTTTTCTAGAGAATGTTTATATGGCGCTAGATCTGTATAAGATAAGAATTGATCTTGTTTATCTGCAGGAATTTTAGCTACATTTAGTGAGAAAAATTGAAGCTCAAGCTGTTTTTGTTTTGCAAAATTATCGATTCGAGCGTTAGCAGCTTTAGTGTCGGTGTCTAGCTCGTCTTCACTACTTTTCAACCACCAATAAAATCCTTCACGACCTCCATAAACACAATTCGTAAGCCAATTATCATACTCATCCAATGCTTCTTTGAGAACTTTTGGATCGGATAAATAATCCGTTCGTTCTTTCCATTTTTTTACAAATGCAGATGTTAATTCTTCGATTTCTTGCGTGCTAGATGGTGAAGTCAGACCACTTTCTTTAGTTACTAATTTTGATAAGTCCCAACGTGTTTTTGATGTATCTAATTTTGACATATTTTTTAATTTATAATTACATTCTTACCTTTTTAAATTTCTACATTGCGACAATGTCGAGGAGAGGACTCGAACCTCCATGCCTTGCGGCATAACGTTCTGAACGTTACGCGTCTACCATTTCGCCACCCCGACACGCATGTATTTTAACATATGCAACCAACAAATTATTAACCACAAAGACGCTAAGACACGAAGCAAAAACTTTAAATAATTTATTAATTAAGTTTTGTTATAAAAGGTTAAACTTTGCGACTTTGAGTCTTTGTGGTTAATTTCATCAAATGACACCTCTTCCGAAATGCTGTAAAATCGTAATAATAAATTTACAAAACACATGTCAAAATTTATCCTATTTCTCGAAAATCAAGAACCGATAAACAATCCAACCGTTGAAAATATTCAATCTGCACTGGACAAACTCGATGGAGAGAAATACACAATGATGGAATTAACCAATGTGAATAACGGAACATTAATGGCAATCGGTGGCAATGGAGGGAAAATAATGGTCACCTATATTCCAGATAATTTTGATGACAAATCCCCTTCTCTACGTGATACAAAATTAAGAAATACGGGGGATTGTTCATTGACATTTGAAGGTGAAACGATGGAGTATCCAGGAGAATTTTGCATCGCAAAAGATCTCGCTGTGAAAGCGTTTAATAGTTTTTTGATATCTGGGAAATTAGATAAAGAACTAGACTGGGCAGAAGCTTGATTCAATTAGCATTTGGCAGTTAACATTTAGCAATTCTCGTGTGTCATTCCCGCGCAGGCGGTAATCCATTTCTGATCTTTCCAAAACCTCTCCCCGAATTGTGAAATCTTAATTGATAATTGAATTAAGTTTCTTTGCGACGAAATGTTTCCCAACACGTTAACCCGCAAACTCGTTAACCCTTTAACAACCCTATGCCGCCCATCTCGTGTACATCAGCGATTCCGCATCTTCAAAATCTAACTCGTTCTCCTTTAACAAGCTGTATATTTTATCAGTTACAAACGGAATAAACGGATGAAGCATTTTGAGATAACCGGTTAAAATCATTACCAGTACGGATAAAGTTTCAGTGATTAAATCTTTATCTTCAGATTTTAATAATTCTTTTGATTGCTCGAGATAAATATCGCAAAACTCATGCCAGAATGATGAATAAAGTTTGTCTGTAGCTAAACCAAATTTAAATTTCTCCATGTGTGCTGAAGTCTTTTGAAACCGATCAAGATATTTTTTCACCATCTCCGCATTTTCTGTTGCGATAAAATTACCACGATGAAGTATATTTTTATCTATGCCTGATTCCCCTCTTGCGAAAGAGGGGCTAGGGGTGATCGCGCCCAAATCCCCCTGCGCCCCCTTTATCAAGGGAGTAGCCTCATGATGCACTTGCACTGAAATCAGAACTAACTTCGCTGCATTCCATATTTTATTATTAAAGTTTCGGAAATTTTTTAGCTTATCAAATGTTATCGCGTACGAAGTGCCAGCTTTATTTTGATAAAAATAACACATACGAAGACTGTCGATTCCGTACTGTGCCTGAGTATCATCCACTTCAATCGTATTTTTCTTGGATTTACTCATTTTTTGACCATCAGTCCCCTTCACTATTCCGTAGAGGTAAACATCCTGAAATGGAGCTTTTTCAAATTTAAAATAGCTAAACATCATCATTCGCGACACCCAATTTTCCAAAATATCCGACGCAGTGCACAGAACATCCGTTGGGAAAAAAGTATCCATAAGATCAAATGCTTGTAATGTCGCATATGGCCACTGACCTGAACTGAACCAAGTGTCGAGGATGTCATCATCTTGAAACCAATTTTCGCCCGGCTTTTCAAGCTGGACTCTCATATGATTCATATTTGTTGGATCAAGTAAGACTTTTTCTTCATTCAGAGAGATAATCTTTTGAGATTTTCTTTTCATTTGTATCATTCTTAGACCTTTTTCATCCTCTGGTGTGACTGGATACTCTTCATATCCAAATTTTAAATAGAAATTACTAAGATTAGCTTTTAATGGGGTTGCTAGATGAGTTTCTAGCTCACCATACTCAGCCAGAAGATGATTCATTAGTCTTGTTGCAACACCTTGATTCTGTTCATCTTTAGAGACATATATATTTATCCAATGAATCTTATCTGAATTTAAATTTTCAATGTTAACCCACCCTATAACTGTTCCATTTTTTTCGGCAACAAAAAAAGCATTACTCTCATCATCAATCATAGTTTCGAATACCTTAATTTTTTCCACATCACCATGATTTCTTCCATATTTATTTTTTAAAACTTCAGCTGTTATCCCGTGATCTTCATCGACAAAATTTTGCATCCATCCATCAACATCAATTTTATGCATAATAGGTGCATCCGATTTTAGAGCTTTTCGTATGACTATTTTTTCTTGATTAAGGAATATTTTTACTTTTCCATCATTATCTATACTTTCTTCTAATTTACCGTTATACCAAACAGGTAATCTATAACCCCACCATAAATTTCGTGAAATAGCCCAATCACGTAAATTTTCCATCCAGTGATAAAATTTTCTATCCATAGATTTTGGATGAAGTCTTACATCTCCATTTGCGACCATATCGACCACAGGTTGACGAATTTTATCTATGTCAAGAAACCATTGTGACGAAACAATTGGCTCTACCACGGCACCCGTACGCTCACTCACGAGGATATTTTGCATCAATTTTTCTTCGCCAAGATACAAGTTGGAGGTTTTTAGATCTTGAATGACTATTTCTTTCGCGGCGTTATATTTCACACCAAGATATTTTGGTCCTACTGGACCGCATAATTTGAGATCTTTATCAATCACATTTACATATGTAATTTTTTGTTTTTGCAGCAATTCAGAATTTGGAACATTTGAATTATCGTGATTCTCTTTATCAACTAGCGAATTCCAATTTTGCATAATCTGGTAATCATCCGCTGAATGCGCGGGAGTGACTTTCAGACATCCCGTACCAAATTCTTTTTCGATTTTATAATCAGTGATAATTGGAACTAATCGATCAACGAACGGAATTACCGCATAAGCATTGAGAATATTTGTGAAACGTTCATCAGTCGGATTCACAGCAACAGCAGTATCGCCAAATATTGTTTCTGGACGTGTCGTTGCAATATTTATGTAATCTGAATTTTCTAGATCTTGAAGATAAATAGCAACTAGACCTTCTTTTCGAACACGATCATTATAATTAATGTCTAGCTCTGATAATTTAATGTCCAATGAATTGATATCTAGAATGTCTTCGTCAAATACATTTTTCCAAATTATATTTTCATTCGCATCTTCTAGTGTCGGAAATATCTTCATATCGATTACTTTTTTATAAACACTAGGATTTTGCGTTTCGTTTTTATCAGAGATAATTACAATATCGTTTTTTTGAATATTAGAATAATTTTTTTCAATATCATTTGCACGAACATCGATTTGAACTATATTTGAACGTAATTTTTCAAGTAGATCTGAATTTCTATTATGTAGAAACCACGCTCTCTGTCTCACTAATGGATACCTGATGGAGTATAATATCCCTTCTTTTTCTTTGCGCTCAGTTTGATTGTCTGCGATTACTGATCTTGCCTTCGGATCCCAGTTTACTATTCTCACACCCTTATAAACCATATTTGCTTCATACATTTTCACGAAAGTGGAAAGTACAGTATTCACTACGCGCTCATCAAGAGTAAAAATATCTCGGTCAAAGTCTGCCGAAAGTCCTATCGTCTGTTCGTCTTTCAGCGCCTTAGCCTTGTTCTCCATATTAAAATCCCAAATCCGCTGATAAAAATCTTCTCGCGTTAAATCAAATTTGTTTATGCCCTCTTTCTCAAGAATTTCACGTACGAAAACGCCTTCACCTTCGAGACCAGCATGATCTTTTCCAGGTAGAAGCAAAACTTTTTTACCTTTCATCCGCTGATATCGACCGATAGCATCTTGATATGCGTATCCTGATAAATTCCCCATATGAGGTCGTCCATATGCGTTTGGTGGAGGACATATTATGGAAAAAGCCTCACGCGAATTTTTCTTCATCTTATCTATACTTTCTACTGTTTTTGTCTCTGGATTGTATTCAGGCTTGTACAGTTTTTTGTCCAGCCAAGATTGCAGCATCTCAGCCTCATATTTTGAAAATTCATACTGCCCGTCAGGTATATTCATGTGAAATTTAATAACTTTGATATTGCCAAGATTTTACACTATTTTGCACAAGATCTCTCGTGCACTTTACTCCCCCTCTCAGAGAAAATCCCTATCAACATCGCTCATAAAATATATAAATTTATTCAAACTCTCTCCACCACAAAAATATTCGGCGTCAACCCACCCTGACTCACCATCATTTCCTCCACAATTTTTAATTTCTCTGAATTAAAATATTTTTTGAATAACTCTTTCTCTTGTGTTAGAGCTACTATTTTACCGCCAGGAACGAGTATAGTACTCGCCTTTTTCGCAAAATTTTCATACGTTTCCTCATTCATCTGATGATTACCTGTACGAATTCCAAAAGGAAGATTCGTGATTATTTTATTTACAGATCCAGGTTTTAAGACTAAATCTCGGACACCTTTTCGGAATAAGAAGAATTTATCAGGCGTTAAATTCGCAGCTAAAGAATTAGTCTTTGCATCTTCAATTGCTTTCCCACTAATGTCAGATGCGATAACTTTAGTAGGATTAAAATAAAGGGCAGCGGTGATCGGAATAGTTCCCGCGCCGCAACAAGGGTCAAGCACAATGTCAGATTCTTGGACATCCGCAATCTTGCACATCACGTAAGCCAGAGCAGGATTAATTCCCGCAGCTAATGAGATTTTTTTCCAATCCCGACGAAATAAATTAATCACTCTACCAAATTCATTCCCGATACGAAGAGCGCAAAATATCTGTGGAATCGCATCTATTTTCTGTTCCGATGATGAAAATTCTATTTTATTTCGCGTAGATTTTAAGATTTGAAAATCAGGAACTTTGCTTTTTAGCTCATCCAGAATATATTTTTCAGTCCCCTCAATTATTTCTACGTAATATTTGTACATTGCATTTGGTCTTATAGTTGAATAGTTGCATGGTTTAATAGTTGTCATTGCGAGGAACGATAGTGACATGGCAATCCCGTCGGAAAATTTTACTATTTCTTTTACCCTACGAGATTGCCACGTCGTTTTCCAACTCCTCGCAATGACATGTCAAACTTTGTGCCTCCGTGGTTCAAATTCCCCAATTCGCAATTCATAATTTTGAATTCGTAATTGATTTACTTATCTCCCAGCTCCGCATATCTCACATGATCAACAAAGTGAATTCTATTAGCTGGCCAGAAAATCACCCAGGCTTTGCCTTTTATTGTGCTTTTCTCAACCGGACCAATTCGTCGAGAATCAAGACTATTTGTACGATTATCACCCATCACAATATATTGATTATCTGGCACAGTGAGTTCTTTTCCTCCTTCGAAATACGTCTCAGGCTGTACATACTTATTATAATCCGTCAGATAATATTCATTCAGAGCGATTCCATTCACATAAACTTTTCCATCAGTGATTTTTAGTTTATCTCCTGGTAAACCAATAATTCGTTTAATTAAATCTTTACCAATAGTTGATGAAAATATAATGACGTCACCACGTTTTAATGTACCAAAGTTTGTAGTAATTTTTTCTGAAATAATCAGATCCCGAGGCTCAAAATTTGGCAACATTGATTCGCCGTCCACGATATTAAACGAAGCAACGAAAATATAAATTAGTACTACAAAAGCTAACGCTATAACGATAACTTGGATTGAGTCAAAAAATGCCGCCATAAATTTGTTCATCTTGTCGTGACGCGACACTCTAAAATTTGGTTTATTGTCGTAGCTGATATCCGATTTTAACGGAACTGTTTGGATTCCACTTTCATTGTTTTTGAGCCTTTTCAATTGATGTTTTTTAATGCTTTAAATAATATCCGTTAATTATGAATTTAACAAGATTGTAATAACTAATTATAACCTTAATCCCGGCGATCGTTCTAATTCTTGTATTTCTTCTTCCGTGCGCAAAATTTCTTTGTTTAAAATAAACTTATGATAAGCGGAAATCCCAATCATAGCTGCATTATCCATAATCAATCGCTCTGCAGGGTAATGAAAATTTATATGTTTGCTTTTCGCAATATTGCGAGCAGATTTTCTAAGATCTTTATTTTTCACGACACCGCCACCGAGAAGTAAAGTTTTTGGTTTATAAATATCTATCGCCTTCTCGACTTTGTGTAAAATTGTTTCTATTGCAGCTTTTTGAAATGATGCACAAAAATCTTGAATCTGTTGTTTTGTGAGATTAAAAACCTCTGTGCCTGACGGCGAAGTTGTCTTCGTTCCATCACTATTTCTACCAGAATTTGTATCCTCGGAAATACTTTTTATCAAACGAAATGCCGCCGTTTTCAAACCGCTGTAACTCACGTTTAAATCTCCAGAATTGCGCAACGGATGCGGCAAAATATATGTATTCTCGTCACCCGACTCCGCAAATTTTTCGATTACAGGACCCGCCGGATAACCCAATCCCATCATCCGACCAACTTTATCAAAGCATTCTCCACACGCATCGTCGAGTGTTTCTCCCACAATTTTGAATGAATAATCCGACTCCATAAGTACTATCTCTGTGTGACCTCCTGAAATGAGAAGAACTAAACTTGGAAGTATATTATCTGATTTAAATTTATTTAAAATGCCATTTTTACCGAGTGAATTCTGTGCCCAATTCGCATAGGCATGACCCGACATATGATTCACAGGAATGAGAGGAATATGAAGATTCAGAGCAAGTTTTTTAGCTTTTTGGATACCGACTTCTAACGCAGGAGCCAGGCCCGGACCGTGAGTAACCGCTATTGCATTTAAATCTTTTTGAGAAATCTTGGCGCGCGACAAAGCAAATTTAATCAAAGGATCTAATTTTATTTCATGAGCACGGGACGCATTTATCGGCACTACGCCACCCGTTTTTTTATGCATCTCAATCTGACTACTCACGCAATTGGCAAGAACTTTTTGCCCACGCGTAATAGCGACAGAGGTGTCATCACATGAAGTATCGATTGATAAAATTGTTATTTCTTCATTATTCATGAAGGTATTATACTATTTTATCTACGTTTTTCGAACTATTTTCTAGTTGTTATTTCGCATAAGTTCTGTAAGGGAATCCGCGCGTCTTATGTTTGCTACCGGAAGTATTTCTCACTACTTACACTGAACCGATCCTTCGGAAGAGAGCGACTGACCAGTAAATTTAATAATTTATTATTCTTGGAACTTATTAAGATCGTTTCAAAGAAGAAAGCGGCACCCGATTAATCGCGTCTCCGAAGAAGTACTAGCCGTTCAGCTCTGCATTGTTAAATGCAGCAATTAATAGCTAATTCCTAAGCGCAAAAGCAATAGCTTTATTTTTTCGGGTGCCTTGATTTTTTGCAGTACTTTTTTATCAAGAAAAAAGTACGAAGAGAAATACTCCTGTTTAAATTATATTTGGC
>Ga0209512_1002341_pt1 | contig 20471 bp, 17 predicted proteins | sample frozenSSSSmetaG_FD_184142 | JGI IMG/M metagenome (GOLD analysis project Ga0209512, IMG submission 184142) | Glacier valley bacterial and archeal communities from Borup Fiord, Nunavut, Canada, to study Microbial Dark Matter (Phase II) -... | ecosystem: Environmental > Aquatic > Freshwater > Ice >... | reverse complement strand
ATACAAAGGATATGTTCACGTAGACGGGGATAGTATAATAAATAAAAAGGATTTTGATTACTGGATTGCACTTGCATTAGACTATAATACGATAGCTAAGACTTCAAAGAAACTAAGCGCTAAAAGAATTAACAAATTAAAAAAATAGCACGAATTCACTTGATGTGCACAAGTATTATTTTTAAGCAATGTTTGCTGAAAAGTATTATTTTGTTCAAAATTTAAATAATGACAAGCCAGGAAATGTTAGCATTCGCCCATTATGTAAGAGAACATGTTGGATTTTCAGATTCAAATGAAGCCCCGCTCCTGGGACTACTTGATGGTTATGGATTGACAGGCCCCGAAAGAGACGACATGCTTTTGGAACTCCATAAAATTGGCGCTGTCAAAGCTGTTCACATTGATTCTCCTTTGTTGTTAGATAAGTTGCCTCAATCATAATTAAAACTTTCATATTATTGATCTTGTAACCTGATTAGATATTAACTGACGCTGCAATACATTAAAAAACCCCTACACGAATTTGTTGTCCCCTTCTCCTGAATATGATACTCACTGACATGTAAACGCGCGAATACAAACCTTCCTGTTGGATACATATTATATCAAATCCGGAACAACAATTCTGCCTTATTTAAATCAGGATGCAGGGAGCCTGCTACCATTTGGCTGATCAATGGTTGCATTGAAAACAAAAACTCTTGTCCCTCCTGCTGAACAATAGATACCAGCTTTACGCAGTTAGCAATCATCCCGGAGGCTGCATTATAAAAAATCTGGTAATTGTTTCTACTTTTAATATCCATGCCTTTCTAATCCGGCATAACGTTGATAGGCAAGGCAGGATCGGTTATCTGCGAAAAACTTAATACATGACCGTTATTCACTTGCGGTATTTTTGATAACCCTGGTATTCCTGAAAGAAAGGCTGTCACTGGTAGATAATTGTGCATGATCCATGGTAGTACTTTTCAATGGATTTAGATGATTACCTGTATTCTCTTGACGGATTAAAACCAGCTACTGTAAGCAAGTGGAGCAACAATTCTTGGTAATGCACTGATACCCCTCGCCATCTATAAAAAGTGACAGGTGCCCGTCACTAATTTCATAACCCGGTAATGCCATCCGGATAATTCAACCTCAATCCTCTTGCTTTTCGTTTTTCGGCACGCTCCCCTGCAGGATACAGGTGCAGCTTTTCTGTTTCTCCTGGTGTCAAATGCATATGGATAAGTAATCAGTTAGTCGTGCAATCTTAAATTATTTGTTTAAGTATGAAAGACAAAATATAAGAGTGCCGGCTTTGAGGTATCAGCGGTCAGGTATTTGCTATATGTATAAAACGAATGTGGTTTTCTTTATCCTTGAAGACTGAATTCACATTAAAATAATTTAAAAACTTTTTTTCAGCAGTTCTGTTACTGTTACATATTATAAAAACAAACTCTCCAAATGTTTCTCCTGGTATAAATTTAACTTACAGATTAAACTTATAACACGGCGATTATTCTATCAAAACAATGTATAAAATAATTTTAACTAAGGTTGAGATCGCGGTATCAGTGGTAATTTATCTATGCGTTGGTAAATTTGCAATAGACAGAGTACTATAGGTGTTTTGCAGGCTTAAACTGTTTAAGTTTTGTTTTGGATGCTACCTGACTTAATATTGCAGCTAATTCTAGTATTCAAACTTAAGCGTTTCATGGGTCATTGCAAAAAATTATGGTTGTGTTTTATTTTTGCAGGTGGCGTAATTTCTCTCCACGCCCAGCAAAAAATTATACGCGGTCATGTGCAGGACGGACTCAGTGATGAAAGAGTCCCTTTCGCTTCTATTCAATTTCGCAAAGCCGGTATAGGTAAATTAAGCGATTCTGCCGGCACTTTTCTTTTCTCCTTTAATAGCTGGCCCGCCGATACACTTGTTATTACCTACGTAGGATACAAAGATTTTAAAATAGCTATCAACACCGACCTGCTGTTACAGGCACACAGTGATACGCTGGACCTGGTGTTAAAGATGGATCGGGGTAAATTTGAGCAGGAAATAATTGTTAAAAGAAAGATAGACCGTGGACTATTGTTGTGGAGAAGAATAGTAAAGAAGAAACCTTTTAATGACAGGGCTAAATTTAACAATTATGCTTACGAATTATACAATAAGCTCGAGCTTGATATTAACAGGGTTAAGTTTGATAAGATAAAAGAATGGCGCCTGCTAAAGCCCTTCAAAAGTATTATCGAGCAGCATGTCGACAGCTCCGACGGCCCGCCTTTTTTACCTGTCTATCTCACTGAAACCATCTCAGATTACTACTACCAAAAAAGTCCACATGTAACCCGCGAACTTATCAAAGGAAGCAAGACAATGGGTATCGACAATGAAAGTGTAAGCAAATTTCTCGGGGGCACTGACCAGAATGTTAATGTATATAATAATTTTGTCCCGGTTTTTGACAAGCAGTTTGTTAGTCCGATCAGTGACAACGGCGATGCTTACTACCGTTATAAACTTGTAGATACCCAGTATGTAAACGGGCAGCGACTTATCCACATGGGATTTTATCCTAAGCGCAAAGGAGAAAATACTTTTGAAGGTGATTGCTGGATCCACGATACCACCTTTGCCGTTCAAAAAATGACCTTGTTCCTTTCTAAAGAGGCTAATATAAATTTTGTAGATAAGCTTAGTATCATCCAGGAATATTCTCAATTGCCCGATTCAACCTGGTTTCTATATAAGGATAAATTTGTTGTTGACATAGCACCCGTCGGCAAAACGCTTGCCGGTGCCATAGGCCGTAAAACAACTACTTACCGGAATGTCAGGATTGACGATACCGCAATTACGAATGAGCTTAAGAAGAACAAGCTTAAGGAAGATATTATTTTTGCAGAAGGTGCAAGGGAAAAACAAGATACATACTGGAAAGATTCGCGGCATGAAGGGCTCACAAAAACCGAGCAGTCCATTTATTCTATGATCGACACCTTGCAGAGAATGCCCATCTTTAAAAAATATACCGATCGCATAATATTTTTAGCAACCGGGTACAAGGATATCGGTAACTATGTGATAGGTCCGTTTTACAACTGGTTTACTGCAAACAGCCTGGAAGGAACCCGACTGCGTTTTGACCTGGGTACCAATCATGATTTTAATAAAAATCTTATCCTGCATGGTTACCTGGCTTATGGATTCGGCGACGGGAAATTTAAATATAAATTAAACGGGATGTACCTGTTTACCCGTCACCCACGGTCATCGCTATACGTTTCTTATACCAGGGATCTTGATAACGGACAAAATTATTATGATGAGATCAGTACAGATAATATTTTTGCGCTGGCAATACGCAAACCAAATATTCCGCTGAAGTTTATGCAGATCGATGAAAAAAAAATCGATTACTTAAAATCGTGGGATAACGGGTTTTCATTTACGCTGGAAACGATGCACAAGCAATATGATCCGTTAAGAAACCTTCCCCCTAAATCAGTCTTTCCTTCCGGGGCAGGAGATCCCCTGAATAATTTTGACGTATCGTTTAAATTCCGGTTTGCTTACCTGGAGAAATTTTTAGAATCTTATTTTTACCGTACCAGTCTTGGAAGCCCTTATCCCATTACAGAATTCAAATTTTCTAAAGGCATTTCAGGCGTGCTAAAAAGCAGCTATAACTACAGTAAAATATATTTAAGTGTTTCAGATTATATTAAGATAGCGCCACTTGGCAGCGTGTATTACAACGTTTTCGCAGGCAAAGTTTTTGGCACCCTGCCATATATGTTGCTGGAAGTTCACCCGGGAAATGAAATCCATTACTATAATAAATATGCATTCAACCTGATGAACAGGTATGAATATATCAGTGACCAGTATGCTGGTTTTAACGTAGAACATAATATAGGTAACGGTCTTTTTAAATACATTCCCATTACACGCAAATTGAAGTTCAGGCAGTTCTGGAGCGCTAAAGGTCTGATAGGTAAAATGAGTGAAGCTAATTACACACTCAATGTACAAAATCCGTATAATGCTTTTCAAACGCTTAATGGTAAAACATACATTGAAGTCGGCACAGGGGTTGATAATATCCTGAAAGTTTTCAGGTTAGATTTTGTATGGCGACTTTCTCCACGTCCTCTACCTGTAGAACAAATTAAACGGTTTGGTATTTTCGGAAGCTTCAGGCTGGCATTTTAAAAGGTGGAAGTATCCGATAAAGAATATAGAATTTCTATACGAACCAATATTTCTCATCCATGCGATTTAATTATTTACGGTCGCCTAAGCAGATACCCTTAAAGTTGCAACTTGCCCTCAAATGTTTATTACTTAAATACTAATGTTTCCAGTTAAACGATATATTCGTATCATTAGCTCCACTGGTGTCATGTCAGTTTTATAATGTCAAATTTGCTATCAGCCGTCAGCTTTCAGTTATCAGGAGGAAAGTATATCATAGATTGAATTACTGACAGCTGACAGCTGACGGCTGACAGCAAATCTTAAGACAGTTTATGTTTGACATGACAATAGTACATAATATAGATTGAAGTCTATGATCATCATTTTTGGGAGCATAATTATTTCTAAATCTAACGAACCATGAAAGACTGTTTGCCTTCGGATGTTATCAGGGTGGCGATCGCTGATGACCATAAGATATTGAAAGAAGGCATTAGAACCGTGTTGTCTTTTTATAAGGATATTAAGATAATTGCCGAAGCCGATAACGGCAGGCACCTCTTGAATATTCTTCTTCAAATACAACCGGATGTTATTTTGCTCGACCTGCAGATGCCGGTAATGGATGGTATCACTACCCTGCCCGAGTTACGAAAAAATTATCCTCATATCAAGGTTATCATTCTTTCTATGCACAATGATGTGATGATAATTTCAAAGCTGTTGAAAAGCGGCGCCCACTCCTATCTCTTAAAAGATTCCGATCCATCAACTATTTATGCTACTATCAAGGCATGTTATTTAGATGAGTTGCCAAAAAATTAAGCATGCTGTGAGAAGCTGCTTACTGATACCTCGCAACCCCACACCTCAAAACTCCCTATATTAGCAGATGAACATTCATCATGCCATCTGCTGGCTAATACTAATATTTTATCCGCCATTTATAATCGCTCAAAAGCACCAACAGTCAACATTTAAAGTAATACCCCTTGGTATTAAAGGAGGCATTGATGAAAGCAATCTTTCCGCTTACCTGTTAGCCGTTGAAGGCAGCAATGAATTTATTTGCCTTGACGCGGGGACATTAAATTTTGGTCTTAAAAAAGCGGTGGCAGCGAAACTTTTTAATGACAGCGCCTCAACTGTTTTAAAAAAATACATAAAAGCTTATTTAATATCTCATCCGCATTTCGACCATGTAGCTGGGTTGATTATCAATTCTCCTGATGACGCTGCAAAAACTATTTATGGTTTGCCACACTGCATCAATGTTTTGAAAGATAAATACTTTACCTGGGAGAACTGGGCCAATTTTGCCGATGACGGCGAAAAGCCAATTTTAAAAAAGTATCATTACCAGGTACTCACTGCAGGAAAAGAAACAGCTATTAAAAACACTTCATTAAATGTTCGCGCTTTTGCGCTGAGCCATGGTAATCCTTATGAGAGCACCGCATTTCTTGTCAGGAATGCAGGTGACTATTTATTATACCTCGGCGATACCGGTGCAGACAGTATCGAAAAAGCCAGTAACCTCCAATTACTTTGGGATGAAATAAGCCCGCTTATCAAAGCAAAAAAACTCAAAGCTGTTTTTATCGAAGTCTCCTATCCTGACGAACAGCCTTACAACCAGTTGTTCGGTCATCTTACACCGCGTTTACTTATGTACGAAATGAATGCTTTAGCAAAAATAACCGGCGAGGGAGCTGTAACGGGATTACCAGTTATTATCACGCACATGAAACCTTCGGGAGCAAATGAGGAAATAATAAAAAAGCAATTGGAATCATCAAATAAATTGCATCTTAAATTGATTTTTCCAACGCAGGCAGTGCTGTTGAAATTCTAACGATAATTTTTTATTGATTGATCACATCAAACAAAGATTCCCGGCGTTCTTTTAAATTTACAGCGCCTGCGATAGCCGCCTCGTATTGGTCTCCGGCGATGGCCCGCATAGCTTCTTCAATAAAATCACTTATCGGTAGTCCGCCATGTAACTGGGTTTTGTCTTCCCGCCTGTCATGACCTAACTCTGTATTAACGGATGGCGGCGCTATTTCAAAAATACTTATAGGGAAACCTTTTAACTGATGCCTTAATGAAAGCGTCATAGAATGCAAAGCAGCCTTGGTAGCACAATATACCGGCATGAATGCGATAGGCACAAATGCTTAGTCCTGAAGAAATATTTATGATAGCGGCGTTGTCTTTTGTAATAAGATGCCGGGTCAGTAAAGATGTAAGGTGCAGCGGGGCGATAAAATTTGTTTCCACTTCCTGTCTCACTCTTTTAAGGTCAACAGGTTGGGTAAGGTCGGTAAGCAACTGCACGCCGGCATTGTTTATAAGCACATTCACTTCCGGGTGATGCGTTACCACCCATTCCGCCAGTGCTTCGCGTTCGTCTTCCTTCGTTATATCGCATGTTCGTGCGGCTATGCCACTGTGTTTCTCCTGGATGCGGGAGAGCCTGTCCTGCCTTCTGCCACAGATGATTACTTTGTTGCCTAATCTTATAAATTCTTCCGCGAAAGCCAGGCCTATACCTGAAGTGCTGCCGGTTATAAGGATAGTATTGTTTTTTGTCTGCATGCGTTTATAGTATTATAATGCTTACTGGTAAATTAGTCAGTAATAAAATTACAAAATAAAGTTGCTCCCTTTTTTTGCGACCGTGTGTTGTCTAAATTTTTAACTAAACGGCAGTGAATATTTAGCATTTAATACAGAAAAAAAGTTACCAGCTTAAATGAAATCAAACCACCCCGAAAGGGATAGAAACCTTTGTTAATACCAAGTTTATAACATGAAATCCGAATGGTATATTGTTCGCGTATATATAATCGGTTTTTCATAGGATATTGGAATTACGGGGCTGGATGTCTATCCCGGGCCCCTTTTTTATTTGATCTATACGGTACGATAGTAACACCACCCCTTTACCGTCATGTCGTTAAGTAGTAGCACTTATTTATACTAAATTGTTATCTCTATATCTATCATTCACTGTAATTAATAGTATTTTCAACACTAAACATACTGAGTGCAAGCGGAAAAAAAATTAGAATACACGTTTCCATTGTTTTTAAAAGGTGGCGGGGAGATGGGAAGACTGATCCGCAATCACAACTGGGCTACAACTACACTGGGTCAACCGGAAGCCTGGCCTCAAAGCCTGCGCACTACACTAAGTATAATTCTTAATTCTAAATTTCCGATGTTCTTATTCTGGGGACCTGACCATCTCTGTTTTTACAATGATGCCTACCGCCCCAGTCTCGGGGTAAATGGTAAACATCCCTATTCCCTTGGAAAAAAAGCAATAGATGTATGGCCCGAAATCTGGAAAGACATTTATCCGCTTATCAAAGGAGTACTGGCTGGCGAAGAAGCATCCTGGAGCGAAAATCAACTGTTGCCTATCTATCGCAATGGCAAAATAGAAGATGCTTACTGGACCTTTAGCTACAGCCCCGTGTTCGATGAAACAGACAACCCAGCTGGAGTTTTCGTTACCTGCACAGAAACCACCACAGAAATTAATGCCAGGCAACAACTGATCGGTAACAAGCGTGACCTTGACGTTGCTTTGGAAATTGGCGAACTGGGAACTTACAAACTTGCGCTTGCCACCCTCGACGTCACCATCTCGCAGCGTATTATGGACTGGTTCGGATTTACAGATCCGCACATCGCGTTGGAACGGTTAAAATCGATCGTTCACCCTAATGATTTATACCGCACCGCTAAAACAATCAACGATACCACAAGATCGGAATCAAATAATTACCATGATATACAATACACAATCATAGACCCAAGGGATGGAAAAGAAAGACACCTACGCTCTATAGGTAAAGCGATTTACGATGGCGGGGTGTCGGTGTCAATAGAAGGCATCCTGCAGGATATTACTCAACAGACCATAATTCAAAAAAAGATCGAGCAAAGTGAACAACGATTCCGCAACCTTATAAGGTATGCGACGGTAGGTATTATTGTGTTGATCGGCCCTGACCTGGTGGTAGACATAGTAAACGAATTTTATTGCAAGGTTATCGACAAACCTTATAAAGACCTTATCAGGAAACCGCTGTTTGAAATAATTCCTGAAATGGATGTATACTTTAAAAATAAAATAAACCAGGTGAGGATAACCGGTATACCCGTGTACCTGTACGAGCAACCTTTTTTTGTATTAAATGACGGAAAGAAAAAAGAAGGTTTTGTTAACCTGGTGTACCAGCCGCTTAAAGAAAAAAACGACGAGATATCCGGTGTGGTGATATTAGTTCATGATGTAACTGAACAGGTGCTTGCAAGGCAGGGCGTAGAACATGCGGAACAGCGTGCAAGACTAGCGATTATGACAGCCGGGCTTGGCGTTTATGAAATCAACTATCTAACCAATGATTTTATTTTTGACACGAATTTAAATAAGATCTATGGATTTGATGAGCCGGTAACGCGGTTTGAAATGATTTCAATGATCCATCCTGAAGACCTGTACATAAGGAATGCAGCTCATGAGCAATCTTTGATTACGGGTCACCTTAAATATGAATACAGGGTACGGTGGAAAGACAACACCATTCACTGGGTACATGTAGAAGGACATGTTTTCTTTAATGATGATCATACACCGTTAAAACTGCTGGGTGTTGTGCAGGATATAACCGAGCAAAAACTTGCTGAAGAAGAATTAGAAAAAAAGGTGGCGGCACGCACCAGGGCACTCGCCGAAGCCAATCGCCTGTTGCATAAAACAAATACGGAACTCAATCAGTTTGCATACATAGCATCACACGATTTACAGGAACCTCTCAGGAAAATAACAACTTATACAGGGATGCTTAAATCAAGTATGGGTGAACTGAGTTTTGATAGTAAGAATTATATCACTAAGATCATAAGTTCCGCCAACAGGATGAAAACCTTGATCCATGATGTGCTGGCTTATTCGCAGGTATCGGAAAGCGGGCAGTCATTTAAGCTGATAGACCTGAATAAAGTTCTGGAAGATATAAAAGAGGATTATGAAATTGTGATCGCTCAAAAGGCGGCCATCATTACAAGCGATCATCTTCCTTTTATAGAAGCTGTGCCTTTGCAGATGGGCCAGCTTTTTGCTAACCTCCTTTCAAACGCTTTGAAATTTAATAATAATAATGTCCCGCCGCACATAACTATAAAGGCGAGACCTGCAACGTTGGAGGAAATTGCGCTGATCCCTCAATTCAACCCGTTGCTAACCTACTACAGCATCCGTTTTAAAGATAACGGCATCGGCTTCAGCGCCGAATACGCCGAGAAAATTTTTACTATATTTCAACGGCTTCATAACAAGGCGCTCTTCGATGGTACCGGTATCGGGCTGGCGATATGCAGGAAGATCGCGTTAAATCATAACGGTTATATCAGCGCTTTGTCCGAATCCGGTGACGGTGCTGTTTTCGATGTTATTCTTCCTCTCCGGCAATCACCTGGAGTACTGGTAAAATAAGTTGTATTAATCGATGCTATCAGCCATCAGTAAAACCAATGCCTGATTATCTTTCCTCCTGGCTGCCATAGCCTTGGCAAGGGCCGGATAGTTGATTGTAATACTTTCAAATTATTATTTAAACAACACTGCCTGATTTAATTATTTCTTGCAGATTAATTTGTTATGCTATATTTTTATAAGCCTGGCAAACTTACTCATGAAATATTGTCACCTGTTTATACTGTTATGGCTGAGTTCCTGTACCAACAATACTTCCATACAAAGTAAGAGCACTTCCGACAGCGCTTCATTCAGTACTACTGATACTGTACCGGAAGTAAGACTAACCGTTAGTAAGAAGCCGGTTGCCACATATCTTGTTTCAGTAAACGATCCTAAATTAGAACGGACTTTTGGAGTGGCTGTTTTTGAAACTTCATCAACATTTAAATATCTTATGAGAATGCATTATGAAGCGATTGAAAAAACCGACACATTGAAGATCCCCAATTTTGGAGTATGGCCTGAAATAAAAGTGATTAAGGGTCCGGATAAAATTTCATGTGTCATCGGGTTTCTGGATAAGAAAAAAACTTTCAGACCATACAAAATGCTTACCGCCAAAGGCAATACCATGAAACTTATCTTATTAAAAAAATATTATACCGGCAGATACAGCACTCGCGGTTAAGCACAATGATTGATGGGCCCTTGACCGCTGCTTACAGACGTCATTGGAACCCAACGTAGAAGGTGCATGGCGCGACATAAGGTTCTTCGCCACAAAGTCACATAACACCAAGGAACATAAAGATTTTTCATAAAATTATCTTCATGGGCCTTAGCGCCTTCGAGTCTTTGTGGCAAATACATTCTCCCTTAATAGTCGATCCAGGCTGACACGAAACCAATGCTTCTTAAAACTTAATTGTTAACTTTAAAATCATGGAAGAAGCAAACAAATTACAAAGGGTTGTTGAAGCAAGAATGAAGCTGAAAGCGCGTTTCGAAGAAAAAATCAAACAAACACCTTCGGTTGCTGACAACAAGCCGTCAGGAACGGGGAAACCCAATCGTCATGGTATGCCCGTGATACCTCCCGGACAAACGATCACCAACAAATGGCCGGTACTGGACCTGGGCATTGAACCTGAAATTTCATTGACCGACTGGCAACTGGCCATCGATGGCGAAGTGGAACACCCGGTAATACTCAACTGGCAGGAATTTTTAGCGCTTCCGCAAACAGAAGACATATCCGATTTTCATTGTGTTACCACCTGGTCCAAATTGAATGTAAACTGGAAGGGCGTAAGCATGCTGGATCTTGCGGCACTTGTTATGCCTAAAGAATCAGCCACACATATTTTATGTTATGGCTATGATGAGTACACCACAAACTTATCATTGGAAGAAGCCTTTAAACCTGATGTACTACTGGTACATACTGCTCTTGATAAACCTTTATCCAAAGAACATGGCGGTCCTGTTCGCATGATCACTCCACAACTCTATGCGTGGAAAGGCTCTAAATGGATCAACCGCATTCAATTCTTAACAAAAAACATCTTAGGCTTTTGGGAAGAAAGAGGGTACTCGAATACAGCATATCCCTGGAGGAATGACAGGTATAGTTAATTATCATTATTGCTGCAAATAATTTAATTGTTGGCATTAAATACCAGCCTGTTAGCTTCTTCCAGTTCTTCTCTACTGATCGTATGCCCCATGTTTTCATATACTTTTTCCAGAACAGCTGCGTTCATTTTTGTCATGACCCGGGTGGTAGCGTTAACCCTTGCAAGAGGCACATGCGGATCAGGATTACCGGTGCCAATAAAAACAGGTGTTCCTGCAAAATCACCTGAATAATTTTGTGAATAGATTTTATCTCCGATAAGTCCGCCGGTAAAAGCCACAACTCCGCCATATCTCGTAGCATTTCTTGTAACATACTCAAGTGCTAAACAGGCGCCCTGGGAAAAGCCGAGAAAATAAATATTTTCTTTCCCGATGCCATTGCTAATAATTTCTGCAACTATTTCATCCAGCACCTTTAATGCGGAGGACAGCCATGGCTCGTTTACCGAAGGCACTGACAGGAATGAAGCCGGATACCAGGTATTGTTATCAGCCTGCGGTGCCAGCAGCGCATAGTCATCAACATGAAGATAGGGCGATAAAGATAAAATATCGCTTGCTTCGGCTCCCCTTCCATGGATCATTATCAAAGTTTTCTTTGCTTCGTTCAATGCTGTCCCTGCCCGGATGATTTTCTTTTGATGCATCAATACATTTCAATTGAATGTTATTATAAAAGTTTGATGAAACGCAATGTTTAAATGAATGATTAAACTGTAAATTGACGTATTCGCTATCAGCTATCAGCTATCAGCCATCAGCTATCAGGAGGAACCTGGCGGGCGTTGATATGCTGATTGCCATTAGCAACTATTATGTGATTTTATACTCAACATAACATTACTATATTGTTAGCCGATGTCCTACACCAAAAGAGCCATTGGATAGTGCATAACTAAACAAGCTTTGGTAACAGCTTCTCGATTTTCATCCTGGATGCTTCGTACTGTTTTGGTAACTTCAAAGAAGATCCTAATTCAGCCAACGTTTCATCGATGGTAAAGCCGGGATTGTCTGTTGCTATCTCGAATAATACCCCACCCGGTTCACGGAAGTAAAGGGAGTAAAAATAATCACGGTCTATTTTACCGGTAATACTCAAACCCCGCGAAGCGATTTTTTCACGATACATCATTTGTGTTTCTTCATCCTTAACCCTGAACGCTACATGATGATTGGTGCCAGCTGAATTGATACCCCGCCCTTCGTTAGTAGATTCAAGTAAATCAATTATAGAAGCATTTTCTACCGCGTCGGTGATAAAGCGATAACTGTTTTTATCCTGTTCCAATAAATGGTAACCAAAAACATCTGTTAGTATTCCCGCCGTGGCATCTATGTTTTTTAAAGTCAGCACTACACTATGAAACCCTTTGGCAGCAACAGTTGCATTTACATCAGCAGTCTCCCATGGTATCCTGTTATCTGTTGTCTTAGGTACTACCAGATTGATCTTCAAACCGTCGGGATCAACAAAGGCAAGTAATTGTTCCCCAAAAACTTCGGTAACATCTTCTTGTTTTACATTGTATTTTTTAAAGCGGTTTGACCAAAATTCAAGACTTCCCGCCGGGACAGCATACCTGATATCCGTTGCCATTCCCGACCCTGTCTTTCCGGGAGCTATTCCTTCCCAGGGAAAGAAAGTTAGAAGGGTACCCGGTGTACCGGTTCGATCTCCATAATAAAAGTGATATGTTTTCGGATCATCGAAGTTTACTGTTTTCTTCACCAGTCTTAAGCCAAGTACGCGGGTATAGAATTCGTAATTACGTTTTGCATAGCCGGCGATGGCTGTTATGTGATGAAGTCCCAATAGCTGAGCTTCCATTTTTTTAAGTTATAGGGTATTTTTAAAAGTTATCAAACACAGGCAGCAAAGACTGATAACAATCGAAAATGTTATTATGAAAAGATTTTGATGGTACAATATTCTTATTAATTTTCCGACTCGTGGCGATGTCCAATTCGAAAAAAGCCGGCTGCTAAATTTTAACCCGCATATTATTATGTTACGCCTTATAATTATCATTGAGACGAACCCGGTTGATTAGCGGGTTGCTTAAACAGCGAGCGGTGACGGGAAGGCAAAAAATAAAACATAGTTGATGCTCCAAAAAAAGTAACACTACTGGCATCTGTTCTCCCGCTATAATAATACTGACCAAAGTAAACATTGAAGTGTAACCTCGAATTGAAAGCATATTCGATACCAGAAGTTAGTTCTGTCATAAGACTTAATTGAGAATTGAAAACATACCCTATGCCGGCAGTAAAGGTATTGGTAAACTTACCTTGTTGAAATACATTGAGGTTCGGACGCAGTTCTAAGTAAGCGGTAGTATCCCGTCCTGTTACTTTTCCAAAGCTTGTTTTTCCGATATCTATCCCAAGACTAAAAACATCCCACTGTCTTCCTATTTCAATGGCAGCATTGCCTTTCTCAAGTAATGTGCCGGCACTGTTTGTAAGACTCGGGGCAACAGAAATATATGTTTGTGAATAAGATTTGTAACCGGTAATGATTAAAATGATAACGCGTAAAAAGACTTTCATGAAAGCAAAATTGATTGTATAAGTAAGGTTTTATAGATTTAAAATAAAACTAATATTACTTTTTGCAAATACCCCGTTAATTACTGCCAGGGATAATCATAAATCACCATTGCCCTAATTTTCAAATACACTTTACATATTTAAATTAATTTTTATGCCTATGGATATTACAGAATGGTTTAAAACGAACTGCAAATTCCCGTTAATTAATTACAGAAAGATAGTGATTAACATCGAAGTAAGCATTCTTGTAATTAATTCCCCAATATTATAAATACAGGCTAAATGTTTAAATGGGGAACAGTCAAGACAGAAAAATACTGAACACATTTTAGTCAATTGTAAACCGAATGGTGGCATGGAATTTTATAGCAATACAAAAAACATTATATGCAAACAAGTACAAAAGAAACTGCAGAAATTTTAAATGACCTTATCGAGATCAATAACGACCGTATAACAGGTTACGAACACGCTATGAAAGATTTAAAAGATAGTGATGCCGATCTCAAAACATTATTTGCAAGCCTGATTGATCAGAGCAGAAAAGCAAAGATGGCTTTAGGTAAGGAAGTACAGACGTTAGGTGTTGAAATGGAGACTGGCACTACCAATAGTGGAAAAATACATAAAGCATGGATGGATCTTAAGGCAGTCTTTACCGGTCACGACAGGCACGCTTTATTAAGCAATTGTGAATTTGGTGAAGATGCGGCCCAGAAGGTTTACAAAATCGCACTGGACAATGATGATCTTCCTTCTTACCTGCGTGAAATGGTCACCGCACAGAAAATTGATTTGAAAGGAGCACATGATGAAATCAAGGCTTTGCGCGACCAGCATGCATAAAGTGATTTTACAAAAGTTTGATAATGGAAGCCTCAACGGCTTCCATTACTTTTTTAAAGACCATTGTAATATCTTCTACAAATAATTTATATCATCAGGCTTCAAAATATTTCAGTATCGGCAGGCAGTGACAGCCAGGTTGTTGTTTATTCAGGTTGTTACAATAAGATCTTTGTTCCTTACATTTTTTTTCAGCATCAGTGCGCTGATAACTGATATTGCCAGGCCGACAGGCAGCACTTCTGCGTAGGTTAAAAGAATTACAAAGAGCGGATTTTTGTACATCTCTTTCATGCTTGTAATACTTTTCAACTGGTCATCGATCTGCAACCGGCTCATGGCATTCAAATTGATATTCTTCATCATATGGACAGCGTATTTATCCATATAATCAGGTATGAAAAAGTAGTATTCTATCAGCCATGTAATCACATACATAGTTGAGCCGATCAATGTGATATACAATCCTATTTTAAAAGCTTTGCCAAACGTAATAAGACCTTCATTGGATTTATCCCTGAAATTTCTTATTCCTACATAAATTAGAGAGAATGCGAGGATCATGGCGGCATAGCCATAGATCATCCCGCTTTCATAATTCTGGTCTGAAATAGCCAGGGAAGCAACCATAAAAATGCATAGGATGATTCCACCTATCAGTCCACAAACAATAATTATTTTTTTCATCGTTCAATATTTTAGTATGCTAAGATGATAAAATATAATTTTTTTCTCCTCATACTTTAGGATGATTTTTTACCAGGTTGAATTTTCATCCTTAAGTTGAGTGATGTCAGGGTATAAGTTGTAATCTTTTGGCCAGTTCGATAGCCTGCGTCCGGCGTTTCACTGCTAATTTTTCAAATATCCTGGAAGCATGTGTTTTGATTGTGTTTAAGGAAACAAATAAACGCGAAGCGATTTCCTGGTTGCTCAAACCTTCCGCAATCAGTTGCAGCACTTGCATTTCGCGTTTACTTAAATTAAGTTTAATAATTTCTTTCTCATTTAATGCAAAGCCGCTGACTTTATCAGGGAAGATTTTTTTTTCAACAATAACAGTTTCAATTTTTGGTTTAGTTAATTTTAGTGTAAGCCAGATTCCCAGGGAAGTAAAAATAACCGCTATCGCGCCTGCATAAATCTCAAAAGCATGATCTATGACTATGAATTTTAATTCCAGCCATTTCAACAGAAACAGCATTGCGGCAAGTGAAAAACCGTAAAGAAGAGTGTCTTTATTTTTTACAACAAGTTTTATCATTAAGAGTGTCGCTTTGGTAAAAATAATAAATTAGTCAGTCGGTTGCAATATTAAAATTATTGGCAGTAATGACATTCGGTAAAGTAAGTCAGTGGTATGTTTCAATTAAAAGCGTTTATCCCAAACCACTTTAGTTTAGTATAGGCTTAAATAACATTCGAGACGAGGATTCTTATTACTGACTCCGCTATTGCTACAGCGAGTAGCGGTTTAGGGTACTGTCTAAGTTTTTAATAATTACTATTATCAAAACGCTATTTTTATAAAGGGAAACAATGTCTGAAGCAGCAGGCTTTCTTAAAATCCAGTGTTTAATTTATTGCAGTTAATTTATTAGCGGCAACAGCTATTCACTTGTTATCGATAGTATATGTAATTCCGATAGTAAGCATTTTTACTGTTTTATCAACTGCTAAAGATGTTTCGTTTTAATGAGTGTGACTGTTTTAACGACTGGTCTGCTTACTTCATATCCAAATGTTTTATAGTAATGATGGCGGTTTTATTTGAAAGAAAGTTCATGATAATTTACCAGATTGCTATTTATAAATGTGTTTATTTACCAGCTAGTTTAATGCACCCAAACAACCTGTCATGTATAAAAATCAACCATTGTTTTTCCAAATTTATATTCGAGTCTTCTTATTATTATTACCTATCATGCTTTTCAGGACAGCTAATGCGCAGTTAAGTTTAAATGGCAGCATTAATGGAAAAGTTACAGAATCAAAAACGGGCCGTACCCTCAGCGGAGTTACTATTCATTTGCAGAGCATATCAACTACTGTTGAAAAAGCAACCGACAATCAGGGATATTATGTCATTGATGCCCTCGTTCCCGGATCATACAAACTAACGGTTACGAATGTGGGATTTACAAAACAATCAAAAGATATAAATATTTTAAAAGGTCAGAGCCTATCACTAAGTTTTGCACTTTTAGAAGATATTGCACAGTTGGATCAGGTAGTGGTAGTTGGTTATGGATCGCTGCAAAAGCGTGATCTTACAGGATCAGTGGCAACTATTGATAACAAGATCATCCGGAGTTTACCGGTTGCTACTATTGATCAGAAAATGATCGGGCAGGTGTCCGGCGTACAGGTGCAACAATTATCGGGTTCACCCGGAGCTGGCACTTCTGTAAAAATACGCGGCAGCGGATCTCTTGGTGCAGGCAATGAACCACTATACGTGGTAGATGGAATGCCTTATTCAGCCGGCATGAATCAAAACTTAAACCCGCTGGTATTCATCACCAAAAATGATATCGAATCAATTACTATTTTAAAGGATGCTTCCTCAACAGCAATTTATGGTTCACGTGGAGCCAATGGTGTGATTATGGTTACCACCAGGAAAGCCACTTCGGATCGTACTGAAGTTAGTGCTTCGGTAATGGCGGGTGTACAGACTGTTCCACAAAAAGGACGACCGCACATGCTGAACCAGCATGAGTTCGTTGACTTGCAACGGGAGAAGATCGGCATTAAGATAAGGCAAATTGAAAACAGGGAACCCGTCAACACAGATTACCCCTTAGAGTACCAAAATCCGGCGAACCTTATTGGTGACGGAACTGATTGGTATGATGTACTATTAAGGCCAGCGCTTATACAGGAACAAAATGCCAGTCTGTTAAAGGGTACTAAAGAGTCACGTATCAACTTCAGCCTGGGTCATTACAAACAGAACGGTGTGCTGAGATATACCGGCCTGGAGAGGTTCAGTGGAAAACTGGGTATGGAATCTAATATCGGTAAGCGTGTTAAGATTGGCGCTTCTTTGCAACCCGCTTATATTTCACAGAACCGCACCAATACCAATTCCAGCAGGGAAGATATTCTCGGAGTTTCCATCTGGGCCAATCCTACCCTGCAAGCATACAACAACAAAGGAGAATTGGTACCCTACCTGGTATCGCCGCAGAACAAATATCATTCAGCATGGAGCTTCGTGAATCCTTTATTTAATTTGAAATCGACCACACAGACAGACAATGAGTTTCAGAGCCTTGGCCTTGCATATTTTGAATGGAAGATTACAAATGACCTCACCGTAAGGTCTTCATTGAATACTAACTGGTCCACCTCGAAGTATTTTCAGTACGTTCCCAGCACGGTCGGATCATCAAACACTCCACCTATTAATGGCACCGGCAGGTCAACCAGTATTACTATCCAGAACTTCGACTGGCTGATTGAAAACACTTTAACTTACACCAAATCATTCGGTAGTCACCGCGTCAGTGTGCTTGCAGGATATACCACACAGAAAAGCACTTCAAGGGGGATAAACCTAAATGCCGATCCTTATGCAAATGACCTCCTTCAAACAATCAATGCTTCACAGGCAATTAAAACCTGGGGTGAAAGCGTTAACCAATGGAGCATGATTTCTTACCTTGGAAGGATTAATTATTCCTGGAGCGACAAATATTTAGTGACGGCAACATTTCGCTCAGACGGATCGTCCAGATTCGGCGAGGCTAACAGGTTTGCAAACTTTCCTTCTGTTGCAGCAGCCTGGAGGCTCTCACAGGAAAAATTCATCAAACACATCAAGTCTATAGATAACCTTAAACTACGTACCAGCTTCGGTACCAGCGGAAACAACAACATCGGTAACTATGCCTCACTGGCATCAGTAAACGCAGGCTCTTATATTTTTGGAAGCACACAGGTCTCTGCAGCTGCCGTCGGTATTTCCAATCCAAATCTCACGTGGGAAGAATCGCAGCAGGTAGATGGTGGCTTTGATCTTTCTATGTTCAGTAACCGGTTAACACTGGTTGTGGATGTATACAACCGCAAAAGCAGGAACATGTTGCTGAGCAATATCATTCCGGCCATTACCGGATTTAATACCCAGATAGTAAACATGGGTAATGTACGCAACAGAGGTCTGGAAATCGCTTTAGGTGTTGCGCCGGTTTCAGCCAAAAATTTTCAATGGGATGTAAACCTGAACCTTTCCTTTAACCGCAATATGGTATTATCACTGAATCAGAATAGTGACAGGATTTTATCGGGCAACAACGATAACAATCCTACGCATGTTACGGTAGTTGGAAAGCCAATCGGGCAATTTTTTGGATATATTTTCCAGGGATTGTATACTGCTGCAGATATTCTTGATCCCAAAGTTCCAAAGTATCCGCAGGTATATGCAGGTGCAGGAAAATATGCCGATATTGATGGCAACGGTCAGATCAAGGATCTATCTGATTACACTATTATCGGTAATCCGTATCCTGATTATATTTTCGGATTTACAAATAGTTTTTCTTATAAAAATATCAGCCTTTCTGTTATCATCAACGGACAATCCGGTGGGCATGTAGTAAACGGTTTGCGGCAGACGGTTGATAACCTGCAAGGATTTTTTAATGTAAGTAAAGAATGGCTGAACCGCTGGCACAGCGCACAGGATCCGGGTGATGGAAAACATTATGGCATTCCCAACACCACGCCAAGTCTTGGTCACCGGATGAATAGTCAGTGGGTGGAAGATGCCTCGTACCTGAGAATTGCAAATGTAACACTGGGCTATGCATTACCGGTAGGATGGATGAAACGCAGTGGATTTATCAACGGCGGACGTTTATATGTTACCGTTCAAAACCTGGCAATGTTCACGCGTTACGGCGGCGCTAACCCTGAAGCGCAGTCTGTAAATATCAATAACACCTTGTCACCGGGTTTTGATATATCATCCTATCCGTTATCGGGAACAGTATCTGCAGGGTTGAACTTGTCATTCTAATCGGTTTATCCTGCTACTTCAATAAATAATTTTCAATGTAAGATCAGGCATCTATTTTAAATTTAGTCGGATATTTAATATTGAAATCAAATGCAGCATCTTACTAATATCAAATACAACATATCGCCATTTTTATTAAACCTCTTTTCAATTATATTTCTGTTATGAAAAAAATATCACTGCTTGTTTTTATAATATTTATTGCGGCCTGTAAGAAAGATTTTCTTACCATCTACCCGCAGAATTCCCTGAACGAAGGCAATTTTTATAATTCCGAAAAGGAATACATTCTGTTGGCAAATGGCTGTTACCTGGGTATGCGAAATTATGAAAAGGAGCAGCATTGGATTATGGCAGAGCTTATTTCCGACAATGGTAGCTTTCAGTATAACAATGTTTCCGGAGAAGCTTCTAAAGGTATCATGGACCAGTTGATTTTTGCTTCAAACAATATAGTGTATTCCGGCTTCTGGAATTTATCCTATAATGGGATAACCAATTGTAATAAGTTACTGAGCGAAATTGACAGAACCGGTGTTTCATGGGCTAAACAATCTTATAAAGACCGTTGTACAGGGGAGGCTTTCTTCCTGAGGAGCCTGTATTATTTTAATCTGGTACGTCAGTTTGGTGGAGTACCACTAGTACTGCAACCCGTTACTTCTATCGAGGCAGTAAGTATTAAGAGATCAACTGAAGAA
>Ga0209512_1002340_pt1 | contig 20473 bp, 19 predicted proteins | sample frozenSSSSmetaG_FD_184142 | JGI IMG/M metagenome (GOLD analysis project Ga0209512, IMG submission 184142) | Glacier valley bacterial and archeal communities from Borup Fiord, Nunavut, Canada, to study Microbial Dark Matter (Phase II) -... | ecosystem: Environmental > Aquatic > Freshwater > Ice >... | reverse complement strand
TTCCTCATCAACGCGCTCAACGGTTCGCTCGAATGGTTCACCGACGGGCGTTCGTCGGTGGAGCAGCTCGCGCACGAGCTGACCGAGCTGGTCCTCGACGGCCTGAATCCGCGCGGGCCGGCCCCGAAGCGGGCCGTGACTCGATGAAGACCCGCGTCGATCCGCGCTCGGCCACGTTCGTCCGCAATGTGGATGACTACGCGACCCTGATCGACCGGCTGCGCGAGCGCATGACGTGGTCGCTGGCCGGTGGCGGCGAGAAGCTGCGCGCCCGTCATCTCGCGCGCGGCAAGGTGCCGGTGCGCGAGCGCATCGACCTGCTGCTCGATCCGGGCAGCGCATTCCTCGAGCTGTCGCCGCTGGCCGCCTGGGGCCTGTACGACAACGAGGTGCCCGCGGCAGGGGTCGTCACCGGCATCGGCAACGTGTCGGGCGTGCCGTGCATGGTGATCGCCAACGACGCGACCGTGAAGGGCGGCAGCTTCTTTGCCGAGACCGTGAAGAAGCACCTGCGCGCGCAGGAGATCGCGTGGGAGAACCGGCTGCCGTGCCTGTACCTGGTCGACTGCGGCGGCGCCTTCCTGCCCGAGCAGGACCGCGTGTTCCCCGACTACGGCCATTTCGGCACCGGCTTCTATCACCAGTGCCGCATGAGTGCCGACGGGCTGCCGCAACTGTCGGCGGTGTTCGGCGGCTGCACGGCAGGCGGCGCCTACATCCCCGCGCTGTCCGACGAGTCGGTGATGGTCGAGGGCACCGGTCGCATCCACCTCGGCGGGCCCCCCATCGTCAAGGCCGCGATCGGCGAGGTGGTCGACGGCGAGACGCTCGGCGGAGCCGCGATGCATGCGCGTGTGTCGGGCGTCACCGACTACCTCGCGCTGACCGAACCCGAGGCGCTGCAGAAGCTGCGCGACATCGTGGCGCAACTGAACTGGCCGCGACCGCAGCACGCGACGCGCCTGCCGGTGCGCCCGCCGCTGCACGATCCGGTCGAGATCGACGGCATCGTCGGCACCGACCTCAAGCAGCCGTTCGATGTCCGCGAGGTCATCGCGCGCCTGGTCGATGCGGGCGATGACGGAAAGATCGGGCAGGAGTTCAAGCCCGAGTACGGCGCGACGCTGGTGTGCGTGTTCGCGCACCTGCACGGCTATCCGGTCGGCATCCTCGCCAACAACGGCGTGCTGTTCTCCGAGTCGTCGATGAAGGGTGCGCACTTCATCGAGCTGTGCAACCAGCGCCGCATCCCGCTCCTGTTCCTGCAGAACATCACGGGCTTCATGGTCGGCACCGAGGCCGAGCGTGGCGGCATCGCCAAGCATTCGGCCAAGCTCGTCTACGCGGTCGCGACCGCGCGCGTGCCGCGCTTCACGGTGCTGATCGGCGGCAGCTACGGCGCGGGCAACTACGGCATGTGCGGCCGCGGCTTCGCGCCGCGCTTCCTGTTCGCGTGGCCGAACAGCCGCATCGCGACGATGAGTCCCGACGTGGCCAGCACGGTGCTGACCGAGTTGCGGCGCGGCTCGCTGAAGGGGGATGGCGATGCCGCATCGCTGACGGCGCTGGAGGCCGAGACGCGGCGCCAGTTCGAGGAACAGAGCGATCCGTTCTACGCGAGCGCCCGGCTGTGGGACGACGGGCTGATCGAGCCGTCGCAGACGCGCGACGTGCTGGGGATCTGCCTGCAGCTGGCCGATGCGAGCACGCCGCGGTTCGAGGGGCAGACGCCGGTGTTCCGGATGTGATGGGGACGACCATCGAAGCGACCGCGAGATCTGCTCCTTCCCCCTCTGGGGGAAGGCTGGGATGGGGGGATGCGCGAAGCGCATCCGATGGAGCTGCAAGACCGTCTCTCGCTGCGCTCGCCCCCGCCCCAACCCTCCCCCAGAGGGGGACGGAGCCGTGCGGAGGCGAGGCACGTGATGCTTGACTCACTCCTCGTCGCCAACCGCGGCGAGATCGCCTGTCGCGTCATCCGCACCTGCCGGCGCCTGGGCATCCGCACGATCGCGGTGTATTCCGACGCGGACGCCGGCGCACGCCACGTGCGCGAAGCCGACACCGCGGTGCGCATCGGCCCGGCGCCGGCCCGCGAGTCCTATCTCGACGCGCAGCGCATCCTTCGCGCGGCCGTCGACAGCGGGGCGCAGGCGATCCACCCCGGCTACGGCTTTCTCTCCGAAAAGCTCGAACTGATCGACGCCTGCGCAGCCGCGGGCATCGTCTTCGTCGGTCCGCATCGCGACGCGATCGCGCGGATGGGCTCGAAGATCGAGAGCAAGCGCATCGCGCGCGCGGCGGGCGTGCCCTGCGTGCCCGGCTACGACGGCGACGACCAGGACGATGCCCGGCTGCACGACGAGGCGCGGCGCATCGGCTTCCCGCTGCTGATCAAGGCCAGTGCCGGCGGCGGCGGCAAGGGCATGAAGCACGTCGACGAAGCGGCGGCCTTCCCCGCGCAGCTGATCGCGGCCCGCGGCGAGGCGCTCGCGGCCTTCGCCGACGACCGCGTGCTGCTCGAGCGCTACGTCGAGCGACCGCGCCATCTCGAAGTGCAGCTCCTGGGCGACCGCCACGGTGGGCTCGTGCATCTCTTCGAGCGCGAGTGCTCGATCCAGCGCAACTACCAGAAGGTGATCGAGGAGGCGCCCGCGCACCGGCTGTCGGACGCGGTGCGCGAACGGCTGTTCGACGCGGCACTGCAGCTCGGGCGCGCGATCGGCTACGACTCCACCGGCACGGTGGAATTCGTGCTCGATGCGGACCGGGGCGACGAGCCGTTCTTCCTCGAGATGAACACGCGGCTGCAGGTCGAGCATCCGGTCACCGAGGCGACGGCGCGCATCGGATCCGCGGGCATCGATCTCGTCGAGCAGCAGATCCGCAGCGCGCTCGGCGAACGTCTCGCGTTCGCGCAGTCCGACGTCCGCCGCGACGGCTGGGCCATCGAGGCACGCATCAATGCCGAGGCGCCCGCGGAAGACTTCCGCGCGTCGTTCGGGCCGATCACCGGCTACCGCGAGCCGGTCGCGACGGGCCTGCGCATCGATAGCGGCATCGACGCCGCGAGCACCGTCACGCCGCATTACGACGCGATGCTCGCGAAGCTGATCGCGTCGGGCGCGACGCGGTCCGTCGCGCGCACGCGCCTGCTCGACGGGCTGCGCGCGCTCCGCATCGACGGCATCGAGACCAACCAGCCGCTGCTGATCGACGTCGTCGACCATCCCGCGTTCGACGCGGTGCTGACGACCCGCTTCCTGGGCGAGGCGTTCGCAGGCGGATGGCGGCCCGCCGCGGAGGTGGCGCAGGAGCGCATCGGCGCGGCGGCCGCCGCGTGGTTCTTCGCCCGCGTGAGGCGCAGCGCGTCCGATCGGCCGCTCGACGTGCTGACCGGGTTCCGGCTCACCGCGCCGGCCGGGCGGCGGGCCGTGACGACGGTCCTCGTCGAGGACGGCGACGAGACCCGCAGCGTGGCGGTCGAGAGCCTCGGTCCGCGTGCGGTCGACTGCATGATCGACGGTGCGCGCTTTCGCTTCGACGCCGACGGCGATGCCGTGGTCCGCGGCGTGCGCCGCTTCGAGTCCGCGGGCGACGACGCGTCGTGGTCGCAGGGTGCCTGGACCCGACGGCGCGTGACGCCCGCGGTGGGCGCGACTCTCAGCGAGGATCGGGCCGGCGACGGCGGCGATCAGGTCGCCGCCGACCTGCCGGGCGTCGTGACGCAGATCCTCGTCACGACGGGGCAGGCGGTCGCGGCCGGCGACCCCGTGATCGTCGTCGAGGCGATGAAGCTGTTCCACACGCTGACGGCGCCGCGGGCGGGCTCGATCGCCGCGATCCGCGTCGACGTCGGCGCCACCGTCGATCGGCGTGCGGTGCTGGTCGAACTGGCGCCTGTCGACGCGTGAGGCACGCGATCGATTGACAGCGTGCGGGCGACCTGCGACGGTGCGGTCCCGCGTCCGCATCGAGGAAAGCAGCATGTCGTCCGACCCGATCGCCACCTGGCACCGCCTCGTCGAGACGCGCGACGTCGACGGCCTCGATGCGTGGCTCGCCGACGACGCCGTGTTCCATTCGCCGGTCGTGCACACGCCGCAGGTCGGCAAGGCGGTCACGCGCCACTATCTGGCCGCCGCGTTCCACGTCTTCTTCAACGAGACCTTCCGCTACGTGCGCGAACTCACCGGCCCGCGCGACGCGATCCTGGAGTTCGAGGTCGAGCTCGACGGCATCCGCGTCAACGGCGTCGACATGATCCGGTGGAACGACGCCGGACAGGTCGTCGAGTTCAAGGTGATGCTGCGCCCGCTGAAGGCGGTGAACCTGATCCACCAGAAGATGGGCGCGATGCTGCAGGCGCGTGGATAGTCCGCCGACCGCGGGACCCTGGCGCTTCGCCGCGGACGGCGAAGGCTACGAGCGGCTGATGGGTCGCTGGAGCCGGCGCCTCGCGGGGCCCTTCCTCGACTTCGTCGGCACCGGGCACGACGAACGGGTGCTCGACGCGGGCTGCGGTACCGGCAACCTCGCCTTCGCGGTCGCGGAGCGGGCGCCCGGCGGCACGGTGGTCGCGATCGACCTGGCGCCGTCCTATATCGCGCAGGCCGAGCGGGCGAACCGGCACGCCGGCGTGCGCTTCCAGGTCGGCGACGCCTGCGCACTCGACTTTCCCGACCGCAGCTTCGATCGCGTGCTGTCGCTGCTGGTGCTGCATTTCGTCCCGCGCGCCGACGCGGCCATCGCCGAGATGCGACGCGTCGCGAAGCCCGGCAGCGTGGTCGGCGCGGCCGTCTGGGACGCGCGCGGCGGGTTCGTCGCCAACCGCATCTTCTTCGACACGGCCGCGGCGCTGGACCCGAAGGCGGGCGAGCACCGTGCCCGCAACTACACGCGCCCGATGACGCGACCCGGCGACCTCGGGCGCGCGTGGCGCGACGCCGGGTTCGAGGACGTCGTGGAGACGGTGCTCGCGATCCGCATGGAGTTCGCGGATTTCGTCGACTACTGGACGCCGTATACGGGCCACGACGGTCCCGGCGCGGCCTACCTGGCGACGCTCGACGACGCGGGTCGCGCGACGCTCGAGGAAAAGGTGCGCGCCGCGTACCTCGACGGTGAGACCGACGGCCCCCGCGCGTACGCGGCACTGGCCTGGGCGGTCAAAGGGATCGTTCCGGTTTGAAGCGTCGCCACACCGTTCGCCGCCACGACGCGACCGCCCGGCCGGGCGCGACTCCGCCGCGCAGCGCGCGTGCCTGGTCTACGGGCGCCGGTACGCCGGACGATGCGCAGGGCTGACCCGATCGCGCAGACGGGCTCCGCCCTGCGCCGCCGGCCGGACTTCGTCGCGTTCTGGGGCGCCAGCGCGTCGTCGAGCTTCGGCTTCCAGATGCTGTCGGTCGCCGTCGGCTGGCAGGTCTACGCGCTCACCGGCCGCGCCCTCGACCTCGGCCTGGTCGGGCTCGTGCAGTTCGTGCCGTCGCTGCTGCTGGCCTTGCCGGCGGGGCATGCGGCCGACCGCTACGACCGGCGGCGGATCGTGCTGCTCGCGCAGGGCGTCGTGCTGTGCGCGATCGTCGTCCTCGCGGTGCTGACGGCGCTCGAGCGGATCGACCGGATGGGGATCCTCGCAATCCTCTTCGTGATCGGCGTCGCGATGGCCTTCGAGTTTCCGGCGCAGCGTTCGATGCTGCCGTCGCTCGTGCCGGCGCGCCTCCTGCCGCGCGCGATGGCGCTGACCTCCGCCGGCGACCAGGCCGCGACGATCGTCGGCCCGGCGCTCGGCGGCCTGCTGTACATCGCGGGGCCGTCCGTGGCCTACGCGGTCGCGGCGCTGCTGTACCTCGTTTCGGCGGGCCTGATGACGCGCCTGCGGATGCGCTCGGCGCCGGCCCATCGCGACGTGCCGACCTGGTCGTCGGTGTTCGCCGGCGTGACGTTTATCCGCCGCAACCCCGACCTGCTCGGCGTCATCTCGCTCGACCTGTTCGCCGTGCTGCTCGGGGGCGCGACCGCGCTGCTGCCGATCTTCGCGCACGACGTGCTGCACACCGGACCCGTGGGTCTCGGCCTGCTGCGCGCAGCGCCGGCCGTGGGCGCGCTGGGGATGTCGCTGTGGCTCGTGCGGCGCACCATCGAGCGCCGCGTCGGCGCGACGATGTTCGCCGCGGTCGCCGGCTTCGGGCTGGCGACACTGGTCTTCGCGGCGTCGACGGAACTCTGGCTGTCGCTCGCGGCGCTCGGCGCGCTCGGTGCGTTCGACATGATCAGCGTCGTGATCCGCAGCACGCTCGTGCAGCTTGACACGCCCGACGCGATGCGCGGCCGGGTCAACAGCGTCAACGCGGTGTTCATCAACACGTCCAACCAGCTCGGCGAGTTCGAGTCGGGTCTCCTCGCGGCGTGGGTCGGCGCGGTGCCGGCGGTGCTGATCGGCGGTGTGGGGACGCTGGTGGTGGTCGGCCTGTGGATGGTGCTGTTCCCGACGCTGCGCAGACGGCAGCACCTGCAGACGGAACCCGTCGCGTCAGGCGCCGAATCCGCGTAGCCCGTCGAGGTCGACGATGCGGATGCCGCCGTATTCGATCGCCAGCAGCCCTTCGGTCTCGAGCCGCTGCAGGGCCTGGTTGACGCGTTGCCGCGACACGCCGGCGAGGTTGCCGATCTCCTCCTGGCCGATGCGCAGCGAGTTGCCGTTGCCGGGATACAGCAGCGGATGGACCATCGAGCCGAGGCAGCGCGCGACGCGCGCGTCGGGGTCGAGCAGGCGGTCGTATTCGACCATCGCGATGAACTGGCCGAGGCGTTCGTTCAGGTGGTCGAGCAGGAAGCGGTTGAACGAGAGGCTTCCGCCGAGCAGGAACTCGAAGGTCGCGCGCGGCATGCAGGCGACGCGCGTGTCGCGCAGTGCGATCACGTCGTACTTGCGCGTCTCGTTCTTCAGCAGCGTGCCCTCGCCGAACCACGCGCCGTCCGGCATGCCGGCGAACGTGGCGAGCTTGCCGTCGGGCGACGTGTTGCTCATCTTCAGCAGGCCTTCGATGACCCCCATCCAGTGATCGACGGTGCTGCCGCGGCGGGCGACGAACGCGCCGCCGGCGACGGCCCGCTCGCACACCTCGGTCTCGACCCGGCCGCGCTGCTGCGCGTCGAGGCCGGCGAACCACGGCGCCGCCCGCAGCATCTGCAGCAGGGTCGGACCGTGCACGGGTGGTGTGGGTGCGGGGGGAGCCATGGGGAGGTCGCGAGACATCGGGATTATCCCTCGGTCGGTCGACTTCCTGCCCCGATTGTCATCGCGCCGACATTCGGTGGCCGCGGGGGTCCCTACACTCGGCGGCCACAGGGGAAGGCGGCAGGCGCACAGGGTTAGACCCTAACGCAACTTGCAGGGCCCGATGCGACACTCGCGGGTCGCAAAATGCACGTCCCCACCAGAGCGCCCGAGGCGCCGCGACATCAGAGATCCATGGAGCTTTGGTCAGATGACTGAAGAGGTGCAGCACGCGGCGATGGTGAACGACGACGCGACGATGCCGCGGCTGCTGATGCAGCACGCGACGGTCCGTGGGCAGCGTGCGTCCATCCGCGAGAAGGACCTCGGCATCTGGCAGACGTGGACCTGGTCGCAGGTGCTGTCCGAGGTCGAGGCGTTCGCCGCCGGCCTCTCGCTGCTCGGCCTCAAGCGCGGCGACCACCTGGCCATCGTCGGCGACAACCGGCCGCGGCTGTATTGGGCGATGACGGCCGCGCAGGCGCTCGGCGCCGTCCCGGTGCCGCTGTACCAGGACGCGGTCACCAGCGAGATGCAGTTCGTGCTCGAGGACGCCGACGTCGGCATCGCGTTCGCGGAGGACCAGGAGCAGGTCGACAAGCTGCTGGAGATGCTGCCGAACCTGCCGAAGCTGCGCACCATCCTCTACGACGACGCGCGCGGGCTGCGCCACTACGACGCGCCGCAGCTGCGCTCCTTCGAGCGCGTGCAGCGCGAAGGTCGCGAACTGCTCAGGCTCGAGCCGGGCTTCTTCGCGCGCGAGGTCGCGGCCGGCCACACCGACGACATCGCGGTGATGCTCTACACGTCCGGCACGACCAGCAAGCCGAAGGGCGTGTGCCAGACCCATCGCTCGTTCATCTCGGTCGCGCGCGGTGCGGTCGCCTTCGACGGCTTCGACGAACGCGACGAGGTGCTGAGCTACCTGCCGATGGCGTGGGTCGGCGACCACCTGTTCTCGTACGCCGAGGCGCTGGTCGCCGGCTACTGCGTCAACTGCCCCGAGTCGGGCGACACCGTGATGACCGACCTGCGCGAGATCGGTCCCACCTACTACTTCGCGCCGCCGCGGGTGTTCGAGAACCTGCTCACGCAGGTCACGATCCGCATGGACGACGCGAGCGCCGCCAAGCGCTGGCTCTACAAGACCTTCATGGGCGTCGCCAAGCGCTGCGGCGCCGACCTGATGGACGGCAGGCCGGTCGCGTTCGGCGACCGCGTGCTGTACGCGATCGGCAACCTCGTCATCTACGGGCCGCTGCGCAACGTGCTCGGCATGAGCCGCCTGCGCGTGGCGTACACCGGCGGCGCGGCGATCGGCCCGGACCTGTTCGGCTTCTACCGTTCGATCGGCATCAACATCAAGCAGTTCTACGGCCAGACCGAGACCTGCGCGTACGTCTGCAAGCAGAAGGACGGCGCGGTGCGGCTCGACACCGTCGGCCAGCCGATGGCCGGCGTGTCGCTGCGCATCGCCGACAACGGCGAGGTGCAGATCCGCTCGCCGGGGCTGCTCAAGGAGTACTACCGGCGGCCCGGGGACACGACCGATGCGGTCACCGCCGACGGCTGGTTCATGACCGGCGACGCGGGCTTCGTCGACGACCGCGGCGAGCTCAGGATCATCGACCGCGCGAAGGACGTGGGCCGGCTCGCGGGTGGCGACTTCGACGGCGCGCTGTTCGCGCCGCAGTACATCGAGAACAAGCTCAAGTTCTTCCCGTACATCAAGGAGGCCGTGGCCTTCGGCAACGGACGCGACATGTGCTGTGCGTTCATCAACATCGACGTGACGGCGGTGGGCAACTGGGCGGAGCGGCGCAACCTGCCGTACGCCGGCTACACCGACCTCGCGCAGAAGGACGAGGTGTACCGGCTGATCCAGGAGTGCATCGAGGAAGCCAACCTCGGGCTGTCGCAGGACGCCGCGCTGGCCGGCTCGCAGATCCGCCGCTTCCTGATCCTGCACAAGGAACTCGACCCGGACGACGACGAGCTCACGCGCACGCGCAAGGTCCGTCGCGGCTTCATCGCCGAGAAGTACGGCGTGCTGGTCGACGCGCTGTATTCGGGGAAGACGTCGCAGTTCATCTCCACCGAGGTCAAGTTCGAGGACGGCCGGCGCGGTGCCATCGAGGCGGACCTGAAGATCCGCGAGACGAAGACCTTCGCGGCGGTCAAGCATGCGGCCTGATCGCGCGGTGGACGAGCCGTTCGACAAGGCCGGCGCGGTGGGCGGCACCGTGTCCACCGGTGGGCGGCGCATCGGCGAGGTGATCCTCGAACTGCAGTCGATCTCGCTCGCGTTCGGCGGCGTGAAGGCGCTGACCGACATCTCGTTCGACGTCAGGGAGCACGAGATCCGCGCGATCATCGGGCCGAACGGGGCCGGCAAGAGCTCGATGCTCAACGTCATCAATGGCGTGTACCACCCGCAGAAGGGCAGGATCATCTTCCACGGCACGGAGCGGAAGAACATCAAGCCGCACGCGGCCGCGCGCGAAGGCATCGCCCGCACGTTCCAGAACATCGCGCTGTTCAAGGGCATGAGCGTGCTCGACAACATCATGACCGGCCGCAACACGCTGATGCGCGGCAACTTCCTGCTCGACGCGCTGCATCTCGGCTTCTCGCGCAACGAGGAGCTGCGCCATCGCCGGCATGTCGAGGAGGTGATCGACTTCCTCGAGATCCAGCACATCCGCAAGACGTCGGTCGGACGTCTGCCGTACGGGCTGCAGAAGCGGGTGGAGCTGGCGCGCGCGCTGGCGGCGGAGCCGACGCTGCTGCTGCTCGACGAACCGATGGCCGGCATGAACGTCGAGGAGAAGCAGGACATGTGTCGCTTCATCCTCGACGTGAACGACCAGTTCGGGACGACCATCGTGCTGATCGAGCACGACATGAGCGTGGTGATGGACATCTCGGACCGGGTCGTGGTGCTCGATTACGGCAAGAAGATCGGGGACGGGACGCCGGACGAGGTGCGGAAGAACCAGAACGTGATCGATGCTTACCTGGGGGTGGTGCATTGAACGCGAGCCCACGTGGCTTCGGTCCCCTCCCCCCCTGGGGGAGGGACAGGGGGGGGGCGAGCGCAGCGAGCGTCGGTGCCTGCTCCGAATCCTCCGCGCGCTTCGCGCGCCCCCTCCCCAACCCTCCCCCAGAGGGGGAGGGAGCCGTCAAGGTTCGTCGTCACTGATGCAATTCTTCCTCGAGGTCCTCATCGGCGGTCTCCTCTCGGGCGTGATGTATTCGCTCGTCGCGCTCGGCTTCGTGCTGATCTACAAGGCGTCCGGCGTCTTCAACTTCGCGCAGGGCGCGATGGTGTACTTCGCCGCGCTGTCGTTCGTCGGCATCCTCGCCAAGGGCGTGCCGTTCGGCCTCGCGCTGATCCTCGCGCTCGGGATCATGATTCTCTTCGGCGTCGTCACCGAGCGCTTCGTGCTGCGCCCGCTCGTCAACCAGCCGCCGATCTCGCTGTTCATGGCCACCATCGGCCTCGCGTTCTTCCTGGAAGGCCTCGGTCCCTTCCTGTGGGGCAACGACAGCCACGAGATCCGCCTCGGCATCCCCGACGAGCCGCTGCCGTACTTCCTCGACAAGTACAACATCGCGATCTCGACCTTCGACCTCGCGGCGGCCGCGATCGCCGGCGTGCTGGTCGCGGGCCTCGCGCTGTTCTTCCAGAAGACCAAGATCGGCCGCGCGCTGCGCGCGGTCGCCGACGACCACCAGGCCGCGCTGTCGATCGGCATCCCGCTGCAGGTGATCTGGATGATCGTATGGGGCGTCGCCGGCTTCGTGGCGCTGGTCGCCGGACTGCTCTGGGGCGCACGCAACGGCGTGCAGCTCGCGCTCGTGGCGGTCGTGCTGAAGGCGCTGCCGGTGCTGATCCTGGGTGGCTTCACGTCGGTGCCGGGGGCGATCGTCGGCGGTCTCATCATCGGCAGCACCGAGAAGCTCGCGGAGATCTACATCGGCCCGCTGGTGGGTGGTGGTCTCGAGAGCTGGTTCCCGTACGTGCTGGCGCTGGCGTTCCTGCTCGTGAGGCCGGAAGGGCTGTTCGGCGAGAAGCACATCGATCGAGTATGACGATGGATCAGCGCGCAGAATTCCTCTCTTGTCACCCTGGCCTTTGCCGGGATGACATCCGCTTCGTTCACCTTCTGTCACCTTCCTGATGCTCTACCGCGAAGCCGGCCAGTTCAAGACGTCCTACGCCGCCGATCAGCAACTGCTGCCGATCCGCCAGGACCGCATCGCGTTCTTCACGCTGCTCGCCGTGGTGTTCGTGATCGTGCCGCTGTTCGTCAGCGACTACTGGTTCAGCGCGCTGCTGATCCCCATCCTGATCTTCTCCCTCGCCGCGATCGGGCTCAACATCCTGACCGGCTACGCGGGCCAGCTGTCGCTCGGCTCCGCGGCGTTCATGGCGGTCGGCGCGTTCTCGGCCTACAACATCGTGCTGCGCATGCCGTGGCTGCCGCAGATCGTGTCGTTCCTGCTGGCCGGCGTGTGCGCGGCGCTGGTCGGCATCGCGTTCGGCCTGCCGTCGGTGCGGATCAAGGGCTTCTACCTCGCGGTGGCGACGCTGGCCGCGCAGTTCTTCGTGGTGTGGGCACTGCAGAAGTTTCCCTGGTTCACCAACAACAGCTCGTCGGGCGTGATCAGCGCGCAGGGCGTGACCTTCTTCGGCTTTCCGATCGACTCGCCGGTGCGCAACTACGTGTTCGTGCTGTGCATCGTCACGGTGCTCGCGCTGTGCGCGAAGAACATGGCGCGCTCGAACACCGGCCGGCAATGGATGGCCGTGCGCGACATGGACGTGGCCGCCGAGGTGATCGGCATCCCGCTGATGCGCACCAAGCTGCAGGCCTTCGCGATCAGCTCGTTCTACTGCGGCGTCGCCGGCGCGCTGTACGCCTACTGCTACATCGGCACCGTGGAGCCGGAAGCGTTCAGCCTCGACATGTCGTTCCGCGTGCTGTTCATGATCATCGTCGGCGGCATGGGCACGATCATGGGCGCGTTCATCGGCGCGACCTTCTTCACGGTGCTGCCGATCTTCCTGTCGATCCTGATCCCGGGCATCGCGAGCCTGTTCAACTTCAATTTCGACAAGGCGTCGCTGACCTACATCGAGTTCATGATCTTCGGGGCGCTGATCATCTTCTTCCTGATCGTCGAGCCGCACGGACTGGCGCGGCTTTGGCAGATCGGCAAGGAGAAGCTGCGCATCTGGCCGTTCCCGCATTGACGCATCAGTAGCAAACGGAGGCAGCGGCGGTCGTCGAGGAGGGCGCCCCTGCCGGATTTTTCAAACAGGAGACCAAACCATGTTCACCAGCAAGAAGTTCACGGGCGTGAAGGCAATGTGCGCCGCGGCGATCGGCGTCGCGGCACTCGTGACGGGCGCGCCGTCGCCGTCGTTTGCGCAGCAGGCCAACGAGCAGTTCGTCAGCGTTCTGTCGTTTCGCGTCGGCCCGTACGGCCCGGCCGGCGTTGGCATCTTCGGCGGCTTCATCGACTACATGAACTACGTCAACGTCAAGGAAGGCGGCGTCGGTGGCGTCAAGCTGTCCTGGGAAGAGTGCGAGACCGAGTACGCGGCCGCGCGCGGTGTCGAGTGCTACGAGCGTCTCAAGACCAAGAGCCCGACCAAGGGCACGATGATCCATCCGGTCTCCACGCCGATCACGTACGCGCTGCTCGACAAGACGCTGGCCGACAAGGTGCCGATCGTGCAGACCGGCTACGGCCGCACCGACACCGTCGACGGGCGCTACTTCCCGTGGGCGTTCCCGCTGATCACCACCTACCCGATGCAGGCGACGGCGATCGTCAAGTTCCTGTCGCAGAAGGAGAAGGGCGACCTGCGCGGCAAGAAGATCGCGTACCTGTACCTCGACTCCGCGTACGGCAAGGAGCCGATCACGTACCTGCAGGCCGAGGCCAAGGTCAACGGCTTCGAACTGACGACGATCCCCATCACGCCGCCGGGCACGGAGCAGGGCGCGCAATGGCAGCAGATCCGCCAGAGCCAGGCCGACTACGTGATCTTCTGGGGCTTCGGAGTGATGAACGCGTCGGCGATGCGTGCCGCCCAGAAGGTCGGCTTCGCGCGTGACAAGATCATCGGCAGCTGGTGGGCCGGTTCGGAAGAGGACACGGTGCCGGCGGGCGACGCGGCCAAGGGCTACATGTCGGCTGCGATGAACGTCTCCGGCAAGACGCCGCTGATCGCCGACATCGAGAAGACGCTGTACGGCGCGAACCCCACCGGCAACATGCAGGACAAGTCCAAGATCGGCGGCATCAACTACAACCGCGGCGTGGTGATCGGCCTCATCACGGTCGAGGCGATCCGCGTCGCGCAGGCGAAGTACGGCAAGAAGGTGATGGACGGCGAGCAGATCCGCTGGGCGCTCGAGCATCTCGACCTGTCGGATGCGCGCCTGAAGGCCCTGAACGCGACCGGCCTGATGCCGACGATGAAGACGAGCTGCGCCGATCACGAAGGCTCGGGCAAGATCAAGGTCCAGCAGTGGGACGGCACGAAGTGGGCGCTGGTGTCCGACTGGATCGAAGGCAATCGTCAGCTGGTGCGGCCGCTGCTGGAACAGTCGGCGATCGACTACGGCAAGAGCAAGGGCATCACGCCGAGAGATTGCGCGAAGGAGTCCTGAGCGCAACCGGCGGGGCGCAGCCCCGCCACTTCATGTCATCCCGGCGAAGGCCGGGAGCGCATTCAAAGGCAGCGCAATTGGGCCCCGGCCTTCGCCGGGGTGACATAGTCAGATGGCCGCACTCCCGATACAACCCGCCCCCTCCCCCGCGACCCTCCTCGCGGTCAACAACATCGAGGTCATCTACGACCACGTGATCCTGGTGTTGAAGGGCGTGTCGCTGACGGTCCCCAAGGGCAGGATCGTCGCGCTGCTCGGCGCCAACGGTGCGGGCAAGACCACTACGCTGAAGGCCATCTCCAACCTGCTGCGGGCCGAGCGCGGCGATGTGACGAAGGGCTCGATCGAGTTCGCGGGTGAGCGCATCGACCGGCTCACGCCCAACGACCTCGTCAGGCGCGGGGTGATCCAGGTGATGGAAGGCCGTCACTGCTTCGCGCACCTGACGATCGAGGAGAACCTGCTGACCGGCGCGTACACGCAGAAGATCGGCCGAGCGGCGCTGGCCGAGCAGCTCGAGCGCGTCTACGCCTACTTCCCGCGGCTCAAGGTCCGGCGTGCCAGCCAGGCGGGCTACACGTCCGGCGGCGAGCAGCAGATGACCGCGATCGGTCGCGCGCTGATGGCGCGACCCACGATGATCCTGCTCGACGAGCCGTCGATGGGTCTCGCGCCGCAGATCGTCGAGGAGATCTTCGCGATCGTGCGCGACCTCAACCAGAAGGAGAGCGTCTCCTTCCTGCTGGCCGAGCAGAACACCACGGTCGCGCTGTCGAACGCCGACTACGGCTACATCCTCGAGAACGGCCGCGTGGTGATGGACGGCGACGCCGCGGCGCTGGCGGCCAACGAGGACGTGAAGGAGTTCTACCTCGGTGTCGCAGGCGAAGACCGCAAGAGCTTCAGGGATACCAAGTTCTACCGGCGCCGCAAGCGCTGGCTGTCGTGACGATGGCGCACGCCGGACCCGAGGCCCTCGCGAAGCTACAGGAGCTGATCCGTCAGCTGCGCACGATGCCGCAGATTCGCGAGAAGTCGCCGGGCACCTTCCATCTCGTCGGCCAGACCTTCGTGCAATTCCACGAAATCGACGGCAAGCTGCACGCCGACCTCCGGAAGCTGTCGGGCACGGGCTTCGATCGCTATGCGGTCGACACGTCCCCGGTGCAGCGCAAGTTCATCGACGAGGCGAAGCGTCGGGCGACGAAGATCACCGATGAGTGATCGGCGATGAACATCACCAAGGCCCACGCCTTCTGCGCCAAGCTCCCGGGCGCCACGCGCGACCTCAAGTGGGCGTTCGAGGACAGCGTGCATCCGGTCTTCTCGATCGGCGGCAAGATGTTCGCGATGTTCACGCAGAAGCAGGACAAGCTGACCGACGACCTGCTGTTCAAGGCCGCCGACGAGCGCTTCCTCGAGCTGACCGATCGCGAAGGCTTCATGCCGGCGCCCTATCTCGCGAAGGCCAAGTGGGTCAAGGTCGACGGGACACGCCTGTCCGACACCGAGGCCAAGCAGCTGCTCACCGAGGCCTATCAGACGGTGATGGCGAAGCTGTCCAAGAAGATGCAGCGCGAGATCGCCGAAGGCGCGCGCAAGTGACCTCCCACCAAGGAATGCGATGAACCCCCAAGCGCTCGGCGCAGGGCCGGACGGCGCCCATCTCGACCCGCGCGAAGGTCGCGACCCGCAGCAGCGCGAAGCCGAACAGGCCGCGCGACTGCCGTCGCTGATCGCCCGGGCGAAGACGGCGAGCGGCTTCGCCCGCATCCTGGCCGACGTCGACGCGCGTGCCGTCACCGGCCGCGACGCGCTGGCCGCGCTGCCGGTGACGCGCAAGTCCGACCTCAAGCGCCTGCAGGACGCGACGCCGCCGTGGGGCGGACTGGCCGTGACGGACACGTCGGGGCTGTCGCGCCTGTTCATGTCGCCCGGCCCGATCTTCGATCCGGAAGGCCGCGGCGACGACTGGTGGCGTTTCGCGCGGCCGATGTGGTCGGCCGGCCTGCGACCCGGCGACATCGTGCACAACGCGTTCTCGTACCACTTCACGCCGGCCGCTTTCATGATCGAAGGCGGGGCGCGGAAGATCGGTTGCCCGGTCATTCCAGCCGGCGTCGGCAACACCGACATGCAGCTGCAGGCGATCGCCGCGCTGAAGCCCGCGATGTATGCGGGCACGCCGTCGTTCCTCAAGCTGATCGTCGAGAAGGCGCTCGAGACGGGCGCCGACGTGTCGAGTTTCCGGTGCGCGCTGGTCAGTGCCGAGCCGCTGCCGCCGTCGCTGCGCGCGTGGCTGATCGAGCGCGGCATCCCGGTGGTGCTGCAGCTCTACGGCACCGCGGACCTCGGCTGCATCGCCTACGAGACGCGCAGTGGCGGCGCGGTCAACCCGGGCTACGTGGTCGACGAGGACGTGCTCGTCGAGATCGTGCGGCCGGGGACCGGCACGCCGGTCGCCGAAGGCGAGGTCGGGGAGATCGTCGTCACGAGCTTCAACGCCGACTATCCGCTGGTCCGCTTCGGGACCGGCGACCTGTCGGCGGTGCTGACCGGCGCGTCGCCGTGCGGCCGCACCAACTTGCGTATCAAGGGCTGGATGGGTCGCGCCGACCAGACCACCAAGGTGCGTGGCATGTTCGTCCACCCGGCACAGATCGCGGCGATCCAGCAGCGCCATCCGGAGATCGCGAAGGCGCGCATGGTGGTCTCGGGCATGACGGGCGACGACCGCATGACGCTGGTCTGCGAACTCGCGGCCGAGGTGCCTGTCGGCGATGGGCCGAGCGAGGCGATCGTCGCGTCGATCCGCGACGTCACGCGGCTGCGCGGCGATGTCGAGTTCGTCCCCAGCGGGACCCTCGCCAACGACGGCAAGGTCATCGAGGACGCGCGCCGTCACGATTGACGGGCGCCCTCGCGTCTGCAGCCTCGACCGGTTCGCAGGCGGGGAAGGATTAAGCTCCGGCACGTCTGTTCAACGGAGGCGGCAGCGACCGTCCAGGAGCCCACATGAGCGAAACCGAATCCTCACCCGCCCTCACTTGGCCTTCGATCGCGGGCGCCGGCATGTTCCGGCCCGACCTGCTGCAGGGCAAGCGCATCCTCGTCACCGGCGGCGGCACCGGCCTCGGCCGGGCGATGACCGAGCGCTTCCTGCAGCTCGGTGCGACCTGCTACATCTGCGGCCGTCGGCAGGGCGTCGTCGAGGACACCGCGCTGGAGCTGATGCGCGAGCACGGCGGCCTGGTGAAACCGTTCGGCATCGACATCCGCGACGCCGCAGCGGTCGACGCGATGATCGAGACCATCTTCGAGGACGGACCGCTCACGAACCTCGTCAACAACGCGGCCGGCAACTTCATCTCGCCGACCGCGATGCTGTCGCCGCGTGGCTTCGATGCGGTCGCCAACATCGTCATGCACGGCACGTTCTACGTCACGCACGCGGTCGGCAAGCGCTGGGTGGCGATGGCGCGCAAGGGCGAGTGGACGCCGGACCAGCCCTATCGCAGCGTGATGTCGATCATCGTCACGTGGGTGCGCAACGGCGGGCCGTACGTCGTGCCGAGCGCGATGAGCAAGGCGGCCATCGACGCGATGACCAAGTCGCTGGCGACCGAGTGGGCGCCGTACGGCGTGCGGCTCAACGCGGTCGGCCCGGGCGAGATCCCGACCGAGGGCATGTCCAAGCGCCTCAACCCCGGCGAGGAGCCGGGCGCCCGCAGCGCGCGGACCAACCCGATGGCGCGCACCGGCAAGATGGACGAGCTACAGAACCTCGCGACCTTCCTGCTGAGCGATGGCTGCCAGTGGCTCAACGGGGAGACGATCATGATGGACGGCGGCAACGCGCTCGCCACCGGCGGCAACTTCTACAGCCTGCGGGAATGGTCCGAGGATCAGTGGAAAGAGGCGCGCGAACGCATCGAGGCGCAGAACCGGAAGGACCGCGCGCAGCGCACCTGATCGCCGCCGCCGCCCTGCGCACCCGGGCGTCGGCACGACTTGGGGCTCGCGCTGGCACTGGTGCGCTGCCCCTTCGCGTCCGTGCGAAACTCGCCCCACCGCATCCGCATGGAGCAAGACTGATGCCTTTCGTCGGAGTCGGCCTCCGGTGCCCCTTTCGGCTACACCGACCACCGCGATGCGGCGCAGGACACGCCGTGAGAGGTCCGTCGTCGTGACCGGTCCCGAGATCGAGACCACCTCGAGCGCCGTCGTCTATCGCAATCGGTGGATGGTGTTGCGCGAGGACGCGATCGTCTATGCCGACGGCAGTCCGGGCCTGTACGGCGTCGTCGAGAAGAACGACTTCGCCGTCGTCGCCGCCGTGCAGGACGGCCGCATCCATCTCGTCGAGCAGTACCGCTATCCGGTCGGTCGGCGCTTCTGGGAACTGCCGCAGGGCGCGTCGTACGACAGGACGATAGCCCCGCTGGCGCTGGCCCATGCCGAGCTGCGCGAGGAGACCGGCCTGGTCGCCGACGTGATGATCCACGCGGGCCGGCTGTTCCAGGGCTACGGCTACTCGACGCAGGCCTACGACGTCTGGTTCGCGACCGGCCTGCAGCAGCGCGCGGTCGCGCTCGAGCCCGAGGAGCAGGGGCTGGTCGCGAAGGCGTTCGATCTGGCGGCCTTCGAGGCGATGCTGCGCGACGGGACGATCCGCGACGCGACCACGCTCGCGGCCTTCGGGCTGCTGCGGTTGAAGGATCTGCTGTGAGCCACGTGTCCTTGCGCGGTAGCGCGACCGACGACTGCGATCGCGTCGGGATGAGGACCGACGTGCCGGCCGCGCATCCCGTCTGCCCGCGTTGCGACGGCCCCAACGCGTGCGGACCCGCGCGCAGCGGCAGCTTCGACACGCGCTGCTGGTGCGAGGGCGTGACGGTCCCGCGGGGTCTGGTCGCGGCGCTCGAACCCCGGCTGCGCGGCCTCGCCTGCCTGTGCGCGCGCTGCATCGCATCGCATGGTTGAGGCTGCGGACGCGCCGGGCGTGACGTTCAGGCCGGCGGTCGCGGCCGATGCGCTGTGCATCGCCGTCCTCGGCCAGCAGGTGTTCCTCGACACCTACGCGACCGACGGAATCCGGCCGGAGATCGCACGCGAGGTCCGCTCGCAGTTCGATCCCGACGTCGTCGCCGCGCTGCTCGCCGCGCCCACCACCCGCTGCGTCGTCGCCGAGCGGAACGCTCACCTGATCGGCTTCGCGCAGTGCGTGACGGGCGAAGCGCACGACCACGTGCGTTCGCAGCGGCCGGTCAAGCTGAACCGGCTCTACGTGCAGGAACGGTTCGCCGGCACGGGGGTCGGCACGGCGCTGCTGGCGCAGGTGGAGGCGACCGCACGATCCGAAGGGGGGGACACCCTGTGGCTGACCACCTGGGTCGGCAATGCCCGGGCGCTGGCGTTCTATCCGGCGCGGGGCTACGCGGACGTGGGCAAGACGCTCTACGTCTTCGAGGACGAGGCCCACGAGAACCGCGTGTTCGCGAAAGCGCTGTTCTGAACATCCGCGCGAGCGGGCACGGGCGCATCGCGGCCTTCCTATCCACTTCCGCTAACATCGTCTCCTTTTTATCGCGACGGGCCGCGTGATCCGCGTTCGTCGCCTCGATCATGCCGCTGACCCGACCGAAGTTCCTGATCCAGCACGCCGTCGTCACCGCGGTGGCGTCCGCCTCCTTCCTGCTCGCATCACCCGCGCGGTCCCAGGTGAACGCAGAGACCGCGCCCGCGACGGCCACCGGCTATCCCGCGGCGGCCAGGCGACCCGTGAGCGATACGTTCACCGGCACGGCCGGCCCGCGCAAGGTCACCGAGGACTACCGCTGGCTCGAGACGCTCGACGATCCCGCGGTCAAGGACTGGGTCACGCTGCAGAACACCGCGACGCGCCGCTATCTCGACGCGCTGCCGTCGCGCATCGCGATCCGCGACGAGCTCAAGCAGCTGATCGGCGCCGCGCCGGTCACCCGCAATGCGTTCAACTACGCGGGCGGCAAGCTGTTCGCGCTCAAGCGCCAGCCGCCGAAGAACCAGCCGATGCTGGTGATGCTGGACGCGGGTCGACTCGATGCGGACGCGCTCGAGACCGAGAAGGTCGTCGTCGATCCCAACCTGCGCAACGACAAGGGCACGACCGCGATCGACTGGTACGAGCCGTCGCACGACGGCAGGCTGGTCGCGGTCTCGCTGTCGGACAACGGCAGCGAGAAGGGCACGCTGCGCTTCTTCGAGACCGACACCGGCAACGAACTGCCAGATGTCGTGCCGCGCGTGCAGAACCCCACCGGCGGCGGCAGCGTCGCGTGGAACGCCGACAGCAGCGGCGTTTGGTTCACGCGCTACCCGGGGCCGATGGAACGCCCGGCCGAGGACGCCGGCTTCTTCCAGCAGGTGTGGTTCCACAAGCTGGGCACGCGCTCGGCGCTCGACACGGTCTCGCTCGGCAGCGACCTGCCGCGCATCGCCGAGACCGCTCTCGCAGCCAGCG
>Ga0209512_1002339_pt1 | contig 20473 bp, 17 predicted proteins | sample frozenSSSSmetaG_FD_184142 | JGI IMG/M metagenome (GOLD analysis project Ga0209512, IMG submission 184142) | Glacier valley bacterial and archeal communities from Borup Fiord, Nunavut, Canada, to study Microbial Dark Matter (Phase II) -... | ecosystem: Environmental > Aquatic > Freshwater > Ice >... | reverse complement strand
ATCGGCGGAGCCGAAGATGCGAGCGCACCTGCACGCTGTATTCCCCGGACGCCAGGGTGGCGGGGATGAGGAAGACGAGCTGGCCGGGTTTGTTGGTGGAGACGGTGGCGACCTTGGTTTCGGCAGCGCCGGTGCTGGCGATGAAGAAGATGCCTTCGTCGGGTTTGGACGGGTCGATTTTCAGGCGGGAGCCGCTGAGGGTGCCGATGTTGCCCTTGGTGACGGGTCCGTTGCTGTCGCCGGTGGCGGCGTCGCGGAATTCGACGGGGTTCGGGGCGGGCTTGAGGGTTTCCTCCTTGCTGACGCTGGCGTCCTGGCGGATGCGGGAGATGAAGCTGGGGGATGGATTCGCGGTGACGCCGAGGGTGTGGCGGGATTTGTCGAAACCGTCGCCGGGACCGTTGAAGACGCCCTGCATTCGCGGATAGATATCGACGATTCCCGCCAGATCGACGCGGTAGCCTTCGAGCACGAGGGCTTCGGTGGCGTCATCCAACAGGCTGAGCACGGCGAGCACATCGGCTTTCCCGACGGTGGAACCGAGGGAGAGCATGCGGTCGGCGAGATCTTCCTGGGAGTTTGTCGGACTTACAATTCCATCCAAAATCAACATGTAGAATCTTCAGCCCTTGCCAACACTGTATACGGTAGTCGATTTTCACGAATTCCTGAAAGCAATGGGTTCGGCGCAATCTATCTGTTAACTTGGTGGCTGACCACCACAACATAGCCTTTCGTCGGTGTTCGCATCGTCTGCATCTTGTGCTTTCCAAGTCCGACAGGCTCCTAGGTGGCGCGTGCGGTGATCTGGACCTGGGGGTAGTAGTCGTTGGGGTCCGGGGTGAGCAGGTTTTCTACGAGGTTGTATTTGATGGACATGATGTTGGTTTGTTCTGTGTTAATTGAGGGGCTCCATGAATTTCCGGAGTCCACCCTGTAGGTTAGAGCAATCCGGCGTTTGGATGTCCAGTGATCAATTCGGCTCTATCAGGCAGTTTGCGGGGTTTTTCCGCAGGGGGAATTCCGGAAAAACCCCGGAATCATGGGGAAAACGCCGGTTTCGGTTCCCTTTGTGACAAAACTGCCATCTGGAGGGCCGCGCCACCGTGGCGGGAGGCTGGCTTTTGTTTCTGCTGTCTTAGCCGGAAGCGGAGGTAATGAACCCGGCTGAGCAGGGTCCTCCCATTGTGGTTGAATTTCTCTCCGAAACAGGCGGCGTTTCGGGTCGTTTCTCCCTGATGTAAGGACACTGCGGAAGATGGATGAATTGAATCATCGACATCCGGCCGAATCTGTGAGATGTGAAGGATCAAAGAAGTTGCTTCTTGAAACGTCCCATCCTCATGAAAAACCAACATTCCGCACCATCCTCGTCCGTGACCCACAAGCCCTCCGTCGTCCAGCGCCTCGGCTTGGGAGCATTTTCGATTTCGCTGCTCGTCCACGGGCTGTTCGCACTCGTCGCCGTGTTGTTCCTTTATAAGTGGGTCTATCCGCCTGATGCGCCGGAACCAATGGTGACGTTCGTTCCGCCGGGTGGATCCCGCGGCGGGGATACCACTGTCAAAATCAAACCGCAAGTTCAAAAGACCGTGCCGGTTTCCAATTCCAACAAGGGCGTCATCACCATCCATGGTATCAGTGACTACGTCCTTCCCAAGTCCGAGGCCGACATGGGTGCTGCGAAGCTGCCAGAAGGAATGCCCGCCGTAGGAAGGGGGCAAGGTGGTGGAAATCCCGGCGGCCAAAACAGCCTGGGTGCGGGTAACCTGCCGGGCCAGGGAATCGGACCGAATGCCGGCAAGGGATTCATGACTCCGTTCGGTACGAACGTGGCGGTCATCGGGGCAATGCCCGGTCATTTTTATGATTTCAAACAGACCGAGAAGGGCAAGGCCGTCGAGAAATACGATGTCCACGGCCCGGATTTCACCAACAACGTGCTCAAGCTCCAGGGTGATGGATTCAGCAACACCGCATTCCGGAAGTTTTTCAAGGCTCCCGACGCGCTCTATCTGACGCAACTCGCCATCCCGACCTCCAATGCGAATGCCGGGCCGGAATTTTTCAACGTCGCGGACAAGGTGAAGCCTTCGGGCTGGCTGGTCGTTTATAACGGAATGATTTCCACCCCCCGCGATATCAAGTTTCGCTTCATCGGCACCGGAGACGACTACATCAGCGTCTTCAGCCACGGCCGGCCGAAAATGATCAACGCCTGGCCGGACATGCGTCAGTCCGTGATGGGACGTTGGACACCTTCCGAGACGATAGACAATGACGCGGCGTCTCCGCTGCCCGGCGGGGCGCTGGTCAAAGGAGACTGGATCACGCTGCGGCGGGGGGATAAAATCGACATTAGCATCGCGATCGGTGAGAGACCCGGCGGCAAGGTCGGCTTCGTCCTGATGGTGGAAGAAAAAGGCGTGGAATACCGTACCGCGGCCAATGGGGCGAAGGTCCTGCCGCTCTTCACCACCCAGGCCATCACCACGGCAGCACGCGAGCGCATCACCAAGGATTTCAAGAACTGGGAATTCGAGTGGGAGAAGGTCCCTGTCTTCGCCGTGGACAAGGCCAGCGGCATGGGTGCGGATTTCTGAAGCGGCGGGCAATCATGCCGTTTTGCTAGATCGACGCCGGCCCAGTGGGAGGCGATGGCTGGAAACGAAGAAACCGTCGAAAATCGAATCGGGGGGGAATTCAATTTACGACGGTTTCCTGAACTCGGGGGGAGTGTCATTTCCGTCACCGCTTTTTCCTCGGGGGGAAGGACGTTCGCGGCGACAGGAAAAGAAATATCCCAATTCCGGCCGTTCCGCTATCCCGCGATCGCGTATACGCCATCGCGGGACGATGGGAATGAATGGATCGCACAAGGGGGATTCCTCTTGCCCAAAGCGGCCCGCGCCTCCATGCAGGGCCGGACCGGTTCCACTTCCTCAAGCGCATGAGCACGAAGCTGACATCAGAAGTATTGGCGGAGCTTCTCAGGGCGCGAAATTTCATGGGAATCCGTGCCGCGCTGGCCGGCCTCACCCCGGCGGATTCGGCGGAGGTGATCGAGGAATTCGAGCCCGCGGAACAGGCGGCGCTCTTCCGCCTGCTGCCGATGCAACTGGCGACGGAGGTTTTCGAATACCTGCCGGTGGAAGCGCAGGAAGAACTGATCCACGCGATGGGCAACGAACAGGCGGCGGGCATCATCGACGCGATGTCACCCGACGACCGCACCGCCCTGCTAGAAGAACTGCCGACGGCGGTCTGCGCGCGGTTGGTGGAATCACTTTCGCCCAAGGAGCGCTCGGTGGCGCTGCGGCTGTTGGATTATCCAGAGAACAGCATCGGCCGGATGATGACGTCCGAGTATCTCACGCTGCGCGACGAATGGACGGCCCGCGAGGTGCTGGACCACATCCGCAGCCACGGCCGCGACCGCGAGACGCTCAACGTGCTCTACGTGGTGGACCCTGCGGGAAAACTGGTGGACGAGGTCCGCATCCGGGAAATCCTGCTCTGCCCGCTGGAAACCCAGGTGAAGAACCTGCGGAAGAACGTTTTCATCGCCCTAACGGCGACCGATGATCAGGAAACGGCGGTGGCGGCTTTCCGCAAATATGATAGAACGGTGCTGCCGGTGATCGATGGCCATGGAGGGCTGGTAGGGATCGTGACGGTGGACGACATTCTCGACGTGGTGGAGGAAGAGGCCACGGAAGACATCCAGAAGCTCGGTGGTATGGAGCAGCTCGACGAGCCCTACATGGCAATTTCCCTGGGACGTTTGGTGAAAAAACGCGCCACCTGGCTGGTGGTGTTGTTCGTGGGCGAGCTTTTCACCGCCACCGCGATGAAGCACTACGAGGGTGAGATCGCGAAGGCCCTGGTGTTGGCCGCTTTCGTGCCGCTCATCATTTCCAGCGGCGGCAACAGCGGTTCCCAAGCGGCCACGTTGATCATCCGCGCGATGGGCATCGGCGAAGTGACCCTGAAGGACTGGTGGCAGGTGATGCGCCGCGAGATTTTCACCGGCCTCACGCTGGGATTGATCCTCGCGGCGCTTGGTGCCCTGCGGATCACGATCTGGGCGCTGATTTTTCCTAACATCTATGGCCCGCACTGGCTGCTGATAGCGGTCACCGTCAGTCTTTCGCTCGTAGGCGTGGTGCTGTGGGGGACTCTCTCAGGTTCGATGCTGCCGTTTTTACTGAAACGGCTGGGGCTGGACCCGGCGACTTCGTCGGCGCCGTTCGTGGCCACGCTGGTGGACGTGACCGGGCTGACCATTTATTTCGCCGTCGCGGGAGTGATCCTGCACGGCACGATGCTCTGAAGCAGCCGACGGCGGGGCGCTGGCGTCGTGAAGACCGGATCTTCCCCGGGGAAGTTCCGGATGTGACAGGTGAGGCGATCTCCTTCCCCGGGGACTGGATCGGTTTCCCCGCTGCGGGCGCGGTTTCCCCGGGGAAAATGCAGGTTTCCCGAGGGAAACGAGCGGTTTCCCCGGGGGCGGAGTTCGCTTCCCCGGGGGCGCAGCTTGGTTCCCCGGTGCGGACGGCGCTGTCCCGGGGAAGCGCCCTTCTTCCCCCGGCGCGACAACCGGTGCCCAGGGGAAGACACCCGGTTCCCCAAGGGCATGAATCGCTTCCCCTGGGAACGGCGGCGCTCTCTGCGGGGTGGATTCGCGGCGTCGGAGGCGGATTTCCCCCGGGCGAGGCCGCTTGGATGCGCCATGAATCCCGTCTTGCCGCCCGTGCCCGCGCCTGCTTCCCTTCGCGCCCCAACCTTTCAACATATGGCCAACAAAGATGTCACTGATCCCGCCCGCATGGAAAAAATCGTGTCGCTGTGCAAACGCCGCGGCTTCATTTTCCAGGCGGGAGAACTCTACGGCGGCCTGAACGGTTGCTGGGATTACGGCCCGCTGGGTGCGGAACTGAAGCGGAATTTGAAAGACTACTGGTGGCGGAAAACCGTGCAGGAGCGCGATGACGTGCTCGGCATGGACGGCTCGATCCTGACGATGGAAGAGGTGCTTGTTTCGTCGGGACATGTGGGCGGATTCAGCGATCCAATGTGCGACTGCCTTCTATCGAAAGCCCGGCTGCGCGCGGATCAGATCCCGGAGCAGGACGGCACGGCGGTGTGGTTCAGCGGCGCGAAACACCCTGCGACGAACTGGAGCGCGGAGCGGAGTTTCGCCGTGCTCGTCGCCCCCGGCAAGGAAGTCGGAGAGGCGCACAAGATCGCTCGGAAATACTACGCCGAGTTCAACCCTAACAAACAACTCTCCCCGAAGGAGCTGGAGCTGACGGAAGACCGTCGCGAGGAAGTCACCGGCACAACCCAGTTCAATCCTGAGAACGGATCTCTCCTCAGCGAGCCTCGTGATTTCGAACTGATGTTCAAAACCAACATGGGTGCGACCGGAGACGCCATCGCCTACCTCCGCCCCGAAACCGCGCAGTCGATTTTCTGCCAATACAAGAACGTGCTCGATTCCAACCGCATCAAGCTGCCCTTCGGCATCGCGCAGTGCGGCAAGTCCTTCCGTAACGAGATCAACCCGCGCAATTTCACCTTCCGCTCGCGTGAGTTCGAGCAAATGGAGATCGAGTATTTCTGCCACCCTAACGACGGCATGCGCCTGACGGACGAGTGGCTGGAAACGCGGCTCTCGTTCTATGAGGAGATCGGCATCCCGCGCACCAAGCTCCACATCAACGACATTCCTGATGGCGAACGCGCCTTTTATTCGAAGAAGACCTACGACATCGAATACGAGTTCCCGTTCGGCGTGCAGGAGCTGGAAGGCGTGGCCTATCGGACGGACTACGACCTCGGCGTGCACGAAAAGGGCTCTGGGAAATCGCTCGTTTATTTCGACGAGGAGACGAAGGAAAAATTCCTGCCGCACGTCGTCGAGCCGTCCGCCGGTTGCGACCGCACGGTGCTCGCGCTGATTTGCGAGGCTTATGACGAAGAGACGCTAACGGATGAAAAAGGCAAGGCCGACGTGCGCGAGGTGCTGCGATTCAAGCCGACGATGGCCCCGGTGAAAGTCGGTATTTTCCCGCTGCTCAAGAAAAACGAGGAGCAGGTCCGCATCGCGAGGGAAATTCAGAAGTCGCTGCAGAAATGGTTCACCGTTTCCTACGACGACGGCGGATCGGTCGGCAAACGCTACCGCCGCCAGGACGAGGCGGGCACTCCCTTCTGCGTCACCGTGGACTTCGACACGCTCGGAGAAACCCCCGATCTAAAGGACACCGTCACTCTCCGCCATCGCGATTCGATGGAGCAGGAGCGCCTGCCAATCAGCGGCCTGCTCGCATGGCTGCTGGAGCGCGTTCGCTAACAGCCATTCTCAGCAAATCAAAAGCGGGCTCTTTCACCGGAGTCCGCTTTTCATTTTTCGAACCACTCCCTCGGCGGCGCGATCACGCGAAGGCCGTCTATCCGTTTGAAATGTGCGTCCGAGGTGAGGACCGCCGCACCGATCGTGATAGCGCTTGCGGCGATGATCACGTCAGTTCCGGGGATTACCAGGCCTTTGCGGTCCAGTTTCCACGCGAGAGCGGCAGCATCATCCCAGAGCCGGTTGTTCGTGGGAATATTGACCATCACATCCATGAACTCATTGAGGCCACGGTAGGCCTTAGGAGACTTCACTCCGCGAAGAACCTCCACCCGCACCATCCCACAAATCGCGAGATTGCGGGTTCCCGCCCAACGGTAAAGCCACGGTGCCGGATCACCCCGATGTTTCATCAGATCGATGAACACGTTGCTGTCGATCAGGACTTCACTTTCCATATTTCTTGGGATCTTCGGCGACTTTGCTGCTCAACGGATCATACACGGCCAAGTTCTTGGGATCATATCCGGGGAAAACGGCGTCTTCCCATTCTTCAGCCGTCAAGCCCAAGCCCTCGGTGCCAAAGCGGCGGAACCGCATCTTGCGATCCAACTCGCGCAACGCCATTTCGACAGCTTCCGTCTTACTTTCGTAGCCGTATTCGTCCATGACCCGCTTCAACAAGTCTTCATCAATGTGCATCGTCATCTTCATGCCATACCCAGTATGGCATGAAGCTCTCATTGTCGATATTTTTTCCAAATTCTCCCCTTCGAATACCTCCACACTTCCCTCTTCAAGGCTTCTCCGCCTTCGCGAGTTCCACGGCAAACACGTAGTCTGGCCCCAGCATGTTGGAGCGGAAGATGATGAACTTCAGACCCGGGCTGAAGGTCGAGTTGGGTTCGAGCCGGTAGTTGTGTTTCGACATGTTCACCAGCTTTTCGGATTCGAGGTAGCCGCCTTTGATCAGGTTTTCTCCGATGGTCCACGAGATGGAACATGCACGGGACTAAATTGGAAGATCCACGGCGAGTTGTTGTCGCCGTCACCGCAGTAGAGCTTGGCATCGGGTGATGAGTTGTCATGGATCGACGACTGGTCGGCATTGTATTGCAGCCAGGTGCGCCCGGTTGTTTCGACGTTGTAGCTGGCGGTGAAGGAGACGCGGCCGCCGCGCGGGAAGCGGAGTTGATAGAAAATCGTCTTCCCGTCGGCACCCCACCATTCGTGGCCGGCGATTTCCATTTCCATCATCCGTTTGTGAACGAGTTGGTTCTGCGTGCCGTCGGTGCGGATGGTCCAGATGCGGTCGACTTGCTGCCAGGAGCCTTCGTGGCAATACATCAGGAGCGTCGGATCGGTAGGCGAGAATTGCAGATGGTTCAGCCAGTCGGTGCGGTGTTCGAGAAGATTGAAGACCTTGCCGGATTTCAGATCGATGGTGAACAAGGTGGTGGGCAGTTTCGCCGCCAGGCGTTTGGCCATGCGCTGGCTCTTGTCCTCGGGCTAGCCCATGTTGGTGTCGGAGATTTTTCCACCCGGTTTGGTGCCGTCGTAGGCACCACTGGCATTCGCGTCGCCCTCGATGAAGGTCCCCGCAGCCAGCGTTTTTTTCCGCATTAATCGCGGCCACCTTGGCCCGGCGCGGGAGATCGACGAGTTTCTGTTTTTCCCCGTTTTCGATGTTCACCTGCCAGACGGAGGAGACGAGAAGATCTACCGATGGCTGGGTGTAGAAAAGATGGGCCGAGCGATGGCTCACGATGATCGGCTTGGCAGGAGCTTTCACCAGTGGTTTCGCCTCCATGGTCGCAAGGTCCAATACAGAGCTGCCTCCGGGCGTGGTGTAGGCCGTCTTTTTGCCGTCCGGCGTGTAGCTGTTTTCGTTGAAATAGAAACAGTCGGAGCCCGGCTCGTTCGTCAGCCGGATGACGCGGTGGCCGGTGCCGGGGTCGATCCAAAGACTTGGGTGGTTCTTCGCCGCCATGCGCTGACACTGCCAGCCTCAAAGCGGAGAGCAAGGCAACGGCGAGGCGGAGAACGCCGAATGGATCAGGTTTCATGAGGTGAAAGGTCTTATACTTCAGGAGAATCCGCCTCGTGTCATTCTCCCAATCGGGCGAAGGCCAAATGGCGAGGACGATTTCCCGTCACCCACCATGGCTTCTTGATTCCCGCGCGGTCGCCCTCCAATCTCCGCCCATGTCCGAGCCCGCGCTGACCCCTATGATGGCCCAATACCAAGCCATGAGGAAATCCCTGCCCGCCGACATCATCCTGTTTTACCGCCTCGGCGACTTTTATGAAATGTTCTTTGAGGACGCCAAGGCCGCCTCCCCGATCATGAACGTCGCCCTCACCAAACGCGGCGGCACCCCCATGTGCGGCGTCCCCTATCATGCGGCGCAGGGTTACATCGCCCGCTTGCTCAAGGCAGGAAAACGCGTCGCCATCGCCGAGCAAACGTCCGAACCCGTCGCCGGAAAACTCGTCTCCCGCGAGATCGCCCGCATCCTCACGCCCGGCTCCATCGACGATCTCACCCTCCTCGACGACGAGCGCCCGAACTACCTCGCCGCCGTTTTCCGCCACGGGAAATCCATCGGTCTCGCCTGCATCGACCACACCACTGGCGAGTTCACCATCGCCGAGTATGGCGACATCGGCCTGCTAGAGGACGAGCTCGCCCGCATTTCCCCGTCCGAACTGCTCATCCCGGACCACCAGACCGCCGAGTTCGGCGCGCTGCGGAACTGCCTCGTTTACGAAGGCTACACCTTCCTCCCCGAGCACGCGAGCCAGCTTCTCAAGGACCATTTCAACGTCCACTCGCTCGACGGCTTCGGCTGCGCCAGCCTCCACGCCGCCAGCGGTGCCGCCGGGGCCGTGATGCACTACCTCATCCATCAGCTCCGGAGAAACTGCTCCCACCTCCACACCCCGCGCGTCCGGGAAAACGCCGACCACGTCCTCATCGACGCCGCCTCACAACGCAATCTCGACCTCGTCGATTCCCGCTCCGGCAAACAGCATACCCTGCTAGGCGTGCTCGACCGCACCGCCACCCCGATGGGTGCCCGCCTCCTCCGCGACTGGATCCTCCACCCGCTCCGCAACCTTACCACACTCACCGCCCGTCAGGACATCATCGCCGCATTTCTAGCGGAACCCTTCCTCCTCTCCAAATGCCGCGAGTCCCTCAAAGGCATCCGCGACATCGAACGCACCACCTCCCGACTCTCCCAAAACTCCGGCAACGCCCGCGACCTCCAGTCCCTCAGTATTTCCCTCGGCCACATCCCCGCGCTGAAGGAGGACCTCTCTTCCCTGCTCACAGATCACTGCTCACTGATCACTCATCTCCACAACTTCACCGACCTAACCACCCTCCTCTCCTCCTCCCTCGCCGACGAGCCCCCGTCCAATCTCCGCGACGGCGGCATCATCCGCGATGGCTGGTCACCCGAGCTCGACGAACTCCGCTCCGCAGCCCGTGGCGGGAAAGACTGGATCGCCCGCCTCCAGGAAGACGAACGCAAGCGCACCGGCATCGACTCGCTGAAAATCAAATTCAACAACGTCTTCGGCTACTTCATAGAAATCACCACCAGCCATCTCGCAAAAGTCCCCGACGACTACACGCGCAAGCAAACCATGTCCAATGCCGAGCGCTACATCACTCCGGCGCTCAAAGAGATGGAAAACAAAGTGTTAGGAGCCGAAGAACGTTCCAAACAACTCGAAGCCGAACTCTTCGCCCAGCTCCGTTCCCAAGTCATCACCCACCTCCCGCGCCTTCAGGAAACCGCTGCCGCCATTGCGGAAATCGACGTGCTCTGCGCTCTGTCGGAAGTCGCCCAGCTCCACCGCCACTGCCGCCCGGTGCTCAACGAATCCCGCGTCTTCTTCATCACCAACGGCCGCCACCCCGTCCTCGAACAGACGCTCACCGACGTCAAGTTCGTCCCTAACGATACCGAGCTCGATCCGGACACCGCCCGCCTCCAGATCCTCACCGGCCCTAACATGGCCGGCAAATCCACCTACATCCGCCAGATCGCGCTCATCGCCGTGATGGCCCAGATCGGTGCCTACGTCCCGGCGGAATCCGCCACCCTCGGCCTCGTGGACCGCATCTTCTGCCGCGTCGGCGCGTCCGACGACCTCTCACGCGGCCAGTCCACCTTTATGGTAGAAATGAGCGAAACCGCACTCATCCTCAACCACGCCACCGACCGCTCGCTCGTCATCCTCGACGAGATCGGCCGCGGCACCGCCACCTTCGACGGCCTCTCCATCGCCTGGTCCGTCGCCGAGCATTTGCACGACCAGATCGGCTGCCGCACCCTCTTCGCCACCCACTATCACGAGCTCACCGATCTCGCGAACACCAAGGCCGCTGTCGCCAACTACAACGTCGCCGTTAGGGAATGGAACGAGGAAATCATCTTCCTCCACAAGATCCTCCCCGGTGCCGCCGACAAGTCCTACGGCATCCAGGTAGCCCGCCTAGCAGGCCTGCCGAAATCCGTCGTCGAGCGCGCCAAGTCCATCTTGAGCCATCTCGAGCTCCACTCAGTGAAACCCGAGGCCAAAAAGCAGGGTCCCAAGGCCAAGAACATGATCCAGGACGAAATGCCCCGCCCCGCTGCCCCGCAGATGGACCTCTTCGCGGATTTCTGATCGGACCGCGGGACTTCATCCCGCCCGCGAAGCGAGGTGCCATTGAAATGTCTCAGCTCGGTAAATTCTTCCTCACTGGGCACGCGGAACTCATCCGCGCGCTCTTCAACCTCTTGTCCCTTCGCTCAATTCCAGGTTGACCTAAATCGGGAATTTTGTAGCGTTCTCATGAACACTGCAAACCGATCATGAACAAAGACCTCGCCATTTTCGAAGGCCACGAAATCCGCCGCATCTACGACGAGAAAACCGAAACCTGGTGGTTCTCCGTCGTGGACATTATCCAGGTGCTCACCCAGCAGCCTGATTTCCAGACCGCCCGGAAATACTGGAACAAGCTAAAAGAACGGCTGGCGAAAGAAGGAAGTCAACTGGTGACAAACTGTCACCAGTTGAAAATGACCGCCACGGACGGCAAGCTGCGGCCCACCGATGCCGCCACCGCAGAAACCCTCCTCCGCCTCGTCCAAAGCGTCCCCAGCCCAAAAGCCGAACCCATCAAACTCTGGCTCGCCAAAGTCGGCTACGAGCGCATGCAGGAACTCTCCGATCCTTCCCGTTCCCTCGACCGCGCCCGCGAAACCTGGCAGAAGCAAGGCCGCAGCAAAAAATGGATCGAACAGCGCATGACCGGTCAGGAAACGCGGAACAAGCTCACCGACTACTGGGCTGGTCACGAAATCAAAAAAGGCGATGAATACGCCATCCTCACCAATATCATCCATCAGGAATGGGCCGAAGTGAGCGTCAAGGATCACAAAAATCTCAAAGGTCTCAAAACCCAGAACCTCCGCGACCACATGAGCGAGGCCGAACTGATCTTCACCGCCCTGGCCGAACTCTCCACCCGCCAGATCGCCGAGAGCGTCGAAGCCACCGGCATGAATGAAAACAAAGCCGCCGCGAAGACCGGCGGAGGCATCGCCAAAAAAGCTCGATTGGAGCTGGAGGAAAAGTCCGGCAGAAAAATCGTCACACGCGAAAACTATCTGCCTTCTGCTAAAAAACCCGAGAAACTCAGGTGACCGCATCCAGAACCAAATTCATCCTCGAGAAAGATATTCCTCGCCGTCCAGCTAAGGAGCTCTATGCAGATACGTGACAGGTGATCGGACGCATTGAATCCGCGCACTTCCCATCACCCCTTCGCCGCCGTCTCCAGCAGCGCGCTGGGTGAGTTCTTCGCGATCTGCAACAGCCGCACCGCAGCGCCGGAGGGAGAACGGAGGCCCCGTTCCCAGGAGATGGCGGTGGCTTTGGGGACGTTGAGGAGATCGGCGAAGACGGCTTGGCTGACATTCATGCTTTGGCGGATCGCGGCGATCTCGTCGCCGGAGAATGCCGCCGCGCGTGACTTGAGCTGATGGGTGCGGACGGTGATTCTTCCGGCGGCGTGATCCGCGCCCTGCTGCATGCTGGCGAGCAGGTCGCCGAAACGGAAATCAGGAAGTTTGTCTTTTTTGGGCATGGCTGGCTTTGATTTGTTCGGCGATGAGGCCGAGTTGATTGCGTTGCGATTTACTGAGATTTGCGGTGTCCGATTTTCCTGATCGCTGCCGGATAGAGGCGGTGCTCCAGCACTTGGATGCGCGCGTGCAGGGACTGCGCGGTGTCGTCCGGCAGGATCGGCACGCTTTCCTGGAGAATGATCGGGCCGGTATCCATGCCCTCGTCCACGATATGCACGGTGCAGCCGGCCTCGGAGGCTCCGGCATCGAGCGCCTGTTTCCAGGACTCCAGTCCGGGAAAGGCCGGCAGCAGCGAGGGGTGGATGTTGAGGATCTTGTTTGGAAAAACATCGAGCAGCGGCCGTTTCACCAGTCGCAAAAAACCCGCGAGACAGACGATTTCCACGCCCGCCGCCTTGAGCCGCTCGGCGGTTTCGAACTGAGACTCTTCGGGAAACTTCGTTTTAAATCCCCGGCAGTCGATCACTCCGGTTTCGATGCCTCGATTGCGCGCTCGCTCGAGGATGTAGGCGTCCGGATTGTCCGAAAGCACGATGCTGATCCGGGCGTCGAGAGTGCCCGCGTCGATCGCATCGAGGATCGCCTGCATGTTTGAACCAGAACCAGAACCGAGAACGCCAAGCACCATGCGCTTGGTTTAGGCCACCCGCCCGCCATGCCAAGCGCAAAAGAGGGTTGAGAGTTCGGGGTTGAGAGTTGAGAGAAGGAAAGAATGCCATCTTCGCTCTCAACTCTCAACCATCGACTCTCAACTTCCCTCGACTTGGCACTTGGAAAACCGCGTTTTTCCCGCTATCAGACAGCCCATGCACGACGCCCGCATCGACGCCCTCGCCCGCCAACTGGTCCGCTATTCCACATCCCTGAAAAAGGGCGAAAAAGTCCTCATCGATCTCCACGACGTGCCGGATTCCATCGGCCTCGCGCTGATCCGCGAAATTCGCTCGCGCGGCGCTTTCCCGTTCCTCCGCATCCATCAGGGCCGCCTCACTCGCGAGATGCTGCGCGGTGCGGAAGATGCGCAATACGAAATCCTCACCAGACACCTGCTCGCCGAGATGAAGGACATGGACGCCTACATCGCACTCCGCGGCGGCCACAATATCGCGGAAACCTCCGACGTTCCGGCCGACCGCATGCAGCTCGCGATGAAACACATGCGCCCCGTTCTCGACCACCGCGTCAAAAAAACCAAATGGTGCGTCCTCCGCTGGCCAAGTGCCTCAATGGCCCAACAGGCGGGCATGAGCACCGAGGCGTTCGAAGATTTTTACTTCAAAGTCTGCCTGCTCGACTACAAGGCGCTCGTCCCCTCGATGAACGCCCTGAAAAAGCTGATGGACAAGACCGACCGCGTCGAACTCATCGGCCCCGGCACGCATCTTAAATTCTCCATCAAGGACATCGGTGCCATCGTCTGCGGTGGCAACTACAACATCCCTGACGGCGAGGTATTCTCGGCACCGGTCAAGCAATCCGTCGAAGGTCACATCACCTACAACGCGCCCACCATCTATCAGGGCATCCCGTTCGATGGCATCCGTTTGGATTTTTCCGAAGGAAAGATCGTCAAGGCCGAGGCCGGCGCGAAAACCAAAGCCCTCAACCGCATTCTCGACAGCGATCCCGGAGCACGCTACATCGGCGAGTTTGCCCTGGGTTTCCACCCGGTCATCCGCGAGCCGATGCGAGACATCCTCTTCGATGAGAAAATCGCCGGGTCCTTCCACTTCACCCCCGGCCAGGCCTACGACGAGGCCGACAACGGCAACCGCTCGCAAGTCCACTGGGACATGGTCAACATCCAGCGCAAGGACTACGGCGGCGGCGAGGTCAGGTTCGACGGAAAACTCATCCGCAAGGACGGCATCTTCCTGCCCAAGGCGCTCGCGAAGCTGAACGGCTGACGTGACACAGGCATTGCTGCCTGTTCTTCAATTACTCCCCTGCTACGTCTCCACCGAGGATTGGAAAAAGCTCCGACCGAAGACCATTTCGCTGAACTGAGCGGGGAGCTTGGTCAGTTTATGTAAATCGGAAAGAGCTGACCCCATTCACGAGTGTCAACTTCAGCTTTTTATGCTGCGGCTGCTCTTCCAGAGCAATGTGCTGCATAATATGACAATTAAAACAACGATTGACCAAACGCCAATCTTGTTACCCGACGGTGACTGCGGCTCTGAATTTCCTTCAGGCCGAGCTTCGATCTGGGGACGCTTAGTTGAATCGCCCGAACCATCTCCATTGGAGGGAGGCGCCGTATTGACTTGCGTCCGTAATTTCTCATGGTGCTCTCGGTCAGATGAAAGTGCTACCTCTCTCTCCTTATCAGAGTCCAACTGCTGTTGAGTTAAGATTGGAAAAGCAAACGGGATGCCATCTTCGATTTTCAGGCCGTGGTCAATGAGCTCCTTCTCAAACGACACGCGAGTGAATAGAATTCCGAAAAAACTCTTCTTATTTCTATCAAAATAAAGAACGTATCGCTCATTATCACCGATGACCTTGCCTGCTTCATCTCTCTCGATGGTGGGCCCCGAACGTTGCTCGCTGAAGGCGATCAGGCGACTGGCCCCTGGCTGCTCGATGACTTTGAACTCATTGAGATGCCCGATACCTTCGAGCAGATAGGAGCAGGTGCCTCGATAATCAACTCCATAATGAGCCGCTATTTCCTTCTCGATTTTTTCAAGTGGTTCGTCGCCGGATAATTTGCCTTCCATTACGCATGTATCAGCCAAATGAGCAAAGGCTGCCACACTGCGCGATTCCTGATTACTCATTGTTTTCGCAGAGGAAGTAATTGCAGCGACTAGTACGAACACTGGGACTAAGCAAAGGCATTTCATTCTGATGGACTCCAAATTATTGATTTCCTGAAGCGAGCGAAGGTCGCGGATCTAAAGTCAGTATCAGACCCCGATGATCCCCCGTCAACCATAATGCCTCCTTCAGAGTGACTGTCAAATCTACGATCACCCGGCACATGCCCAATTTCATGAGCGATGGTCAAATTGAAATGATTATGAAGCAGAGTATTTTTCTGCGCCGCCGGCATAGCTGGATTTCTCAAGCTGCCCGCCAACTCGTCACGTATTACTTCTACGTAGATTTGAGAACAAACATTCAGTGAAATCTTATCAGTATTTCCGGAGGAGGCAGGCTCCGTGTCAGGATCCTTGTCTTCAGTCCTCAAAAGAAACCCCGTCAACGGTTGGTATCCCAACACTGCCAGCGACGACCACAAATACTTAGACTGCGGTATGTCTCTGGATTCATTCCATTTTGTAGACAAGACTCCACGAAAGAGCTCAAACGGAACTTCTGAAGTAGAATTGTAGCCATTGGCCGAAACGACCTCGATGAATCCTGGGGCGAACTTTGCGCAAAGATAGGGATAATCGATTGCCGCCGCAGAGACTGGCATCGTTAGATTGATACCAGGAGGATACCCAGTATCGTCATCGTCCAGCAACGTGTATGAGCCCGCTAAACCCGGATTTTCCAACACGCGGATAATCCTGTCGTTATTTGGAGCGATGAAAACCTTCTGCACTGGAACCGCTATATTAGTGGTTGAATTGATCAGCCAGCCATTTTCAAACTCATCGTATGACGGCATCGGCACTCCCGTGCTAAAGTTGCAGTCCCAACAAGGTGCCCCAACTTTATATTTCGAAGAGGGTATTCCTTGTTCTGTTGTTGTTCCACTAGTGATAGATGTAACATTAGTGGGATACCAATCTTCCTCACCGAATGGCGGAGAACTTCGACTTTTCATAGTATCAATCTCCAGCCAAAGACGTCGCCATATTGTCAATGTGGGTGTTATTGCGCCTTCGAAAGTTGGCTTCTGAGTCGAAATTACGGAAACGTATTTCGATTGATTTGAATCGGCAGGATCGGTGTGCAATAGGCTCAATTCGGAGCGTGCTTTGATGGTCGCGGCTACCCTGTAATTGTTCCCTGCCGAGATTCCCACTCTAAGCTTTGCCAGCATGGATCCACTAGCCCCGAGTATTCCAGATGCCCGGCCCAATAATTCCGAAGCGGGAATTTGGAATGCGCCCCATCTCGCGACACCCGGTGATTCAAAACCTTCAATTGAGTTGTCGAAGCCGGGATCTCCATTGGTATCTATGATAGCATCGTTCGTCGAATCGTCGACATCGAGAGATTGAAGCCAAATCGGCATATTGGGTAGCCCGCCAGTGATTCGAACACCCACTAAATCCCTGCCACCAGAGGCATTGGGATTTGGTTGATCCGGAAACCACCGCTTGCCGTTGGCTTGACCCAACCAAGTGTCAACATGATCGCTAAGCGACGCATCCCCATAAACCGATTCCCAATCTACTTTCAAATTCACGAGCGCCACTCGTTTATTTTCAAATTTTTCTTTAAATTCTGACGCGGTGATCGCGACATCGCTGGCCATAACGGCCGTTATCGGACTGCTCACGCTTTTTGATACCAGATCCCAAGAATCCATCAGTGTTCCATTATTATTTCCTTGTGGTTGGACTTTGAAGGTATAGTCAAAGTCTGGTCCATCGGCAGGACTAGTTGAAGTCTGAGCCACTTTGTTGTTATTTGTTCCCTTCCAAGCGATCTGGAACGTGTAGGATCCGCCTCTTTTGAAGATACTCTTGGTTTCCTCCTTATATTGGCCGTAGCCTCCAGAACGAAGCGTATAGACGCGCACTTCTTTCCCAGATGCGGGATCGATATGATAGCAATTCAGGATATAATCTTCGCTTTGGCTGCCACTCTGATCACCCACACCCAGCAAAACACTGAATCTTTCGGTCGCAGGAATCGTGTTTCCGCCATCTGCGGCATCGTTTGGATCACTCGTGTCGTCTGTGTTCGGATTTCCATCTCTTCCGTAGATTTCAACACCGTCATTGGTGCCGTCCCCATCCGTATCCTTTTTGCGGGGATTGGTGTTGTTCCTATACTCATCGAGATTTGATACGCCATCTCCGTCAGGGTCCGCATCGGAATCGTATGAACGTGGGTCCAAGTATCCGATGACGCTGGTTGCCTCTGCTATTGCCTGAGCAGAGTTGGCATTCGCACGGTTGATTGTTCCCGGCGAACTGTATTTGAACTCCCATCCATCGGGCAGGAGATCGCCGTCGGTGTCGGGATTGACGATGTTTGTGCCCAGATTCTGCTCCTGGATATCGGACAGTTCGTCATCATCCGTATCCGAGTTCCAGGGCTGCCAAACAAATGGGTTGCTCTGATAAGTTTTCTCCCCTGCCTCAGCGATTCCATTGTTATTGTTATCACGCCATAGCAAAGTGCGCGCCTCGGTAATATCCCAAAGTCCGTCCTCATCAATGTCCTGATGGTAGATTGATGCAGCCTCAGAGGCAGTGAGTGCCCTCGACCAAACACGTAGCCGGTCGATTTTCCCAATCAGTCCCGTGGGGTTGGGCGGCTGGGTGGGACTGATCTGAGGCGAGAGCCCGTACAACCTTCCCACGCTGATTCCAGCATAAGAATCCGGACTGATAACCGCTGAATTGTAGGTAGCTTGGCCAATCTTCTCTCCGTCAACATAGAGAGTGGTTTTTGCGCCTGAACGGATCATTACATAGTGGTGAAACGCGCCATCATCGAGCTGGCCAGAGGCCACATTCACCGAAATGCCCGCAATCTTCGAAGAAGGTGGGGAGTAAGCATTCGGCTTTGAATTGTAGATGTATGATCCGGCATGTAATGTGATTTGGTCTCCATTTTTCTGAAGCCACACCCCGTTCACGTCAATTGTCAGCTTACTGGCGGGTACCGTCACATTCAGATACCGATGGTGGGTGAATAGACCCGTTCCTTTGTCAGGTGAAATCGAACCTGGGGAAACTGCCGCCCAGAATGAAACGCTGTAAGTGGTCCTGTTATTAAGAAGCGACGCCGGGATCGTCGAAAAGTTCTTCGCAGGATGATTTGCGGATTTGGAAACCATGCCATCATCACTTACTTGGACTCCATAGGCATTCGCCGCCCGATTTCCGGCTTTGTCGTCAAATCGGAACGGCAGGTTGCCTGATGGAGGCAACAGCTCTTCAAAATCCCATCGTCCGATCAAACCAAAACCGGACTTGAGCTTTTTCGGCAATCCTTTGCCATCTGAGCTCGCCCTGAATTCCGCAGTAACAGGAGCTATTTGCGTCGGAGCCCCAGTTGGAACGGCAGTCGCGACAATTGATGAAGTCTCCGGCTCTGCTGAAAATGGGTCGGTCTCCGCTAGGTTTTCATCGAAATCGGAGATGCCATCTCCATCAGTGTCAGCTTTTAACGGGTCCGTTCCCAGTTCAGCCTCCTCCGCGTTGGTCAACCCGTCCCCATCGAGATCGGGATTGAGAGCCGCTTCAAGGGTTTCAAAATGCAAGCAGAATACTGATTTGAGTTGCCCAATGGCCGCAGGGGCACGGTTTGCATCATCGGCGGAAGTGCTCGTCCAAGGGAAAAATGTGCCTGTAGCGGGCATGTGATTTACCGTCCTCTCATTTGCCAGCCAAGTGGGAGCAGTGGCGTTAAGGCGGGTGTAAAAGGGGGCGGCGATGGATTTCAACTGCCCGAGCAAAAGCGGTGCATATTGCCTCTCACGTTCCTCATCGGTCACTGGAAGTTCCCAAGTGGCAATTGGCTTTCCCGGTCCTACCAGATCATTTTCCACTTGGGCCGCAATCATGGGAGCCGAGTTACGAAGAGCCTCCAAGGCGTACATTGCCATACATTTCGCTTGGCCAATGTTTGCAATACCAAGGTTTTCGGGATTTGCAGCTGCGTCGATGAGCGGGTAATTTTCATCCTGCCACCATGATGGAGGGGCTCCATTTGCGTTCAAGCCATTTAAGAGCAGAAACGAAGCGACAAAATAGGGCGCATTTCGCCTGAAGAGCGTTATAGGACAAGTCATAGGACGGGCAGCAGAAAAATTTAAAGACGGGAACTGGAATCAACCGGGATATCGCTCATTGAAAATCGCCCATCGATATGTCGCCTTGGGCACGCCCCAGAATCACACCACCGTCGGAAGTGACGCGGAGAGCAGTGGAGCGTGCCGTATCGGCGGTGCCGGTGCCTACGACAAGCACATCGCCCGTGCTCATGGGCGCGTTGTAGCGGCCAAGCGCGGTGCTGTCGACGTTCGAAGCCTTTGTTCCGCTGCCTATGGCCACACCGCGGTCACCCGATACAGTATTCCAATAGCCAATCGCATACCCGTGGGTCGCGTTGACATTATTGAGCTGCCCGATGGCAGTCGACTGATAGGCAGGCCAGCCAACCGTGCCGGCATTGACCGTATTGCCATTGCCTGCGACCAATGACTCGTAGGCATCGACGGAATTTGAACCTCCGGAAATCAACAAAGAGTACCTGTTCTGTGGCACCACATTCGACATGCCAAAAACGCCCGAATATCTGACACATGTTCCGAAACTGTTGGCGTTGTTCCCCAGCACGTTCTGGTTACCTGCTACCAGAGACGATACGATATTCGCGGTATTCGCGCTGCCAAAGACCCCCGAGAAACCACTGCTGCTTCCGCTACCCACCAAGTTCGTGTTACCCGCGACAACTCCGCGATAGATCGTCGTGGAGGTCCCCGCAGGACTGCTGGTGTAGCCGTCCACCTCGTTGCCGCTGCCCAGCACCACAGCAGGAGATCCGGAGGTAATCAGGATGTCCTCGTTCGTAGGAGGACTCCATGCCACTAAGGTGTGGGCGGCGATTTGAAAAGCGCATGAACTTGGCGGTTTGAAAAGCGCATGGTGTTAGGAAAGCGTCTTCTTCAAAAACTTCGCTCAATACTCTTCTTTCTTCGTCTTCTTCGCCGTCTTCTTCCGGGGTGCGGATCGCTGGATTTGCTTCCATGGACGGGGCGTGCATGTGCGGAACCGACGGTTTTTCCTGACCCCGCCGATGAGTTCGAAAACCGCGCCTA
>Ga0209512_1002335_pt1 | contig 20485 bp, 19 predicted proteins | sample frozenSSSSmetaG_FD_184142 | JGI IMG/M metagenome (GOLD analysis project Ga0209512, IMG submission 184142) | Glacier valley bacterial and archeal communities from Borup Fiord, Nunavut, Canada, to study Microbial Dark Matter (Phase II) -... | ecosystem: Environmental > Aquatic > Freshwater > Ice >... | reverse complement strand
TAGTGGCGCGCTGGTTTAGAGTTTGGCAATCTAAAATCTAATATCTAATATCTAAAATTGCCAGAATTCGTAGGGGCGGTTCGCGAACCGCCCTTTTTATTCACAAGGATGGACAGGATAAACAGGATATTGGAAAATTCGTAGGGGCGAACCTTGTGTTCGCCCTGAATTTGATTCGTAGGGGCGTGGTCTCCGCGCCCTGATGAGGGATTTTCATAGGGGTAGACCTCCATCTCTACCTTCCGTCCACCTTTCCGTTGTAGGGACACGATGCATCGTGTCCAGGGGTTAAGTTTTATTCCAAATTAAAAGTCGAGGCCAACGATGGATCCATTAGCCATTTTACAAATTGCATTTTATTTCAGCACAATTATGATTTTAGCTGTTGCTTTACTATTAAAATTGGCTATGGGCAAAGGAACGTGGTCATATATTGTATTTATGGCAACAATAGTTTTCCTATGTACATTCCTCTTTCTAGGTGGAATTGGAGTTATAGAAAAAGAGGTAGGCAGAACCATTAGTCCATTTTTTTTAGTAAGTTTTATTGGTGGAGCAGTTTATAGCCGTTATTTGTCAAAGAAAAATCTCTAATTAGGTCAGCCCGTCAATACAGCACCGGGCTCAAAGAGCAGGTTAAAAATACAGGCTCTCTTAGCGCGATGGCTTCAGTCCCGCGCAATCTAAAAAGGGTAGATACAGAGGGCTACCCCTACAAAAATTCCCATTTCAGGGCGGTTCACGAACCGCCCCTACAAAAGTAATATTACCTCACCCCAACAAATGCGCCAACAAACCCTTTTGGGCGTGGAGACGGTTCTCGGCCTGTTGGAAAACGGCACTCTGCGGCCCTTCCAACACCTCCTCGGTCACTTCGTCGCCACGATGGGCGGGAAGGCAATGCAGCACCAGGGCATCCTCACGCGCCTTCGACAGCAGGTTGGCATTGACCTGATAGGGCGAGAAAACCCGGCGGCGCAACTCGACCTCGCTCTCCTGCCCCATACTAGCCCACACGTCGGTATAAATCACGTCGGCGTTAGCAACGGCATCGGGGCTATTGCTGACCTTAACAAAGCTGCGCCCGTTTGCCAGCTTGCGGGCTTGTACCGCAATTTCCTCATCAGGCCAGTATTGGGGCGGGGTAATAATAGTTATGTTAAGTCCAGATAAGGCTGCTCCCAACGCCAGACTATGAGCCATATTGTTACCATCGCCGATATAAGCCATCGTCAGCCCCTCGATTTTGCCAAAATGCTCCCGAATAGTGAGCAAATCGGCCAACGCCTGACAGGGATGTTCGCGGTCACTCAGACCGTTAATCACGGGCTTTTCGGCGTAACGGGCCATCTCCTCTAAACTTTCGTGGCTACGCACGCGAGCCAGAATCCCGTCCGACATACTACTAACCACCCGCGCCACATCCGAAACGGTTTCACGCTTGCCCAAGCCCACTTCTGCCGGGGCAAGATAAATGGCCTTGCCGCCAAGTTGGTACATCCCAATATCAAAAGATAACCGAGTACGTAGCGAGGGATGCTCGAAAATCATCGTCAGCACCTTACCCGCCAATACCGGGTGAGGTTCCCCCCGTCGCAAACGAGCCTTGAGGTCAAGCGAAGTGTCCAGCACTATTGCCAATTCCTGGGCGGTCATGTCGGCACAGGAAAGAATATCCCGACCCTTCAAGGATGAACTGGTAAAACTGTTTTCGCTCACTGCGGGGGCACTCCCTTCATTTTCTGCTTTAACCAATCTCTGGTATCTTTAATCAAACTATCAGCAATATCAAGGGCCGCCAACACCTGGTTAGGGGCAGTGCCACCATCGGTCAGGCGAGCCGAAAGGCTGGTTTCAACCGTAATCAGCCGCACATCTTCCTCAAACTGCGGGGCAAAGGCTTTGTATTCATCAAGTTTCAGGTCGGTGAAGGTACGGCCTTCTTCCACACACTTTTTAACAATTTTGCCTACTACTTCGTGAGCCTGTCGGAAGGGCACGCCCTTGACTACCAGATAATCTGCGAGGTCGGTAGCGGTAGCAAAACTGCCCTGGGCGGCCCGATACATCACCCCGCCCCGAATCTTCATCGTCCCCAGCATCCCCTCAAAAACCGTCAGCGAGTTTACCAGAGTATCCACCGCATCAAAAAGTGGCTCTTTATCTTCCTGCATATCCTTGTTATAGGTCAGAGGCAAACCCTTGAGCATGGTCAGCACCGAAACGAGATTGCCAATCATCCGCCCGGTCTTGCCGCGCACCAGTTCCGCCATATCGGGGTTTTTCTTCTGAGGCATAATGCTGCTACCAGTGCTATAGGCATCGTCCAACTCGATAAAACCAAACTCGGCGGTAGACCACAGGATAGTTTCCTCCGCCAAACGGCTGAGATGCACCGCACACAAAGCCCCTGCCGCCAGAAACTCCACCACAAAATCCCGGTCACTAACCGCGTCCATACTGTTGCGGGTAACGGCACTCATACCAAGTTGCTCGGCTACATAATCACGGTCAAGGGGATAGGGTGCGCCCGCCAAAGCCCCGCTCCCCAAAGGCGACACGTCGGTGCGTTCATAACAGTTGCTAAAACGCCCGATATCGCGCTGTAACATCTCGAAATAAGCCAACAAATGATGGGATAATAAAACAGGTTGGGCCCGTTGCATGTGGGTGTAGCCGGGAAGAATCACTCCGTGCCACTGCCGGGACAGCTTTACTAGAGTGCTTTGCAATTTGGTAATGCGTTCGATAACTGTAACAATCGCCGAGCAGGTGTAGAGGCGACCATCCAGAGCAATCTGGTCGTTGCGACTACGCCCGGTGTGTAAACGTCCGGCGGCAGGGCCAATATCTTCCGCCAACACCGCCTCAATATTCATATGAATGTCTTCGCGGTCAAGCCGAAACTCAAATTCCCCAGCCTCAATCTTGGTTTTAATCTTCGCCAACCCGGCAATAATCTGGTCAGCATCGGCCTGGGGAATAATGCCTTTGCGGGCCAACATTCGGGCGTGGGCGATAGAGCCTTCAATATCCTGTCGATAAAGTTTTTGGTCGAAGGGTATCGAAGCCCCGAATTCTTCTGCACTCTTATCGAGGTCTTTACCAAAACGACCACCCCAAAGTTTCATCTACTTTTTCTCTCTCTATTCTCAATAGCTTTCAGCTGTTAAATATAATTCCCCCTTCCTGTGTCGGGAAGGGGGCTAGGGGTTAGGTTTGTATCCTATATTTCAAAAAAGAAATCGCCCTCTGCCACTACAATGGCATTGCCACCCACCCGCACCGCCCGCGCTTCGGTGCCTCTGGTATCTAATTCTACCTGAATCTGGCTGGGGCGACCCATCTCATAGCCCTGCTCCAATACTAACTGAGCTTGATTAAACTCATCGGCCTCTACCAGACCATACCGCCACAAATAAACCCCAAACGGCCCGGAAGCCCCACCCGTTGCGGCATCTTCGGTTATACCCATATTTGGGGCGAACATTCGGGAATGAGCTTTGGCATCTGAGCTAGTGGTTTCGGTGGTGAAGCAATAAAGGCCATCGGCTTTAACCCGGTCAAGCAAGCGGCAGACTGCTCCCATATCGGGCTGCACCTGGCCTATCCGGGCTAGGGATTTTATTGGGACATACAAAAACGGCACGCCCGAAGAACCCCACTCAATCGGTAAATCCTTGCTACCAATATCACCCGGTAAAATATTCAGAGCGGCGGCCAGTTCGCGCTCACTAACTGGCACGGTATGGAAGGCAGGCAAAGCCTGTTCCATAAAAGCTTTGTCCAGGTTGCCGTCTTCATCGGCGGTCAGGGTCAGGCTAGTTGCGCCGACACCCAACTCAAAAATCATCTCGGTAGTATTTTCTTCCAGGTCAAGCCAACCCAGGTGGTCAAGCGCAAAGATTGTGCCGATTACCGGGTGTCCCGCCATCGGTAACTCGCGGGTGGGCGTAAAAATGCGTACCCGATAGTCCGCGCTATTCAAATCCGGGGTTTGCACAAAAGTACACTCGCTGAAATTCATTTCGCGGGCGACTTCCTGCATCTCGCTATCGGCCCAATCGTCAGTATCCACGAAAACCGCTAACTGATTTCCCCCGAACCGTCGCCGGGTAAAAACATCAAGCTGGACATATTGACTACTGCGTTGCATATGACAACCCCCTTCCCCTGGAAAGTTATGGTTATAAGTTATGAATCTCAGGTTATGAGCAAAATGCGCAACCCTTGAAACTCATATCTAATAATTTATCATTTGGGGGTTGTCGGGTAGACCCCTTCGTAGGTTTTAGGCGTTAGGTTTTAGCCTTTTTAATTAAATTTGTCTGTGTCCTTTGTGCCTCTGTGGTGAATCTTTCCCTAACACTTAGCTACCAAAAGCATAAAGCCGATTATCGTATGAGGTCACGTAGACCTTACCATTAGCGGCTGTGGGTGCTGCGGCAATTATATCATCAGTTCGATAATCCCACTTCTTTTTGCCAGTTGTGGCCTCAAGAGCGTAAAAACGGCTGTCGTTTGAGCCAAAGAAAATGGTATCACTTGCCACCAACGGAGCAGAGAAAACCGCATCCCCGGTGACAAACTCCCATTTTTTCGCTCCCGTCGTGGCATCCAGCGCATACATCTTTTTGTCACTCGAACCGATATAAACCAAACCACCCGCTACCGCTGGGGCTGAACGGATTGGCCCACCCGTGCGGAACTCCCATTTGGCTTGCCCGGTAGCGGCATCCAGGGCGTGGACTATCCCATCGTCCGCCCCGAAATAGACTAGATTACCCACCATCGCCGGAGACGAGGCCACTCCCTTGCTATCCGGCACGGTGTAAGACCATTTTTGGGTGCATTTAGCGGTATCCACTGCCAGGAAACGCCCATCGTTTGTCCCGAAATAGGCCAGACCATTAGCAATTGCCAGCGAACCAGTAATGCCATTGTTAAAGGGCTGCCCCAACCGTAAAGAACAACGCTTCTGGCCCAGATTAGCATCTACCGCGTAGAAAACGCCGTCCTGTCCGCCGAAATAGACCACCCCATCCACCACCGAGGGCGAACTGGTAATAGGGGCTAAAACCGGGAATTCCCATAGTTTCTTGTGGGTAGTCAGGTCAACCGCATAGAAATAGCTGGTCTGCGTTCCAAAATAAATCACATTATTGGCAACGGCGGGCGTACTGACGATTTGCCCGGTATTATAGAACCATTTCTTGTCGCCAGTTTTGGCATCAATAGCATAGATTGCCCCGTAATCCGACCCCAGGTAAATTGTATCGCCCACCACCACTGGCGATCCGGGTAAATCCCGACCGTAGGTTTTAGCCCAAACCATTTTCAGGGGCGAGGGGAATTTGGTATCCAGGGCGCGGCTACGAGCCGGGTTAAGACCGCTATTAGGCCAACTCGTGCCATCTTTGTCCCCACTACTCTGAGCGGGCGGGCCCACCGGGGTTGGCGGCAATGGCACGGGCGTGCTAAGGTCAAGGTCTGTAACCTGGGTAGCAAGGACATTGGCGGTCTGAGCATTGGCGACGTTCAAACCACTTGGCCCGATTAGTCCCGCCGTTGATTTGGGGCCCGCTTGCGACTGTTGACCCGGTTGGGTGGCACTATCGCTGTTGCTGGCGGCCAGTATTATCACAATTGCTACCACCAAAACCACTAGAATCGCCGCCAACGCAATCTCCAGCTTGAAATCGCGTTTAGGGGTTGTCTTGCCCTTTTTAACGGGCGGGCGCGGCTTGATAGTGGTAGAAGGCTGTTTAGGGCTACTACCATTCTGGACAACTGGTTTGGCAGGGGTGTCACGTACTAACACCGCTTGCCGATTTGATTCCGGCGCGTCGGTATCTAGCTCAACGCCGGGTTGTTTGGATAGCGGTTTGGTCTGCTTGTCGGGAGTTTTTTCCAAAGCCGTACTCCTTGTATTAATTTTTTGCAATTCACTTGGTCGGGTTTAAAACCCGACCCTACAGATATTGATTCTTGGTAGGGGTGGGTTTATAACCCACCCGGTTAGTCTATAAACCAGCTCTATTCAAAAAAGTCACTGACTTTTAGCTTAAAGCCGGGAACTACATCTTCGCCAACTAGCGCATCAACTACACTTAAAACTTGAGGTAGAAGTCCTCGGTCAAGATGATATATTTCAACCGTTTTGCTTACCGGGTAAACCACCCATATCAGGCGTACCCCAGATTTCTGGTATTGAGCAACCTTTTCCCGAATTTCATAGGCGGTATCGTTGCGCGAAACAATTTCTACCACAAAATCAGGTGCAAAAGGCACTTCATCATCAATCGGGGTCGGCATTCTTTCGAGTGTCACGAATGATACATCAGGTTGACGCTTGGGGGGTATACCTTCAACCCTAAAGGTGGTGGTGGAATTAAACACCCGGCCTAATTTCCTGGGATATACATAGGCGGCTAACTGCCAGTTAATAATTGAGCCTGTCTCGCCGTGTAACCCGCTTGTTACTTCTAGCCCCCCAGCTATTTCTGCGGTCATACCTACCTCGAAAAACTACTTTTGTTAGCGCGCACGGGGCTAAAGCCACCGTGCTAAATAAAGCCACCCCGCCGCAAGCGACGGGGTATTAAGCCAATTGTTGACCAAACGGGACTTTCCCCTAATAAGGTTGCGCCGCAAGCGGCGGGGAATGCAACCCAAAGAGATTCAACGAAGCCCCTTGAAAGGGGCTGGAAAATCACTTTTTAAGGTAATTTAGACGTTTCCAGCCAGCTTCAGTTGGCTTGGTTAAAGTAGCTCGGTGATTTATCGCCGAGCGAGCAGCCAATTTCTATGAATTTAATGTTACTTACCAAGCTTTAGCCTTGTGTCCAATTTTTTAAGAAGCGACTAATACCCTGAGTATATGGCACAGGTGTTGCCCCTACGAATATTCCCAATACCGGGCGGTTCGCGAACCGCCCCTACAAAATCTTATTCCCCCTTCCGTTATAGGGAAGGAGGATAGGGGGAAGAAACCTATCCCCCTATCCCTCTGTTTTCTGGCTCTTGCCGCCTGTCTCCGGGGCATCGGGCGCACCCAACGCCAAAATCTCATCAGGGGTTTGGCCCTTGAGCTGGATGGCGGACTGGTTGCGGAGCGACAGGCCGAAGACGTTGATAAAACCTACCGCCGCATCGTGATTATACTGGTCGCCCTTATCATAAGTCGCCAGGGCAAAGTTGTAGAGCGACTTGGGTGACTCGCTGGTGGCCTTTATCACATTCCCCTTGAAAAGTTTGACGGTAATTTTGCCACTAACGTATCGCTGACTGCTGGCAACATAGGCTGCCAAATCCTGATGCAGGGGGCTAAACCATAGACCGTTATAAACCAGTTCGGCGTATTCGTCGGCTACTTTGGTTTTAAAACGAGCGGCATCCCTGGTTAAGGTCAGGCTTTCCAGCCACTTATGGGCCCGGTGCAGCACCATCCCGGCGGGGGCTTCGTAAACCTCGCGACTTTTTATACCAACCAGACGGTCTTCGATATGGTCAATCCGCCCGACCCCGTGCCGCCCCGCGATTTCGTTCAATTTAGTAATCAGAGCCACTCCGTCCATTGGCTCACCGTTCAGGGCAACGGGCAAGCCCTTCTCGAACTCGATAGTAATATATTCCGGCTCGTCGGGCTGTTGGGCGGCTCCGGCAGTCCAAGCATAGGCTTCTTCGGGCGGCTCGTTCATAGGGTCTTCTAGTGGCCCTGCCTCGATACTGCGCCCCCACAGGTTCTGGTCTACACTAAACCGCTTGGTACTAATCGCCTGTAAGGGAATATTATTTTTTCGGGCATATTCTATTTCTTCATCACGGGTCATGCGCCATTCGCGCACCGGGGCAATAATTTTCAGGTCTGGCCCTAAAACGTTGACCGAAACATCAAATCGCACCTGGTCATTTCCTTTGCCCGTGCAGCCGTGCGCCACTGCCGCTGCCCCTTCTTCGCGGGCTACCTGCACCAGATGCCAGGCAATCAGAGGTCGAGCTAGAGCTGTCGCCAGGGGATATTCGCCTTGATACATTGCCCCAGCCTGTAACGCGGGCCAGATAAAATATTTTACAAATTCGTCTTTAACATCGCGCACCAATGCTTTAACCGCCCCAATTTCCAGGGCGCGGCTGCGAATAGAATCCAGGTCACGGTCATTCGCCCCTACATCCACTGTAAGGGTCACGACCTCCATATTATATTTCTCGCCAATCCACTTTATCGCGACACTGGTATCAAGGCCGCCACTGTAGGCCAGCACTACTTTTTGCATCTCGGAATCTTCTCCTATTAAATCGGTTGTCAGTAAAAGCTGTCAGCCATTAGCTAGAAAGTTGTTAGTTCTTGGTTCTTGGTTATGAGTTCAGTAGATTTCAACTACCTGACTTTCGGCTTTTGACCTTAAACTTTCGACTATTCTTGCTCCTTGCTTCTGGAATTATAACATACGCCAGCGACAAGCTGTTTTGATTTATGTAATGTTGAGATAATTGTAACATGTGGGATATGTTGATAGCAATAGTAACGGACTATTTATTTAATAAAAAAGGCCGAAAATAACCTTTTTGGGTCTGGCAGATATTGACATAATCTGATATTATGTAAATGTATAGATATTATGTCTAATTGATTTTAAAGCTCACAAAACCTTTGAGGACATTTCAGATGAAAGCACCTAAGCGTATATCTCTGTTACTCTTCAGTTTATTGCTGGCATCTTTTTTTAGCGCGTCCGTGACTACTAACACCGCCCAAGCGGTCTTGCCAAATTCCTGCCCCTTTACTATTGCGGTAGGGGACGAAACCGAACGCGCCCTGGCACTGACTGAACTAAACCGGCTACGATTTGATTTATACCAGGCTCCAGCCTTAAATATCTTTGAAATAGCCCAATATAGTAAAGAAGCTCAGGCCCATGCCAACTACCTTCAGAACAACTCCGATGATGTAACGGTTGACCCCACCACCGAAATCCCAGCGAACCCCTGCTACAGCAATGAGGGGAAAACTGGCGCGACCTATGGAATTATTCGTCCTGGACAACCATGGTTAGGTTCAAAGAATAATGCTTCCAACCTTAGAGAAGGGGTAATGGCCGCAGTAGATAGCGTTTATGACCGACTATATCTACTAGACCCTCGCTTGGAAGCACTTGGGGTTGGGATTGCTAATAACCGCAGCTATGACGCTAAAATTGTTTTCAATGCCAAGCGTTTCGAGCGACGTTGGTTGAATGCTCTTACTCCTACCTATCCCTTAATTTTCCCTGAGCCTAATGGTCTTATTCCACCTCAAATAAATCCAACGGTGGATGATCCAGGGGTTCCGCTCCAAATGAGTGAGGGGGAATATCCTAACCCCTTGGTAAGTCTGGGATTGAATTACCCAACTGGTTACCCAATTAGTGTAATGTTTAATCCCAAGATCCCGGTTTCGGTACTGGTGGTTAGCGTTAAAAATGAAAGCACTGGGGCTGATATAAATATCAAAACCATATTACCGGGCGACTCTAGGTATCCTTCGGGTTTAGGCAATACCATAACGATTATTCCAACTAACCCTCTTACCCCTGGCACAACTTATAAGGTTAATCTCACTTATCAGGATAATAGTTTTGTGTATCAACGAGCCTGGAATTTTGATACAGTTAAAGTGCCAACTTTGATACCCACTACCCCACCGATTATTACGCCGCCTGCTACGCCGGGAGTGCCAGGCTTACCGACCCCACCACCCGTCAGTCCTGCGCCAGTGGGTGGAGGTTTCTTCAATCTGGTACGCTCAGACGCAACAAACGGGCTGTTCTTCCGCCAGTGGCAACGGGCCGATGACCCGGTATTGCTGGGCAAGGCCAGCCGTTCCTGGACTTTTGGCGAGCAACCTTATGGTTTTCTCACGCTGCTAGAACCATACGCCGGGATAAATAGAATTGTGAATTATCACGACAAGGCCAGAATGGAGGCGGTGACCTCGAATTCGGGAAGTATTAGCAATGGCTTGTTGGTGCGAGAGATGGTTTCAGGCTTTGCCCAGGTGGGCGATAATAACTTTATCCCGCGTACCCCAGCTCAAATTGCAATTGCTGGGGATATTAGCGAAACTAACATTAAAGCTCCAACCTATTACAGTTTCTATAATATTGCATCGCTAAACAACGACCGCCGCATTCCAAACCAAACCGGGCAGACCGTAATCGCCACTATCGCTAAAGAAGGGGTGATTAACGTCAATCCGGGCACTGCCGCTTATAATGTTATCAACGTCTATTATGATAACAATTTGGGTCATAACATTCCCCAGGTTTTCTGGAATTACATGAACCAGAGCGGGACTATCAATATCGGCGGGGGCTACACTTACGGGCAGATAGTGGATTGGCTTTCGGTCTTTGGTCTGCCCCTGACAGATGCCTATTGGTCACGAGCGGTAGTCGGCGGAGTCGAAAAGGATGTGCTGGTACAGTTGTTTGAACGCCGCGTTCTGACCTTTACCCCCCAGAACCCCGACCCTTTCAAGGTGGAGATGGGGAATGTTGGTCGCCATTATGTCAAGTGGCGTTACAATATTAACTATTAAACCTAACCTCACCCGCAAGCGGGTACCCGCCCCCTTCCCTGAATTAGGGAAGGGGGAACATAAGCCCGGTTATCTACCCCCAATCTCCCCTATTCGTTCCCGCGCCTGACTTGACTTCTAGCCGCGTCAAAGCCTAAAATTACCTAGAAATCCGAAAACGTGTTTATAACTTGACCTTTGACTTTCGACGTTCGATTTTTAACCAATAATTATGAAAAAGAAATTCCAGATTACCAATCCGCTTAAAAATGACCCATTCCTGAAGTCGGCCCTGACCTGGGCGTTGGGTATCGTCAGTTTCACGCTCGTACTGAAGTTTGCGGCCCTGCAAATGGTCGAAACCGAAAAAGGATTGGTCGAATTAATTCCCTTTTTGTTTGTAATCTTTGGGGCAGGTTATCTGGTGAAGTTTATCGGGCAGCGACCAGCTTTTTATTCGGGCGTTTGTGGCTTTGCAGTAGGGATGGGCTTATCCTTCGTAGGGTTAATTAGCGAACTACTCGATGGGTTATATTGGGAATCGTTTGCCCGTTTCCTGTGGGCAGGGGTAGCGAGGGGCGTACCGTTGGCGATTGCCGGAGCGATTGCGGGCTGGGTCGTAACCAGAGGCCGAGTAGCGATTGAGATTGAAATACCAGAAAAGAAAGAAATTGAAGCGGCCAAAAAAGCTGGAATAGCCGAACCCAGCCCCCGCATTATCACTCCCATCTCGGAATTGCCCGGCTCACTTTCGGGTAACAAGTCCTTACTGGAACAACTGGACTCAGACCCGGTTTCGCTTTTGCCCGAAAAGGAACGCAAACGCCGGGAAAAAGCCGGAAAATAATTCGACCAAAGACCTATTGTGTATGCCCAATGTTTTTGTTAAGATAGCGTTGGGTATTTTTATGCCCGAATAATTATTGGGGTTTTCGCCCGCTAAGGATTAACCAAAAAAAATGCGCGAAGTAACTAGCAAGTTATATAGTCGGGACGGTCTTACAACCAAAGGGTTTACGTTAGCCCTGTCCTTGCCGTACTGCGCCCATTTTTCGGTGACTGAGCGGGGGATTTTTGAGGCTATAACGCCCTAAACTAACCCAAATCAGTAGAATTATCGAAAACGTCGTGGGCCAGTCAAGCAGGCCAGCGGCGTTTTTGTTTATGCCCGATTATCTGCTGTCCTGTTTTGATTTGGCTCACAACTAACAACTAACAACTAACAACCAATAACTATTTGGAGGTTTTGAAAATGTTAATCGCTCGATTGGAGCAGGTGAGCCTGAGTTATGGGACTCGTAAGATTTTTGAGCAGCTAAGTTTAAGTCTGAACGATGGTGAAAAAATCGGCCTGATTGGGCCAAACGGGGCGGGTAAGTCCAGCTTGCTTAAACTTTTGGCTAATCTGGAACAACCCAATAAAGGGGAGCGGATATTGCGTAAGGGTATCCGGGTAGCTTATCTTCCCCAGGAATACGCCGGGGAAGGTGCGGCAACGGCTCTGGACGAAGTTCTGGAGGGGCGGCCCGAATTGCTGGCACTGGAAAAGGAGTTGGAGGGAGTAGAAACTGCTTTGGGCCAACCCGAATTAGCTACAGACATGCACAAGTTTGGCTTGATGCTGGAAAAACAGGCCGAATTGCTGGAAAAATATGAGGAAGCGGGCGGCCCACGCTTGCGTAACGAGGCGCACGGTTATCTGGAAGAGTTAGGTTTGTCACCCGAAATGCACGAATACCCGGTGACTTTATTGAGTGGCGGGCAGCGCAAAATGGTGGGGTTGGCCCGTTGCTTGGTAACAAAGCCCGACCTGTTGCTGCTGGACGAACCAGACAACCATCTGGACTTGCAGGGAAAAGCGCGGTTAGAGGAGGTTATCCAGAATTTCCCCGGCGCGTTGATTGTTATTTCCCACGACCGCTATTTGCTGGACGATACCATTTCGGTGATTGCCGAGTTGGATAGCGGACGGTTGACCCTCTATTACGGCAACTATTCCAGCTACACCGTCCAGCGCGAGTTGGCCTTGCTAAAGCAGCAGCAGGATTTTGTTTCGCAGCAAAAAGAGATAAAACAACTGGAGGAGGCGATCGCCCGCTTCAAACTATGGGCCAGTATTGTGGTAGACGAGCGGCATATCAAACAGGCCCGTAACAAGCAACGCCAGATTGACCGAATGGATAAGGTCGAGCGCCCGGTTTTGGAGCGGCGCAAGATTGGGCTGAAATTTAAATCCAGCGAACGGGGCGGGCAAAAAGTGCTGGAAGCGCGACATCTGGCAAAAGCTTTTGACGATAATCTGGTTTTGCTAGATATAGATTTTACCCTGTGGCGGGGGGAGCGGGTCGGGATTGTGGGTCGGAACGGCTGTGGTAAATCGGTGTTGTTTAGCCTGTTGCTAAGTCTGAGTGAACTAACCGAGGGCGAACTGTGGGTAGGGCCTTCTATCCGGCTGGGCTATTATTCGCAGCAGCATGATACCTTGAACCTGGCGATGACCCCAATTGAGCTTATCCGCGACCTACGCCCGATGCACGAAAATGAGGCTATCGGGATTCTGGGGAAATTTTTGTTCAGCTATCGTCAGGCTCAGGAGCCAATTTCTCAGCTTAGTGGCGGAGAAAAAAGTCGGCTGCAACTGGCCCGTTTGATGGTCAGCGGGGTAAACTGTTTGCTGCTGGATGAGCCAACCAACCACCTTGACATTACCTCAACCGAGGTGCTGGAAGATGCCCTGAACCGTTTCGATGGCACGCTTTTGACTATTTCGCACGACCGCTATTTTTTAGACCGCACTTGCAGCCGAATCCTTGAGCTGGAAAACGGCGAAGTACGCGCATACCTGGGCGGCTACAGCGATTATGCCGAACAAAAACAGCGAAGAACCCTATGAAAGTTAACGAATTGTTATTGACTTCCTTATTTAATTCTATATACTTAACCATCTATCATTATCGAACAGTCTTGATAATTGTCTTAACCTTAAAAATGGGACTTCGCAACACACACACCTGGGGGGCTGGAAAGTATGAGTGAGTACAAAACCCAACACACTAACCGAAATCCTGATATAACTGAATCGAACCTTGAGCAAGAGAATTCGCCAGAGCAAACATCTGCCTCAGTATTTGCGGGGCCAGGTTTTGGGGCAGTGGGTGATAGTGCCCGCGCTACCGCCCAGCGTGTGACCCCTGGCAATATTTTGTCGCTACAAAAAACCATAGGCAACCGGGCTGTAACCCGCCTGTTGGAAAAGAACCAGTCAAGCTACATTCGACCACAGTTAAGCCATACCGTCCCCCTGATTTCCCGTACCTTTAACAGTGGCCCGGATTTGTATTTCAAACGAGGCGATACTGGCTTTAACTTTGACACCAAACCACAACAGTCCAGCACTGCCACTGCTACCCGCTCTGAAGGTGGTTCTGGCACAACCCGCACAGAGGGCGATGAGGATGAAGCCGCCGCTACCGAGGGTGAGGGTGATTGGAGTGCCCCAATTGAGGACGAGGCCGATACCAGGACTGAGCTAAAAGCCGGAAGAGCCGAGGGTGATGAGGACGAAGCCGCCGCCACTGAGGGCGAAGGTGATTGGAGTGCCCCAATTGAAGAGGAAGCCGATACTCGCGCCGAAGGAACGTTGGAAAATTCGGGGCGAAGGTCGGAAATCCAACGGGTGGGTGCTGCTGGGACTATTCAACGGGTAACTTTCCCGAAATACGCCGCGATTGTAGCGGCAATGCGCTCGGATTTTGACGCTGATTGGGAGGCTACGCTCGCCGCCACCACCAAAACCTCCCGCCGCGAGCAAGGTTTCTGGGTACAATGGAACTCGACCAGTAAAGCCTACTCGGTAACGGGTCGGGCCATCGCCCCCACCGTTGATAACGACACAGGTGCGACCATCAACCTACCCAACAAGCCCGCCGATGCTGGCGATGTCTACACCATTGCCTCTTTCCACACCCACACTCCCACCGCTAACCGGGCGGTAGGCCGACCAGTTGGCCCATCCGGAGCTGACATCGGGGCTGATGCTGCCGATAATGTGGCCGGGGTGGTTTATGACTATGTGGAAGCCAAAAGCGGCAATATTCCCGCCGGACACCCGCTCCGCTCCCGCGCCCAGCTTTATTCGTCCCGTGACCAGCGCACCTAATCCCTGATGACTTACGGGTGGGTTTGTAACCCACCCCTACCAAAAATAAAAGCAATACAGGGGCAGAGTTAATGAACTCTAACTAATAAATTCGTAATTATTCCCCCTTCCGCTTTAGGGAAGGGGGTTAGGGGGTTAGGTCAACAAACCCACCCCTACCTGAAAACCATATCCACTTCCCCAAAGGAGGTCAAAATAAAATGATTAGCGAAGAAGCGGCGGTGGAAATCGCCAAAGAAGCGATTGTGGGCAAACTTAAACCACAGGAAGACTCCCCGATTGAAACGGCCTTGATTGACGGTCAATATATCGTAACTTTTGTGATGGTGCTGCCTCCCGGCACGCGCGGCCCGGATTTTTCGGCCCAGGTTATAATTGATGCCAGGTCTGGCGATGTACTGGATATTCTCGCCGGGGCTGACTGAGCGACGATGGACATACCTCCCCCAAATCCTGACCAAAGCTATTTGCTGGAACAAAGTCAGCGTTTTTCCAAATCATTAATCTGGGATTTGCAAAAAAAGTTTTACGCACGACAAGGCATCGAAGCCTGGCGGCAGGGAGTCGTGCCCCACTATATCACCAACAACCCCTACATTGCCGATTCCTATGCCCGCCTGGTACTGGCTTTCCTGCGGGATTGTCAGAACGCCGGAACGCTGGATGCTACTCAGCCAATTTATATTGTGGAACTTGGGGCGGGGTCAGGGCGGCTAGGCTTTCACTTCCTGAAAAAACTTCTGAAAATCCTGCCCCAAACTAACCTCAAAGATTTAACCATCAAGTATGTTATGACCGATTTTGCCGAGGCTAACCTTGAATTCTGGCGCAAACATCCACCCCTGAAAACTTTAGCCAAACAGGGCTATCTGGATTTTGCCAGATACGAGGCGGGTCAAGACCACGAACTAACCCTGCTCCATTCTAACGAGAGGCTCTACTCCGGCAGCCTGAAAAATCCCTTGATTGTGCTGGCGAACTACTTTTTTGATTCTATCCCGCCCGATATTTTTAGTATCAAGGACGGGGAACTTGGTCTAGGGTTGGTTTCTATCAGTGCCACCGAACCCAATCCCGACCTGTCCGACCCTGACCTGTTGAGTAAAGTCAGCCTGACTTACGAGCAACAGCCGTTGTCGGAGGATTTCTATCAAGATTTCTATCAAGACCCGATTTGCAACCAGATTCTTCAAGAATATGTCCAGAGCCTGGACAATACTATTCTGGCCTTTCCCAGCATGGCGATAGATTGTATTCGCAATCTTGGGCAATTCTCCGCCGACCGCTTGCTGCTGATTGTGGGTGATAAGGGTTTCAAACGCGCCGACCATCTGGTGGGGCTACCTGAACCGGGGCTTAGTTTGCACGGTGGCGGCTTCTCCTTGATGGTCAATTTTCACGCCCTCAGCCAATATTTCCTGAAACGGGGGGGCTTTGCCCTGAATTCCATCCATCAGCCCCAAAATCTGACTATCTCGCTATTTGGGCTGGGGGTGGCAGGGGTAGAAACCCGCCAAAGCTATCAAGCCGCGATTGAGCAGTTTGGGCCTGACGACTTTTTTGCAATAATAAAGGGGCTGGAAAACAGTTATCGGGATCTAAGTCTGGCACAGATTTTGGCCTATCTGCGGCTGAGTCAGTGGGATACTCAGGCTTTTTTGAGTTGTTTCCCGACTTTGCTGGAGCAATCCGAAAACTTGACGATTGTGGAGCGCGAAGATTTGTACCAAGTGGTACAAGAAATCTGGGAGGTTTATTACCCCCTGAGCGAAAAGGTTGACCTGGCTTTTTACCTCGGTATGTTGCTTTATAGTATGGCCTTTTTCCCCGAAAGTCTAGGGTTCTTCAATTGCTCAATTCAGGATTATGGGGCTAATGCCAGCACCTTATATAACATGGCGATGTGCTACTATAACTTAGGCCAACTGACCACTGCCCTCGCCTACATTGACAAAACCTTACATAAAGACCCCGCTTTTGAACCTGCCAAAGCTACCCGCCTGATGATTCAAAACGAAATCAAACTTCAGAGCGGAGTTTAAATGTAGGAGTAGACCAATGTGTCTACCTTCATGCTACCTCGATTTGGGCAGACACGTGGGTCTGCCCCTACTAAATCGGGTTCAATCATTTATGTCCTGGTTTCAGTTATTCGACCAGGCTTTTTTGTTGAACAGGTTGGGTAGCGTGCCAAACAAATATTTGGGCCGGGTGTGATACATCATCAGCATCCGGCGTTGGGCAAACTCTATTTCGCTGGCTGACATATAGTTCAGTTTAAAAACGCTGTGATAAACATCGTAGTGATGCCAGTTGCGGTCAAAAATCTTATCCTGGTAAGTATGCCAATCGTCCGTACCAACGTAAGGGGTCAGGATATTAACCCACAACATTTCGGGATTTAGCTCCATCAGGTACTGGAAGTTGCGGTTAATGCTTTCGTGGGTTTCGTCGGGCTTACCCACAATCGTAGAAGCCAGACTGACAATCCCGAACTTCTTCATGGTTCGCACCGCCCCAAAGTTATCGTCTACCGTCGCTTTTTTGCGATAAAGTTTCAGGGTCTCGGCATCCATATTTTCCACACCCAGCAAAATAGCCTCGCACCCTGAGCGAGCCATTAATTCCACCATATCGGGGTGGTCATTTATAGACTCACAGGAGCATTGGGCCGACCAGGTGAACTTCATATTGCGGCGCAAAATCTCCTCGCAAAACTCCATCGTGCGTTTGTAATTGATGCTAAAAATATCGTCTACAAAGAAGAAGTTATCAAAGCCCAGCTTCATGGCCCGTTCCACTTCATACAGCATACTATCGGGGCTGCGGTATCGCCATTTTGCCCCATACACCGAAGTCACAATACAAAACGAACAGTCGTAGGGGCAACCCCGACTGCCAGAGATATGGAACATCGGCTTGCCAAGCTTCCCGGCGCGATTGAACGACCCCTTGCGATACAAATCAAGGTTGTTTAACAGGCTATGGTCGGGAATAGGCAGCGCGTCCAGGTCTTTAATCCAGGCTCCTGTGGGGTTATGGACGACTTCATCCTCTTTTTTGTTATACCAACTAATGCCCTTGACTGTGCGAGGGTCGCAGCCGTCTTTTTGGGAAAGAGCATTGACCAGATTTAACATAGTAATCTCGCCCTCACCCCGCACCACAAAATCTACCGCCCCGGTTCGCAGGGTGTTATCAGCATCAAAGGTGACGTGGTTGCCGCCAATTACCACAATTTTACCCAACTTTTTGGCCTTGCGGGCAATCGCAATCGCTTCGGGGTAACGCACTGTATCGGTGGTAATACCGACGATATGGGCGCTGGTCGGAATCCGCAAGGGTTCGCCCGATTTTACGTCATTTATTGTAACTTTATGCCCGGCGTTTTTCAGAATAGTGGCGGGATAGAGCAAAGCCAGGGGAATAGTATTGAAGGTCATCAACCGGGCATAGCTATCTTCAAAACCGGGAGTAGGCGGATTTATAAAGTGGACATGCAACGAACGGGCGGGCGCAAGGGTTTCGTCCAGTTGTTGCGATAGCGGCATACTTACAAAAGGAGCGCGCATATTTTATCCTCCAGGCCAGTATCTATATATCGTCAAAGGCTCTTACAATTGTGGCTAATACAAAGATGGCAGACTAGCTATTATGTTAGCAATTAAGGTCAAGAAATGTCGGTAGTTACAACTACAGCAAAGCGGGGGGTTAGGGATTCGTAGGGGCGGTTCGCGAACCGCCTGGTATTGGAATTTTTTGTAGGAGCAGGCTCTGTCCTGCGATATTCATCGGATGGCGGAGCATCCTCTTACAATTATTCCCCAATTTCAGATTTCTTAACGACTGTGCCACTTTTGCAGAATTTCGGCCTCACGCTCGGCCTTCATTCCGGCGCGATGGGTACGGTCAGCGGGCAAGGTTTTGACCCAATCAAGGGTGTCATAGACAGTTTCGGTCAAGGGGCGAAAAGTCAGGCCAGCTTCAATCGCCTTTTTAACGCTGGTATTGGTCAAGGCCACCGCCAGGGGCTCACTTTCGGGAAGCCAGAGGGGTAATTCCGACCAGGGAGCCACTCCTGCCTCTATCAAAAATTGCTCACCCAGCCAACTAAAACTGGCGTTATTGCCACCAACCGCGTCACATTCCGCCAGGAGTTGACCTAACGTCAGGCCATAATCCGGCCCGGTAGCGTTAAAAATTCCGGTATGTTTCTGCTCTACCAGCTTGATTGTCCAATCGGCTAAGTCGCGCACATCTATAAATTGAGTTAGGCGTTCAGGTCTGCCGGGAGCCAAAACCTCACCACCTTGCGCCACTCGTTCAGGCCAGTAGGTAAAGCGGTCGGTTGGGTCATGCGGACCTACAATCAAACCGGGCCGAATGATTAGATTGCGCCCCGGCAGGGTCTTCTCCACCACCTGTTCACACAAAACCTTGAGTGGGCCATAACTGTCGTTGGTAATTTCCTCAATGGTCTCATCCTCAAGTTTGCCTAACCCCGTTTCTTCGGTAATTTCCGGGCTGCTAAAATCGGAATAGACCGAGATAGTAGAGATAAAGGTGTAGTGGGCGGTCTTGTCGGCTAACTTCTCAGCGGAAATTTTTACAATCCGAGGAACATAGCCGGAAGGGTCAATCACAGCATCCCAGCTACGACCTTCCAGGGCTGCCAGGTCGCCGTCGCGGTCGCCAACTATTTTCTCCACCTGGGGGAAAAGTTTGGGGTTGTGCAAACCCCGATTAAATAGGGTTATTTCATGCCCCCGCGCCAGAGCCGACGCTACGATATGCCGACCAAGAAAAACCGTACCGCCAATTACCAGAATTTTCATTTATAGCTTCCGTATGATGTTTTTATTATATTATACAGTTTACCCTATCCATACAAGTTTATTCAATCAAGGGATTGCGAATTCCTAATTTTAGATACTCGATTTTAGATTTCGCCAATATCAGGTTTATACTGTTCTTCCAATGCAATCAGTTCGGCGTTATCGGGGAAACGCTCTTTCAGGCGGGTCAGTTGGGGGAGTGCGTCCGAGTAATGCCCCGCCTCTAGCATCCGCCGCAGGTTCGCCAGTTCCAGGGTATCGGGTTCAGTAAGAACGGGATTTTCAGGCGACGCAACGGGCCAACTCACGGCGGGTTGGCTTAAAGCCACCAAATCCTGAAGAGCAATTACCATTTCCTCTGCCAGACCGGGGCACGATACTCGAATATACTCATCCAACCGTTCCTTCCCCAACAAGCAGATATGCCCACAGCTAGTCACCACTCGCCGGGGATTATACTGATAACGGTGGTCAGCCTCACCGCTTTTGGTGGCGTGCAGCCAGGACTCGCCTACCACCTCGGCATCACCCGGTGGCCCCTCCAGTTCAAAAACTTCCTTTTGCTCAAAGCTTACGGTCATATTGCAATAAACAAAAACCAGAGGCTTAGCCTCGGCCCGCTCAATTACCAGACGGTCGGGTAGAAAGTAGTAAGTAATAGAACCAAAATCCAGAGCAGGGGCCGAGAATGGAGCAGTCACAAAAGTGGGCAGCCCATAGATTATTCGGGCGGCTTCTTTCGAGTGGAGGGGGTCTTCCAGATTCACCCGCTCGGCCTGGGTCAGGTGGGAAAAGGCTAGAATCAAATTTTTGTAAGCCTCATCTTTTGCCCCACTGAGTAGACTGTAACATAAATCTTGTGGTTATAGAATTGCTATTTTTGAACTCAACATACACTAAACATGTAGGTAAAGACTTGTATTACAGACTACT
>Ga0209512_1002333_pt1 | contig 20499 bp, 18 predicted proteins | sample frozenSSSSmetaG_FD_184142 | JGI IMG/M metagenome (GOLD analysis project Ga0209512, IMG submission 184142) | Glacier valley bacterial and archeal communities from Borup Fiord, Nunavut, Canada, to study Microbial Dark Matter (Phase II) -... | ecosystem: Environmental > Aquatic > Freshwater > Ice >... | reverse complement strand
CCCGCGAGCGCTACATGAAGGGCCTGCCGAAACTCTGCGACCAGCTCAAGCAGCTCCATCACGAAAACGACGACCTTTTCCGCCAGCTCTCCGCGAAGAATCCCCGCAGCAAGAAAAAGCTGGAAGAAGAGTTCAACAAAAACATTCAGACGCTCAACCGCGTTTTCACCCGCTTCTATTACAAACAGAAAGTCGTCGAGGATTTCTGCGAGCAAGTGGATGAATACATGCAGAAGTTCTGGAAATACGGCCGCAAGCTGCAGACCGATCCCGAGGACAAAGAGTTCGTCACCAAGATGCGCGAAGTCCAACAGCGTTCATGGCATACCCAGGAATCGTTCGAGGAAGCTAACAAGCAGCTCCGCCACTGGCTGAAGGAAGCGCTCAAGGCGAAGACCGAAATGGTCGAGGCCAACCTCCGTCTCGTGATTTCCATCGCCAAAAAATATACGAACCGCGGCCTCTCTTTCCTCGACCTGATCCAGGAAGGCAACATGGGCCTGATGAAAGCGGTCGAGAAATTCGAATACCGCCGCGGTTATAAATTCTCCACCTACGCCACTTGGTGGATTCGCCAGGCGATCACCCGTTCCATCGCCGACCAGGCCCGGACGATCCGGATTCCGGTCCACATGATCGAGACGATCAACAAGCTGATGCGCGTGCAAAAGCAGCTCGTCCAGGAATACGGCCGCGAGCCGTCCCCGGAAGAAATCGCCGAGGAAATCCACCTTCCCGTCGAGCGGGTCCGCGCCGTGTTGAAAATGGCCCAACAGCCTATCAGTTTGCAGGCTCCGGTCGGTGACTCGGACGATACTTCCTTCGGTGACTTCATCGAAGACAAGGCCGCCGACAATCCGATGGAGGAAGCTGGTTTCTCGATGCTCAAGGACAAGATCAAGGACGTGCTCGACACTCTCACCGAGCGTGAGCGCGAGGTCCTCGAACAACGCTTCGGACTCAAGGACGGCTACAGCCGCACGCTTGAAGAAGTCGGCCGCCAGTTCCAGGTTACCCGCGAACGGATCCGGCAGATCGAGGCCAAGGCTCTGCGGAAAATGCGCCACCCAACGCGGATCCGGAAGCTGGAAGGCTTCATCGAGCTCCCCGGAGCGTAATAAGGAGTGCAGACATTCCTGTCCGCATTACCTCAATCCTGACAGTTTTCAGTCAGTAGCAAATCGCTGCAACATCCCAGCAATTTGCTCCATCATTCCAGCAATTCGCTGCTTTGGAGTTGCAAATTGCCACTTCATACCAGCAAATTGCTGCTCCGACGCGCCAATTTGGCGCATTCACGGAGCTTTTCGGGTCGATGAAGAGGCAATTTGCAACTTGATTACCCCCATTTGCTGCATTAAACGAGCAAACCCATTGATTTTGAGAGAATTACGGCTTCGCATCCGGTCCCGGACCACGACGGCCACCGCCGAAGAAACCTCCCAAGGAATCGAGCAGACCCTTGAGCGAATCTGAGGCACTCAGCTTGAGCTGGCCGTAAACACGCAGCGCGAAGTTCATCAAATCGATGCCGATGGCCATCTCAGTATCGGCACAACCCTCCGCCAGTGCCTCCACACGGGCGAAGAGCGGGCGGTACTTGTCCAGCGAGTTCACATCCGCCACTGCGGCTGCGGTGCCGATGGAGGCTGGCAGATCGTCCGGATTCTGTTGGGCCGCCGTCACCGCCTGGCGCACCAGTTGTTCACGCGTGCCCATCTTCAGCAGATTCCCCCGTTGTTCCTTGGTGAGAGACTTGAGGTGCGGTTTGAGTTTCGTTTCCAGCACCACCAGCGCTGCTTCGATCTGGGGGAGGTCCGCATCCGGGATGTCCAGGTCCACGAGGTTCATGATTTGTAATGCCATGGGATGTATTTTCTATTTGTTGGGGCTCCAAGCTCCTTGTGAACTTGAAAAGACGTCTTGGACTATCGGAAAATCAGATGTTCACAAGCTGGAAGTTGTGACGAATTGGCTTTTTGCTGAAAATGACGGAAGAAACCGGATCGCCGGAACAGGAAATCTCCGGCAGATACTGATTTCCAGCAATACGATTAGATCGCCGGCAATCCGGGCAGGCCGAGCTCTTTCAAAAATTTGTTGTGCATTATACAGCCGCGCATCGGGATTTGTGAAAACGGTTCGGGAGGTGGCGGAGCGTTCAAGGGGAGCACATGCGCCCTCGCATGTGGTTTCCGGCGCCCTCGCCGGAAACTGGGGTGGAATGGCCTGAAACGCCTGTCTTCGGCGGGGGCGCCAAAGACAACACGCGTGGGCGCGTGTGCTCCCCGAAGATTTTCACGCCGTTCTTCCGCCAGAACACAGTCCCACAAATCTTTACGCGCGGCAGTATATCCTCGCCTTCTGGATGGATTTTTCGATTTCCTGCAACTGGCTGTGTGTCGCCTCCAAATCGATCTCCGTTTCGCCCACCGCCGTGCTGATGTAGCGGGAGATGTTCAGGTTGAAATCGTTCTTCGTGATCTCATCCAAATCCACCCGGCGGGAGTAGCGGGTTTCTTCCTTACGGAATTGATAGGTGTCGATGATCTTGGCGATGTGCTGCTTGCTGAGTTGGTTCTGGCGTTTGCCTTTGTCGAAGTTCTCAGGGCCGCTGGCGTTGATGAAGAGCACGTCGTTGGGCTTCTTGCACTTCTTGAGCACGAGGATGCAGACGGGGATGCCGGTGGAGTAGAAGAGGTTCGCGGGTAGGCCGATGACGGTGTCGATGTGGCCGTCGTTGAGCAGCTTGGTGCGGATGCGTTCTTCGGCACCGCCACGGAAGAGCACGCCATGCGGCAGGATGATGGCCATCACGCCTTCGTCCTTGAGGAAGTGGAAGCCGTGGAGGAGGAAGGCGAAGTCGGCGGCGAATTTGGGGGCGAGGCCGTGGCTTTTGAAGCGCACTTCGTCGGCCAGCGCGTCGGTGGGTTCCCAGCGGTAGCTGAAGGGCGGGTTGGCGACGATGGCGTCGAAGCTGGGCTTCTTCGCCGGGTTCGGCTCCCGCATCATGTCCCACTCGTTGAGCAGGGTGTCGCCGTGGAAGATGTCGAACTCCGAGTCCTTCACCCCGTGCAGCAGCATGTTCATGCGGGCGAGGTTGTAGGTGGTGATGTTCTTCTCCTGGCCGAAAATTCTACCGATGGTGCCGCCCGCCTTGTTCACTTTCTTGCGGACGTTGAGAAGCAGGGAGCCGTAGCCGCAGGCGAAGTCCATCACACTGTCCAGCCGCTTCTTGGTCCCGGTCTTCGGTTCCTGGCTGTCCAGCGTGACGATGGCGGAGAGAATGTCGGAAATCTGCTGCGGGGTGTAGAACTCGCCCGCCTTCTTGCCGGACCCGGCGGCAAACTGGCCGATCAGGAATTCATAGGCATTGCCCTGCGCGTCGATGTCCGTGGAGAACTCCGCCAGCCCTTCGGCGATCTTCTGGATGATGGTGCAGAGCTTGGCGTTCCGGTCCTCATACTTCTTGCCCCACTTGGGGGAACTCAGCTCGATCTCGGAGAACAGGCCCTGGAAGGTGCTTTCGAACGATTCCGTCTCAATGTATTTGAAACCGGCTTGCAGCGTGTTCAGCAACTCCGGATTTTGGGTGCGGGCCAGGTTGGCGATGCTGTTCCAGAGGTGTCCGGGCTGGATGACGTAGTGAACCTTGCGCCGCATCTGTTTCTCGAAGGCCGGAATGTCGTCCACGTTGTTCGCATACCACAACGCAAGCGGCACCTTGCGGGCGTCTCCAGCATCAGCCGCCCGGCCTTGAGGGCCGCAGTCTCAGGAGCAAACGGGGCCAGCCCCGCCGCGATCAGGTCCGCATTGATGAAGCGCGGGCATTGCGCCTCCTCCGGCAGGAACGAACGGGCGAAGGTCGTTTTCCCAGCGCCGTTCGGCCCGGCGATGATGATGATCTTCTTGCTCATGGTATACTCCCGCGCCTCATGTTTTGGGGAAACTCCCCGGGCATTTTCCACAAATTGTCATGCGCGGCAGTATATCTCAGTCCCAGACATAGCGTTCGTCGTATTCGATGCCGTATTTTGTGAGGAAGTCGCGGTATTCTTCCTGAAAGGTCCGCGTGCGGTGGTGATCCTCCTGGGTGTCGATGTAATGGAGCAACGTCTCCTTTTGGCTCATGCCCAAGGAGAAAACTCCATATCCTTGTTGCCACGCGAAATTATGTAGCGAGGCATCCTGCGTCTTCACCCATTTGCTGGAGGCGGTTTTGACTTCCTTCACCAAGTCCGCGACGGACAGGGTGCGGGAAAGCCGGACAGCGAGATGCACATGATCCGCCACGCCGCCGACGCGATACGCCTCACAATCGCATTGCCGCACGGCTCCGGCGAGAAAGGCGTGGGTCTTCTCACGAATGTCGGGTTCCAGCCACGGATGGCGGTCCTTCGTGCTCCAGATCAAATGGATGAGGATGTTGGAGAGTGATTGTGGCATGAGGATTCAATCAACGAGGGTTTTTGCTCCAACGGAGCATCGCATACCAGCCCAGGGCAACGCCCTGGGAACAATGCCACACACATCCCCGCGTTCTGAAGGAACGTCGCATATCGTCGCACCACCCACCCGCGCCCGAACTATGCAGCGCTCCTTCAGTGCGCGGGTGGTATAGGGTCCGGTTTCCCAGGGCGTCGCCCTGGGCTGGTATGCGGTGTCCCGTTGGGACATGGGGAATCCGGCGCTCATGCCTCCACCTCCTCCGGGGATGGGATCCAGGGTTTCACCTTTCGTTGGTATGCATGGCCCCTTTGGGGCATTTCTTCGCCCCAAGGGGGCGATTGCATACCAGCCCGGGGTGCAACCCCGGGTATGTGCGGGATGTAATTCATGCGTTCTGAAGGAACGCCGCATAAGGATGGATCGGGTGCACGTCCGCCATTCGGGGATATGCGGCGTTCCTTCAGAACGCGGAAATGTGTTGGACATGGTTCCCAGGGTTGCACCCTGGGCTGGTATGCCGTTGTGCCGTTGGCACATAGGAACATCGATGGCGCGCAGGGTCTTCGAGGCGGTGAAGACATCCGGGGTGACGATCTCATCGAGCAGGCGGGCGAATTCGGCATCGGTGAGGCGGACGCGGTTGAGGGCCTCGAATTTTTCGCGGAAGTTGGCCTCCAGCGTGGCGCGGTTGGTGATGTCCGGGCGGTATTCGTATTTCAGCTTCTGAAGGGTGCCGATGAATCCGTAGGGGATGGTGTCTTCCCGGACGACGGAGCTGGGGAGGTCCGTCGTCGTGTGGTAGGTAACCTTTGGACGAATCATCGTTAGCGGGAGACGTTGCGGATTGCGGGCACGGGGAGTTTCTGGAGCAAGGGTCTAGCGAGGCCAAAGGAACGCAACAAGCAGGGAATGCGTTGAAAGGCGCCCTGGTTTTCCCGCCCATGGGTGATCCGGCCGGCTGGAAAATCCAAACCGTACGATGAAATAGATTGCCGGAATCGGCAGTGCCGGGGAATGATCCCGCCCGCCACAACAGCTCGTGTTTCCATGCTCCGCTACCGCAACCAAGACTGGCTCGTCATCCACGGTGCCACCCGGATCAGGACATTTATCCAGCCGGCGGCGGGTGGGAAACAGGAATTACGCTGGCAGGTCACCCTGCGCTATGTGCGCAACGAGCCGGAGTGGCAGCGGCTGCCAGCTTACCATCGCCAGGGGATTGAACTCGTGCTGTGTTGCTTTGCGATCACGCCAGGTGATTGGCGCCATTTCGGCAAGCTCGATTTCTGGAATGCGGACACGGAGGGCGCAACCGTGGAGAGCCGCGGTGGATACTGCGAGACGAGGTTTTCGGGGCCGGTTTCCGATGACCATGATGATTTTTTCGAATTCCCCTACTTCCAATGGCGGATCGTCCGCGCCAAGGGCACGCATTTCGATATCGAGCTGACCGCGGGTTCACGCCCGCCCGACACCGGTGAGGCCGCGCGCGCGCCCACCTACCTGGCAGCCGACAACGCATTCCCGTCCGCGAGCTACGACCGCGAGCTCTATCTGCTGGAAACCGTTCCTTTCGGCACGATCCACACCACCGTGCCCCGCAACTCGCCCGATCCCTATCGATATGCGGAAGCGCTGGCACGCCGCCACCTCAAGATCCCGCCAGCTGAGTTCATCCAGATCCGGGATCACAAGAACTCGGATTCCGAAAGAATCCGCCAAGACCTCCACGCCGAAATCCACATCGGCGGCTACTACGAGGACTGAACGCCCACCCACCCGCCCACCCCACCTTCAACCCGCAAACACCATGCCTTGGCTCGAATGGCAAGGGGAAGTGATTCCCTGCTACCCAGACGGATTCGAAAACATCACTGCAACCATCCAAGCACCGGACACCCCCACGGCCCGGCAGGACTGGTACTTCGATGTGAGCCTGATGATGCCAAATCCCGAACCCGACGGCGACGAGGCGCTTCCCGTCGGCCGCGATATCAACCTCCGGCTCAGTCTCCCCACCCAAGTCTCCCATTGGCGCGATCTCGCCGACGTTTCCATCCACGCCTGTCCTACGTGGCACGCCGAGGTAGCACGTTCCAGCCCCTACGGCCGCGTGCGGGAGACCATCCTCGAACTCACCGATTTCGACTTCCGCGACCGCGAGAATCCGGTGACCACACGCTACAAGTGCGATCGCTACCACCTCCGCCTCGGCCCGCCCGCCGGCTTCCGTTTCCCGCTCGAACTCGACGCCTGGCTCGAACCTGCGGAAGGCTTTGACCGTCTCCTCAGCCCGGAAGAAGCGAGGCTCCATCCCACCACCCCACCCAACCTCCGCATACTCGCCACCCCCCGGTTCAGCGGTGGCTCCATCGAGATCGAAGCTGGCCACCCGGACCCGCTAGAGACCGCCCGCCGCCGCCTCCGCCGCACCATCGGCCTTGAGGAAATGGCCAACCCGAAAATCGAATGGTTCGCCCAATACGAGCGTTCCCGCCACAAGCTCGATGGTCCCGTGCCCGAGGCCGATCAACGCCGCTGCTCCGTGCGCTTTTCCACAACGGACGGCGGCTCCTAGCCACCCTTGACAGGCGGAAGCCTTGCAATCAGCGTCCGACCGCTCATGGAGATCCAAGAAGAATTCACGAAAATCGAATCGATCTTCGTCCGGCATCGTAACGCTCTGTTATTGAGGGGGCAGTTCACGCCAATTTACACGGGCTACTATCTGCATCTGATGCAGCACGCCATCCGTCCGCCGCTGGAGCTGGACCAGATGCTCAAGGACTCGCTGGCGATGCTAACGCTTCACCTCGTGGCACGTCCGTGGGCGGAGAGCATCGCGTGGACTGCGAATCTGCGCGCTCCCCGCATCAACCTGTTTGTGACCGGCAGTTCGTTCGAGCAAGCGGTGACCGGCCGCGTCTTCACCGAGGACGTGCGCGAGCCGGACCGGAATTTCTTCTACTCACAGACCACCGCCGTGGAAGGAGCGAAACCCCGCCTCTCTACGTTGGAAATCGTCGGCAAGGACCCCATCGCTTGGGTTTCCCAATACTACGACCAGTCCGAGCAACGCCCCGCCCGCGCGTTCCGGTTGGAGGACGAGAACTTCGCACTGGTTGCCGCCCAACCGGACTGCGATCTCGCCTGGCTGGAAGCGCTCGATGAGGCGGCTGTGGCGAAAATCTCCGAAACCGAGGAAACCACGCTGCTGGAATCCCGCCAGTTCCGTTTCCACTGCGGCTGCACGCTCGACAAGATCCTCCCCATTCTCGGAGGCTGGAAGGACAAGCCCGAACAGCTCTTCGAAGGCGCGGAATTCATCAACATCCAATGCCCCCGCTGTGCCGCGAAATACCGCGTCACCCGCGACATGATCTAGCGGATTCCGATGACCTCCCGCCGTTTCCACCACAACCAGTTCGCGGATGCGCGTGAACTGGCGACGTTGAAAAACTCACAACGCGTCTCCGTCTGCATCCCCACGCTCAACGAGGCGGAAACGATTCAATATATCGTTTCCATCATCCGCACCTCGCTGATGGAGGATGCCGGGCTGGTGGATGAAATTCTTGTGATCGACTCGGGCTCTGGCGACGGCACCCGGAAAGCGGCCGCAGCTGCTGGAGCCACAGTGCATCTCTCGTCAGAAATCGCCGCCCATCACGGCACCCACACCGGCAAGGGTGAGAACCTGTGGAAAGCACTGCACATCGCCACTGGAGACATCATCTGTTATATCGACGGCGATATCTCGAACTTCCATCCCGGTTTCGTCACCGGCCTTGTCGGGCCGCTGCTGGAGAACCCGGGAATCGACTACGTCAAAGCCTTCTACGAGCGTCCCCTGGACCGCGGGGAAAGCACGCTCGCCAGCAGCGGCGGCCGGGTCTCGGAAATCCTGATCCGTCCGCTGGTTTCGCTTTTCTATCCGGAGCTCTCCTTCATCCTCCAGCCGCTGGCCGGGGAATACGCCGCCCGCCGGTCCGTCCTGGAGTCACTCCCCTTTCCCACCGGCTACGGCGTGGAAATCGCTCATCTCATCGATCTCGCCGCCGCAGGAAAACTCGTAAACATCGCCCAAACCGACCTCGTCAAGCGCGTCCACCGTAACCGCGACGACGACGAGCTCGGCCAGATGGCCTTTGCCATCCTGCGGGTGGTGCTCCGCCGGCTGGAGCGCGACGGAAAACTCACATTCTCCTCGCCGCTGCCGGATCTCTATCAATCGTGGCTGATCGACGGTGAGAGCATCGAACCGCTCAGCCGCCGGATTCCCGAACCGGAGCGGCCTCCGCTCGCGGATCTCACTTGAGCCGTTTCACCCGGATGTTCCCAAATTCGATTTTCATCGGCGGGCCGACGTGGACCTGCGCACCTAACAGTCCACTGGCCTTGCGTTTCTCCGGATCATCGTCCCGGACTTCGGACATGAGCACGCCGTTGGTGAAGTGTTGCAACAGATTGCCACGGGCGATGATGTGAAGCTGGTTCCAGTCGTTTTTCAGGACCTTCTGCTGCAATTCCGCACGGTCACCTAGCTCTTTGGCAACCACCGGAACTCCGCCGGGGGGGATGACGACACTCTGCCCGCGATAGGCGAGGAACTTGCGCCCGCGCTCCTCGTAGTTCTGGCCGCTCCATTGATCCTTGCCGTCGATGTCGTCCTGATAGCCCTGCATCGCCCATTTCACGCCGGGGACTTCGACACTCCGATAGTTGATCCCGCTGTTTCCTTCTGACGAAACGCGGTATTCCAGCTTGAGTTCGAAATCCGCCAGCTCGCCACCCCGCCAGATGATGAAGGAATTCTGTTTGAGAAGATTGTCCGGCCGCACCTCGCCGACGAGCAGGCCGTTCTCCGCTTTCCAATACTCCGGATCTCCTTCCCAACCCTTGAGCGTCCCGTCGAAAATCGACTCGAAACCTTCATTGTCAGCGGGAGTTTCCCCTTTCACAAGCGAAGCCGATTGAAGGAGAAAAACCATCGAGCATGCGGGCAGCCATTTCATGAATGGTTTCTATTCCGGCTTCCTCCGGGCTGCGAGCAGATATGCCGGATCTCATCGCCTGCTGCATCGCCACATGGAGATGGCCTTAAAGGGCAGTTGGCTTGCGACGCCACCCGCGGCGTAAACTGGAGCGATTTGGGTCACATCGATTCCGCCGAAACCGCGTTTGAACTGATGTCCGTGCGGGTTCACCACCGGATCGATTCCGCTCAGGTCATACCAGAGCGCGCCACGGGATTTCAGCCAGAGCATCGCGTGCCAGTGGAGGAGGTAGGAGGCCTTGAGCTTGCGCGCTTTTTCGTTGGTCGCGCCGAGAACAAAAATCGCCGTATCGCCGAACAAGGTGCAGACCAGCGCGCCGATCACTTCGCCGTCCTTGCGGGCGAGGAAAATCGTCATCTTCTGCTCCGGCGGCAGCATTTCCTGCATGCGGCCGAACTCACCGGCGTCCACCGACGTCCGGAACTCCTTCCTGTCCAGCATTTCCTGGTAGATGACGGCAAACTCGCGGTAGGCGTCCATGCGGTCGGTGACCTCGAGCTCGATCCCGTTGTTTTCAGAACCGGTCAGATGATAACGCCATTTCTGATGGAGCCGCCTGCGCATCTCACCGGAGTCCGGCGTCAGATCGACGAGTATTGTCCGATAGCAGGGAAGCGAGGGATCTGGCAGAAAACCGGTTTGTTGGATCGCCTCTTGAAACACCCTGCCGCGCCCGCTGTCCGGATAGGCATGCGGAATCATCTCCAGCACCAGACCGCGCCGGCCGCAGTATTCGGCGCGCAGGCACTCCAACATCTTTCCCGCAACCGCCGGATCAGGAGTCCCGCCCTTCCGATGGAACAGCGGAGCCCACCGCGCGTAGGCGACCCCCACCGGCAGGACGGGAAGCCGGAGAATGCGGAGCTGGGCCGCAGCCACCACCTTCCCGTCACGGCTGAGGACAAGGTGGCTCAGGTTTCTGGCACCCCAGCGGACAGCGCCGTAGGCCCAGGTCTGATAGATACTCGCATCGTCGAACTGGCCGACCAACTCCTCCCACGACGCCGCAGTCTGTCCGTCCACTTTGACTTCAAAGCTCGCAGCGGAAGAAACGGGCGTTCGCACTTCGATCATTTTCGGCATCCCGTTCGTCCGGACTTCTTCACCACAAGCGAAATCACGACGACCTCGGTTGGCCGACGCTCTTCCTAATTCTTGTTATAAAAAAGACGGACCCGAGTCAACCGCGCATTCCGCACTGGCTTTTACTGATCCACGCCGGTGGCCGCCTGCGGCAGCAGCACGTCGAATTTCATCCCTTTGAGACTGGGGCGCACCGCTGCGGGAAAATCCGTGGCTTGCACGAGCAGTCGGATGATTTTCTCACCGGCGGCACGTGGGTCGTCGATGATGCTGTCCACCTGCGCACGGCTCACGGATTTTCCATCCGAAGAACGAACTGGCAGTTTGTCGCCGGGCGAGACCGCGGAGGCGAGCAGGGCGGGCGCGGTCACCGGAAACGAGAAGGTGTTTTCATTGCTGATGGTGAAAACGTGGGTGGCGAAATTGACGTTTTTCCCCACCTCCACGACGATTTCGGAAACCATGCCGTCCACCGGAGCCTTCATGAAGCGTTTGTCATACTGGTCCTTCCAATAGTCGTATTGGATCTGCTGGACGTTCTCGGTTTCTAGCTGCGCCTCGTAGTTGGCCCGGTACATTTTCTCCATGGCCATCGCCCAGGCGAGGCGGGTTTTCTCAGCATTCCGCTTCTCCACCTGGTCCTCGGTTTCCTCGCGGGTGATGGTCCACGCTTCGGCCTGGCCTTCGGCGGCGTCCACGTTCGCCTTGGTGTCGAGGGCGCGCTTTGCGAGATCGAGCTGGAGCTTGGTGGCATCCAGTTCCGTGTGGCCGAGCACGTCGCCTTTTTTCACCACATCGCCCGTTTTCACGAAGATCTCGACCATGACGCCCGGCGAGTTCGCCCGCACCTTTTCCGCGATCCGGGTGGCAGCGGTGGACTTGAAGAGCAGTGGCTCGCCGGTTTCCGTTTGATAGATGGCCTGCGCCGCCGCGGGATGGGACAGCGTGCAGGCAAGCGCCAGCAAAACGAATTTGATTCCAGAGTGCCGCACAGCGGAATGGAAACGGAACTCGCAGGGATTCATAATCGGTTCATACGCTCCGCCACCCTGCACCCTTTCAGCCAGCGGGAAGGACCGCCTGTCCTTTTACCTTTGCCTTGTGGCGCGAATGACTTACGAAGAGCGCCCCGCCATCGCATGAGATTGTTCCGCATCCTTACCTTCAAAGAACTCAAGGGGTATTTCCTGACTCCGTTCGGCTGGATCGTCCTGGCTTTTGTCACGGTGATGCAGGGCGTCTCGCTGTCCACGGCGATGAAGGGCTTCCGCGACACGCCGGTGCGGGACAGCCTGGTTTACGTCACCTTTCACACGCCGCTGTTCTGGTTCTATTTCCTGTTCATTTTCCCACTGATCACGATGCGGTTGTTCTCGGAGGAGGAAAGGTCCGGGACTTTGGAAACGCTGCTCACCGCGCCGGTCCGGACATGGCAGGTGGTTTTCTCGAAATACGCGGCGGCGATGATTTTCTACACGACGCTGTGGATCCCGGCGTTCATCCAGTTCAAGATGTTCGTGTGGGCGACGGATCTACCGCCCGCGTGGTCGCCCGGAGCGATGGGCGGGACCTTCGCGATACTCATGCTGATGGGCGCGGCGTTCACGGCGATGGGCTGCCTGGCCTCGGCACTGACATCGAGCCAGATCATCGCGGGGATCTTCACGATCGGCATGCTGGTGATCCAGTATTTCCTTGGCTACGTGACGATCATCTGGGGCGAGTCGTTCGCAGGCGCTTCGTTTTTCCACTACATCTCGTGGCAGCAGCACCTGCATTTTTTCGCCAGCGGTCTGCTGGACACGCGGCCGGTGGTGTATTTCCTGAGCCTCGCGCTGTTCACCCTTTTTCTAACCTATCAAGTCGTGGATTACCGCCGCTGGCGTCGTTGATCCGCCGTTCCTCCGTGACATGAGCGAAGAATCCACCGAGCCGAAACAAAAGCCTTCCCGCCCGCTGAACCGCTGGGGACTGGGCACGCTGTCCGTGCTACAGATCGCATTTCTCGCGGTTATTCTGATCACGCTGAACTATCTTTCCGCGCAGTATTTCAAGCGCCTAGACCTCAGCCGCGAGGCCGCCTACACGCTGTCTCCGTCCACCCGGCACTATCTGGCGGACAAGGTGGTGGCGCAGCGCCAGAAGCCGATGAAATGGATCATGACCTTCCGCCGTAGCTCGCCGTTTTACGAACGCGTCCGCACGCTGGCCGAGGAATACGCGCACCACTCGAACGGGAAGATCGTGTTGGAAATCGTCGATCCGATGCGCAGTTCCGACCGCACCCAGGAGGTGACGGCCGCCTACGGAATCTCACTGGTGAAGGACCTCATCATCATGGACGCGCGGACTGACGATAGTCCGGTCACCAGTGAGGACAAAACCGGCACTAAGACACTCAACCCGAACGTGAAAATAGTCGTCGCCGAGGACGTGGCGGTTTATACCATCAGGGAGAACCAACGCAGCATCACCGGCTTCCAGGGCGAGGACATCCTCACCGCGCGGCTCGTCGAATCCATCGAAGGCAGGCCGAAGAAGATTCTTTTCCTCGCGGACAAGAGCCGGATCGATGCGAATGGCGACAATTCCCCGTGGAAATCCCTCGAAAACACCCTGCGTTTCCAAAACGTCGAACTCACCGGAGTCAATCTATCGGGACTGAAGGAGATTCCCAAAGATGCGGAAGGCGTCGCCCTTGTCGCCCCGAAATACGATCTGACAGACGAGGAGCTGGCCGTCCTTGAAAAATACTGGAACCGCCCGAAGGCCGCCCTGCTGGTGCTGCTCAAGCCCGGTGAAACCCCGCCGAAATTGCGCACCTTCCTCCGCGGCTACGGCATCACCCCGCGCCGCGACCGCGTCGTCTCGATGCAGGAAAAGCGCTTGAACACGGCCGCGCACGGCATGTTCACCTACGCCGTGGATTTCATGAAGGACCTCCAGGGCAAGTCCACGATTTTCGAAGGTGCCAGTTCGTCGCTTGAAGTCCGCGAGGGCGCCGAGGACCTGATGAACCGCCAGATCAATCCGATCGGGCTGTTGGAAGCGTCACCGGAATTCTGGGGCGAGACGAAATTCGGCGAGGGCAAGGAGGCGTTCGATGAAAAAGAAGACAACAAGCCGCCGCTCTATCTGGCCGCCTGCGTCACCCGCGGCGCTGCCAACGACGACCGCTTTTCCGCCAACACCTCGCGCATGCTCGTCGTCGCCAACACCGATTTCCTCGCCCCCGACAACCAGCGCGCCGAGAACATGGATTTCCTCGCCTCTTCCGTGAACTGGCTGATCAACCGCGAGTCGCTCGCCGGCATCGGGCCACGCTCGCTGGGGATCTATAAGCTGCCCATCCTCGATGCCCAGGTGTCCTTCATCAACCGGGTGAACCTGTTTTTCCTGCCCGCGTTCCTGATTCTGGCAGGAGCCTTCGTCTGGTCGTCACGCCGCGCCTAACTTCTCATGCGCTCCATCGGTTTCACGCTGTTGCTGGCACTTCTCGCCGCCCTCGTCTGCGGCGTGGCGGGCTGGCAATGGAAGGAGGGAAACTTCGATTCCGTCTTCGGCGCGCCCCACACGCCGGTCGGCGAGCGGATCTACTCCACCTACAGCCCAGCGGAAAAAAAGTTCGTCCCCACCTTCAGCCCGTCCGAGGTGAAGCACATCCAGGTCTCGCAGAACGGTTTCCGCGCCACCTTCGATCTCGGCCCTAACGGCTGGAAGTGCGCCATGCCGTGGAAGGACCGGATGGACCCGCGGGCCGCCGTGGGCATCATCAACTTCACCCTTGGCATGCGTGTGGAAGATCTGTCCCCCGTTGATAAGATCGACCTGCAGAAAGCCGGACTGCGCGAGAGCGGCATAGACGTCTGGCTGGAAGGGGCCAACCATCAGCTCCTCGCCCGCTACAAAATGGGCAGACGCACCCCATGGCTGGCGGAGTTCAAGGATGAGAAACAGCCGGTCCCCACCGTCTTCGTCTGGACGCGCGATGAAAACCGCAAGAGCTACATTTACGGCTGCACCGGCGACATCACGCCACTTTTCAAGGACGGGCTGAAATTTCTCCGCGACCACCACCCGTTCTATCTGAATCCGGTGAACCTCCAGAAAATCCGCATCCGCTCCGCCCAGGGCGAGCTCACGCTCGGCCGCGAGACGCCGAAAAGCCCGTGGCGTGTGGTAAAGCCGCTGGACCTGCATACTGACCCGAAGGCGATCAAGACGCTGATCGAGGGCATCTACGAACTGCAGGCGGTGAAGGTCTCGGACCGCGCCTCCGTCACGCTGCCGACCAACAGCGCGACCGTGGAGTCCACCCAGATCGCGATCACCTCCTTCGGTTCCGAAACAGAAACGCTGCTCGATATTTTCCCACCGGAGACCGCCGGCGCGAGCGATGCGATGGCGACCGTTAGCGATCGTCCGGGCACCGTCTTCGATCTCCCGACCAAGCCGGAGCCGAACCTCGTCTCACTCGCCTCCCTGCCTCTAACCGTCAACGATCTGCGCGACCCGACCCTCACCAACCTCAACATCCAGTCGCTCCGCGGCATCTCCATCCAGCCAAACACCGGCGTGGAAATCGTGATCTCGCGCACTCCGCCGCAGCCGTGGATGGCGACCATCGAGGGCAAAACCAACGAGGCTAACGAGGAGCGTCTGTTCGCCCTGCTCAAGGCGGTGACGGAGGGGCGGGCGATCGGTTATGAAACCGACGCGGCCACGGATTTCACGCCATGGGGACTGGACCGGCCGTTTTTAAAACTGCGTTTCCTCGGGCAGGACAACCAGGTGCTGGAGCTCGCGTTCGGCATCGACGGCAAGGGAGGTTATTTCGTCAACCGCACGGGAACTCCATCGGTCATGCGGGTGGACGCGTCGCTCATCGCCTCAATCGCCGTGCGTCCTTACGAGTGGCGGCACGCGCGGCTTTGGTCCTTGGACCGGTTGAACCTGATGGCCATCGAGCGCACCGACGGTGCACAATCCCCGCTTCTGCTGCATTACAACTTCAACGATGCGAATAAAACCTGGCAGGCCACGCGCGACCAGAAAGACATCACTTCTGAAATCGATCCCGCGCGGGCTGACTACATGCTTGGCATTCTGGAGGGGCTCAAAGTCACACGCTGGCTCTCTCCCACCGACGATGCCGCCGCCAACGCGTTGGTCAGTCCGGTGCTTACCTTGGCCGTCCAGGAGAAAACCACCAACGAGATGAACGATTTAACCGGCTTTCGGAATCGCACTATCCGCTTCGCCCCGAACATTCCCGGGCCGAATCCCGGCTTCTACTACGGCCGCCTCGATGCGGATCCGAACCCGTTCCTTCTGGACCGCGAAACCTTCGGCAAACTCGCCACCGACGTGCTCGACCGCAAATAGATAGAGGTAGGAACGGGCCTTTCGCCCAGCTCCCCCCTCCGAACCGGACGTGCGGATCTCCCGCATCCGGCTCTCCAGTCAGCAGTTTTCTCCGTTACGGAGGCTCGCGAATTCAGCTTCTCGGGCGTCTAGCAGGCAGAAGAGCCCGAGCTTCTTGAAGTAGCGGTTGGGCCAGCGTTGGTGATCGGCGGAATGCCCACACTTCTAATTTCAAACGCCCCGGACTGTTCAACGGCGTTCGCACAAATCCACGTGAATCTGACTCTCCTGCTTGTCGGGAATTCTCTACTGGGATGTACTGGAAATCTGCGCTACCCAGAACTTTTTTGCAGCAGACGCAGTTTTTCCAGTGCGGCCCCGCTGGCGATCATCTCCAGTGCGATCGCGATGCCGTCGCCCATGTTGTCGGCCAGTCCGGCGCAGGCGAGCGCCGCACCGGCGTTCATCGCGACCATGTCGCGCTTCGGTCCGGTTTCGCGGCCGGCGAGGATGTTTTCCAGAATCACGGCGTTCACCTTCGCGTCGCCGCCCTGGAGATCCTCGACCTCCGCGTGTTTCAGTCCGAAATCGCGCGGACGCACCTCCTCGTCCTCCATATCCTGATAGAGTCCGGCTTTGAAAATGCGGGTGGAACCCATCAGGCTGACTTCGTCCACCGAGCGGCCGTCGCCGGTGGTGCCGTGGACCACCCAGGCGCTGTCGCGACCGAGGCGTTGCAGGATTTCGGCGAAGGCCGGGCAGAGGTTGCGGTTGGAAACTCCGATGAGCTGGCATTGCGGCCGCGCGGGGTTGAGCAAGGGTCCGATCAGGTTGAAAATCGTCTTCACGTTGCGGGTCGCGAGCGACTTGCGCACTGCGACCACCGCCTTGAACGCCGGATGATAGACCGGCGCGAACATGAAGCCGAGCCCGGCTTTTTCCACACAACTGCGGAAGTCGTCAGCCGATAGATCGATTCGAATGCCGAGCGCCTCTAGCACGTCCGCGCCGCCGCTTTTCGAGGTGATGCCACGGTTGCCGTGCTTCACCACCACCGCTCCGGCCGCCGCGGCGACGAACATGGAAGTGGTGGAAACGTTGAACAAATCAAGCTGGTCGCCGCCCGTGCCGCAAACATCGAGCGTGGGCCCTTCCAGATCCAGCAACCCGAGATGCGGATCCACCGCATGTTCCAGAAAGGCCTCCACGAATCCCGCGATCTCGGCAGGCGTCTCACCCTTGGCGGACAACGCCTCCAGCAGCCGCTCCTTCTTCGCGTCCGGCGCTGCGGGATCCAGCAGAAGCGATACCGCCACCTCCACCTCGCGCAAAGAGAGTTCCTGCTTTTCCTCAAGGTGGTGAATCAAGGCGTCCATGACAAATCCGTAAACCCTGTGCCGGGATTGGGCCAGAACGAACGGTGAAAAAGACGGGGCTGGAAAGTTTAGGACAACGTCAATTCCTCACCAACCCGGACCTGACAATTTCCTTGCCGTGAAGGCCCGGCAGTGCTGGCATGCGCGGTGTAAACCCTCCTGTTCATGAGAATTCTTCCACTCCCCGGATGCTTGGCTGTCGTTGCCGCATTGCTCGCAATGGCAGGCCCGGCAAAAGCGTCGTTCCACCTTTTTGACATCCAGGAAGTGTTCAGCAATGGGGACGGAACCGTGCAGTTCATCGAGCTGTTCACGACTTTCGGCAACCAGCAGTTTCTCACCGGGCACACCCTGACATTCCAGATCAACAGCACCACCCAGAGCAGCGTTGTTCTATCCACGCTTCCGGGAGACTCGGCCAACAAGACATTTCTGATAGGAACATCGACTCTGGAGACACTCTACGGGGTGAGGCCGGATTTCGTGATTCCGGCAAATTACCTCACCGCCGGTGCCAACAATTTCATCAATTTCGCCGAAGGAACGGACCGGGTGAACCTGACGCTCCTGCCGACAAACGGTAACTCGTCACTGAACGGAGAAACCGGCAACTCCGCCGAGACATCGGCAGCCACCTCGGTGAACGCACTGGCGACGCCGAAAAACTTCGCAGGACAGACGACGACGATTCCAGAGAGCACCGCGGCAGCACTCGGACTGTTAGCACTGGGGGTGATGGTCCTGCTTCGTAAGAGGAACTGAGTTTACGCGCAAAAAAATCCGCCAGCGGGACAGGCCCGTGGCGGATTTGAGAAGAACGACGGTCACAGACCGCCGCTACAGATCAATGCTCGCGGCAGAACTGCTCGAAGCGGGTGAGTCCTTCGTTAAGGATGTCCAGCGTGGTGCAGTAGCTGAGGCGGATGCCGTCGTCGTAGCCGAAGGCGACGCCGGGGACGGCGGCGACCTTGTAACGCGAGAGCAGTTTGTCGCAGAGGTTGATCGACTTCAGGCCGGTGTTGCCGGTGTAAACGAAGAAGTAGAACGCGCCTTCCGGCTCGACCACGCGGATGTTCGGGATGGCCTTGAGGCGGGCGAACATGAACTGGCGCTTCACGTCGTATTCGCCGCGGAGGTCTTCGATGAACGATTGGTCGCCTTCGAGCGCGGCGAGGGCTCCGTATTGGGAGAAGGTATTCGCGTTAGAAATCGTGTGGTTCTGGATCTTGTCGATCGCGTCGGCGAGCGGCTTGGGAGCGGCGGTGTAGCCGAGGCGCCAACCGGTCATCGAGTAGGCCTTGGAGAAACCGTTGACGGTGATCGTGAGGTTGTAGAGTTCGTCGCTGAGGGAGGCGATGGAAACATGCTTGGCCTCGCCGTAAACGAGCTTTTCGTAGATTTCGTCCGAGAGGATGATGATGTCCTCGGTAAGCGCGATTTCACCAAGCGCGAGGAGTTCCTCGGCGGTGTAAACGGCTCCGGTCGGGTTACCTGGAGAGTTGATGATGACCATCTTGGTCGCCGGGGTCATGGCTTCCTCGAACTGCTCGGGAGTCATTTTCCAACCGGTGGATTCCTTCGTATCGACGAGGACCGGGATGCCGCCGGCGAGCTTGACCATTTCCGGATAGGAAACCCAGTAGGGGGTCGGGATGATGACTTCGTCGCCTTCTTCGATGACGGCGAGGATGGCGTTGAAGCAGGCCATTTTCGCACCGCCGGTGACGCAGATCTGGTTGGCGGCGTAGTTGAGATTGTTGTCGTCCTTGAACTTCTTGGAAAGTGCTTCGCGGAGTTCGGGAATGCCACCGGACGGGGTGTATTTGGTCTTGCCACTTTGCAGGGCCTCGATGGCGGCGTCCTTGATGAACTGCGGTGTGTCCACTTCCGGCTCACCACCGGCGAGTGCGTAAACTTCCTCGCCTTTGGCGAGCATGGCTTTGGCCTGTGCGGTCACGGCCAGAGTGAGAGATGGGGTGACCTTGGCGATACGGGATGAGATGCTGTCCATATGGGCTCGAATGAGTGTTGGGCCGCGCAAAACGGGGCGCAGCTATGGATGATACGCAGCCCCCGGCGTGAACGGAGCGCTTTTGTGGGGCTTCCCCCGATAGGTGGCAAGCTAAATGGTAAGGCATTTCCTCGGCGGATTTTGCCTCTTTGAAAGGGATGCCGCACTTTCCGGATCAGACTACCCGAAAAATCCCCGGAAATTCCCAGCTCCGCGAAAACAAACGTTAGAGCGTCAATTCCCCGCCGGTTTTCATAGCTTCCTCAGCACCATGGAGTCGCCGCCCATCACCCGGATCGCCTTGTATGTCCACGACCTGCCAAAGATCGCGGAATTCTACCGCACCCATTTCGGATTTGTGCAAAGCCCGTCGAATCAGGCGGACAAGCTCACCTTGAAATCCCCGGCGGGCGGGTGTGATCTGGTTTTGCTCCAAGCGAGCAAAGGCCACAAAACCGGCCAATCATGCGTGAAAATCATTTTCGACGTGCCGGATGTGGCCGCTTTCCGCGAGGAACAGATCCTCGCCGGACTCGAGTTCGGGCCGATCCATCGAGGTCCGGGCTACGAGTTCGCGAACGCAAGGGATCCGGCGAAAAACCTGATCCAGATTTCAAACAGCCATCTGGAAAAATGATCGCTCCCCGCCATCTCCCGCAGCCCTTCGGAACTGCCGAAAATCGAGAGATTTACAAATTCTCCAAGAATCCATCGCCCAAAGGTTGACGTCCTCCTCCGCCTATGTTTCAAATCTCGCGACCCGGTATCAGGAACGATGGCTGAGTGGTCGAAAGCACTCCCTTGCTAAGGGAACGTACGGGTAACCGTACCGAGGGTTCGAATCCCTCTCGTTCCGCCATCTGGTGGGATTGCAGCGCAGATCCGCAGAGGAATTGATTTATCCCGAAATACCCCGCAGCAGCCCGAAATACCCCGAGTAGCAATGGTTTGAGCGCGGTTTGAGTGCTGAGGAGTGCGGACTCCAAATATGATAAATTTAGGGTCCTTTAATGGTAGATCCGCAGGCAAATGGATCGGTGTGGAAAACTATGCTGAAAAATCCTCGTTACGGATCCCGCCCGGCGACCAGACCTGTCCTAGATGAAGGCCACACGACTCTGCTGCATGGACGTCAAAACCCTGCGTCTGAGCCGAAATA
>Ga0209512_1002332_pt1 | contig 20501 bp, 27 predicted proteins | sample frozenSSSSmetaG_FD_184142 | JGI IMG/M metagenome (GOLD analysis project Ga0209512, IMG submission 184142) | Glacier valley bacterial and archeal communities from Borup Fiord, Nunavut, Canada, to study Microbial Dark Matter (Phase II) -... | ecosystem: Environmental > Aquatic > Freshwater > Ice >... | reverse complement strand
ACCTGGTCGCCAGCACCGGCGGGCGTGCTCACATCCCCACACAGCGTGACCGCAAGGTCCAGCGCTCGGTCAACGCCGAGCTCTATCGCCAGCGCAATCTGATCGAGCGCTTCTTCAACAAACTCAGACACTTCAGGCGCATCGCCACACGCTACGACAAGCTCGCGCGAAACTTCCTCGCAGCCGTCATGCTCGCTTCAGTCCGCATCCACATGCGCGCTTATGAGTCCACTACCTAGATCCCCAGCGCCAGTTGCTGCGGCGGCACTTCGAGCGCCCGTTTCACCGCCGCCTTGAGCAACTCCAGGTCTTCGGGGCGGCTTAGCCGGTGGTCGCCGTCGGGCACCAGGGTCACCGTCACGGGATCGACCAGCAGATGCTGCACCAGCCGCATCGCGTGCTCGCGCGGCACGTCGCGGTCCTTGCCGCCCTGCAGGATAGTGACCGGCGCCCCCACATCGATGCCACGGCCGAACAGCAGGTGCCGCCTGCCGTCCTCCATCAGTGCCGCGGTGACCGGATAGGGCGTATCGGAATATTCCGACGGCAGGTCGACCCGGCCAGCTTCCTTCAGCGCCTTGAGCTGCTTTTTCGAGAACCCCTTGAGCATCAACTCTTCGGTCATGTCGACCGCCGGGGCGATCAGCACCACTTCCTTGAGGCGATCGCCGAGGCCACGCCGATTCAGTTCGCGGGCGAGCAGCAGCGCGATCCAGCCGCCCATCGACGAGCCGACCAGCACCTGCGGTCCGTGCGTGGTGGCAAACACCGCCAGTGCTTCCTCGAGCCAGCGCGAGATCGTGCCGAGGAGGAAGTTGCCGCCCGATTGGCCGTGGCCGGAATAGTCAAAGCGCGTCACCGACGCCCCGGTTTCCAACCCCAGCGCATCGAGCGCGCCGGCCTTGGCTCCAGTCATCTCGGAGCGAAAGCCGCCGAGCCAGAACACTGCCGGCGCCGTGCCGGCGCGGCGCAGCATGGCAACCGGACGTGACTCGGGACCGGCACCGACATCAAGGAATTGCAGTTCGGCGTCGGGCATGCGAGAGGACTCTGCGGCGGTTCGGAGCGCAGTTCTGCTCCCGCGAGCGAAGGTGTGCAACTCGTTGCCTCGCTGCGATAGTTTCCGACTTAATTCTTAGCTGCCCCAGTGTTGACTTATCGACCGCGCAGCATGATTTTAGGGCCAATTCCCGCCGCTCCGGTAACAATCGAAGGATCGCCTGCCATTCGTCGTCCAATGAGACCCGTCGCGCCCCAGAAGGATGGGCCGCAGTCCAACGAGGATATCTCCTCCCCCGATGTCCAGCTGATCGATGGCGAAGGCGCCAATCGTGGCGTCGTGCGAACGCGTGAAGCGATCGCCGAGGCGCAGGAGCAGGGCCTCGACCTGGTCATCATCTCGCCCAACTCGGTTCCGCCAGTCGCCAAGATCCTCGATCTCGGCCGCTTCAAGTTCGCTGCCCAGAAGAAGGCGAACGAAGCGCGCAAGAAGCAGAAGGTGATCGAGGTCAAGGAAATCCAGCTGCGTCCGAACATCGACACGCACGATTACGAGACCAAGATGAAGGCGGTGCACCGCTTTCTCGATGACGGCGACCGGGTGAAGGTAACGATGCGCTTCCGCGGCCGCGAGATGGCCCACCAGGACATCGGCATGCAGTTGCTGGTCAAGGTGCAGGCGGAGCTCGAGGAGAAGGCCAAGGTCGAATCCTCGCCGCGGTCGGAAGGCCGCCAGATGGTGATGGTGCTGGCGCCCAAATAGGGCGGCTGGCATCGATGATTGACGAGGGCGGCTTCGGGCCGCCCTTTTGTTTGGTAGCGGGACACCACCCCCACCCCTAGCGCCGCTATGGGGAGGGAGTGTGCGCCGCCGCAGCATAGGCTACATGCCCACCCACCCCCCCTCGGTCTCCCTCCCCTAGCGCAGCTCGTGGCAAAGCGACGTAGCAAAGCTAGGGTGGGGAAGGCCACGGGACCTGAACGCCGGGGTCGGAAGCCCGACCTACCTCCCCCCCGCGCGCTTCACCTGCGCCACGTACCCATCCACCGAATCCGGCACTTCCGTCCGCAGCCACTCGCGGAACAGCTTTACCTTTTTCGGCACCCGGCGCCCTTCCGCAACGACCAGCCAGTAGCCGAGTTCGCTCTCGACCACGTACGGGAACGGCCGCACCAGCCGTCCGTCGCCGATGGCGTCGGCGGCCATAAGATCCACGGTCAGCAGCGCCCCCTGCCCGGAAATCGCGGCGTCGAAAGCCAGCGCCGGGTCGTCCAGCGTTGGTCCACGCGGGGCGGGCGGATCGTCGATCCCGACGGCGCGGAACCAGTCATCCCAGGGCAACATGCTGGCCCGGTCGATGATGATCGGGACGTCGGCGAGATCGCTAGGCTTGTGCAGGCGTAGCGCCAGTTCCGGAGCCACCACAGGCGCATAACTGGCCCCGCCAAGGAGTTCCGCCGTCACGCCGGGCCATCGACCCCGACCGAAGCGGATGCCGACATCGATATCGGAGTGCGCGAGGTCGATCATGTTGCCGGTCACCACCAGCCGTGTCTCGATCTCGGGGTGCAGCCGGTTGAACTTGCCGATGCGCCAGATCAGCCAGCGCGAGGCGAAGACGGCGCCCATCGTCACCGTCAGCACGTGCTCGTCGGCGCCCCTGAGGTTAGCAACGCCCTCGGCCAGCGCGTTAAAGCCTCCGGTCAGTTGCGGCAGCACGGCGCGCAGCGCGGCGGTGGGGCGCATGCCCTGCGGCGTGCGCTCGAACAGCTCGATCCCCAGCCGCTCCTCGGCCCGGCGAAGGTGCTGGCTGACGGCGCCGGGCGTGACGCCAAGCTCCTCGGCGGCGGGGGCCAGGGCGCCGCGACGCGCCACGATCTCGATGGCCCGGATGGCGTTGAGCGGAATGGGGAACGGCGAAACCATATAGATTATCTACACCCCACCCAAGTTCTTGTCGATTGCCGCGAGCGGCCCACAGCGTCATATGAGGCTCACAAACGCACACGAAAAGGAGGCTTGGAAATGGACAAAATCTTCACACTGATCCGCACGTTCCTCGCTGGCCTGTTCGACGAGGTTTGCCCCACCGACCCGGTCACCCGGATGAGTCCGCGCGAACTCGCCGACTTGCCTATCCATCACCCCAGAAGCTGATGCCGGGGTTCAGCCTCGGTTCATCGCGGCGGGACAATAAGCCCCGCCCGTTCCCGAAAACCCGGGAGAAAGACATGACCATGCGTGAATTTTTCAGCCGCCTGAAGCGCCGCACCCCGAGCAAGCCCGCACCGCGTGACTGGAGCAGCAGCTTTACGCCGCACGACTGGGCCGACCTGCCGACCCATCATCCGCGTCGCGAAACCGACGCTCAGTAGGCTTGCGTGGCGGGTACCGTGCCCGTCAGGGCAGCGGCCCGGTCTGCCACAAGTTTACGCGAATGCCGCCATGCAGTACCGGCGCGCCCGGCTTGGCGAACGGCAGGCCGGTGGCCTTCGCGAGCTCGGTGTCGGCGGTGATGATGCCGACGCGCCAGCCGGCGAATTTCCGTTTCAGCACGTCACCCAGCCGCCGGTGCAGCAGCAGCAAAGGTCCCTTGTTGCCGATGCGCGCGCCATAGGGCGGGTTGACGATGATCAGCCCTGCGGGCCCCTCGGGCGCAACCAGTTCCTCCACCGGGACGTTCTCGAACCGCACCAGCCCGGTAACGCCGGCCCGTTCGGCATTCTCACCCGCCATGCGGATGGCGCCAGCATCGCGGTCGCTGCCGAAAAAGTGCAGCGCCGTCGGCCGCGCCGCGACGCCGGCCTTGAGCGTGGCCCAGGCACCGCCGTCGAAACTCTTCAGCTGCTCGAAGGCGAAGCTGCGGGTCCGGCCCGGCCTGAGCCCGGTGGCGATCTCGGCCGCCTCGATCACGAAGGTGCCGGAGCCGCACATCGGGTCGAGCACCGGCTCCGTGCCGGTATAGCCGCACTGGCGCAGGAACATCGCCGCCATGGTCTCGCGCATCGGTGCCCGCGCCACCGCTTCCTTGTGACCGCGCTTGTGCAGCGACTCGCCGGTGGTATCGATCGAGATGGTAACGAGGTCGTCCTCGATGCGCGCCAGCACCCGCACCTCGGCGTCGTCGGCGATGGTCGCCCCAAACTCCTCACGAATCGCCGTCGCCACCCGCTGCGCCGCGGCGCCGTCGTGGTAGATCTTCGACTTGCGGCAGGTGGCCTCGACGGTGACCGGTACGTCGGCGCGCAGGAAGTCGCCCCACGCCACCTTGCGCGAACGCTTGTCGAGCTGTGCCAGGTGGATCGCCCGGAACGTGGCGATCCGGGCCAGCACGCGCGTCGCGCCGCGCAACTCGAGGTTGGCCCGCCACACCTCGGCCCAGCCGCCAGCAAAGGCGACGCCACCCTCGACGACCGTCGCGCCGGCAAAGCCGGCCTGCCGAGCTTCGTCGCCAAGCGGCGCTTCGAGTCCGGGCGTGGCGACGAGGAAGATTTCGAACTGCGGCGCGTCGATCATGCCCTGCCGCTAGCACAGCCGCGCGTCGCGGGCCAACTCAAAGCCCTTTCCGCTCGGGTTTTGGCGATCAGGTTCTTCGCCCGCCGGGCGAATGCACCCATCAACACGTGCATGCCGGGGTCGAGATGACCGTGGTTGAGCACCGCGTTCCGCCAGATCACGCCGCCCGGCTCATTCGCACAGCCGCGCCGTGCACGTCTTGCCGTGGCACCCCAGATCGACGTGGAAGTGGTCGTTGTGCAGCGCATTCGCCTCGGGGCCGAGGACGGTGGTGAATTGCGAGCACGCCGCGTCATGGGCGTAGCGCAGCAGCCGGCCCTCGGACGAGAGCGCGTCGGCCCAGTCGCCTTCAACGGTCACCGTCCGGCCGTCCTCCAGCTTGAAGCCGGCCACGTCAATGGCGTCGGCGAAGGCGTGGAAGCTGAGACTGCCCTCGGACGCATTGTTGACGTTGCGGCACATGTACGACGTCCCGACGATCACCTCGGCGACCTGCGTATTGTCCCGCGCCTTGAGGTAGCTGTCGACGGCCGATATCCACTCGGGCATGGCGCTCGCCATGCCGCAATCGGTGATGACCCCGCCAGAGACCGGGACCATCCGCCCATTGGCCAGTACACCGGTCAGTTCGAGTGGCGATCGCGCGCCGCACTGCTTGTCCGAGATCGGCGGCAGTGCCTTGGCTTCGACCTGGCCCTGCAGCATTGCCGGGCAGGCGACCTGGAAGATGCGCGGCGGAGCCGGCGTCTCCGGCACGGCGATGTGGGCATCGGGAGAGACAGGAGGTGTGCCGGGCGTTTCGGCTGCGGGAGCGACCGGCGCCTCGGGCTTTTCCTCCGGCCGCTGACGCGGGAGAGGCACCGCAGGTGACGCGGTTGGCCGAGCAACCGTCCAGGCCGGCTGGATCGCCGGTGTGACCGGCGCCCTGGCGCCGAGGTCGGCGGGGCGTGGCTTTGGCACAGGTGGCTCCCCTAGAGCCTCCTGTGCCAAAGCCGGCAGGCAAAGGAGGATCGCGATCAGTGCCAGGGTGTTCCGCATAACCTTACGAACGCCTTGGCCCCATCCCAGGTTGCGGCGGTACACCAACTCCCTGAAAACGCAACATTAACCAGCCCACGAGCCGACCTCGGCTGTTCATATCCGGTTCAAGCGCCCGGCTCGATTCTCTCGGGCAGCAGGCCATCGGAAGAGTTGGCCTCGTCTCAGGGAGCCAAGTTCCATGCGTCGCCTTCTCGCCGTCCTCGCCCTCGGACTCGCGGCCGTTGCGCCCGTATCCACCCCGGCACTCGCCGCCCCGCACGAGTGGCACACCTGCCCTGCCGAAGCTCGCGGCACCGTCAGCCACAACGGCGATTCGAGCTGGGTTGCCACCAGCCAGTCGAGTCGCCTCACCGACCTGCGCGTGGCGCCGGTCGGGGGTGTGGTGGCGCTGGTCTGCATCTACCGGATGTTCGGCAGCGACTACTGGATCTACAAGCACCCGTCCGCCGAGATGCCGAACTGCGAAGTTCGGAGCAATGGCGGCAATCGCGGCTTCTACTGCCGCCCGCTCTGAGCAACTCGGGGATGGCGCGGCCGGTGAACCCTCACCCGCAACGATCGAGCACCTTGCCGATCGCCGCCGATGAGCCGTCCGCACTGAACTCGTTGCTGTCGTAGAAATCGAACCCGCCCTTGGTGTTCTTGTGCACGAAGGCGACGGCCATCGCCGCCTGGGCGCGCTGCGCGATCCGCGCCCATTGCCGCGCCACCGGACCGCGCACCACCATCCAGCTGCCGCCGCTATGGATCAGTGGCATGTCCTGCGCGAAACTGGGCTGCGCGCCCCTTGCCGGGTCGGGCGTGATCGCCAGGTTCATCGACGCGGCCCCGCTGACCTGCCGGTGCGGCGAGCGTACGAAGTAGCCGAGCGTCAGGTCACCGCCCCGGCAGGCGAACTCGAACTGCGCGGCGCCATTGTCGAAATAGGCGATCGGCGTCTCGCCACCCTCGTAGCGCCACTCCTCGGCGCCAGCCGTGGTCGCCGCCAGCATGACCAGCAAGGCCGGAAACAGTCTGAGCATTTCACATCCCTTGGAAGACCTAAGCTCACAGTTGTTGGATCATCAAGGTTTACGACTGCTTACCGGTCCGCTGGCTAGCGCAGGCTGAACGGCGGGTAGATGTCGGTGACCAGCAGGAACGCATAGGCCCAGACCCGCGTCGACCAGCGTCCGACGCCGACCACGAAGTCGAACATGCCGCGCGGATAACTCCCCGTGATCAGGATGGCGAACCACGCCACGATCGTCACCAGCACCGCGGCAAGACTCAGCACCGCCAGCACGATGTAGTGCGGGATCGCGAGCAGCCACTTGACCAGCGGCAGCCAGCGATTGAGCTGTTCCACCTGCGGGTACGCCACCTCGATATGGACCGATTGGGTATCAACGGTGGAGGGATACTTGTCGGTCAGCAGGAACAGGTAGGCGCCAACCCGGGCGCTGAAGCGGGCCAGTTCGACGGCGAAATCGAACCACCAGCGGGGATAGCGCTGCCGGAACACCAGCATCAGCACGGTCGCAAGAAACAGTCCGGCAGTGATGCCGCCGCCCGTCGTCTCCACCGTCTTGCCGGCCTGTTCGACATGGGAATAGCCGCCGGTATTGGCGAGAATGCCCAGAACAATCGCGATCGGAATGACCCAGATCAGCCGGAAGAATGTCGTCATCCGGTCCATCAGGCCCGGATAGTCGATTTCGAGCCGTGCCGGATAGTCGCTGCCGTCTGCCATTTTTCGTCCCTCGCCCATGGAAACCTGGAGGATAACGGGACGCGCTTGCAGAACATAGATCAAGCGCCATTACCGACCGTACCCGCTAATCCTGCCGCCGGAACTCCATGATCCAGTTGGTCTCCCACGTGGCCCCGTCATCGTAGGAGAAGGCCTGGCTCCAGCGTGGTGCCGCCGAATCGGTGCCGCTCCAGTCGAACAGCACCTTGACCGGCTTGCCGTCGTCGGTATCGTCGCCAGCAAAACTGCCGCGGCCGTTCTCGAATCTGCCAAATACCGGCGGCTCCAGCACGCCCTTCGCCGAGTTGATCCAGTAGATCGCCCACTCGTCGCGCTCGGGGTTGTAGATGCGCACCGTCATCCCCTTGAACCCCCTGGTGGGGAAATCGCTCTCGTCCACCGACACCATGCCGCCAAGCATCAGCTGCGCCGTCTCGTGCGAGGCGAAGACGTCCCAGTCGTCCGAGCCGATGCCGCGCTGCTTCAGCCGACGGTTGGTGACGACCCAGTCGCCGTGGTTGAAGTCGAACCCGTGCCGCGTCTCGGTGTCCATGCCCTGCCCATCCTTGGTGGTGTGGCAGCATGGTAGCGCACATGGCTGCCACTGGTTGTCAGGGTTTCGTGCCAATCCCGGCGTTAACTACCCGCCCCCGGGTCTGTTAACGGCCCATAAACCATCTTTGCCCGACTCCGCCCGTCTGCTACAGGGCGGGGTATGAGCGTGCCCCTCGACCACATCCGCAATTTCTCCATCGTCGCCCACATCGACCACGGGAAATCGACCCTTGCCGACCGGCTGATCCAGACGACCGGCGGGCTCGAAGCGCGCGAGATGAAGGAGCAAGTGCTCGACTCGATGGATATCGAGCGGGAGCGCGGCATCACCATCAAGGCGCAGACCGTCCGGCTGACCTACAAGCACACCAATGGCGAGACCTATATCCTCAACCTCATCGACACGCCCGGCCACGTCGATTTCGCCTATGAGGTGTCCCGTTCGCTCGCCGCCGTCGAGGGCTCACTGCTCGTCGTCGACGCCAGCCAGGGCGTCGAGGCGCAGACCCTCGCCAATGTCTACCACGCCATGGATGCCAACCATGAACTGGTGGTGGTGCTGAATAAGATCGACCTGCCGGCGGCCGAGCCCGAGCGCATCAAACAGCAGATCGAGGACGTGATCGGCATCGATGCGTCGGACGCGGTGGAGATTTCCGCCAAGTCCGGGCTCAATATCGACAAGGTGCTGGCCGCCATCGTCGAGCGGCTCCCCGCTCCCAAGGGCGACATCAATGCCCCGCTCAAGGCGCTGCTCGTCGACAGCTGGTACGACTCCTACCTCGGCGTCGTGGTCCTCATCCGCGTCATCGACGGTACGGTGAAGAAGGGCCAGAAGATCCGCATGATGAATGCGAACGCCGCCTACGAGCTTGATCGTGTAGGCGTCTTCACCCCGAAGCTGGTCGATATCGGCGAACTCGGCCCCGGCGAGATCGGCTTTTTCACCGCCTCGATCAAGGAAGTGGCCGACACCAATGTCGGCGACACCATCACCGACGATCGCCGTCCGACGGCCGCGGCCTTCCCCGGCTTCCGCCCGGCCCAGCCGGTGGTGTTCTGCGGCCTGTTCCCGGTCGATGCGTCGGATTTCGAGGAACTGCGCGCTGCCATGGGCAAGCTGCGTCTCAACGACGCGAGCTTTTCCTACGAAATGGAAACCTCGGCCGCGCTCGGCTTCGGCTTCCGCTGTGGCTTCCTCGGGCTGCTGCACCTCGAAATCATCCAGGAGCGGCTGGCCCGCGAGTTCAATCTCGACCTCATCGCCACGGCCCCTTCGGTGGTCTACCAGATAGCGCTCGGCACCGGCGAGACGCTGGAGTTGCACAACCCGGCCGATCTCCCCGACGTGTCGCGCATCGAGGAAATCCGCGAGCCGTGGATCAAGGCGACCATCCTCACTCCCGACGAGTATCTCGGCTCTATCCTGAAGCTCTGCCAGGACCGGCGCGGTATCCAGACCAACCTGACCTATGTGGGCAACCGGGCCATGGTGGAATACGAGCTGCCGCTTAACGAGGTGGTGTTCGATTTCTATGATCGGCTGAAGTCGATGTCGAAGGGCTATGCCAGCTTCGACTACACCCTCGCCGACTATCGCGCCGGCGACCTGGTGAAGCTGTCGATCCTGGTCAATGCCGAGCCTGTCGATGCGCTCTCTATGCTGGTGCACCGCCACGCTGCCGAGTCACGCGGCCGCGGCATGTGCGAAAAGCTCAAGGAGCTGATCCCGCCGCATTTGTTCGTCATCCCGATCCAGGCCGCGATCGGCGGCAAAATCATCGCACGCGAAACCATCCGGGCACTGCGCAAGGACGTGACGGCCAAGTGCTACGGCGGCGACGCCACGCGCAAGCGCAAGCTGCTCGAGGCCCAGAAAAAGGGCAAGAAGCGCATGCGGCAGTTCGGCAGCGTCGAAATCCCGCAGGAGGCATTCATCCAGGCGCTGAAGATGGGTGACGAGTAGAGGTGGCAAAGCTGCTACGCTTCACCGCCCATGCGCGTCAGGTGATGGCCGAGCGTGAGCTGGAGCCGGAGTGGGTAGAGCGCACAGTCCATCGGCCCGAATGGCGAGAAGCTGATCCCCGCGATCCGGGGGTGGAGAGACGCTTCCGAACCGTGCCTGAGCGCGAGAACCGCGTCTTGAGGGTGGCATGTGTGGAATCTCACGCCGAAGTCCGTATACTGTCCGCGTTTCTCGACCGCGGCGCACGGAGGCCTGGATGACTCCCATCGTGACTTATGACGCGGAGGTCGATGCGGCCTATATCCGCTTTTCGAGCCTCCGCGTGCGGGAGAGCGAGGAGGTCGCGCAGGGCATCGTGCTCGACTACGACGAGGACGGCCGCATCGTTGGCATGGAAGTCCTGAATGCCCGCAAGCACCTGCCGAACGATATGCTGACGCAAGCGGCCTGATGCCTGAAGAGGACTTCTCCCACCCCGGGCGGGGAGGGATCAGGCTTCGCCTCAGAATGCCTCAGCAAGCTTCAGCTGGCAGGCCTGTGCCAAGTCGCCATTGGGCTCGTCGGCGCCGAGCGGCGTGGCCCAGCCGGTGAGCACCGTCGCCGCATCGGCGGTGTAGGCCCGATCGGCACAGATGCCTTCGCTGCCATGTCCTTGGCAGACCCGCCCGTCACCCAGCCGCCCCCGCTGAACCCGACGATTGTGAGCGCAACAGCCCCGACCGCTGCCCCCCGTGAGGCCCGGCTTCAACCAAGTTGGCAATTCATAGGAAGTGTCCGACCGCGTCAGCGAGCCCGCTGAATGCGCGCACGTGGACGAGGCCAGTACGGATCGCAGGCGTAGACGGGGGAATCGGGCGCGCTACTCGGCGCCGGGCGGCAACGGCGAGAGATCGGTCTCGTCGATGATCCGCTCGTAGTTTTCGTTGTCGCTGCGCACCCGGTAGCGAAGCGGGCCGCCTTCGTGCGGCAACAGCGAGACGACACTGCAGGCCGAGGCCCCACGGGAAATATCGCGTCCGCCGGGCGCCATCGACAGCCGCTGGCCAACCGCGAAGCGATGGGTCTGGCCGGGGCGCGTCGTGCGTGTCGTGACCGGCTCGCCGGTGGCCGGGGCATAGGCCAGTCCGGGCGGAGGATTGGGTGCGTCCTGGCCCCGCTTCTTGGTCGTGGTACGAGGCGGCACGGCGATGTTCTTGAACGACATTTGTAGCTCTCCAGCCTAGACGACGACCCACATTGCCGCGTAAATCCAGCGGACAGGGCGAGTCTGGGGAACTGCCCGTCCGTGGTCATCCGCAGCGCAACGGAGCGCCCGTCGGCTATGGCGATCACCATCGTCCCATCACCACGTTCGAGCACCAGAACGTCGATCCGCCGTTCGCCCGGACACTCGATGGTCAGGCGATCCGACATCTGCACGTCGATGGGCCTGACGCCACCCATAACCACAAGGACGGCGTCCATCAGCAGGTCGGACTCGCTCAGATAGGCGCGATAGTTCGACACGGCGTCTCCGGGACAAGGCAGCCTAAAGGTTGCTCTCGGCCCGTTTCTTGCGCGCCTGTTCGGCGGCTGCGGTCCGGTCCTCACCAGCGCTCGCGAGAATCTCGCGAGCCTGCTTGAGGGTCAGGCCAAACGATCCCGCAAGGAAGCCGGCGGTGTACTGCCGGGGATGTTGCGAGTCGGGCTCGTCGGTCATGACATCGGCCGAGGCGACCGGTCCGGACGGGCCGGCAGCTTCGACTTCGGCGCTGCGATCAGGCCCTCGCGAATCGCCTGCTTGCGGGCATTCTTGCGCGAGCGGCGCACGGCCTCGGCCTGCTGGCGAACGCGCGCCTCGGACGGCTTCTCGTAGTAACGACGCAGCTTCATCTCGCGGAACACACCCTCGCGCTGCAGGCGCTTCTTCAGCACTCGCATGGCCTGGTCGACATTGTTGTCCCTAACGGTGACCTGCATTGGTTATCCTCGCGTTGTTTCGGTTGTGGGCCCCGCGCTTGCGGGGCAGTGGGTAGAAGTGGCTGGCGTAAAGGCCCTGCAACTCGTGGCCGGCGAACTCTCGTTCCCCGATCGTGATGCGGGCTCCACGGAGGCTTATGGGTGCCGCTTCCTCGAAGGCGAAGCGCAGTGCATGCGCGGCGCGTCGAAACGCACGGGAGCCTAGTGAAGTAGCGGTGTCCCAGTCGCTGCCGAGGTGGAGTTCGGCGCGAGCAAGATAGTCGAAATCTGGCATATGTTCTTAGGCGCCAAGCAATTGCCCGACCGCATATAGCGGCGACGCTCAAGGCGCTGGCGGAGGTCTTTCTGTTGGGAGTGCCGGCGTTTCAGCCAGTCCTCGTTCCCCGTTGCCGTTGCAAGCAGGGTCTGTGAGCGAGCCACGTTGCAGCTCGCCGTAGGCCGTCATATGAGCGTTGTTGGGATAAATAGCAAGCTTTTCGGCCTGAAACTGCTATGTTCCGGGATGGATCAAAACAAGACGGCGCTCGAACGCGCATTCGAACTCGCCCGCTCGGGTCGCTATCCCACAGTCGAGCTCATCCGCCGCGCCATCAGCGCCGAAGGCTACTTCCAGACTCAGATCGAAGGCCGGGAGCTGGCGCGCCAGCTCAGGGCCCTTATCGACGCCGCAGCCAAGGCCGACAAGGATAGCTGACCACAAGGCCGCTGCGCCGCCGGGCAGGTTTACCCTCGGCTATGAGTCCCGCCAGGTGACACCGGCCCGCCGCGGATCACCATCTACCGCCCCGACCGATACCCTCCCGCGAGGCCGCGAGACTTCCGCACCTCCGCGATTATGTGCCATGCTGGCCAGCGCGCAGATTTTCGGGGGACTTTGAATGGCCAACCTCTTGACGCTCACCACGTCGTATCCGGTTCTGAGCCTCCGCGCCGGCGAGCGGCTGATCGAGGCCGGCGAGGCGCGGGGCGAGATGTTCGTGCTCATGCATGGCCACCTCAAGGTGGAGCGCGACGGGGTGGAGATCGCCCGCCTGATCGAGCCCGGCACACTGGTGGGCGAAATGAGCGTGCTGCTCGGCACCGACCACACTGCCGACGTCACCGCGCTCAACGACGTCGAAGTGCGGCACATCGAGGACGGGTGGCGCTGGCTCGAATCGAGTCCGATCGCCGCGCTCCACATCGCCACCATGGCCTGCCAGCGGCTCGACCGGACCAGCGCCATGCTGGTCGAACTCCGCCGCGAGGCAAAGGAGGGACGCGAGCACAGCTTCCTCGAGCGCCTGTTCGGCGCGGTCACGGGAGCGGACACGCGCAACTGAATCGGCGGGAGTTGTGCCTTCAGCTGACGTTCAGCCGCGCCTCTCTCATCTCCAGTCCATGATCTCCGCCATGTCCAGCCTCGCCGCCCTTTCGCTGCCCCTCGAAACCTTCGCCCCCGGCACCCATCTCACCACCGAGGGTACCCGTTCGGGTCAACTCTACATCCTTGTCAGCGGCCGGCTCAGCGTGCAGCGCGAGGGCGTGTCGCTCGCCACCATCGACGAGCCCGGCGCCATCATCGGCGAAATGGCGGTGTTACTCGGCATCCCGCACTCGGCCACCGTCGTCGCGCAGACCGAGGCGACGGTGCGCGTCGTGGCGGATGCCCTCGACACTTTGTCGCAGAACGCCGAATTCGCCCTCCACCTAGCCACCATTGCCTGTGCAAGGCTCAACGCCACCTCGGCGCTGCTCGTCGAACTCAAGTCACACGCGGCCGGAAAAGCCAAGGAACAGGCGCTTATGGGCCGTATCCTGATGGCGCTCGCCGCCACCCCCAAGGGGGCCCCGGCCCGGGCCAGCTGGGTCGACCACGAATAGACGAGGTGTTGCAGAGCTGCACACCCGGCCTTGATCTTGTTAGCGGTCGGCTAACCAAATCTTCATGGCACCGCGCCAAAACTGCACGCCGGACGGAACCAGTCCGCGTTCGGGTTTTCGGGGCACAGAATGCGCCTTATCATTGGCATCGTACTCATTCTGGGCTGCGTCATCGGCGGTTTCATCGCCATGGGCGGCCATCTCGAGGTGCTGTTTCAGCCGTTCGAGGCGCTGATCATCCTGGGTGCCGCCGCCGGCGCCTACATCATCGGCAATACCGGGCCGGTGCTGAAGCAGACGCTCGGCGTGTTCGGCACGCTGTTCAGGGGGCCGCGCTACAACAAGGCCGCCTATGTCGAGCTGCTCGGGCTGCAGTTCACCATCTTCAAGCTGGTGCAGTCGAAGGGCGTTCTCGCCCTTGAGCAGCATATCGAAAACCCACACGAATCCTCGCTGTTCCAGCGCTTCCCGACTTTCGCCGGCAACCACCACGCGGTCGAGTTCATGTGCGACTACCTGCGCATGGTGACCCTCGGCACCCGCGTGCCGCACGAGATGGAAGCGCTGATGGAAGAGGAGCTCGAGACGCACCATCAGGAGCAGGAGCGACTGGTGACCGCGATGCAGTCGCTGGCCGACGGCACTCCCGCCCTCGGCATCGTCGCCGCCGTGCTCGGCGTGATCCACACCATGGGCTCGATCAGCGAGCCGCCCGAAGTGCTCGGCCACCTGATCGGCGGCGCGCTGGTTGGGACATTCCTCGGCGTACTCGTCGCCTACGGCTTTTTCGGCCCCTTCGCCGCGTCGCTGAAGGGCATCTACGAGGCCGAATCGAAGTATTTCCTATCGATGAAGATCGGGCTCCTCGCCCACATCTCGGGCTACGCCCCTTCGATCGCCGTCGAATTCGCCCGCAAGTCGCTGATGAGCGACGTGCGCCCCACCTTCGCCGAAGTCGATGAGGCGACGGCCAACCTGCCGGCGAGCTGACCATGGCCAGTAACGAACAACCATTCATCATCAAGCGCGTCAAACGCAGCGCACACGCCCATCACGGCGGCGCCTGGAAGATCGCTTACGCCGACTTCGTGACTGCCATGATGGCGTTCTTCCTGCTGCTGTGGCTCATCTCGATGACCACGCCCGAGCAGAAGAAGGGCCTTGCCGACTATTTCGCCCCGCCCAATGTGTCCGAGAGCACCAGTGGCGCCGGCGGCGTGATGGGCGGCACCGCCTTCACCGAGCAGGGCGCCAAGATCGCCGCCGATTCCAAGAAGGACGCGCTGACCGCGCCCGCCAGCGACGAGGCCGGGCCCCAGCTCGCCGCCAAGGGTGGCCTCAACGAGCAGGGCGGCAACGACCACGATGCCGTGCGGGCCAGCCAGGTCGACCTGCAGTCGAACTACAACCAGGAATTCCACGCCGCGGCCGCCAGCATCCGCACCGCCTGGCAGTCGAACCCGGATATCACCGAGATTGCCGACAGCCTCAAGGTCGAGGAGACGGAGGACGGGCTCAACATCCAGTTGCTCGACCACGATGGGCGGCCGATGTTCCCCGAGGGCTCGAAATATCCGTTCGAGGCCACCCGGCAGGCCATCGCCTCGATCGCACCGATCCTGCAGAAGCTGTCGAGCCAGGTGCGTGTCGCGGGCCATACGGCGGCGGGCGCGATCTATCCCAACCCGCGCTACGGCGCCTGGGAGCTGTCGAGCGACCGCGCCAATGTGGTGCGCTCGATCCTCGGCGAGTTCGGGCTCAGCGACGACCACGTCTCCTCGGTTACCGGCCGCGCCTCGTCCGATCCGCTGTTCCCCAACGACCCGTACCTCGCCGGCAACGAGCGGGTGGAAATCACCGTGCTCTACAAGGCGCCACCGGTACCGCCCGACCTCAAGCCGTAGCGGAGCATCGACCCAGCGAGACGGTTCCCGGCGGGGTGCGCCCGCCCAGAACCGTCCCTCCCTGATCACCGAGCAGACGCACCTGCTCTCAGGCCGCGCCGGCCTTCTTGAGCTCGGCCCAGACGTCGTCCTGCGGCTCGTAGCCGATCCAGGTCTTGGCCTCGGTCAGGTCCCACGGCATGCCGGCATTGTTCGACATGCCCGAAACAACGATATGCGGGCTCGGCCACTTGCCGGCATCGGCGGTGAGCGCTGCAGCCATCAGCCGGGCGTGGTCGCCGTTCGACAGCCACATGTCGCGGTACCACTTGATGTTGCGTGCCGCAACCTCGGCGCTGGGCTCGTTGCGGTCGCCGCCGCCCGAGCCGATCAGCGTCGCCGCCACGTTCTCGCCGCGCTGGCACCAGCCGATGCGGGTTGAAACGGCGGTAACCCGCCCCTTGGTCGCCGCGGCGCGGGCCGCGCAGACACGCTCGCCGAGGTTCTTGGTGGCGCCATAGGCGGAGCCCCAGCGATACATCTCGCCATCCCAGTAGCGGGAGCCGGAGTTCTGCGGCGTCGACATCCTGAGCTTGCCGTCAGCCGGCAGCGGGTTGTCCTTGTAGCCGCCCATGGCGTGGTTGGACGAGGCGAAGATGAAACGGCAGGGCCCCTCGCCGCCGGCCTGCTCCAGCAGGTTCGCCGTCATGTCGAACGAGGCGGCGCTTTCGGCCCAGGTGCCGGTCGGCGCCGGATTGGCCGAGGCATAGTGCACGATGCCCTGCGCCTCGCGCACCGGCCTGATCCAGCGCTCATCATACGGATCGACCAGGTCGGCGACGACGCTCGTCGCCTTGCCAGTGGCCTCGAACGTGTTCACGTCGATGCCGGTGATGCGCGTGCACCAGGCTGCGTCCTGCAGCATCTCGATCGCCTTGGTGCCAAGATTACCGGCGGCACCGGTCACCACTACATGCATATTTCCACTCCCTGTCGGAGCGCTTCCAGGAAAAGTAGCAGACTTTTCCGGTTCGGAAGCGCGACCACTAAAACCGGTCTTTGCGGGCTTATCCCACCCGTCATCGTTCCCCGCTATAACACCGGCAACAAAACTCGCCACAATGGAGTGCATCATGCAGTTGGGTATTGTCGGTCTGGGCCGGATGGGCGGCAATATTGCGCGGCGGCTGATGCGGGCCGGCCACCAGTGTTCGGTCTACGACATCGACGCCAATGCCCGCGCCGGGCTGGGGCAGGACGGGGCGCATCCGGCCGAAACGCTCGAAGCGCTGGTCGATTCGCTGACCGACGGCCCGCGCGCCATCTGGGTGATGCTGCCCGCCGGCAAGATCACCGAGGGTACGCTGCAGCACCTCGGCTCGATCCTGTCTCCTGGCGACATGCTGATCGATGGCGGCAACTCCTACTACAAGGACGACGTGCGCCGCGCGCAGGAGTTCGCCAAGTCCGGCATCCACTACATCGATGTAGGTACCTCGGGCGGCGTCTGGGGCCTCGAGCGCGGCTATTGCCTGATGATCGGCGGCGACAAGGGTGCCGTCGACCACCTCGACCCGATCTTTGCCGCACTCGCCCCTGGCAAGGGCGACATCGAGGAAACGCCGTCGCGCCAGAACCTCGATCCGCGAGCCGAGCAGGGCTACATCCATGCCGGTCCCGCCGGGGCCGGACATTTCGTCAAGATGGTGCACAACGGCATCGAGTACGGCATGATGCAGGCCTATGCCGAGGGCTTCAACATCCTCGAAAGCAAGAACTCCGAAGTGCTGCCGCCGGGCGAACGCTTCGAGCTGAACGTCGCCGACATCGCCGAAGTGTGGCGTCGCGGCTCGGTGGTGACTTCATGGCTGCTCGACCTGAGCGCCATCGCACTGGCCAAGGACCCTGAGCTGCAGGCCTTTTCGGGCCATGTCGATGATTCGGGCGAAGGCCGCTGGACGGTCGAGGCGGCCATCGAGGAGGCGGTGCCGGCCGAAGTGCCCACCGCGGCGCTGTTCACCCGCTTCCGCTCCCGACAGGACCACAATTTTGCGGAGAAGATGCTGAGCGCCATGCGGCTGGGATTTGGCGGACACACCGAGAAGGTGTGAGCGACACGAGGGGCCGGCACGCTTTGCCGCCCCCTCCACCGTCGCTACCTCTGCAAATGCATCGCCGTGCACAGGTCGCGCAGTTGCGCGACCTCAGGCGCCTTGGGGTCGGTCAGCTTCTCCCACAGGTTGGCCTGCTGGATCTGGTCGAGGGCGCATGAGCAATATTGCTCGCACTGCCCGGCCGCCCAGCCATTGGCGCTGCAGCTCGCATTGCAGCTGGCGGTGAACCCGGCCACGTCGCCGATCACCGGCGGCGCCAGCGCAGGGTTCTGCAGCATCGTCAGCCCGTAAAGCACCCCGATGATCACCGGCTGATGCAGCAGGTAGAACGGCAGACTCCAGCGCCCGAGAAAGGCCACGCCCTTCGCCAGCGGCACATCGCTCCGCCACCCCCCGAGCCCCGCGCCGGGCGGCGAAGCAAGGATCACGCGCATCAGGGCGACGCCGAGCAGGGTGACGCCGAACCACGGGAACACCGGCACCACGTCGCTGGTCGGCGGGGAGCTCGGCCAGAAGCCGATCCAGGCGAGGCTGCGCTGCTCGAACACTGCGTCATTCCAGGCGAAGTTGGCCGCGATAACCACCACCCCGATCAGAGCGGTGATCCACCAGCGCAGTCTCAGGAACGGCAGCGCCATGAGCGAGAACAGCGCGATGGCGTGCAACACGCCGAAAAACACGAAGTAGTCCGGGAACATCCAGTACGTCCCCGCCGTGGTCAGCAGTGCGGCCACCACGAGGAGACCCCAGCGCCGCCAGAACGGGCGCCAGCGCACCCCGCTGCCGTGCCCCAGCACCAGCCCCATCCCGCCGAGCAGCAGGAAGCTCGACAGGATCGCCTTCTGGAACACCACCCAGCCGAGGACCTGGGTTACATCGACATTCGAATAGCCGAAATAGTAGAGGTCCCAGGCGAGGTGGAACACCACCATGGCGAGGATGGCGACGCCCCGCAACAGGTCAAGCAGTTGCCAGCGCGTCCGTCTGCCACCGGTTTCGATGCTCAAGCAAATCTCCTGCAACCGACAGGACGTTTAGGTGGAACGACGGGCCACCTCAAGCGTTGGGTCACCGAGCATGAGAGCTCGCCGGCGAATCGCCCTCGATCGCCGGCTCAAGCCGCCCGGACCGCCCCGTCCGGGCGGCTTATCTCAACCCCGCCCGCGATAGCCAGGCACACCCTGCTCGGGCAGCCACAACCCCTCAGGCGGCTTGCCGGTCTGCCAGAATACATCGATCGGGATGCCGCCGCGCGGATACCAGTAGCCGCCGATACGGAGCCACCTTGGCGCAAGCGCTTCGACCAGCCGCTTGCCGATCTCCACCGTTGTCGCCTCATGGAAGGCGCCGTGGTTGCGGTATGAGAACATGAACAGCTTCAGCGACTTGGATTCAATCATCCACTGGTCCGCGACATAGTCGATGACGAGGTGGGCGAAATCCGGCTGCCCGGTGATCGGGCAGAGCGCGGTAAATTCCGGCACGGTGAAGCGGATCAGGTAGTCAATGTCGGGATGCGGGTTGGGCACCCGGTCGAGCACGGCGGCTTCGGGTGAAGCCGGAATCCCGGCCGGCCGGCCGAGTACGGAAGTCTCGAGCATGTCGCTCTCCAGATGTCGCTCCCGGCAACAGACCGGGGACGGAGGGGATAGGTCGCCACCGGCAGGGCCGGCACGCTGCGGGAGATAGCCCGCCCTTGCTTGAGGCACAATCCTTCAACACACCCATCGTGAGGCCGGAATGACATCCAGTGCGAGGCACAGCCAGCACCCGCTATCCCACACAGCAAACCTCTTGTATCATTGGCAAAATGCTTCGACGGGATGGGTAATGGAGCAAGTCCTCGAGGCGGCGCGTTCGCTGCCGCTGTTCAAGCTGGGCGCACGCGCGGTGGTGGTCACCGAAGGCGGCAAGACCGGCAAGCTCTACATCCTCAAGTCGGGTGACCTCGAAGTGGTGCGCGACGGCACGTCCGTCGCCGCCATCGCCGAGCCCGGTTCAGTGATCGGCGACATGTCCGCCCTGCTCGACGAGCCGCACTCGGCCACCGTCCGCACGCGCGGCGGCGCGGAGGTCTACGTCGCCGACGACCCGGATGCCTTTCTCGACGCCCATCCGGCGGTTGCCCGCCACCTCGCGAAACTGCTCGCGCAGCGCCTGCAGAAGACCACGGCGCTGCTCGTCGACATGCGCAGGCAGTCGAAGGTGCGCGAAGACCACGAGATGTTCGACAAGATTTTCGCCCTCCTCAAGTAGCGGAGCATACCGAGTGGCCGACGAAAACTGGCTGAAGTTCGATTTCTACCCCGCCGGCGCCGAGCTGATCCGCCAGGGCAGCAAGACCGGCAGCCTGATCGTCCTCAAGGAGGGCGAGATCGAGGTGCTGCGCGATGGCAAGTTCGTCGCCTCCACCCGCCAGCCGGGCGCCATCTTCGGTGAAATGGGCGTCCTGCTCGACCGCCCGGCCTCGGCCAGCGTGCGGGCGCTCACCGATGTGCAGCTCTACGTCATCGACGAGGCGCTGACGGTGCTCGAGCAGCACCCGTCCTGGCTGCTGCAGATCGCCCGCCTGCTGGCGCAGCGCGTCAACGCCACTACGGCCCAGCTCGTGGCGCTGAAGCAGCTTGAGAACGACGAGGACAATTCCGACATCCTGGTGCTGCCCACCAACGTGTTCTCGACCTGGGCCGACCCCCAGATATGAGCGAAGCCATCACCGCGCCAAGACCGCACCTGAGCATCACCTACTGCACGCAGTGCAACTGGCTGCTGCGCGCCGCCTGGATGGCGCAGGAGGTGCTCTTCACCTTCAGCCTCGAGATGGGCGAGGTGACGCTCAAACCGGGGACCGGTGGCATCTTCGAGATTCGTC